>Ga0182736_1000673_pt1 | contig 45743 bp, 48 predicted proteins | sample eDN5th30CKraftBY_FD_128882 | JGI IMG/M metagenome (GOLD analysis project Ga0182736, IMG submission 128882) | Enriched backyard soil microbial communities from Emeryville, California, USA - eDNA 5th pass 30_C Kraft BY (version 2) (version 2) | ecosystem: Environmental > Terrestrial > Soil >... | reverse complement strand
GTTATGCAGCGTCAGCCATAACAGCGCCAAAACGGCATCGTCGATCTTGTCCTCGTCGATCTCCATGAACCGACGTTACCACGCGCGGCGCTCAAAATCCTGCGGCCCTGCTCGGATGGATACCCTGATGTGGATCAGGGAGCCCTTTCTCTCGTCGACCGAAAGCTTCGGGAAGACCGTCATCCACGGTCATAGCGTCACCGCAAACGGGCAATGCGAGATTGCAGCGAACCGGATCGGCATCGATACGGGGGCTTACCTCACGGGCCGCCTATCCGCGGTCCATATCCATCCCGATGGTCAACTCGCGTTTCTCCAGACAGATCCGCAGAAACCGGGAGAGGTCATGATCGTGACAGCACACCGTGTCTGAAAGTTCCTTCGACAGCCCGCACGGCCACCAGAAGGGCAATATAGCCTCTATCTGTTTCGTATCGAGACAAGTATCAGTCCGTGAGTATAATTCATTTACAATGAATATTTCCTTGAACCGGATGGCTCCATCTGGAGACTAAAATTATTTTTTGATTTTTTTGTCTTTGTGGGCTCGATTTTCATTTTTGCACCGCGTATATCGACCGAGTGAATTCAAACGGAGACCTTCAAATGTCGGCAATCTCGACGAACCTGACGCTCATACGCCGCGAACGCCCAGTTCACGGTTCGAGCATCGGCACTCGTCCTTGCCGTCAAGATGGAGAAGGTCTCGACTATGTCGGACACAAAGCAGACTGCTGTTACCAGCACCTCGTCCACCCCCCGCAAAGGTGAAACCGGCGTCCACGCCAAGCACCGCGCCCTTGCCGCTTCGCTCCTGAAGCACATCGAAAACATCCACCTTTCCGTGGAAGACAACGTTTTGGTCGTGAAGGCCAAGACGATCACCTACGGCCCGCGCCCGGATTTCGTCTCGCACGGGATCGTCATCTCGCTGCCCCCCTTCTACCCGCCCCACACCCTTCACACTGTCCTTTTCGAGGACGGTGGCATCGATGTTCTCGAGCGCATCCAGAAATCGGTCAAGAAGGCGAAGGCCGGCAAGAACCTCGCAAAGCACGCCGAGCGTATCCATGCGCTCGGCCCGCTTCTCGTGTCGCTCCTGCAGCAGCGCGCACTCAACATCCTCCTCGGCCCCACGATGGGACACTGCTGACAAGCTGATGTCCCGAGCCTGACGCCAGATCGGCGTCAGGCCTCACCCCAGTTCTGAAACCTGCGCCTGGCACACCGATGTGTGCGGAAAGGACCTCCCATGCTCAACAGCATTATCGATCTCGACCGCAACAACCAGCTGATGCTGGAAATCCCGCCCTATGCGCGCCAGGATGACGTTGATTTCGTCATGTACACCTATCCGCAAGTCTTGAACGGCCTGAAGAGCCCGGAGAATTTTGTCTTTACCTGGATGAACTCCGGCGCGAGGATCACGCTCTTCGGCGACACTAGTTTTCCGGGCCTCACCAGGGAGGGACTTATCGAGGCGGCCGATTACCCGGTTCCGCATGAGAAGCTCATCGTTCAGACCGAAGTACCGTACCCCGGCGGCGGCCAGGGTCCGACTTGCCTTTGGCTCGTGCAGGGCACGGCGCATGGCTACAACGCCATCCCTCTCGCATTTGAAAACGACATGCTGACCTATTCCGGTCTGTTTCTCATTTTCGACCGCCGCCACCGACATGCCGACGGCACGCCCGTTCTCGATTTCAAGGCGCCCGTCAGCCTCCATGCTCTCCACAGCCCGTCTGAACTCGCCGCTCACCATCACATGCTTTTGCGGTTCTTCCGGACCCTGTGCCAGCCGGCCGTCGAGATCGAGAACGTCGAGCCCGATGAACGCTTGAACCGCGCACGTGCACGCCGGGGCCTCACCCCGATGCCGGTGCAGCGCGTGGTCCGCCGTCCCGCCGAAATCATCCATCGCGGGCCGCTGGCCGATGCTCGCGCTCGCGAGTTCAGCCCTCGTGCAACGCACAATCGTCGGTCCCATCGGCGCACGCTTGCCTCGGGGCGGAGCATCAACGTTCGTAGTTGCGTCATCAATGCTGGGATCGGCGCATCGCCCGTCCCGCAGGCGTTTCACATCGAAGAGCCGGAGGAGTGAGGCTCAAAGCGACGATCATCAGGCGCGCCGGTTCCTCATCGTCTCGCCGAGCAGTCTTTCCATTTTCGTCATCCACGTTTGTCGCCACGTCTGGCCAGAAAGGGCAATCATGACCAACGCAATCCACGACTTTCACGCGTCTGTCGCAAAGCTCCATCCCAATACTCCGCTCGCCGGCTGCAAGCTGGCTGTCGAGCAGGGCAAACTTCGCCTTCTAGGGGAGGGGATCGAGCCGCTCCGCGGTGTGGCCATGTCGTTTCCCGAGGACTGCACGATCTTCGATCTGCTCGAGGCGATCGAACTGGATGGGAGGAGCCTCGAGGAAGCACTGGCATATGTCGGACGCATGGCGAAAACGAGCGTTCACGGGGACCGCATCGCTGCGCGCAAGGCCGGTGCACATGCGCTGGCCGGCTTCATGGACGTCGTCATGGCCGTGCGCGTTGAAGGTCAGCCGATGGAAGCCGCCTAATATGCGCATGGTTTCCATCTCAATCTGCCGGGCATGCTGTGGCCGGAACTATCGTATGACGATGCTGCATTCTATCTGCGCGGATGAGCCGGCGCAGATATTGGGCCGCATCGCCCCCATTTTAACCTGACGATGCCGCCGGTATTCCGGGCACTTTAGAACCAGCGCAGACCAGGGTGCACAACGTAGCGATGGAGATGAATACACTCCTGGAGACAGAATATCACGTACAGGTATCACGCTTAAGGACAGAACAATTCTCAAAATACAAATTAAAACTTAAAAATACCCCACCTTATCAAGAAAATAATTCGGAAATAGTATTGACGATCAGGCGAAAGGAACCTATCTTCTAACTATCGGAAGCGATGAGAAAAAGGGGCGGGCTTCCACCGCTTCTCTATTTGCTACAGATCATTTTTTCCGGTGGTTATCGTTCCCTGCAAGGGATTAGGAAAGACAAACGGTCGAAAGGCTTCGAGTCCTGATCATCGTTCCCTATAAGGGATTGGAATTCAGTGTTCAGTCTTGCGCTGAATACGGAGGCGCTGGTACCGCGCAAAGGAGTATCCCCCTCAAAAAGGGAAATTCCACGGTGCTGCTTCCTCCCTCAGGGGAGGGTGTACCGAAAAGAGGTTTCGGCCTCGATTCAAAACGGGATTTGTCGGCCTGACGGACAAATCTTTGCTCTGCGTCAGCAGAGATTTCCTCCCTTCATGGGAGGGTCTAAGACAGGACCTCCTCCCTTTCGGGAGGGCTTCAACCGCCCTGCAGGCGGAGAGAGGGGCGGCAGTAATGCCGCCTCTTTCATGTCTGGGCCAGAGAGCTTCCCGTCACGCGCCGTCGCCTCGGTGAATCCTTCCGCAGGCCATGCGGCAACACTTTCGCATCGCTCGAGGATCTCCCGAACCATTGAGATCTGCCGGAATCGGAGCAGGTTGTGTTCCTTCCATCGATCCACAAAGCCTCCTTCTTCCTTGGGTTCTCCCTCCGGGAACATCCGCCAGGCAACAATGATCGGCCGGCTGCGCTGATCGATCGAGACCTCTGCGCGAGCACAGCTCCTTCACACCGGTCAATGTCACCCGGCGGTGGAGGAATCGATTATTGCCAAGCAGGTCGCCCACCTGCGCGACTTCAAGGCCTACTATCCGCATCAGAATGTTTAAGTGGCCTTCGCTAAAGTTTTAAGTATCGCTGAGTTCGCCCCACTGAATAGATTTCTCCCGCATATCTAAATTATCTTTCACTTTCCTCTTGCCGTCATTCGCTTATCCGGACAGCATAAACTCATGAGGGACGAAAACTTTACCTCAAACTTTGTGAACAGCTTTAAAACAGAAGGCAACAGTATGACTACCACCCCCTCTGATGCTCGGGCAGCCGTCTTTGATTTCATTTCATTCGTCCGGCACCATGAACCCGAGACTCGCAAACCATTCGTCGAGGATCTCGCCACCGGTTTCGAACTCGATGTCGCCACCTGGTTTCTCGAATACGAGCGCCAAGACGACTACCCTTACTTGAGTGGCCTCACGAGCCAATCGTTTGCGGCCGCCCTCAAGGAATGGGTTGGCGGACGCGGCTACGACGAACTGGAGCAATTCCTCGAGATCGGCGAAGTAGACGAGACGATCGTGACCGAGTCCGAGAGGATGCCCCTCGGTGCCGTCACCTCCAATATTATTGACCTCTATTCCCGCGCTCGCGAAACGGGTGAGGCACTCCATTCCCTGTTCACCGACGACGCCGAGGTGGCGCTTGAGGAACTCGTGTCGCGCCGTATCGTATCCGACGAGACCATGCGTGCTTTCAACGCCTGCCTGACACAGCTCTTCACCGCGAGAGACGACATCGAGACAATCGCCGCTTTCCTCCGGGATAGAGTCACGTCCCTCCAGGAAGCGCGGAAAGCGGCCTGACGCAGCCGTCCTCCCGGGCCGAAACGCACCTGTTGGGTTTCAGACAGGGCGCCCCGTAGTCCGGGGAGGGGAATGCTGAACGATTTTCGTTCCTGCATCTCAGCCGCCTCCCCCGCAAACGTCATGAAATTTTGACCCGTCGAACCGCGGCTCCGCCTGCGGCCGGCACCTCTTGCCTATCCGTCACCGGCTTTCGCGCCGGCGGCACACAACCCCAACCAGCTCACACAGCACCACAAGGAGCCATCCGATGACCGACACAGCTGAGTTTTCTCCATTTCGCGGCCAAGACCACGATATTGGCTATCTCCACTTCCGCACGCTCGCCAAAACCGTCGAGGCCTTCACCAGAAACATCGAGAGGCAGGACAAGCGCCTGAAGACCGAGCCGATGCACAACCATGAACTCGAGCTTTGGCTTGGCGTCGATTCGCTCGCTTTCCGCCACTCGGAAAGCAAGTGGCGTGATGATGCTTATGTCGTGCCCGTCCAGTATGGCGTGACGATTATGGATGTTGCGAACGCCGCGAGGAAAGAACCTTGGGCAATCCTGACGCTTCTTCTTCTCGAATTCAAAGAAGCCTGGTCCAACTATTCCCACGAGTTCGTAGATCTGCTGTTCCAGGTCAAAGGGCGCCTCTCCGACAGCATTGCGGAAGAAGCATTGCACCGGCTTGCCCCTAAGGACGAGGATATCGAGAAGGAATGCATGCAGCTCGATGAGCTTGATGAAGAGCCGCCGGTCGATCAAACGGAGGAAATCCCCTTCTGACAGACGTTTCACGCCTAAGCGCCATGCCCGCCGCTCCTGGAAACCTGGCCGGCATGACGCTGATTTTCGATGATTGGATGCGTCGAAACCACGCATCACGGTCAATCCACGTCCATAGAGGCGGTCAGGGAAAAAAGGAATGTGCATCATGGAGATCAACGAGCGCCGGAGCGCAAAAGGCTTCAGAAATTTTCTCGGCGGAGGGCGCGACCTGAAGGCCACCGTCGCCGCGCGGTCGCTGTCCGCCGGCATCATCCCTCGCGATTGCCTGGAGGCCGGCCACGATGACTGACACCTTCCTGCACGATGATCCCGCTCTCGACTGGGACGATATTGCCGAGGACCTGGCTCTGCTGGAGTCCTGCGAGCCGGATGATGCAATTTGGATCGACTGGGAGACAATCCGCCATGTTTCCGGCTGGAGCGGAAACGACCCGCTCGCTGTGACAAAAGTCCGGGGAACACCTTACGCATGGCATCTCCGGCACGAGGAGCAATGGCGACTGGATGTCGCCGACGCGACGTGCCGGCCGGCCGTCGTCCGCTGACGATCAATCTCGTCTTCGCCCATGATCCTGCCGGCCACCCCCCCGGCACTCTCTGGCTTGTCAACGCCGGACACGGCAACCTGCTTCCGGTACAGGAGGCCTTCGAAACACTCGGAGACCTTTCATGTGCAAACGTGAACTCGCCGACTGCACTGAGAACCTCCGCCAAACGCATCGGCACCTCTTGTCTGAGGATTGCTGTGTGATCCTGGACGCAGAGCAAATCGCGATCCTCAAGGACATCTTGTCCCGGATCGACGATATCGGTGAGATCGGATTTCAGCTCGAAATGTGCGTTGATCACGATCCAGGTCACTCTCTGAGCTGGGACAATGGCGGCACACCGGACCAGGATCAGGCCGTGGAGCTTCTGATCGACGAGCTGGTGAGAGTCCTGTTTTACAGGACCCCAGTCGCGGGGCCGTCTCGTCGGCACCCCTGACCGTCGATCCCATAATCGAAAGGAATGCTCTACGAGATGCGGCTTATTCTATCCTGGGGAGGCGTGGGGTTCCAAAATGACGCTCCTTCGGTTTTCGGGGGACAAGTCTTCTCAAAGTCACGGCCTATATTGTCGACGACACCATCGAGGCGATGAGGAAACTCAAGACGTCGATCGACGGTAAAACAAGACACCGTATTCTCGGAGAGATGCCGTCCCTGAACATTAACCCACCACCGTACAATATATTTTCATTACAATTTTAATATTCCGATGGATCAAAGCGTCGACCAGAAGAAATTTTCATTCAGCAGTTTATTTCCTTCCCCGCCGCTTGCCGTCATTGGTGATACACGCCATCATTTTTACATGAGCAATACAAGCCGTGCTCATGCCGGCTGGAACCCGATGGCAACAAGGAAAGAATATGAACGCTCTTGCTACTCCATCTCTCACCAGATCCGGCTTTCTTTCGGAGCCGGCTGCGGTGTCCCTCACGATGGGAGATCCGCGCGTGAAGTCGCCGCACCAGGCCGAGGTCTGGTTCCTCGACGGCATCGATCGTTTGCAAAAGCCTCTTGTCCGAACGGACGATGCTGTTTCGACGCTCTATTGCGCGGTCCTGCAGATCCATCTCGCAGCACTCGACCACGAGATTCTGTGCGGAAGAAAGCTCGATGCCAAGGCCGTCGTCACGGCAGCCTTCCATGACCCGGCGATCAATACCGGTGGATGGGAGTGGGTCGACAACCGGATCAATCGCGCCCTCTCGGCCGACAGTTCGTTCAGCCTCGTCGACAGCCACGCCGCCTGAGAATGGAGCCGGGGAGCGATCCCCCTCGCCGTTGCGATTCAACAAACCACTCCGCCGCTGGAACCGGCGCAACTCCCAGGAGAGAAGACATGAAAGTGCTCAAAGACAAGCTCCCCAACACGAACCTCGATGTGTACCGCGTCGAGAACGCCCCCGTCGACGGCGCCGATGGCGGCAATTCCGAATGGTATTTCCGCTTCCGCTACGCCTGCGGTAGTACCCACATCCACGCATGGACCTACCTTGCGGGACACGACGATGCTGTTGAGCTCATTGTCGATGAGCGTGACGGCCTTCAGGGCCGCATCGCCGACCACTTCGAGCGCATATCCAGGAACGTTTTCTCGCAGGCCAAGTTCGTCCGCATCCAACTGCCGTATGCGATACGAGAGTACCGGAGGGCGGCCGAGCAGGTTGTCTCTCAGGACCTTCCCCCGCTCGCTGACCGGATTTCCATCGTCAATGCAGAGTTCGACTTCGATGAAGCCATTCATATATTGTTTGACATCGCCGTCGATGGCGAGATTGTCGAGCGGACCCTGGAATGGCTTGACGACGACCTCGATCTCGTCCGTCAGGACTGCCACCTTGACGTCAACTCTTGCTATCGCGAAAGTGTCGCCAATGCGCTTGGCGCAGACAGGGGGCGCTATGATGACATCAGCGACGACGCTCGCTCCGGTGTTCTTGGCGATATCGCAGACGTTGTCCATAAGAGGCTCGTTGCCACTCATGCTGCCTTGAAATCGAAGCAGGTAGAGGAAATGGGCCTGGAGGACTGGTGGCATATCACACCGTCAAGCGGCGACGGGTTGTACGGTTACGGATCAGCAGCCGAGGCTCACGAATATGCCGAGCTTCTCGACGAACAGGACGGCAGGGAGTTTGACTGCCACTGCGCGTCACCGGTCTCGATCGCGACCGCGTTCGGAGTACAACACTACGGTTTCGTTCTTTCCGAAGCGCTGAGCACTCTGAGAGAGGGCGCATGAAGAACGCCCTCTCTTCCCGTCGCTATGCCTAATGGATCAATATAGCGTCCGGGATCACGAACAGGCTCGAGTTTGAGATAGACGTGGACCTCGGGCTTGGACAAGAATGGATGGCGCCATTCCGAGCACCGGCGATAGCGCTTGACCATTCTCGCAACAGCACTCAGCCGCATCACCATCGCCGCCTGAACCGATCACCGAATTTGAGGGGGTCGCGAAGCCACTCGATGGAAGCCGACAGCGCGCACATTTCCATCCATGCCAGATGGTCGTCCGTACCGTAGGCATCTTGATGGATCGCAAGTCCTTGTTGGCACCTTCTCAAGACAATGTTGCCCGCTTCCCTCGACCGGCTATTTGCGGCTTGCCGGGTATTGCCGCACACTGTATCTGGCCACGCGCTTTCGACGGCCCACAAACGGAGACATCGATGCGAACTGACATCACCGCGATCATCCATGACGCCATGGAGGCGCATGTGCCGGACATTTCCGACGAGAATGGCCGGCAGGAAGCATTGGCCTATCTTCGCGGTCTCAAAGCCATTCTCGCAACACGTTCGTCAGCGACCGTGGCATCGGTCCCGCCGACAAGTCCGCAAACAAGGCTGCGAGTCGAACAAGTGATTTCCAAATGCCGACAGGCGGCCATTGCCGACGCACTCGAGATACATCGGCACGCTCTGGCCAATTCCAGCAATCAAGGAGCGCTGAGACCGGAAGGGTAGGGCAAGCTCACCAAGTTCCCATAGACATGCACCGGCCGGCAGCAACATCGGAAGAGGAAATCGGCAAATCCATTTGCAAAAAATATGTAAGTAATTACTTTGAAAGGGATATCCCCGACATCAGGATCGGCAATGAATGGAAGAAGTCCCGCCCCCCATCGAGCCCTGCTTTTTCGAGGAGAGCATTCCGCCAATCCTCTCAGACCTGGTCGTCGAGATCCAGTCTGAAGCCGCAAGACTGGGCCAGGGCCTCCACGACGATTCAGCTTTTGAGCTTGCAGACCTCGTACGGATCATGAACTGCTACTATTCGAACCTGATCGAAGGTCACAATACCCGGCCAAGGGATATCGAGAATGCACTCGCCGGCGCGGAGCTGGAGGAAGCCACCCGACCGCTCGCCCTGGAGGCGAACGCACATGTGACCGTCCAACGAGAAATCGACCGGATGTATGTCGAGGGTCGGTTGCCATCGCCAACCTCCATGGACTTCATCACATGGGTGCATCGACGGTTCTACGAAGAGATGCCGGATGAGTTCAAATTCGTCGAGCGTCCCGATGGAACGCAGGCGCCGATCGTACCGGGCGCTTTCCGCGGGCAGGGAGATGACGACGTCGTGGTCGGCCGGCATCAGCCTCCATCGTCTCCGCGCGTTAGCGCCTTCATGGAGCATTTTTCAAAACGTTACAGGCAGGCGCATGCCGGTGCGACGAACAGGGTAATCGCGATCGCGGCCGCCCATCAGAGGCTGAACTTCATCCATCCTTTCCCCGACGGCAACGGAAGGGTGAGCAGGCTGATGTCGCATGCCATGGCTCTCAATACCGGTATCGGTGGGAAGGGGCTTTGGTCGATTTCGCGAGGTCTCGCCCGCGGCTTGCATGAAAAAACCGGATACAAACGGATGATGGACTATGCCGACCATCCCCTGATGGGAGATCGCGACGGGCGAGGGAACCTTTCGTTGAAAGCGCTCGAGGCCTACTGCGAATGGTTCCTCTCCGTGGCCCTCGATCAGATCAGGTTCGCTTCCGCCGTTTTCGCTTTCGACAAGCTGGAAAGCCGCTACCGGAAGCTGGTGAGCTCGGCAACGGATGATAAGCGTGCGCCGGACGTGATTTCCGCCGTGTTGCGCGATGGCTCGATGCAACGAGGCGACATCAATCTCATCACCAGGACGTCGGAAAGGACGGCGCGAACCACTCTGACGGAACTCGTCCATGCCGGCTTCCTGAAATCGTACTCGCCCAAGACACCGGTGCGTATCGCCTTTCCCCTCGACTATCGTGAACGGTTGTTCCCAAACTTGTTCACAGACGCGGAGTTTAACGCGCCGGAGCCACGGCCTCTTTCCAAGCGGTAACCGGGCTCGCACTGCGTTAACCTCTCGATCGCGATATACGCGGCGGCCGGCTTGCCGGGGAGTCCCGAGCCCGGCATACCAGTCGTCAAGAAACAACTGACGGAGGTTACGATGGCGAATTTCGGGAACCCGGCTTATGGCGCGGCGATGGGCAATGCGGCTGGCATGATGCTGATCGCCGGCGGGGTGATGTCGCTCACGCAGGGCCTTCTCGCCGGCCTCGACGCAGCCGCCGAAGCGCGCCGTCAGCACGCCTATGGCGATGCCCTGTCTGCGGCCATCGATCATGCGGACGAAATGGAAGACCTCGCCCGCACCGCCGTCGGGCTGGTCGCCGAACTCGAAGCCGAGGTCGATCAGCTCCGCGCGGCCTGCCAGCAGCGCCAGCAGGTCATCGATACCCTGCGGAGGCCCGCATGACCGAGATCACGGACACCGACTGGCAGCTCATCCGCTCGGTCTTCGGCGACATCGCTTACGAGGAGCCGCACAACCATGCGGCAATGCTGAAAGTCGCCCGGACCATGGTGCTCGAGCAATGTTCGCGAGGCGAGCTTTCCCGGCGCCTTGCCGCGGAGAAGCTCGGGCTCCGTGATACGGCGGATCTGCTCGTCGCACTCGGGGATGCAGGGCTGCCGATGCCGCAACCGCCCGAGGACGAAGTCAAGGAACAGGCGGCGACCTTCGCGCGCCTGTTCCGTGAGAACCGGGAAGCACGGGCCGAGGCAAAGCTCGTAGCCGAAGGCCTCGCACAGCTGGACCGCGACGAGAGCGTCGGCATCGACACCGTCCTCGCGAAAGCGCGGGCAATCCTCGACCGCGTTCCCGACGTACCGCCCGACCCTGGCGACGAACTGCCGGGATAAAATTGCCGGTCGGACAATATACGGTCTGGCCGGCCTCGCCTCCATCCATCGCGATCCGATTTTCAGGGCTGGCAAGCACCAGACAGCCCTGCGTGAATACGCACGCCCAACGGCTGACACGCTGCCCCCATGGCCGACCGGTTGGATCGCGTTAACGTCCCCAGAACCATCCTTCTACAAAAGGAGCCTGATCGATGCAGCCTAAAGTGATCGCTCTCATCGCGGCCTTCGCCGCTACCGTGCCGCTTGCGCACTGGATGACCGGCAACATCGGAACTGCATGCGTAACCGATGGGCCTTGCCTCTTGCCGGTCGGCTTCGGCCTGGGCGCCCCTAGCGGCGCTCTTGCCATCGGCGGCATCCTGTCGGCCATGTTCGCTGCGCCGGCGCTCATTTTCGCATCCGTGCTCGCCTTCGTCCTGGCTGAGCTGGCCGACCTTGCGAGCTACGCCCCGCTGCGCAAGCACAGCCTCATGCTCGCCGTCTTTCTCAGCGGGGTGGCCGGTTCGATCATCGATAGTGCAGTCTTTCTCTGGTTCGCCTTCGGTTCGCTGGAATTCATCTTGAGCCAGGTGGTCGGGAAAGCATGGATGAGCTTGCTGGTTCTCGCCTTCCTCCCCTTCAAACAGCGGGCGGTCAAATAGGCTGCTCGCCCGGCTCGTTCTGAGCAATGGAGCAGGGCACTGATCGGGCGGGCGATCCTCGGCGCAGGAAGCGATAGTACGCTTGTCGACCCCGGAAGAGGGAGGCCTCGCTCACAGCCAGGACAGCCAGGCCCCCGGCATCAACTAACCCTGAACTGGTTCTCGGCGGCCAAGCGCAATCCCTCCTGCTCCCCTCGTCTGGGGTCCAGGCAACAGGACCGGGGCGGGAAGCGTCAGGACCATCTGGCCGCGGCGACAGAGACGTCTTCGCCCTGTCCTTCCATGAAATGCCATCGGAGTTACCCGTGATCAGGCAGCAGGCCGATATACGCCGAGGTTACGCAGCGTTTCCGCGAGCACGCCTTCGTAGTCCTCCCTGATGTCGGGGCCCTCGCCGAAATCATCGAGTTCGCGAAGGTGGAATGAGAGCATCATGAGATTGCCGCGAAGCGTTACTTCATCGCGGAGAAGCCGCGCCTTCACAGCGGTCCCGGTCCAGCCCTCCATCCCGCCAAGGAGAACGACGTCGCGAGCAAACGGGGCGGGCGAGACGCGGTCGAACTCGTCATGATCACCGACTATGAACTGACGGTGAGCCAGAGACAGGGCAGGGCGACGATACGCCCGCGGGTCCGCGCTTCCCGCGCGCAGGCCATCGATAAAGTCCTGGACGGTCTTCTCAACCGTGCTCTTGACGTCAGTTGCATAAATCACGTCGAACAAATTTGGCTCACCCTTGGCAGATAAGGCAAATTTCACCGTCACACTTTCTTTCTGGTCGCAGGCAAGCATAATTCTCTCCTCGTGCCACGATATAGCATTGTGTAAAGTGTTTCTCGAATTCGCATCCTCGACAAGAGAGAAATTCATTATTGAGTATGAAACTTCAGATTTATTATTATCTCTTAAATTTTCGCTGTGTTTATCTCTATATCTTGAATTGTAAGATACGTAAAAAATAAGCTAATGGACGCTATGCGGTGAATTTATATTCCAGCGCCATTCTGAGTTTTTACCTCGCCTGCGGCGACCGGGGCAAGCGTGAATACTGTAGCCGGCTGGACAATGTTCCGGCCGGCTACAATATTGCTCAAGGCCGTAACCGCGGCATCAGCCGACTTTGAACTGGTTTTCGACGGCCTCATTCAACTCCGCCTGCTCCTTCCATCGCCGGCGATCCGATGACGGTCTGGGGGAGCTGTCGTTTGCCGGGATCGGCTGATGTACGCCGACCACCGGCACGCCGTATACTCCATGCGGCTTGCCCAGGCAGAATTTGCGGATCGCCGGGTCGCTCGCCCTGGACAGGGCGCGCAACTCATCCTTGCCCATGGTGAATAGCAGCGCCATCGCACCGGCATCGATACCGCGAAGGTCCATCGTCGCCCTGTCCGCTTCCGAAGCCGTGCAGAATTTGCGGACCGTAGCGACGATATCCCGTCCAAGAACCTCGATAGCAGCGGCCTGGCGCGCCCTCTTGAACTCATCGACGACATCCGCTCGCCGGAAATTTGGTTCATAGGCCGGCAACGGCGCCCCACAACCGAACACCAGCGAAAACGGCCAGCGAATGATATCGTCCAGCCACTTGCCGGCAGCCGGCAAGGAATTCCAAGCATCTTTTCCGATCCGACCGAAAAATCTGGCGATCGCGGCAGCCATCCTCAAAATCATGCGTCTCTCCCTGTTGTTCAGGTGAGCATGCGTCCATCGGCTGCAAGCGGCAAATACTCCCGGCACTCCCTCGGTTGCTGACCGGCGTTGCCGGTCAGCTTCCTTCGGGCTTCCATGTGATCCGAGAGACAAGATCCTCCCTCGCTTTCATGCGACGGCCGACCGTATTGTACCCGCAGTTGTACTCACCCCAGAAGGCGCCGTCGCTGGAGTCACGGGTGACAGACCAAAGGTGGCCATCCGGCGCGAGAATGATCTTCCTGACACAGCCGACGCTTTCATGGCGCCGGTCTTCCCAAAGAACCTCCCCGTCCGGCTCCCGGCCGATCCGGGGCATATCCATCGACCGCTCGACCTCATCAATGGCTGCCTTTTGGTCGCGATACGCTTGCGCCTTCTCGTTATCGGCAGCTTCCCGTGCTTCGAGCGCAGTGATCTCGTCCGAGGTCGCCAGCCGGAAATAGACATAGCAAACCCACTGTCCCTCGACCCCAACGGGACCGCCGATGGACGAGAGGCTTTCGTCCGCTCTCCATCGCTTGCCGTGGCTCTCGACGACAATCACACGACCGGCGTAACGTTGTGCCGCGCCTATGCCGGGTGCGCGGTCGCACAGTTCCACGAACCTGCTCGATCGTCGCTCGGCGTGCTTCTGTTTCCGAGCCGTCAACTCGCTCAGATAGCGCGCCTGCTCTGCTGCTTTCCTCTCGGTCTCCCGGAGATCGATCGTCGTCGCGATCCGGTCGATTTCACCGATGAACGCGACCAGATCGGCTGATCGGGTTGCAGGGATTTCCCATGCCGTCTTGCTACGATCGAACGCCCCGTCGAGGCTGCGGCAGATTTCCACGATGCGATCGCTATATGGCGTGGCGACCGTCGCTCCACGCTCATGATACCAGACATATCTGGATTTCGGCGCGGTCTCGCGCGCGACAGCCAGAGCCTCCAGCGCAGCAGCCTCGCGGTTGGCAACGACGTCGCTGATGTCCTCGACCCAGGCAAGTGACCGCTTGTACGCACGCACGCCCGGAACATGCCACGCCCTGCGCCCCTGATCCCACCGCGCCTTGGGGAAGGTCTTCTTCAACGATTGCAGAACTACCCCATCCTTCGGAAAAGCAATGATCGCCCCACTCGAAACCTCACCCACGACAATCTGCATCATCCTACCTTTTCTTCGTCATATCGAAATGATGCCGCCGGGAAGAAATCCTTCGCAAGCGCCCCTACTAGAAAAACACACCGGTTTGTCACAAAACATCTGACCTCTACTGACAGCACCGTCCGATTTTTCAGGGATCACGCTGGTTCGGGAAAAACCGCCGCGGCGATATCTTCAACACCCTCAGTCACACCACAGCGCCGCGGCAGGATTGCTTCGAGCGTGGAAATAGCCCCCTCCAAAGCTTCTTCTACCGGGGAAACGAGATTCCAGGCATCGAGGAGCACCTCTTCGGCGGCCGGTGAGAAGGGATCGCCGCGGTCGTTGAACCGTTCGGCATCAATCTCTTCATCGTGAAGACAATCAATGTCCATCGCGAGGTCCGCGATCCGGGACTTCATCTCGACAAGCTGGGTGAGCGTGCCGGCAATCTGTTCGAGGCGTTTTGGTGTCATGGCAATCTTTCCTGTCTGTTTGAGGCAGGCGAGATCAGCCTGCTCTTACCAAGTAGGGACAACGGAACCGGCGTCAAGCGAATGCAAAAATAAAATAGAAAAATACTGAATAAGCTTCTCCGGTGCCTGAAGCAGCAGGCCTTTCAATAACAAATCATCAAATTATCCCGCCGGGATCGAATTTTTCTTATCTTCCTTGTTAATCCAGACAATCATCCGGATTCTCAGGAAAATAATGCATGGACGATCACTAATTCACCGCGAGCTTTCCGGCGCCGCCGAAGATATATTCCAAAATTCGACATCAATAATTCCGGCGGGCGCTTGACGTGGGAACCCAGCGACGGCAGCCTTTCGATATGGAAACACGAAAGGACACCAGATGAGTTACAAGATCGCCGGCATCGACAGCGCTTACCGCATGGCGCGCGCAATACTGGAGAGCCCGATCCCCGAATTGATCGCGGATCTCGTCGCCGGACACATCACGCCGGTGACAGGGCCGAATGAAATACGGATGCGCTATCGCGATATCCGGATGTCGCAAGCCGATGCGATCACCTGCATGACGCATGCCTGCCGGGGTTATGCCAAAACCGTGGGGTCGGTTCTGGTCGTCACCGATCATCTCAGCACCATCGCCTTCGGCCAGGCGGATGATCCCGGTTTCGACCTGGACGATCGGGCAATGAGACCCGCTCTTCTGGCTCTCATGAATAGCGTCGATCCGGACCACCGCGCGACGGTCATCGCCTCCAGACCGCACAGCGATACACGGACCACCGTCGAGTATCCCTTCTACGCCATGCCCAAGTACTCTTACGATACCAGGGACGGCAAGCTGGTCGCCGCCTACGGCACATATCTGAAAAGCTTCTCGCTGTGAGATCGCACAGGCCCTTCGGCCTCGCGGACGTCGACCTCCAAACCGCATGACATCAATGTCCTGACACGCTGACCCGTCTGTGGGATCGGCGAACGGGATCAATCGAAACCTGCCGGACGGCATCTCTGTCCAGCGGGCCGGTAGAACACGGCCTTGCGGGGCCCCAAGCCAGAAAAGGAATTCAGGAAAATGATCCACGCAACAATACACACTCTGTATCCGCGCGGTTGTGCTATCCATAGGGACCAGCTGTCCGTCGATTTGCCGGAGGGGCTTCTCAAGGCGCTCGAAGCCCATGCCACGGCACGGAATGCAACGATAAAGGACACAGTTGCCGATCTGATCCACGACGCTACCGGCGCCAAGTGCCGGCGCTATGGCGATGCCATCGCCGACCGCTACCTGCGCTCCCTTGTCGAGGAGACCGAGGACATTGTCCGGCAGATTCAGGCACAGGATGACGATCTGCAGCACAGGCCAATGTGGGAATATGGGCTGGCAATGCGGTTCTATCGGGGAGCGATCGAGTTGCTCGATGGAGAGAACAAGCTGCGCGACGGCGAATATGAAATCGGCGTCGGAGAGTATGTGTCGATCTCCGACATCGCCGCATCCTTCAGGAATGAGCCCTGGGCGGTCAACCTGCTCGCGGTCATCGAGATGTACGAGGGGCTTCGGCACTCCAGCAAAATGTTGCCCGCGCTGCATTGGGCGACACAACAGCTCCAGGACAGCCTGAAGAGGGCGGCGCTGAGGCGGCTCGCAGGGGAGCCGAAGGTCGCCGCGCCGCCACGGGCTGACAAAAGCGACCACATTGATGTTGACGATATCTGCTTTTGAGCTTCGTGACGAGATACATCCGAAGCAGCAAAGCGAGCCCGCCAGTTCGGCGGGCCCGTTTACTCGGCAGGCATCCTACCTGTCCCGATGGCCTTCACCGACGTTCGGGCGTCGGGACAAAGGTACTGACAGGCGGCCATTCGGCAGGCGTTGTGGGATTCACGCGCCGGGCGCCGACACGACGAGCAGCACCGGGGACATTGGCGATCCCGTGATACTTTCCATCGATGAACCTTCTGATCGCCCAATCGCTGGCCTTCGCCAAATTCTTGAAGGCGTTCTTCTGCAAGGGCGCCAGAATATCCCTTACCGCCTCCGGAAGTTCCCTGATGTCCATCTCGGCGCGCTTTCGGCGCGATGCCTTGCAGTACCGTCTGACAAGCTTGATTCCTGACGGATCAATCAGCTGTTCGAGCTTGTTCCCGCCATGGTCCTTCGCCACCATGTCCGAAACCGCCTCCAGCACCTCCATCGCCTCACCATCCCCGAGCGGAAGGTTCAACTCCTTTGCTCTTTCGTGAGCTCTAACGCTGGAGCGCTCCATTCGTCCAACGCACTCAATCCGATATTGCGAGAGTTCGGCGTCATAGTTCACGCGCTCTCCGGTCAATGCCTCACGAATGGCAAGCCCGACGGCGGCGGCCATGATCGGCGGAAACGCATTGGCGATCTGACGACGCTGCTCACGCACCGCTCCCTGGAAGACCCAGGACGTCGGGAACCCTTGCAGCCTCGCCCCCATCCGCAGCGTCAGACCAGGAGGATCATTTTCAGGCGCGTCCGGCCCCGGTGCCTCAAGCGCGATACGTCGCGCATCGATGTGGCGGGCCGCCCAGTCCTCAAGCTGAAATTTGGACGCAAAGCCCTGATTGCCACTCTTCTCCGAGCCGCCGACAATGGTCGGGCCGCGCTCGTTCGCGCGCTCTGCCCATGCCGCGGCTCCAGGCCAACCGTTCTCCGCCATCAGGTCACCCAAGGCCTCTCCCAGAGTTACCGGCTCCCGGGTCAACACAGGTGGCATCTTGAACCGGCTCATCAGACCATCCCGCATCGCGACGAGAATGAGTCGGGGCCGCGCCTGCGCCAGTCCATATTCGCAGGCGCTGATCGCAAAGAGTTCTGCGTCGTAACCAGCCTCGAGCAGATCTGCAAAAATCTTCGCGCGATAGGCATGAGCCTGACGCTGACCGAACCCGAGGACGTTTTCGAGCATGACCGCGCGGGGCCTGACTTCGCGGATAATATCGATCGCTTTGCCGAAGAGGTCGCGTTTGTCGTTTTCGCCGGCCTGCTTGCCGAGCACGGAATGAGGCTGGCACGGCACGCCGCCGGCAAAAAGATCGACCTGACCGACATAGGGCTTGAAGTCTTTATCGAGCACACTCTCGAAGAAAATCGGACCCAATCGCTGGTTCGCCATCAGCGTTCGTGCGGCGAACCTGTCTCGTTCCACCAAGCCGACCGATTCAAAACCCGCTGCATGAAGGCCGATTGCCGCACCACCCGCACCGCTGCAGATTTCCAGAGAGGTGAGGTGCCTCTGTTCGTCGGGTGAATGGTATCCCGTCCATTCTTCTTCCAAGGCATTTTCGCGACCGGCATCGCCCGGCCACTCGGTCGGGAGGTGAGTGACGTCGATATCCACCAGCCAGGCAAGTGCCTGCACCAACGTGAGATTGATCGACCCCCAATCGTTGCAGGGAAACTCCGGCAGCAGAAAATCGCCCTGGCTCATACGCTCGAGACCGAACCGCACCCTGGCGAGATGGCCGGCAATATCTTCTGGAGCAAGATCATACCAATCCCGGAAACCGGGCAGGTCTGCCGTGAACAAGGCATCGAACTCGCGAAGAAGCAGGCCGGCTGACGCCATGGCGGCCGATCGCAGGAATTCCGCCCGCCGCTCGTGACGGTCGCAATCCATTTCATAGGCTTTCGCCAGCAGGCGCACCATCCTGCCCATACGCGATTTGAAGATGCCAAGCTGGCTGGCGCCGGCTTTGACCATCTGCGCACGCATCTTCCTGTTCTGCATTGCGCGGTGGGCCGCTGGATTGGCTGCGTCGCGACGCTTGCGCATCTGCGCGAGGTCCGTCGTGTGCAGTACGCGGCCGGCGCTGATCAGAAGGTGCGCTTCCTCCCGAATGGTCACAGTCGCCTTTTCCAGTGCGACAATCATCTCCGGTGTCACGAAGGATTTGGCATAGAACGCCTTGGTTTCCTCCGACAGGTGCTGCAAGCGCAGGAGCCGGTGTGCTTCAGCGCGCGACATCTTCCAGTCGCGCGTCATCATCGCAACCTGCTCACGCTTTTCCGGCACATTCACGCAAAGTTGCTGAACGCGCGTCAGCAGATCGAGAAACGCTTTCGTTTGATCCTCGCGAGATTTGAGGGCGGCCTTGCGAAGCTTCTCCAGGAGAATGTCGCGCACACGCACGGGGTCAACGATAGCGTCCGCAGCGTCCAGAGGCGGAAGCTCCATGTCCTCAAGCTGCATGGGCATCTCGGTCGCCGCTTCGATTTCCGCATCCAGATCTGCATCGGCAGCCAAAACATCAATCGGTTCGAGTTCAATCTGGATATCGGTATCGGGCATGAGGCACTCCATTTCGTTGCCTTCCTCCATACCGTGAAAATCTTTATGTCAGGTGCCCCAAAAGGGAACAATTGTAACGATCCATGACATCGCCACATGACGACGATGATGCTGAGAACGCTAATCAATCCTGGAGTAGGGAAAGACTGCGCGTCGGAAAATCCGTTTCAGAAATGGAAAACACCACGGGGGGGAGACCGAGTTTTGACACGAATTGAGTTCGCTGGTAGCTGCCAGACGATATTCGAACGGAGAGACCGATGACCGAAAACCACCCTGATTCCGTAAGTACCAATCTTCTCGTCGAGCTCACCGCCGACATTGTCGCCGCCTATGTGGGTAATCATGTCGTCCCGGTTGCGGAACTCTTAGGCCTGATCGCCGATGTACATGCCGCGCTCAACAATACGACGCAGCCTTCAACCGCGATGGAGCCGCCGGTCGTCACCGAGAAGCCGAAGCCACCGGTCCCGGTGAAGAAGTCCGTGCAGAACGACTACATCATCTGTCTGGAAGACGGTCAGAAGTTCAAATCGTTGAAGCGCCACCTGATGACCCATTACGGCATGAGCCCGGAAGCATATCGCGCGAAGTGGGACCTGCCGGCCGATTATCCGATGGTCGCTCCCGCCTATGCCGAGGCCCGTTCGCGCCTCGCCAGGGAAATGGGTCTCGGACAGCGTCGGAAAAGCAAGTAGGCGCCACCCAGCGGATACATAGCGGCTCTAGATCAAGCAGGAATTGTTCGTCAATGGTCGGAAATTTTGATGACAATCGTCTGATCCGCCAGCGCTTTCACTAGCGCGAATGAACCGGATCGAGCTTAGGTTCAAATCGCTGGTATGGCCCATGACCGTCCTGGTTTCCGATAATCTTCCTTATCGGTAGCTAGAAATCTGGCAGCTTTCATAACCATCTACGTCCAATCCGACTTCCAAAGCGGCGGCTACGAACGGCTCTCGGGCATACCGGCCATGTCATCCTCGCTACCACACCGGACAGCCTCGCAAATCATCAGAGATGGCCCTTGGTCTTCGACTTCCTTTTTGTACCGGTCTGCAGGCATCATCGTCATTGCGACCTCTCCCAAAGCTCACGCCGCTCGATTTCGCAACATTCGAGGCATAGCCGCCGGTCCGCCTCGTAAACGACCTTACCCTTCACGACATACTCCCCGATCTTGAGGACAACCGCCGAGGGCTTGCCGCAACGCTGGCAGGGGCCGCAGTCATAAGGGCTACCTTCGGCATTCATATCCCTACTCCTTCCCTAGTCCGTCCATGGAGACGCCGAGGGCGACGGCCAGGGCAGCCTTGCCGTTGTTCGGCATCATTGCGAGGCCCGCAGCGATCCCTTCCCGCCACGACGGCCCACGATCCCACGCCTCCTGATAGGCATCAGCCAGAGCGTAGCCCTGCTTCGTCTCCACGAGCGCCTCAGATAGCATAGAGGCTTGCAGGAGATCCTTGTCTCGCTTCGCACGTCCGGGGGCATCTGTCAGGCGCCTGGACGACACGATGAGTTTGTGGACGGCATATCGTTCGGGAGCGGGGACGTTCACGCTGACGCCTTCTCGGTGCAGCAGCACGGTCCTCACAGGCTCGTAGATCAGGAAATCGAGGAACCGCAGGTTTTCCGCCGATGCGCCGCCGAGGGCAGGCATAGGGGAGGGCTTGCCCGTGTGTTCATCGGAACCCCGGTTGCTCGTCAGGAACTCGACGCGGTAGGCAACCGAGTTCACGAAGGCGACGACCTTTGCCTTATCGGCTTGATGCTGGACTGCCCGGAATGTCGGGTCGACCGATTGCAGGACTTCGAGTATCGGCGGCAAGCTGTCCTCGACCCCGGCCGAGATCGCGAAATCCTGCGCGAAGTCCGCATCGCCTGTCTGGATGGCGGTATTAGGGAGGCGCACACCGAGAAGACCCGAATAGCAGCCAAAGGCCACGGAGCCGATCAGGACCGCACGGAGACGGAACAGACCAGCTCCCGCAAGGGCTTTCGTCACCTCACCCGCGAAGCGATCAGGGGAGGCCATGCCGCCGCTGCGCAGTAGCATCCCGACGAGCCGACGACGCTCCCGGATGTCATCCTTGATTTCCTTGTGCCGCTTTACCCTAGCCGTGATCTCATTGTCGGATTCCGGTCCGACATAGCGCCGCTTGTCACCGTCGTCAGTCGGGTATTCGAAATACCAGTACGCGCGGCCCTTGACCGGAACCGAGACAAATCGACCATCGAGCGGAAAGTCCACCTCGAATTGGGCATCGAAAGCCCGCTGCGCGAGTTCAGCGAATGCAGTGCGATACACCAGGTCGATCTGTTTCATCTGCCGTAAGCTCCTTGCGGTTCGGCTTAGCGCCGTCGTCTCTTCCATCACGTCGATTTCGGGCGCTCAACTCGCAGACCCGCCGAAGAGTTGTTCTGGAGCTATGTTGGGCGGCCGTCGCCTTTTCGAAGTGCTTCGTTTCTTTGTCAGCTTTCGAATTTATCGGGCAGAACCCGCGTTATAAGGAATTTTATGATACTTTATAACCGTGCCATTATAAGGAAACGCCCATATCCTTATAACAGCATTGTCATTTCCGTTCAACAGCCTGCCGACGCAGGCTTCTTTACGGTTGCTTCACTTTGGGCCAATGAAGCCGAATCGCATTAAGGGGCGGCTCGCGGGTGCGAAATCGGAGTGTGGCGCTACATTTAAGGGCGGTCTGTCAATCGGCCCTTTAATTGCGGTTGGTTGCCAAGCACGTAATATCCTTTCCGGGGTCATGGTCCTTTTCGAGGTCTTTGCCTCATGTTGATTTTCGGGTCGGGCGCTTCGCCTCCTCGGCCGAGGTCGTCGAACCACAAGGCTCGGCACGATGCCGATGATGGCGCCGGCATTCGGGTACGGGCACCCATGCTCAGGTTGTCGTGATTGTGGCTCAGCAAGCGGGGGCGGATTATGACCTGCAAGCCATCCTTCAGGTGGCGATGGCCCTGTACGAGGCAGGTCCGCCAACGCCCTTCCTGATCACCCCGACGCACATGAAAAATGGCTGGGTACTAGGCTCGGCGGGCAAGGGAACAGGTAACATTGTGTCAGTACACTATCTAAGAATTGCCTTAACGCCCTGTGGCAACGGATTATTCTCCTGTCCGCTCGAACTCAGGAGGGTGCTATGAGCAGTTTCTTTTCCAAGGGGACGTTTGAACCTGAAGAACTCGGCGCATTGAAGCTCATCTTTGACGAGATGACATCGCAGCTGTCAACGGCGGAGAGTTCGTCCACCAGCCGGCCCGACAGGTCCGTGACGCGGGTTGCTTCCATCGCCGCGATGACGGCTTCCTCGTCGGCCTTCGATCATTCTCGCAAGAATGATTGGAGCGGATATCCGCCTATCCTAAATGACTATTCTCCTGTAGCGCGGCGTCGCAATTTACAGCACGACCACTTTCGTCCCGGGGGCGATCCGTTCGTAGAGGTCGATAACGTCTTGGTTGATCATCCGGATACAGCCCGAGGACGAGGCCTGACCGATGCTCCAGGGCTCGGTCGTTCCATGGATACGAAACAGCGTGGCCTTGCCGTCCTTGAACAGGTAGAGAGCCCGAGCTCCCAAGGGATTCATTGGTCCGCCCGGCATACCCTTTGCGTAAGGGCGATATCGCCCGGGATCGCGGGCGATCATGTCCGGCGTTGGTGTCCACGATGGCCATCTGCGCTTGTGGTGAATGACAGCGCTGCCCGAAAACTCCATGCCCTCGCGCCCCACGCCAACGCCATATCGGATCGCTTTCCCTCGTTCCTGCACGAGATAGAGGAAGCGCGCCTTGGTATCGACGATCACCGTTCCCGGTGGATGGGGTGTGGCATAGGGAACGACCTGCCGAAGGTTCCTGACATTCAGTACCGAGGTATCGACGGCCGATACGGGAAACTCTTCGCCCGGAACCGGCGCATAGAACGCATTTAGCTGGTAGGTCGGCGTGGTACTGCACGCGGCAAGGGCGCCAAGGCAGATGAGCGGGAAAAGGAATGAGGCGAGACGCATGATACTTGATGCCTATTCATAGGTGATCGTGACGACGACGGTATCCGAATAGAGTCCGGGCAGCGCAGGCTGACGCGGCACGGTGCCATAGACGGTGCGGTTGTTGTTGCTGGTCTCTGCCGTATCATCGACGGTGTTGACGCCGCTCAGCGCCCCCCAGGGTGAGGTGCCACTCGGCCCATGGAAGAGGCCGTAGGTAACGAATTTGTCGCCGTCTCTCATACGGCGGCTGGAGCCGTCATGGTTCTCGCCATTCCCCATACCGATGCTGAAACGGGAGCCGGGTGTGCAGGTCACCTCAAGCGTGGTGTCCGCTGCCAGATCATGGTCAATAATCCCGGTTATTCCGAAATCCAGATCGTGAGTGACGATATTGCAATTGGGTTCGACCGCTGCCGAGACCGCAAGACTGCCGGTTGCCTCCTGGGCGCCACCGGGACTGTCGCAATCGAGGCTCGTGCCTTCGGCATAGGCGATCCGGGCACTGGAGTTGTCCAGAGTAGACAGATAGGTTCCCACGGCAGCCGAGGCCTGCTCTGCCGCCATCTTGCCATAGATAGTTGCGTTGCCTGTCGCGACGTCGCTATTGGCGGAAAAGATGATCCGTTGCGCCGTGCCCAGCGTAGCATCGTTGTCGCCCCAGGCCGCGACATGGCCGGCATCCTTAAAGAGCCCGTAGCCGAGTTGCGCCGTGCCCGATGTCAGGAAGCGGGTTGCGCCGCTCGATCCGCCGCTCCCGGCCCCTAGATATATGCAGATCGTGACAGTGTCCGCCTCGACGTCGGTGCAATCGATGTCCACGTTCGCGCTGCCGGTCGTTTCGGAAAGCGAAAGCGTATCCACGGCCCCGAAGCTGAGGCCGCTGAAACTGGCGGTGCAGACGGCAGCCGACGAAGGAGCAGGCCAGAGAAAGAAAGCCGTCATCCCAATGACCACAAGTATCCGCAACAGCAAGCTCGGCCTCCTCATTCCGGCACACAGGGCACGTCGGTGACCGTCGCCAACGAACCCTTCACCGGTACATAGTTGAAACTGGCGGCGCACCGCTCGCCCGACGGTAGCTGGACAATTATCCGATTCCGCTTCTGCAAGCCGGACAGGAAGACCTGCCCATCATAACCCACAACAGTAGGAGCAGATCCCGCTTCCTGGATGACGCTCGAACCGGCCGGCACGTAATCACCCGATCCGGCACGCAATGACACCAGCGCACTACCGCCATCGGCATTGTCGGAGAAGGAGACGTAAATGCCCGCATGATCCGCCGGGATGACGGCCTTTCGTGTGCTGGTGACAATGACATCCAAAGGTAGCCCTGTCGGATCGATGCCCAGTCGGTTTCGTTCGTAGGATCGCAGATCCGGAACAATTAGCTTTCCGTTGTATCCGGTTTTGCCGACCTGGCGGTTTTCCCGTAGCACCTCGACATCCGGTGCGCCTGCGTCAACGATAGCGAAGGCGTCGTCAACCCGGTTGGAAAGAAACAGATCGCCGCCCGCCGCAACAATAGCACCGCTGACCTGTGCCCCTGCGAAGGTTGATTTCTCAGAATGGTTCAGTGTTCCGCCGACCTTGCCGAGCTCCGTCTTGACCTCCGTCCGTCCCGCGAATCGCGATTGATCGTCCCGGTTCTGATATTGCGCCTGCCAACTGACACTGCCGTTACTATCGTTCGCCGCGCGGCTGGCTGTCGCGTACGCGCCGACGCCATCCTCATCGGAACGCATACTGGTACCTGCCGTCACCCCACCGCCGATCGGGAACGACAGGCTTGCGACCAGCCCAAAATCGTCACTTTCGACATTGGTGTAGCCGGACGCAGAGAAAGTGCCCCCAAGCAAAGGCTGGCTATAACCGGCGCTGATCAACCGATCGCGACTGCCGGCGATGGTTTCGAGCTGTGTGTAGGAAAAGTTCAGGGATCCGAAATCCAGAACGGGCATCGAGGCCGAAACCTGTCCCATTGAGCGCACATTGCCGCCGAACAATTCGGCATAGGCGCGGGGCGCACCACCATCATCACGCCGGCTCACAGAGGCAATGTCGTTATATTCGCCGAAGGCGCGCTGAAGCCTGGCCTGCACATGCATCCGCCCGAGATCGAATTCGAGCGCCCCGGAAAGTTGGACGCCTTCTTCCCTCTCGGCCTTGCTACCGGCCATGGACAAAGAGCCGAGAACCCGGTTTCCGAAAGTGGAAACCACCCCGACACCGCCATTGATGAGTCCTTCGCCCCCCTCGGCATGTCCTTCCAAGGTCAGCCAGTCAGTGACGCCATAGCGCAAGCTCGCCGAGGCAAAGAGCCGATGGTCATAACGATCTTCTTCTGTGCCGAACCCCGTGCGGGGAAAACCGATATCGAGCGAATAATCCAGCAATTCCGGACGAAGCAGACGATCAGACACGAAATATTCCGACTCCGTGACGACCTCGTTGCCGTTCTCGTCGCGCACTACGACCTTGGCCCTGCCGGGGCCAGTTACCACCGGCAGGTCGACCACCTCGAAAGGACCAGTGCCGATCGATTGCGAGAATCGCCGGGAATTATTGAGGAACACCTCAACGGTGGATGGAACGGCAGCGCTCCCGGTAAAGCCAGGAATCGGCAATGTCACCAGTCCTGGGCGCAGCCCGAAATTCCGCTGCATCTGGAAACCACCGAGACGCACCGGCCTGGTCCAGCTCAGGCCCCCGGTAATCAGATCGCCACCGCGATAGGTGGTCATCGTGACGGGATCCGAATGAGCAAGAAAGGTATCGAGCCGACGCAACTGGCCGCCGGAAAGGGAGAAGGAGTTTTCTGCGATGCCGATCGGGCTGAACATCCGCGCCTGAAATGTGCCCGAAACCCCACCGAAATCGAATTCGGAATCGTCGGAGCCGTATGCGCCGCTAGCATAAAGCGAATAGTTCATCAGAGTGCCAGTACCCGTCTGAACCTTGTTTCTAGCATCGGTAGGATCAAAAGGATCAAGCCCGGCTCTCGGTGAGACCTGGCGGGCGACGCGGGCTTTGTCGCTCGCATGGAACAGGAGCACCTGTGAGGACGGATTGTAGTCAACCGTCACATCAGGTAAGCGCGCAAGGTCGATCCGTCCGTCTTCCCGCAGCGCCGAACGATCCGGCAGGATGCCCGAGGCACGCAGATCGTCTGAGGTCATGGAGAAGCTGTCGCCTGCCTCCTGCCGGACGGCGACAAACCGGCTCATGCGCTCATTGTTGACGATGATGTCGAGGTACAGATCAAGGCTATTCGCTCCGCCTGTAGTTCCATCGACGGAGTCCGAGCCAGGCGCATCAAGCACGGACAAGTCGAGAGTTTGTGCATGCGGTCCGGAGGCTCCACCCACAGGGAAGTATAAAGCCGTGGCGAGTATTCCACCGAATGCGATTGTCCGCCTGCGCCTATTCAAAGTAAACCGGGATCGCATGGCGCAACAGAATGCTGATCGTTCCTGACTTGCCCTTGCCCGCCGCTTTGGGCAACTGATCGACGATGAGCCGATAGTTTTCCTGTTCCGAGACGGGCCGGCTGGTCGTTCTGACGATACGGACAAGGTTTTCCGTACCAGGGATGAGCGTGGTCATCGGTGGGCTGACGACTACGTCGCGGGTTGGTTCCAGGATGTCCTTGCCCTTCTCCACGCGCCAGCGGAAGATACGCACTTGGACATTGAGCGGCTCTCGACCATCGTTCCAGATACGAACGGAGGCCGTACTGGTGCCGTGTGCAGCACGGACCGAGATAGGCGCGACGCGCAGGGTCGCCGAGTATGCCGATGTTGTCGCCAATCCGGCGAACACCACAATAGCCAGCGCGATGGTGAGAGACCGCTTCTTCATGACATCACCTGCGATTAAATGCCCGATTCATAGTCACCGCCGTACCAGACGGTCGCGGTGATGGTGTCTTCGTAGGCGCCCGTGGGAACGTGAGGACCAGAGGCGACCGGAACGACGCCATACACGGTGATTACTTCAGCTTCGCCGGTTGCAGCTTCTGCATTAACGGTATTGGTCGGCCGAGTATTGCCCCATTCGGTTCCCACGCTGCTGCCGATACGCAGATTGTAAGGAACGTAATAGTCCATAGCGTTCTTCGAGAGATGCATGCGGCGTGTTGCGACGTCGCCGGGGGTTGCTGGATTTGCTCCGGCATTCAATCCGATATTGTAACCTGAGCCCTCAGTGCAGGTGACGGTGACTGTGGCCTGGGCTGAGAGTTCAGCATCGATAAAGCCGGTTGCTCCGAAATCGAGATCACTGGCGGTAATCGTGCATTCGTCCTGGATTTCGAGCGTGACGCCCATTTCTGCTGTCTGCGGAGAAGCTTGCTGCGCGTGGGCAGCGAAGGAGAACAATGTACCCGCCAGCGTGGCGATGAGCGCGGTATTCCGGTTGAGCTGTTTCATAAATCTTCCTCTCATTGTGTAGTTGTTGCGCCTTGCCGATACGGCGAAGGCAGTTAGATGGCGCCCCAGGCGCCGGCGCGTTCATTCTGTGTTGCTTGCCCCTGCTGCCCCTCCCTGTGTTGCCCTGCGGGTGCGGCGAGGGCCGGACCGTGGCGGGGTTTCTGACGAGATTTCCACCGCAGATGTCAGCCGTGCCGAACGTCCTCGACTGGTGCGTAAGCTTCCAAGGCCAATCGACTTCGCCAGCGCCGATCTTTTCGCGGAATAGCCTGGCGCAACCATTGGATAGTCGGGCCGGAGTCCCCATTTCTTGCGATATCCCTCGGGCGAAAGCCCATAGGCTGTTCGCAGATGCCGCTTGAGGGATTTGAACTTCTTGCCGTCTTCGAGGCAGACAATAAAATTGTGCTGAACCGAGCGACCGATCGGAACCGGGGGCTGCTGCTGTACCGCCGAGGCGCCTTCCGTCGCAGGTGAGGCAACCTGAACCAGCCCGGCCAGCACCTGATAGGTGGTCTTGATCAGTCCCGGAAGATCGGTGGCGGTGACGTGATTGTACTGCACATAGGCGGTGACGATCTCGGTGGTCAGCGCGAGGTACTGGTCGCTCTTCTTCTCGGTCATACTCTCGTGGCCTTTTCCGTTTCTGTTTGAGCGCGGCGACGGTCGTCAGCAAAAAAGGGCCGCCGGGGTTTGCGATGGGGTGTCGTCCCCGGCGGCGAGGTCGGGCTCACGGTACGAGGGCAAGAGCGGTGTGAGCCGACGTCAGATGACCATTATTATGGCGGCGGACGGTCACCTGAATCTCCTGTCACTTCGAAAGTGCCTCCAAACGATCGCGTGCGGCTGAAAAGCCCTTCAGCGACACGCTCATGGCCACCGGTTTCCCGCCATCGGCAACGGCGTTTATCTTCAGCGCAGCTCCACGAGAAAGCGCCTGCACAGTCTCCGGCTTAAAGGCGAGCGGTGCGACGCAGCCGGCGGGAAGACATGTTCTGAATCGTACGACAGGCAAGGGGCTGGCGTCATCGACCTGAAGCGTCACGCCGGAATCCAGTGCCAGCCCGAACGGCAGCACCAATGCGCCGGTCAGTTGATCACCGGATCGTTGCAGCTCGATGGCGAGAATGCGCTGGCGTGACTGCGCATTCTGCTGCTGTTGCGATATCACACAGCGTGTGGCGTCCCCTTGCTTGCCACAGGAAACAACCCAGTCTTGATGTGTTTCACGAATCGAGGTTGCCCCGCCCGGCAGGGAGCCCGACGTCGCAGCCTGGGCAGTCTCCGCTTGGGCGACCTTGACGGTCTCGGCCTGCGCGGGCGCGATAAAGCTCGCTTCGGCCTGGGATTGACCGGTGCTTTCCGCCACCAGTCCGGGAATGACCGCCATGGCGGCGATTGCACCGGCGCCGAGCGCGGCAGCACCGAGGAGATATTGAACAATAGCGTTCATCGTTCGTCCTCCTTCCTGATTTCTTCACCGGCTAGCTGGTGAAGAAGCTGCCAGTTGTGAAGCGAGGCCAGATGCAGCGCGATAGGGCTAAGCCAGCCTCTTTCGTTCCAGTCCTTGAGAGTTTCAGCAGCCAACTGTCGAAGGCGGTCGCGATCGACGATCCGGTAGCCGCCAAGATTGTAGGTTCCGCCGTCCGGGAAGGAGAAGGTCACGCCCTGCGGTACGAGAAGGTCGGCGTCCTTCAGGGCCCGCACGAACTCAGCGCCCTGAACCTGCTCCTGGTGCCACGCCTCGCAGAAACCGAGTATCTCGCGGGCAATCGGCGCCGCGCTGCCATCGTCATTGAACAGACGACAGTCCTTGTGCTCCCCGGCATCCACGAAGCGGTCGCTGGCGAGATCGATACACAGCGCGCGGGTCGACTTATCGGCCGTCTCCGTAAGGATGAAAGGATACCGGCGTAAATAAGCCGGCAGATAGGCGCCGGCCCGCCAGACCCCGTCCTTGTCGGCATGCAGGTTCTGGCCCTGCCGGATACCGAGCAGTGCGACGGGAGATGGCATTTCGCCGTCGGCGAACACGATCGGATAGTTGCGCAGCGCCGGCATGAATTCGCCAATTGCCAGCGGCACGGCGTTCACCGCCGCCGCGAAACGGAAATCCTCTGCCGGCTTGATGCCCCACTTAGCGTGCTCCTCGAAACGAAGAACGACAGGATTGCTATAGAGCAGCGGCAAACGCCGGCCAGTCTGTGAGATCGGTGATGGAGAAGAGGTCTTTGCCTGTAATGCCATGTGATTTGATCCTGTTGACGATTACCGCCGCCATGGCGTTCAGGCCCTGCCCTTGCCAAATGCGCGGTGAGATTGAGGGCAAGCGCCGCCCTCATGGGGCGCTTGCCGGCGAGGCGTCGGCCGATTGCACCCGTTCATAGGCGGCCCGGAAACCCTTGAGGGAGAAAAGGAAGCTCAGGGTTTGCCCCTCGTTCGAGGTAGCGTTCGCCTGAAGCAGAATGCCCTTCTCGAGCGAGGCGACCTGCGCCGCGTTCAGGCTGACGGGCAGAATGCATCCTTGAGGGCTGCAACCGCGGAAAGACAGCGGGCCCTCGAGCGCGCCCGCGCCGGTTTGCAAGGTGATGCGGCTTTGAAGCGGCACTTCAAAGGGCAATGTCATCGTTCCGGTAAGGGAACCGGCTTCCGGTCCGATCTGAAAGCTGATCCCCGCCGTGGCGGGGCCACCGTCATGGCCGGCCTGCTGACCTAAGGAGCATTTCCCGGCAGAGCAGGAAACGTCCCAATCTCCGAAGCGCAACGGCTCTGATCGCTCTTCCACGACCGCCGTGGAGACCGCCGGCTGGCTGTCTTGGACGGCCTGTTCCAATCTGCCGCTCAGCGGCGTGAGCGCGCGCGTCGCCGACAGCGCTTCCTCGTCTTCGTTCGTCGCCGGAGCCAATTGCATTTGCCCGCTGCTTCCCGCCCATTTCCCGGAATCTGTCATGAGCCCTAGCGCGGCAAGTCCGATCGCCAGCACCACACTGCCCGTTAAAGCAAGCTTCCTTCCGAGGCTCAGTCGCGGCTCCACCGGAACCGGTTGGCCGGCGAGCTTTACCAGCGCCTCATGGACTTCGGTGACGTATTTCGCCGTCATGCCGGCTGTCACGGAGTGGCTGGCGACATAGGCCGCCGTGATCTGCGCGGCCATATCCACCAGTTGACGCTGTCCGCAAGACGGCTGGGACGAGCGCCAGGAAAGTGTCGCCTTGCCGCTCGCGCGCTGGCCCTGAGGCAAGACCGGCTTCTGCGCTGCTGGGGAACTATCTGGCGGCATGCCCCGACTGGAGGCCCGCTCGCCGATTGTCGGCTTTTGCAGGAATGGCGACAGTTTGTCACCCTGTGTTCCGGTATTTGGTCCAACGTCACTGCGGGAGATTGTCTCTATCGCTGCCATCGCGTTTCTCTTGACTGTGAGCCCAAAGGACAACCTCAAATATTTAGAATGGTCCGGGGGTGGTGGTAACCACCCCCGGCAAGAGTCGCGCTATCAGAACTTCCAGTTCAGATTGCCCTTCAGGCCATGGTCGTTGAAACCACTGCCGAACTGACCCGAATAGGACACGCCAAGGCTGAGGTCCTGGCTGACCAGAGTTTCGAACCCGAGTTCGACGACAGCCACGTTCTCGGCGAGCGGCACGCCGGCAACTGTGAACGGGCTGCTTCCGGCGAAGGAATGCGTAGCAGTCGGTGTGAGGCCGCTGAATGCATGCCGCCATCCGAGCATACCGGTCACCTTGATCGGAAGCCCGCTCGCGTCGAAGCTCGTCGAAGCCCTCAGTCCCAGCGTCGAGAACGTTCCGTTAACGTTGTCGCCGTTGCCCGACAGAGCCGCAACACCACCGGATTCGCTGTAGCCGTCACGATCGGTGTTGACATAGGCAAGGCCGGCAAAGGGCTCGAACTGCGCTCCGCCCATGTCGATCGTATAGCCGATGTTGCCATAGATCTGTGCGGTGCGGGCGTCGTAATCCGAGTTCAGGCTCTCGCTGAAACCGGGGAAGGTGACGTTCCGGTCCGTCGAGATGCTGTGCCAGGTGTAGTTGCCACCCAGACGGAAGCCGAAGTTGTCGATCTTGCCGCCGCCATAGATGCCGAGGTCGAAGTTGTCGCTGGATGCGCTTGAGCCACGTCCGTCGGAACTGAAGCTGGAGCGGCTGTAGCCCCCGAGAATACCGACGCGGAAGTCCTCCGTGACCGGCGTATCGGCGCCAACAAAGAAGCCGCCGATGTTGTTGCTGAACGCGCCAGCGTTGCCGTTGCCATCAACCTCACTCCAGGAGCCGAAGCCCTGTCCCCAGACCGACAGCCCGTTACTGTCGTCGGCCTCCTTCTTAGCACCCACGCCACCGAAGGCGTCACGGATACGCTGGCCGGTCGCGTCACGCACGAACCGGCTTTGCTCGATCAGCCCGACAGTTGTCGAGGCATAGATCTCGCCCGATATCTGGTCGAAGGCGAACTGCGCCGTTTCATCGGTGGGAAGATAGGCGATAGACCGGAACAACTCGTTGGTCGGAGAGCCCTCGGTCGAGCGCTCTGCCTTGAGCTCCTGGGCGGCACCTGCGGCGGCCGTCTGGTTCGCCGTGAGCGCTGCCTCATTGAAGAGGCGGTGCTGCGCGACGTCCACATAGACCTCGCCAGCATCATAGTCGTAGTTGTCGGTGAGGCGATAGAATGTCGAAACATCCAGATCGCCCACGAGGTCATACTGGCCTTCCAGCTCATCCTGAGCGGTGAGGACAGTATACCGATGTTCAAGCTCGTGGCGGCCACCGCCGACAGTGGCTACGCGAAGCTGTGCGCCGTCGTCAATGCTTGCATCGTCCAGGATCGCGAGGTGATCCGACAGGCCATCGGTATGGAGCTTGGCGAAATAGGTCGACCCTTCTTCCTGATGGAAGTCGTCCGTAATCGTCAATTCGCCCAGATTTGCGAACGCGCCCGGAGAAATCACACCCCCGTTTTCGACAGTGGTGCCGTCCACACTGCCGTATCCGATCAGCGCAGCTCCGTCCTCGATATCGACGCTGCCCCCGAAGTTGACATCGGCGAGCGCGAGAACACCATTGCGGACGTTTGCATGTCCGTTGAAATTCTCGCTATCGACGGTGAGAACCGTAGCGCCGGAGCCGATCTGATTAACCGTCCCCCTGCCGGTGATCTCGCGGTCGAACAGGACGACATCCGAGCGATTGAAGGCCAGCGTGCCCCAACGTCCAACGTGGACACCGGACGTTTCGTCTATGGAGCCGACAGTCCCGCCATTTCCGAGCTGCAGCGTGCCGTTCCAGATCCGGGTCTGGCCTTCATAGGCCTGGTCGGCCGTGATAATGGTCGTACCTGAACCAATTTGAGCGACATCGCCAACGCCACTGATCACCCTGTCGAATTCGTAATCATTGGAGCGGTTGAAAATGACGCGACCGTTGTTGGCGATGTCGTTGAGGACGTCTCCCGCAGTACCACGGATGGCGAGGGTGCCATCTGCACCGACAGAGACGTTGCCACCAAGGACATTGTTGGCGACAAGGGTGCCGCCGATGACGTTAGCCTCACCGGTGAAGTTGCTAGAGTCACCGTTCAGGACAGTATAGCCCGCGTGATGGTTGACGGTACCTTCACCTATGAAGCCAGCGTCGAAGTCATACTGGTTGAACAAGGATGACGTCGTTTTGAAGTTAACCGTTCCCTCGCCGTCTCCAAACTCGACATAGGCCGCGTCGAGCGTGCCGGCACTACGGGCCGTGTCATCCGTAACGAGATTTTCGAGATTGAAAGCGTCCGTAACCTCCGGATCGATGCCGTAGTCCTCGCCGATCGGGGAGAAGGCGCCGATATTGAGAACGCCGGTTGATCCATTTTCTGTGGCGATGAACAATGTGCCCTCACCGCCATTGATGCGGACGGTTGCGTCTTCATTGATGACCAACAGACCTTGCGAGTCGTCCTCGTTGGCCAACGTCAGCGAATTACGGTTGTCCCAGAGGCTGCCTTCACCCGTCACGAGGGCGTAACCACGGCTGGTATCCTCGCGGCCGATGACGCCGACCGAGTTGTTCACCTCCCCACCGCTGGCAACCAGCAGATACCCTTGGCCCTCGTTGCCGACGTCAAGGCGACCCGTATTGCTCATGATCCCGCCGCTCGTGACGGCAACGACGCCGACGCCGCCATCTTCAGCACCGACAGTGACGTCACCTTCCGTGGTTGTGCTCGCGCCGGGTCCATAAGTCTCGATGAAACCGCGACCCTGTTCACCCACTACGAGCCGCTGGTCGTTGACCATGGTGCCGTTGTTGATGACAATGCCCAATGACTGGCTTTCCACGCCGAGCGCGACGCGCCCGTCGGTCTCGACACGACCGTTCCCCTCAATCGCAAGTGCGCCCTCACCGTTCTGGCCAAGCGTCAAGGTCTTATGGTTCAGCATCAACCCTTCGACGGAAATCAGGTTGCCAGTGCTGGTGCTGCCAAGGCCCGCCCCGACCGTCCCGTTCGTCTCGACGATGCTGCCGGATCCAACAATCAGTTGTCCCGAGCCGAGCTCGCCAACGGTCAGGTTCCCATTGGTTGTCAGGTCCGCGCCGTTCTCCAGCGTCAGCGTGCCGTTGCCGTTGGTTAGCTGACCGATCGTGGTGTTGCCGCCGACCGTGAGGTCGCTGTCGGTGATCAGTTCGCCGTTCTCGCTCTCGCCTACGACGAGGTGCTGGCCGATGTAGGTAGCAGCATCAGCCCCGATAACGACAGTTCCCTGGCCGCCCCGCCCGATGACAAGGCTACCATTCGTGACGTCGAGGTTGCCGTTGTTAACCAGGGTTCCGGTTCCGGATGAGCCGACAACGATGCCATTCCCGACGGTCAGAGAGCCGTCGTTTGTGAGTTGCCCCGATCCCGCCGACCCACTATCTGTGCGCGCGCCATCGAAGCCGATCCTAATCTGGCCTGCCTCTGCATTGGTGCCATTTGAGATGACGACCGTGTCACGCTGGGTAGGGCGCTCGTAGGTTCCCGACTCATAAGTCGAATGGCCGATATTGACGTCCTGTGAGGCCGTCGGAAGTCCGTTCGACCAGTTAAGGTTGTTGCTCCACTGGTTATCGCCGGCTTTGTCGCAGTTGTAGTAGGTTTCGCCTCCATCATTAGTGCATATGTCATGGTATGAGCTCGCACCCGTCCAGCCATTGGCCGTCTGACCCAGCGCCGGCGCACCAGCAAAGGCCGCGCCGACAGCCACCAGCGAGCTGGTCAATTTAAGATATGTCTTAATTCTCATAATGCCCTCATTGCGAAGTTGATTGGGGTGAGGATGAGGCGTATCGGTGGGCGCAATGGGGGCCGGCAGACACGAAGTCTGCCGACGTCTTTGAACGCAAAACTAGGACCCTTGGCTTGAAGAAGCGCCGTTTCGATGGTCTGCCTGAGCAGAGGGAGCCCCAGGCCATGCCTGGCCTGGAGATCACTAATCCCCCGGTTGTCACCGGGAATGGATGTTGCTGGAGCCTCCCGCTGCCCATCAGAACCTCCAGTTCAGGTTGCCACGGAGGCCCTGATCCCGAAGACCGTCGCCGAACTGCCCCGAATAGGAGATGCCAACGCTCAGTTGTTCGTTGAGCGCCGCATTGACCCCGGCTTCGAAGACAGCAACGTCCTGCGCAAGCGGAACGCCGGAGATGGTGAAGGGATTGCCGCCCGCAAATGCGTGCGTGCTCGTCGGAGTGACTTTGTCGAAGGTATGGCGCCAACCAACCATGCCACTGGTGGTCACATCGATCTCACCCAGCTTGAAGGTGTTCTCGAGGCGCACACCGAGCGTGGTGAAGGTCGCGTCGGTCGAACTGTCCTGGCCGGAAAGCGCGGCCATGCCGCCCTTTTCCTGGAAGCCGTCGCGATCCAGGTTGACATAGGCAAGACCGGCGAAGGGCTCGAAGTTCAGGCCGCCAAGGCTCAGCTTGTAGCCGACGTCGCCATAGACCTGTGCAGTCCGGGCCTGATAATCCGCCGACAGGCTGTCCACGACACCCGGAAACGCAACCGACCGCTGCGTGTCTATATTGTGCCAGGTGTAGTTGGCGCCGAAGCTGACACCGAGCCTGTCCCACTGACCACCGCCGTAAACGCCGAGATCGAAATTCTCGCTGCTGGCAGAGGAGTTGCGGTCGTCCACCGACACGGTGGAGTGGCTATAGCCGCCGACGACGCCGAGGCGCATGTTGTCGAAGACAGGTGCGTCAGCACCGACGAACAGACCGCCGACGTCGCGCTTGAAATCTGCCGCGTTGCCGTCACCGTCAAACGTGCCCCACGAACCGAAGCCGTGCGACCACAATGCCGGCCCGTCCGCCTTGTCCGCGTCTACGTAGACCGGCTGCGGCGTCGGATCCTTGATGTCGGTTCCTGGCAGATAGGTCAGAACCTTGCCCGGCGATGCCGTACGCCCAAATGCATTGCGGATGCGGTCCCCGGTCGCCTCCCGCACGAAACGGCTGTCTTCCAGCAGGCTGGTCTGAAGCGTCGCGTGGATTTCGCCGGAAGTCTGGTCGAAGGCGTCGAGAGCCTGCGGGTCGTTCAGCTTGACTATAGCGTCATAGATCGGATTGCCCGGGCCGGTGGATTCGGCACCTTCACCCGTTGCGCACTGATTGGCCGTTGAACCCGGCAGGCAGAACGAGCGATCGTTCCTGTCCATCACCAGATACACGTTGTCTGCATCATATTCGAGGCTCGGCGTGAGGAACGCCAGATCGGACGTGACGCCCTCGAAGCCATTGTTAGTGCCGCCACGGGTCACGCCATCGTCGGCCGTGATAATCGTGTAGCGGGTCTGATCGGCATAATCGCCGGTTCCGGCCCGCGCATCGACAACGCCGCCATTGATGATGACGTTCTCGCTGGAGAATATCCGGTCACCCGTGCCATCGGCGGCAACATTGACCAGATAGCTCGAACCGCTGTCGAACGTCAGTTGCCCGGTGTGGAATTCGCCGATCGAAGTCGAGGTGCCTGCGCCGATCTTACCGCCATCGTGCACCGCCACGTCGCCGGCAAGTCCGTTTCCATCCAGTAGACCGCCGTCACCGACATTGATCAGGCCACCGAGCGATCCAGCAATATGCAGGGCACCGTTAAGAACCTGTGTCGTGCCGCCGAACACCGCGCTGTCGCCGGTGAGCGTCGTCGTGCCCGAGCCGATTTGGCCGATGACACCTGTTCCCGTAAAGACACCGCCGAAGCTATAGTCATTGGAGCGGTCGAAAGCGAAGCCGGCGCCCGACTCGACCAGCGCATCGCCCTGGATCGAACCACTGTTGCCGCCGTTGCCGATCACGAGCAGTCCATCGCTAACCGTGGTGCCACCCGTATAGGTATTCGTCCCGGTCAGGATGAGGGTTCCGAGGTCGGCCTTGACCAGCCGGGAATCGCCGGTCAGATCCGTGCCGACGATCGCCTTGTAGCTGGCGCCTTCTTCGCTGGCATCGCCTACGCGGATCTCGGTGCGGCCATCATCACCGTTAAGCGTGATGGCGTCACCGACAAGAGTGTAGCCGTCGATGGCGAACTGCATGCCGCCGACAGAGATCGCCCCGTTGTCGTCATCGACGGTGACCGTTCCGGCCTGTCCCTGGAGGACCGCATAAAGATTCTGCTCCCATGCGTGGCCATACGTGCCACCCGCATTAGTCCAGTTTGTCCGCGGATCGTTGCGCCAGATACCTGTGCCGCCCGTCACACCACCGGTCGGGTTCTCGACTGGGCCGTTCCAGAAGGCGATATTGGAGCCGACAACCAGATTGATCTGCTTGTCCGCATCGGCAAGCTGGACTTCGTAGTCGTAGCCGCCGGTATCTTCTGAAACACCGAGTCCTCCGCCGTTGCGCGTGCCCGTATAATCGATGATCCGATAGACGCCCCGACCGAAGTCGGTTCCCTGGGTCACATCGATGACGCCACCGTTGAGATTGACATCGCCGTCGACGAAGAACAGCCCGCTGTTGTTGCCGGGAGCGTTCAGTGTAACGTCGACGATCGAACCCTGTTCCAGCGTCAGTTCGCCCATCGACAGCGGCCCGGATGCCCCCTGATTACCGATGAGGCTACTGCCGTTTCGGACGATGACGTCACCGGCAATGCTGCCGACGCCGCCAAGTGCGCCGTTCTGGCCGGCCTGATCGCCGCCTACAGTGACATCACCACCGAAGGCGCTGTTGACGAGCAGGGTGCCGTTGGTGATGCGGGCATCGCCGCCGTAGCCGGAATTGTCACCGGTCAGGATGATCGTCCCTTCTCCGCCCTTGTCGATCATCGCGTCACCGACGAGTTGCGCGGAAATGGTCGCAGTGACGTTCTGATCGGCGTCGAGCTGGGCATAGCCCTTGCTGGCGATTTCGGTGAGGACCAGAGGTCCGCCCGCGATCTCATATCCGTTGGACGTGAAAATGAGACCGTTCGTCTGAATGCCGGCATTCTGATCCACGGTGACGAGGCCACCGTTGGCGCCCTGGAAGACAGCAATACTGTCCTGGCCCCAGCCGCCGTTCAGAGCATAGTCGTCAATGGCCCAATTGAGCCCGCCGAGCGTCCAGGTACCGCTACCACCCTGCACGTCGCTGTCGTCGATAATACGGTCATCACCATCCCAGAAACGCATAGTGACGCCGCTGGTGTTGACGAGATTGACCTGACCGGCCACGGAAGTCTGCACCCGGAGCTGGTCATAGTCGGCCCCGCCTGTATTGTTCGGGTCGATCTCCAGTCCGCCGTTCGTGAGCGTAGTGTCCGCGTCGTAGTCGAATATCCGGTAGATCCCGGCCCTGAAGCCACCCGCGTCGGCCGTGTTGTTGATGATTTTCAGGGTACCATCGAGCGCTAGGCTGCCGCCGACATCGAAAAGCGCGTCGTTGATCCCGGCGCGCGGGGTGCCCTTGCCGGGCGCGCCCAGCGTTACATCGACAACCGACGTTTCATTGAGAGCAAGGTCGCCACCAATGCTGAGGGTCTGGCCCTGCACACCGATGAGTGAAGCGCCGTTAGCAACGCTGACATTTCCCCCGATCGTACCCGCACCGGACAGAGCCGCGTCAGCAGAGACATTGACGTCGCCACCAAGCTGGTTGCTGACTTGCAACTGCCCACCAAGAACATTCGTCGTCCCGGAAAACGCGGAGCTGTCGCCCGTGAGATTGATGAGGGAGGTTTCGCGCTTGTTGAAGTCGCCCTGGCCCGCCAGAACGCCGGACCAGTCGTAAGTACCCGAGCCGGTCAGGTCGAAATTGGCGCCATCGGAGATCGAAACATTGCCATGGTATTTGTCAACCTGCGCGGTTAGTGTGCCTTCCTCGACCTCCCAGTTCGTATCGCTTTCGGCGGCCAGGATCAGTTCAGCCACACCATCCTTGACGTAACGACCGTCTCCTTTGGTTTCACCGTCGAAAGTGGCGTCGTTCGATTGCACGAAGCGGACGGTGCCATCGTTCTGGACGTCGTTGCGGATGGTGGAGCCTGAGCCAATCAGGGTGGCACCACTTGTGACGGAAGTGTTCCCGGCATAGCTGCTGGTGGCGTCAGTGATGTCGAGCGTGCCGAGGCCCTGGACGTTCAGTCCGCCAGAGCCCGTCAACTGGCCCGTCAGGTCCCATGTTGTGCCGGAAGCAACGCTGATGGCGGAATCGGCGTGATCGAGCGAAATGGTTCGCCCGCTCGCACCCGTCTGGCTTGTTGCCAAGGTCGCGTCGCCGATCAGAACGCGGTTGGTAGCTACACCCAGATTGATGTCCGAATCGATCTGGAGAATGCCACCGTTGATTTCAACGCCACTGGCAGGTGCGCCGCCCCCGTCGGTCACAACGAAACTATTGTTGCCGGAAAGCACCGTCGTGCCAGTGCCGTCCTTGACGAAGCTTCGCCAGCTTCCATCAATGGTCGCCGCCACTTCGGTACTACCGTCGCCCTGAAGGATCAGTTGGTTCTTGTTTGCACCCGGCACATTCCCGTCGATCCGGGCACCAGCACCCAAACTGCTTTCGATCGCCAGAATTGCAGGTGTGTCGTTGCTATTGGAGAGGGTGTCGTTACCAGAGAGATTGATGGTGCCGGTGAAGCCGCTGGCATCGCCACTGATCAGAAGGCCGCCATTGGCAAGCAGGATTTCGCCGTGGCCCTTCAAGGGGCCGTCGAGCGTCAGGAAGCTGCTGATGTTCGTGCTGTCGACGATCTGATTGATCTGGAGGAGCCCCGCGAGATCAATGCTGCCGGTGTTTATAATATTTACTCCGGTGGCTACTGCTGACGCCGTTGCGTTACCGACAAGCACCTGCCCATTGCTTGCTACGTCAAGTCCGCCAGCGGTGAACGTCGATCCACCGCTTATGCGGATTGTACCTTGAGATCCGACAGCGACAGTTTGTTCTCCGGCATACTGCGCACCACCAGTGATGTTGAAATTGCCCGCTCCCTGCTCGCCAATACCGATGCTGCCGTGATGGGTAAGCTTCGAACCCGTGCCAATGACGATAAGATTACCGGTTGCCCCAGCTTCTGCCCCAACAGCAATCAAACCAGAGCTTTCTACTCGGCCCCCCGATTCAATTCGCACTGTCCCGGTCCCGGCAACGCCGAGACGAGTGGGACCACCTACTGTGACTGTACCGCCCGATGTGACCGTGAGATCGCCACCTGAAGCTTTGGTGCCGATGGTGATCCCGCCCACTGACTGACCGGCCGTTGAAATTGTCGGAGAAGCTTCGCCACTATTGAGGTCAGAGTTGATGATGACATTTGTATTCGCGGCGGGGACGAGTCCGCCAACCCAGTTGTCACCGAGGTGCCACTCCGTGGTGCCATTTGGAACCCACTCGACTTCCTGCGCCGAAGACGACGACGCGACAGCCAATGCCAAAAATGCAACGGACGTGAACAGTCGTTTCCGAATGTGACGCGTTGCCTTGGCTTCCTGATTAAGAGAAGTTTTGAGATCATGAGATGTTACGCAGTACATTTTACTATCCTTTGATTCCGCCCTCTCTGACGGGGCATCCTTCGAGGGTTGATCAGCGCTAGTTGCTGTAATGCTGGCTTGGACCGAAATACTCGTTGGCGTCCGGCCTCCGACGTTGAGCAGTCGGATCTCCCGTTCCGGCACACGGAAGGGACCGACTTTCCTGGAGGTTCCGGATACGGGTGGCATGGCACCGACCTAACGCGTAAATCCGGTCACCGTGGTTGGGATCGAGAAGCACGGAAGCGTCAATGCTGCGATGAAAAGGACGTCTTTTCAGATCGGAGTTGAGACCTTCCCAATAGTGCTCGCAGACCGCTCGCTGCTGTTCCGGGTTGAGACCGAATACCTTCCTGTTTGCCAGCCACCCAACGGTCCTGAAATGCCGGGTGGACAAGAGGCCAGTAGACAGATCCACCAGTTCGGCACGGCCAAGGCGCTCGATGGATTCGAATAAGCCTTCGAAATCAGGATTCTCTGCTTTCGTCTTCTGAAAGGCTGCAACTTTGGCCATAAATGACAGGAGGCGTTTACGCGTGATGGGATCAACGATGGCCATGCATCACCCCCATCAATGAACCGCCAATCACGCCGAAGATGCCGGCCCCGCTTACAAGCACCGCCATGTCGGCGTGATCGGAAAGCAGAAGGCCGCCGGTGAGCCCGACGATGCAGGCAATGCAGATCGCAACGCATAGAACGGTAAGCCAAGCTGCTGATCGCTTCGGATGACGCTCGGTTTCACGGCTTGAACCGACCAAAGAGTCGCTCTGTAGCCCTGCACCGTAAGCAGCTATGCGTTCATTGAATTTCTCACGTTGGCGAACGTCGGCAGTGTCGTTCTGCCGTCCAGCGAGGATCTCAACCCCGACGCAAATCGCGACCATCAGGAATGTCAGGCCACCGAACGATAGGATATCGATTGCCTGCTCAGGCTCATTCGAGACTGAATAGTAAAGAATGCTAGCAAGCCAGAAGGAGAGCGCGCTGACGGCGTAGATGGAAGGGCGGCTCATTGCAGCACACTCCTGCCTTCGTAAGCTCGGCCCAACGACAGAACGGGCGGAACGGAAACCGGCTGAGCGGTTGAAATGCGGAAGAAGTAACCCTGCAGCCAATCGCCACCAGCTTCCGCGGCCGCGCGCAGATCGTCCTCATTCTCGATCCCCTCGATGACAACCGACGACGAGAGGTCTTTTGCCAGAGCCACCAGGTGAGCAAGCAATCCATCCGCGCCCGGCACGACACCGCGCCGGCGGACATACGATCCGTCGATTTTAATGATGTCGGCTTTCGCTTCGCGGGCAAAAGAGATGGAACTGAACCCGGCGCCGAAATCATCAATCGCAACGCGGCAGCCCGTTCGGCGCAGCGCTTGAACGAAATTGACCGCACCTATCGTGCTTTCTGGCAGAGCCGTTTCCGTGATCTCAACGACGAGACGGCGCGCAATCTCGGGATTCGCCTCTAGGTCGGCGAGTATCGTCGCCCACCAGAAGTCTCGAACCACCGACTGTCCGGAAATATTACAGCCGAGAGTTGCATCTGGACGCTCACGAAGTTGCTGTGTGATAGATCGCACCACATTACGGTCGAACACGCGGCAGAGACCGAGCCGCTCGAGCGACGGCATGTAGGCGCCTGGAAGAATGACCCCTATATTGCCGTCGCAAAGACGAGCAAGGCATTCATGATAGAGGACTTTGTTCTCGCCATTGGCCGCCACGACCGGCTGTTCGGCGAACTTCAGATCACCTTGCTCCAGCGCCATGAAAGCATGTACGGCGGCACTCATGTCGAGACGGTATTGGGCAACGTCGAAGTGAGGATATCCAAGGACAGGGCTACCGGCCGGGCGCGACCGACTGCAAACCAGAGAAGGCAGCACATGGCAACTACCTGAAACAATTGGTCGCGAAGCCGCTGCGTGAAGCGCCGCCTCCAGATCAAACCGCCCGCAAGGAAGATCCGGGCTGCTTGGAATGAGTTCAAGCCCCCAAGTTCCGAGAGCGCAGACCCACCCTTCCGCACCGAGCGACTCCTCGAAGCGCTCCCAGACCGCATTCAGCACACGCCCTGCGAGCCCCTCTGAATAGGCGGCAGCGATGTGCGGAAGATTATCAACTGTCACGAAATGGGACGGGGCGAGACTCATTGGTGAAGCCCCTGCGCCTTCCACCCCAGGACTAAGTTGACGGTCGCCCCGACGAGTGCAGCGCCACTCAGCTCGAGATATCCCGCAGCCAAAAAGCCCATGACCGCGCCGGACAAAGATCCCGCCAAAATGCTGAAGACGCTGGTTTTAGGAACGTCCCGGCCATCAACCTTGGCGCTGCCAATCCGCCCGTTGAAGGAGCAATCGCTTCTACGGCCGTCTTTTTGTGCCCACCCGTCCCGCATAAAAGGGGTCCCTTTTGTCCGTCCGTTGCCGACGCCTCGATAACGCCAAAAACGTCAATATTTTCTGTGCCAGCCCTCGAGATTCGGGCTTCCGGATAGCCTATACCGGAAGGGACCCTTTCTTGTCAAGATTTGGGTTCGAAAGAGTCCAAACGTTGTTAACAACATGGCATCGTCCCGGTCGGCGCTGCCGATTGGAGGGGTCGACGCTGTCGTGCAACCCCGAGCAGAATGCAATGAGATTAGGTTATGCGCGTGTATCGACAGAGGACCAGAAACTGGACCTGCAACTGCAGGCACTGCGTCAAGGTGGATGCGACAAGATTTTCAGTGATCACGGCATATCCGGCAGGGAATTTGACCGCCCCGGTCTGGATGATGTTCTAAGGGCACTCGAACCAGGCGACACCCTCGTCGTCTGGCGACTTGACCGTCTTGGGCGATCCCTGATGCATCTGGTTCAACTCATGGATGGTTTGGGGGCCCGCGGCGTGCATTTTCACTCGCTGACTGAGAACATCGACACCGGCTCGTCTGGTGGCCGGCTGCTTTTTCACATGATCGCCGCATTGGCGGAATTTGAACGCACCCTCATCAGTGAGCGGACGCGTGCCGGAATGGCCGCGGCGCGTGAGCGCGGGCAGCGTCTCGGCAGGCCACCCGGACTTGACGCCGAACAATTGAGGGATGCGATAGCGGCGGTGAGAGAGCGCGGCGAATATGTGGGAGACGTCGCCCTACGCTATCAAGTCACACGAAGATCGCTCCGCCGGATGATCCAGCACGCCGAATGAACTCTGGCAGCTTGGTCGAAAAGGCTATGGGCTCTTATCTCCGGACGCCCTAAAACGCCATGGGGAGCATAGTTTAAGTATGCGGTGTCGGATCCATGGAATCCCCTATTTTTACAGCCAAACGTGATCCGGTACCGCAAATAGGATTTGCCATGAAAATCGGTTACGCACGGGTCTCCACCGAAGACCAAAGCCTTGATCTGCAAATCAATGCACTGAGACAGGCGGGATGCAAAAAGATATTTACGGACTATGGTCTTTCCGGGAAAGGCTTTGATCGACCGGGATTGCACAAGGCCCTGACAACGCTCAAACCCGAAGATACGCTCGCGGTCTGGCGGCTCGATCGGCTCGGCCGTTCCTTGCCGAAGCTGATAGAGCTCGTGGACAATCTTGGGAAACGCAACGTCGAATTTCAATCGCTGACCGAGAACATCGACACTTCATCATCCGGAGGTCGTCTGTTGTTTCATATCATGGCTGCGCTCGCGGAATTCGAAAGGACGCTAATCAGCGAGCGTACACGTGCCGGAATGGAAGCCGCCCGCCTGAAGGGTCGCCATATCGGCCGCAGACCATCGTTGAACGAGCGGCAGGTTCAGGATGCGGTTCGATCGATAGCGTCCGGGAAGACGCCCTCAGCCGTGGCGAAGCGCTACAGCATCACCACGAGAACCTTGCAGCGCCATATTCGAACGCTAAATAAGAAAGGCGAAATGCATACTTCAGCAGACAGCATGTCTGATAACGTTAGGGCCGTATCCGCGCCGCGCTGTCGGAATCCGGCGCAGCAACATTGAGGTTGACATGGCAGGAACCAGGACCGTCTACCTGCTTGATCCGCAAAACGCTCTCTTCGAGGCGATAGAGATTGAGGTTGGCGACCAGGAGGCGATAAATACGGAACTCGAATGCGAGGCCGCAGACTCCCTTCGTTTCGACGATCATCATACGCTGTATTTTGATGATCAAGGATTATGTCGTGGCATGAGCCAGTACACGATGCTGGACGGCTATCCAGACCCATTGGGCGGCAAGCTTCTTCTCGCTGCGAATGGGGACGAGGACGGCGCCGCTCCACACATGGATCTGGCGGAAGCACTCAACCGCTTTCATTGCTTCAGACCAGTCATGGATCCGGTCATAGTAACGTCAAGCACTCTCAGAGATGGGGTCATCAGTTTCATAAGCGGTGTTAGCCAGTTCACGACGCGCATCGAACCGATGGAGATTAAAGTGATAGATTTCCGCTCACCGATGTTTTAAAGTGCAATTGGCAAGAAGGGGTCTATCGAGCTCAGCGCAGTAACCTGAAACCTTGTTGGCATGATGATTCCTTTCGAATGCGCCGAGATGGATCAGCCTTCATTTCCATTGGAGACAAAGTCTTTCGGGAGCTCTTCGCGGGCGGCCCGATGCCCCAGGGCGGGCCTGTCGCAAAATTTCGTAGTTAACGGCCTGTCGACTATCAGCGGAGAAATTCGCGCTCCCGAATTATAGAGCGTACCGATGATTCTGAATGCCGTTACGGAGAAATTGAAGCGCCAATCGAAGGACGACTTCAAGGGGCGGCATTTCGAGGCATGGCTCATTGTTCAGGCTGTTGCCTGGTACCTGCGTTATCCGCTGAGCTATCGCGATTTGGAGGAGATGTTCCGAGAGCGCGGCTTCGAAGTGGATCATAGCACGATCAACGGGGATGTCACGTTATCGAGCGGTGATTGCGCTCTGCCGACGGCTCTCGGAAATCAGGCAACCGCGCCCGTCACAGCTTTCCAATGCGCAATTGCGCGGATGCGATGGATGTGGGTGGCGAGAGCG
>Ga0182736_1000672_pt1 | contig 45792 bp, 33 predicted proteins | sample eDN5th30CKraftBY_FD_128882 | JGI IMG/M metagenome (GOLD analysis project Ga0182736, IMG submission 128882) | Enriched backyard soil microbial communities from Emeryville, California, USA - eDNA 5th pass 30_C Kraft BY (version 2) (version 2) | ecosystem: Environmental > Terrestrial > Soil >... | reverse complement strand
GCTGCCGTAAATACCCTCTGGAAAGAGTACAATGCCGATTATAATTTTGAGTACAAATTTTTAGATGAGGCATTCGATAACATGTATAAAAGCGATATCCGTTCAGGCCAGCTCTTCAACATTTTTGCAGGTATCGCCATTCTCCTTTCTTGCTTAGGCCTTTTCGGCTTGATAACGTTTACAGCCGAAACAAAAGTAAAAGAAATAGGTATCCGTAAAACTTTGGGTGCAAGCATTGGCCATATTATGTTATTGCTATCGAAAGATTTTTTAAGACTGGTAGGAATTTCTTTTGTTGTGGCTTTTCCGCTAGCATGGTGGATGATGAACAAATGGTTGGATAATTATGTATATCGTACCTCTGTTGAATGGTGGGTATTCGTTCTTGCAGGGTTAAGCGCTTTCCTTATTGCTGCAACTACAATATGCAGTAAAGCTTTAAAAGCGGCACAAGGGAATCCCATTGAGGCTATTAGAACAGAGTAAAAAGCGGAAAGCTTTTGAGTTATACGTGATAAGTAATACGTTTTAAGTGCCCTAAAGATTACTTGATACTTTAAAAAACATATCTAAATACTTAGTACTAAATACTATGCTAAAGAACTACTTCAAAACTGCACTACGCACGCTGAGAAAGAACAGATCTTATTCCGTCATCAATATTATTGGACTATCGATTAGCCTCACTGCAACCATCCTAATCCTATTATGGGTATGGGATGAATTGAGCTTCGACCAGATGCATAGTAAAGGAAACAGGATTTATAAAACGGCCATGGCCTTTGGCCCCGATAAAGACGGAGCCTGGCCAGTAACCTCCGCTCCTGTAGCGGTATTTGGTAAAGCTGAAATTCCGGCTATAGAAGAAGCCTGTCGCATTAGCGAGTGGAGCGGTGATGTACTTATGCAGTATGGAGATAAGAAATTTAATGAAAATCCATCCTATATTGATGCCAGCTTCTTTACACTTTTCGATTTTAAGCTCATCAAAGGCAACCCTTTAAATCCTTTTCCAGATAATCAATCGGTTATTTTATCCCAAACCTTGGCTAAAAAGTACTTTGGCAATGCGGATCCTATGGGAAAAACCATCATCGGAAAAGACCAAAGGAACTATAAAGTGGCCGGCTTGATGGCAGATATGCCTAAAAATTCATCCATGCAATATACTTTGCTGATGCCCTTTGATATTTTAGTAAAGAGTTATCGGAATACAGGCGGCTGGGGCAGTCTCAACACCGATTGGGGTAATGCCAATTATGTCACCTATTTTCTGCTAAACCCTAAGGCTAACGTAGCCGACACGGAGCAAAAATTAGCAGCAACGCTCAAAAAGTATATAAAAGACGATTGGGCGAAGAACGTCTCCTATCCCTTGCTGCCTTTACATAAAGTTCACCTATATAACCCTAGCGGAAGCGAAGCGGGAATGAAGGAAGTAAAGATATTCCTGTTAGTAGCCCTTGTTATCTTACTTATCTCCTGTATTAATTATACCAATCTGGTAACGGCTCGCTCATCTCGAAGAGGGAAAGAAATAGGCATGCGAAAAATTGCAGGTGCAAATAAAAAGCAGCTTTTTTGGCAGTTTATCAGTGAATCGCTGCTGGTTTTTTTGATTTCCACCTTATTATCAATCGCGCTGATCGCGCTGCTCATGCCCTTTTATAATCAACTTTCTGGCAAAGAAATGGCGTTTAGTCTTTTCGATGGGCGTATATGGGCATTGTACGGATTAACCTTATTGGCAATTATGGCCTTAGCAGGTATATATCCTGCAGCCATGTTATCGTCATTCAACCCCACCTTAGCCCTAAAGGGCATCTTTCCCGCTTTAGGAAGAGGAGGAAATTTCCGCAAGGCACTGGTGATTGTCCAGTTTGCTTGTTCGGCAGTACTAATCATTTCCACGCTGATTATTAGTCGGCAGCTAAGCTATGTACGCCATAAAAATCTCGGTTATAATAAAGAAAATGTCCTTACTATTAGCCAACATAATTTTAGCCAAAGGTATGAGGCGGTTAAACAAGAACTGGAGTCGCAAGCAGGTATTTTGGGTGTTACAGCCAGTAATAGTAATATCAATAATATCGACAATACCATGAGCAATATTGAATGGGAAGGAAAACCTGCTGCCCTATCCAACTTTGGCATTAAGGTACTCTCGGCCGATCAGAATTTTTTGAGTGTCATGGGCATTAAGCTTGCGCACGGCATGGGATTCTCGGATACCGCCGCAGATAGTGCCCATTATGTATTAAATGAGACAGCCATTAAGCAAATGAACATCAGCGACCCTATAGGTAAACCGATCAGTTTAAACGGTACTCCCGGCACTATCGTCGGCGTAGCGAAAGATTTTCATTTTAAAAACATGAAAACAGCCATAGAACCTTTGATTATTTATACAGGCCCGCAATCAACTTGGTGGAACATTTACATAAAAACAACCGGACAACAGGCCAGCCAAGCTATAAAGGCAGTAGAAGATTTATGGAAGCGATATAATTCGGAATACGAATTTGAATATAATTTTTTAGATCAAACGTTCGATGATCTATATAAAAGTGAAATCCGTTCCGGTAAATTATTTAACCTATTTGCCGGTATTGCTATTCTTCTTTCGTGTTTAGGCCTTTTTGGTTTGGTTACCTATACTGCAGAATCAAAGGTAAAAGAAATCGGCATTCGTAAAACATTAGGTGCCAGCGTTAATCACATCATCTTTTTGATTTCAAAAGATTTTCTGAAACTCGTAGCGATATCGTTTTTTATTTCATTTCCTATTGCCGGCTGGATGATGAGTAAATGGTTAGAAAATTACGTATACCATACCAGCATGCAAGTTTCTATATTTATAGTCGCCGGGTTAATAACACTTGCCATAGCCGCAATTACGGTTTGCGGTAAAGCCTTGAAAGCAGCCCGCAGCAACCCGATTAAAGCGATACGAACGGAATAATTTATACGTTGTATGGGATAAGTTTAAGTAGTAAAAACAGCGGAAAATTTTAAATAGTGATCAGTGATGAGTAATCAGATCAACGTATAAGCGTAGAGCGGAAAGCAAAAAGTGGAAAGCAGAACGTATCTGCGATCAGCCAGTAGGCGGAAAAGCAGTCTTAAAACTCTGTTAAGAGGAATCTTGATGATGAGAAGTGATGAGATATGAAAGCTAAATGTTGAACGACGAGTGAGACTGATTAATGTAAAACGCCTGCCTGCTGTAGGCAAGTAGAACTTACAACGTAAAACAGCTGAGAGCGTTTGCCATGTCGAACAACTAATAACGAGCAACAAACAACGGACAATAAATATGCTAAAGAATTATTTTATTTCAACATGTCGCATTTTATGGCGACATAAGTTCTTTTCCTTTATTAACGTAATCGGATTAGCCGTTGGTATTAGCGCTGCATTGGTACTCTTCATGATTGTATTTTACGAATTCAGTTACGATCAGTTTGAACCGGATAAGGATAATACTTATCGTATTGTAATGAAAACCAAGAGCACTGGCGGATTTGAGGGTTATAGTGGTGCCGTACCCTCTCCTTTGGGGAAAGTAATTCGTGATGAAGTACCCGGGATTGAACGGGCGGTTCCAATCTTCAGCTTTCCTGGCGACACCAAGGTGGATGTATCAGTGATCAATCCAACGGGCGGAAAGGATATTTTCTTCGAAAAACAAGAGGGCGTATACTTTGCTAACGATGCTTACACCCATTTAGTCGATTATCAATGGCTGGCAGGTAGTCCTGCATCTGCCCTCGAACAACCTTTTCAGGTTGTGCTGACACAGAGTAGGGCTTCCATGTATTTCCCGAAAAAGAAACCTGCCGAAATCATTGGTAGTAAACTAACCTACGGCGATATTGATGCAACCGTAACCGGTATTGTCCACGACCTAAACAAGCCAACCGATTTTCAAGGTAAGGAATTCATTTCCCTAAAAACGGCAGAGACCGGCCGATTGAAAGAGGAGCTGATGATGGACAACTGGAACGATTGGATGGGGTACTCCAAATTATTGATTACCTTAACATCAAACGCAGACCCTCATCAGGTTACGAAAGGATTAAATCGACTTTATCATAAGCAGCAGCAAGGTGAAAACTATTTTTCTTCAATTGATTTCTTTTTAGTGCCTTTAACCGACATGCATTTTGACTTTCGCTGCCAAAGTCAGGATTCCCGGATTGTCAATAAGCCAACATTATACGGCCTTATCGCCATTGCTGCCTTTTTGCTGCTTCTAGGGTGTATTAATTATGTCAATCTCACAACTGCCCAAGCGCAAAAGCGGGCAAAGGAAGTGGGTATCCGCAAAACCGTTGGCAGCTCAAAAAATCAGCTCATTATGCAGTTCTTGGGCGAAACGTTTATCCTCACTACCCTGGCAATGCTTTTATCTGTGCTTTTAGTTCCCTTTCTTTTACAGCTATTCTCTTCCTTTGTTCCCGATGGTTTACAGCTCTCCTTTATCTGGCAACCTAAGCTTGGACTATTTCTATTAGCATTAAACCTGTTATTAACAGTATCCGCCGGTCTTTATCCCGCTTTTATTTTATCCCGTTATAAACCTTCACAAGTTATAAAAAACGAAGCTTTAATTACTTTTGGTCAATCTAGGCAGGCAGTAATCCGAAAAACGCTCACCGTATTTCAATTTATTATCGCCCAGTTCTTCATTATTTCTACATTAATGATCGGGAAACAGCTTTATTTTGTACTACACACCGATATGGGGTTTCAAAAAGAAGCCATTCTTACTTTCGATATTCCTCGGGATTCGGTTCAAACACCAAAGGCCCAACTGCTACAACGCATTCAAAGTATCCCCGGTGTAGTCATGGTTAGTAATGGCTTCATGTCTCCCGCGATGGCAGGCGGCGCCTTTGCCGACCTTTCTTATCATAACGGTAAGGAAGAAATTAAGCCGCACGCACAAATTCGGTGGGGCGACGAAAATTATTTCAAAATTTACAACATTCCGTTAATCGCCGGCCGTAATGTGATTCCCAGTGACTCCGTTACCGAACTTGTGCCTAACGAAAGCTTTGTAAAAGAACTTGGATTTCAGCATCCTAACGAGGCGTTAGGAAAATTTATTAACTACTCCGGAAAGGAAGTGCCTATTGTGGGTGTCATGAAAGACTTCCACGCTCAAAGTATGCGCGCAGAAATTAGTCCGGTAATATTTGTCAGCCAACCCGGCAGTACATTTCATGTAAAATTACAACCGCAGACCCAAAACACGGATACTTGGCAAAAAACCATTGCGAACATACAGGCCGTTTTTAAAGAAAACTTCCCAGAGGAGAATCTTGAGTACAAGTTTGTAGACGAAAGTATCGCCAAATTCTATGCAGAAGAACAACGCACCGCAACACTTTTGCAATGGGCTACCGGATTAACCATTTTCATTAGTTGCTTAGGCCTACTGGGTTTAGTGCTATACACCACCAACAGCAGAGTAAAAGAAGTGGGTATCCGTAAGGTGTTGGGCGCTTCTGTTTCGCAACTAATTGCGCTGCTATCGAAAGACTTTGTTCGGCTCATCATCATCGCCTTTATGATTGCTGCTCCGCTCGCATGGTGGGCAACGCACGAATGGCTTAATGGCTTTGCATATAAAACGAGCATCAGCTGGTGGGTTTTTGCAGCTAGCGGAGCTGGAATGTTCCTTTTGGCCGTGGCGCTATTAAGTATACAAACCTTCAAAGCCGCTACCGCCAATCCCGTAGATAGTTTGAGGGACGAATAAAGTTGTGGGTTAAAAGTAGCTGTATAGTTTATCATTCAGCTCTTAAGACATAGATTACTGATTACTGATTACTGATTACTGATTACTGATTACTAAAAATAACATGCAACATTTGAAATTTTCTGGCGTCTATAAAAAAAATACCATTATGAACAAAATACCTCTATTTTTCATTGCTTTAACCAGTAGCTATTTTACGGCTATTGCACAAGATAGCAGCACGCCTTACTTAAGTAAGCCGCTTAACAATGCTAATATTCGTTCAGTAGATTTACAAACAGCAGGCGGAAGCCTTACAGTTATTGGAGTAAATGAATCCGAAGCGCGTTTAGAAGTTTTTGTACGCGGCAACAACGGAAAGGAATTAAGTAAAGCAGAAATTGATGAGCGCCTTAAAGCACATTATGATTTACAGATTAGCAGCAATAATGGAAAGCTCATTGCCACAGCTAAAACGAAAGGCAGTATCCGAGATTGGAAGAAATCCTTGTCAATTTCATTTAAAGCCTATGTTTCACAAGCAGCCGCGGCACAATTAAAAACCAGCGGCGGAAGCTTATCCATTGATGGTATTAATGGAAACGTTGGAGGCGTTACTTCTGGAGGGAGTATCAAAATTGCCAATGTTAATAGTGCCGTAAATTTAAAGACTAGCGGTGGCAGTATTAAAGCGGAAAATGTTACCGGGAATTTATTATTGATCACTTCGGGTGGCTCTATACAATTAACGAGATTAAAAGGAAATATCGACGTCAAAACAAGTGGTGGCAGCATAAAGGCTGAAGAAGTTACTGGTGAACTAATAGCCAAAACTTCTGGAGGAAGTATTAAAGTTGATCGCATGTCTGGTAGCGCCGACTTAGGCACAAGTGCTGGCAGTACATCCGTAAATATGTTAAGTATAGATAAATATTTAAAAGTTAATGTATCCGCCGGAAGTGTAGACTTGCAATTGCCATTAGAAAAAGGAATGGACTTGGATTTACATGCACGCAAAGTAAATATCCCATCTTTAAATAACTTTTCAGGATCGCTCGATAAAGACAAGGTAGTTGGTAAACTGAACGGCGGAGGCGCAGCAGTTAATGTTGATGTGAGTGTAGGGAGTTTAACCGTACATTCCAATTAATTTAGAAACATTCGAGATAACATTTCTTTTTGCTTAATTACTTTTATTAAGGACATATGCTTTATATTTGGAAGGTAGCCGCTTTTATATGCGGCACCTTTGGTATTCATATAAAGCAGCTGTCGTTATGGACGATTTTCTAGCCGCCCGCTCTCAAATGGCCCTTTCCTTGGGCTTTCACATCATTTTCGCCTGTATTGGTATGGTTATGCCCTTTTTTATGGCTGTTGCTCATTATAAATGGCTAAAAACCGGAAAATCTGTTTACAAAAATGTCACTAAAGCCTGGAGCAAGGGAGTAGCCATTTTCTTTGCTACAGGTGCCGTTTCGGGTACCGTTTTATCTTTTGAGCTGGGCCTACTCTGGCCTACATTCATGGAACATGCCGGACCAATTTTTGGAATGCCCTTTTCTTTAGAGGGTACTGCCTTTTTTATTGAGGCCATAGCCCTTGGCTTTTTCCTATATGGTTGGGATAAATTTAATCGTTGGTTCCATTGGTTTACAGGTGTCGTAGTAGGTATTAGTGGTTTAGTGTCCGGTATCTTAGTGGTGGCTGCCAATGCCTGGATGAATAGTCCTACCGGCTTCGATTATATAGACGGACAGTATCTAAACATCGATCCCATTCAAGCTATGTTTAACGATGCATGGTTTTCGCAAGCACTTCATATGTCGGTCGCAGCTTTTGTGGCTACAGGTTTTGCTGTTGCCGGTGTACATGCACTGATGATCATTAAAGGAAAAAATGTACTTTTCCATCAAAAAGCATTTCGGATAGCCGCTATTTTTGCAACAGTGGCAGCGGTGCTGCAACCCTTAAGTGGAGACATTTCTGCCAAGGATGTAGCCAAGAGGCAGCCTGCTAAACTAGCGGCAATGGAAGCACATTTTCGCACAGAGAAAAATGCTGCGCTCATTCTCGGAGGAATTCCCGATGAAGAAGCAGGCGAGGTAAAATATGCCTTAAAGATTCCCGGCCTATTAAGTTGGATGACCCATGGCGATACGCAGGCAACCGTTACCGGATTGGATCAAATACCTAAAGAGAATCATCCCCCCGTAGCCATTACCCATTATGCCTTTCAGGTAATGGTAGGGTTGGGTATGCTCATGATGCTATTGGCTTTCATCTATTTTTTTGCATTATGGAAAAAGAAGCATTGGCTACAAAGTACTTGGCTATTTAAACTCTTTGTAATGGCCATTCCGATGGGCTTTATAGCCATAGAAGCGGGTTGGACTGTTACAGAGGTGGGGAGACAACCTTGGATCATCCACGGGGTGATGCGCACAGCCGATGCCGTAACACCTATGCCAGGCATTGCCTATTCTTTTTATTTATTTACCGCAGTTTACCTATCGCTGTCTGTCATTGTGATCTTTCTTTTATACCGACAGATTAAAATGGTGGGTAAGTTGTATGACGTTAGCGAAGGCGAAAAGCAGAAAGCCAAAAGCGCAAAGCAGAAAGGCGTGGAGTCGTAAGTTATACGTTTTAGGTAGCGGAAGCTTAAGAAAAGGACATAAAATACTTAAAACTTAAAACTTAAAACTTAAAAAATATAGCTAAATACCATCCCTGCGGGAGGCAGGCTTTGTACTAAGTACTTAATACTATTAAAATGTTATATGTAGTCATCGCTTTTTTGTGGACATCTATCTGGCTTTACCTCTTATTGGGAGGAGCCGATTTCGGAGCCGGGATTATTGAACTGGTAAGCAAGCGGGAGAACAGAAATAAGGCTCGCCATACCATGTACCGGGCTATTGGCCCCATTTGGGAGGCAAACCATATGTGGCTTATCATCGCTATAGTTATTCTATTTGTTGGTTTCCCTCGTATATATACCACGATGTCCATTTTCATCCACATTCCACTGGCGGCCATGTTATTGGGAATCATTGCGCGTGGTACTGCTTTTGTTTTCCGTAATTACGATGCGGTGGAAGACCAAATGCAAGAGGTATATAACCGCATTTTTATCTATTCGAGTGCCATCACTCCATTCTTTCTCGGCATTATTGCCGCCAGTACGGTCAGCAGAAAAATAGATCTGGCCGCAAACGATTTCTTGTCGGCCTATGTATACAGCTGGTTTAATGCTTTCGGTATTGCAGTTGGCTTATTTACGGTATGCATTTGTGGGTTTTTAGCAGCTATCTATATCATTGGCGAGGTTAATAATGAAAGCGATAAACAACATTTTATCCGGCTAGCCAAAAAAATGGTAGTTGCTGCTTTTGTGGCCGGAGCCTTCGTCTTTCTTGCGGCACATTATGAGCAAATCCCTTTATTGGATTGGATATTCGGTCATTGGATAGGTAATATAGCGATCGTAGCTGCCAGTATTTCACTGGTTATTTTATGGCGCAGTCTAGCACGTGGACAAGTAATCCTGATTCGTTTATTGGCGGGCTTTCAGGTTAGCATGATCCTCTTTGCCACTACCTATACCCATTTTCCCAACATTGTTTTGTTGAAAGATGGTTCTGCACTTTCCCTATTAGCAGATAGCGGCTCCGCAAAGACGATGGAAGCTCTTGCCCTGGCTTTATTAATTGGAAGTGTGTTTATTCTACCCGCTTTATTTTATTTACTCTACAGCTTTGAAAAAAGGAAAGGCAGTATTCAACATTAATAAAACAAATCTGCCGCAAAAGGAAAATCCTTCTGCGGCAGCATAGTACCATAATGCTTAATATTTAAATCTTTTAAAAACTGTAAGAGACACTGAGTCGGTAGTTTCTTGGAGCTTCGGTCTGCCAATAGTAGGCATTCAACCCTGACTCTAGGGATCCGCTATATAAATATCTATTGAGTAGATTGAATGCATTCAGGTTTATCCGCATTTTTTCTCCTTCCCAGAAGATTCCACCATCAACTTTATAATAATTTGGTAAACGTAAATCGGAATCACCCCAATTATCCGTGGCGCGGCCCAACAAGCCCGTGAAGCCACCCGATACACCTACGCCATTACTTTCCGATAGCGAAAATTTATAATTTAGCCAGCCATTGATAGTATGTTTCGCAAATCCAGGGATAATCTGTCCAACAAACACCGGATTATCCGGATCCGGATTTTGCTGTATTTCTTCCGCAACCTTACTTACTTTGGAATCGGTATAAGCATAATTTGCGATAACACTCAAACCATTCACAATACTTCCTCTAACATCGAACTCTATACCTTGTGCTTTTTTCTGTCCCAAAACAATACTTTTGGGATCACTGGGTGTACTCCCAGGGGCAGTGGTGAGCTCATTGTTTTTTAAGATGCGGTAAACAGATAAGGTCGTATTCCAATTGCCGTCAAACCAGTCTTTTTTGACACCAAATTCTGTATTATTTCCCGTGATTGGTTTTACTTTTCCTCCACCAACGAGTGTACCCATCGGGCTTTGCGGTAAAAAAGCTTGATCGTAGAGTCCATAAACGGAAGTCTGCTCATCAATAGAAATGCTTAAGCCTACCCGCGGAGTAAAATGTTTTGCTTCATCGGCTTCCTCACCCCATGCAGATTGCCTCACATAGGTATACCTACCCGCTAAGGTTAATCTCAACCGATTTTCCAAGAAGCCTAGCTCATCTTGTACATATAAGCCTGCATAGCGCTGATCCATTAATCCTCCTGCCTCAACCGCTCTTGCTTCTAAGCTCGTTGTGCGGTCAAAATCAGGATAACCGTTAGGTGGAACGCCATACGTAGGATCGCGTGGCAGAAAAGGATCGTCTTCCGTATCCAGATCATGCGATTGGAGCCAATCGGCCATGTAATTTTTCTTTCCTAAATCTACCCCCGCCAATATACGATGCTTCACCAAACCCGTTTGCACTTCTCCATTAAGAAAAACCTGTCCTAAAGTCATCCGACTTTGCGCATCCCAGATCGCTACATTTCTTATCACGCTACCATCCTCATTTACCTTCGTAGGCCAAGAACTATAGCCCTCTTGATTATAATAGAGGTAAGCTCCTTTGGCGGTAAGCTTCCAATGATCATCGAATTTATGTTCCAGGTTAAGAAAAAAACTATGGTCAGCAATATTCGTCGCTGGGATACCGGGATTAGTTAAGGTAAAATCTACCGGTAAGGTAGCATAGCCCTCCTCCTTTGGACCAAAAACATAATAAGACCCTATTTCAGTCATTCGGGCATGTTGTAAGGTATATTCTGCCGTAAGTTTTGTATTCTCATCAAGCTGATAAGAGATAACAGGTGCAATACTATAACGATCGTTATATTCATAAGGACGATGAGAGCCTTTATTTTGTCCCATCACATTTAAGCGGTACAACAATTTACCATCTTTACTAAGCTTGCCATCCAAATCCACCGTTCCCCGAAATAGATCATAACTTCCCATCGTCACACTCGCTTCCCCTTTTGTAATGCCTGTAGGTTTCTTGGTCACTACATTATATAAACCGCTGGGATCACCATTAGCCAGCATAAAGCCCGCAGGTCCTTTAACAAATTCGATATGATCTACGAAACTCATATCTTCGGTTAACGGCCCCCAATAAGATGCCACGACATTAAATCCATTGCGGAATGCTTGGATTTGCGACCCTCTCATGGTAATATTGGTATACAGATCGCCCCAATGTTCCAGTCTTACCGCACCGCTTACGTTTCGAATAAGACCATCGCTCATACTGATAACTTGTTGGTCGGAAAGCGCCTTGCTGGTTACTACCTGAATATTTTGCGGAACTTCTAACAAAGGTTCGTTTAGCCTCAAGCTGGACGACAATGTGTCTACCTTGTACTGTTTTCTACTGGAAGAGACAATTACTTCTTGAAGTTGCTCATTGGTTGCATCTATTGTGAAATTTTCGACGAGCTCCTCGCCATCGGTAACGTGAATAATACGTTCTTGCCGTTGAACGCCTACTGCCGATAAAATTAGCGTATGTTGTCCTTCTTTTGCCCCTTCGATTTCATATTTACCTTGCGTATTTGACTTTCCTCCAATTTTGGTTCCTTTAATCCAAATGGAAATTCCGGCGATGGGTTCATTAGACCGGTTTAAGATAGTTCCTTTAATCTGTGCTGATAGGGTAAAGGGAATCAGCATCCCTGCTATACATAAACTGAACAGTAATCGTTTTTTCACCTTATTTAGAATAAATCTAGTTTAACAATTTCGCACAAACGTACAATTTGTTTTAAAGTTTATCAACAATTTTTTAGATTTATTTTAAATAAAGATAATTTTATAGTGAAAATATTTTCTTAACAGGTCGAGATACTACTTAAAGTCTTCATCTTCTAATCCTTCATCATCCTGCTCAAAGGATGAATTAAAAAGGCTACCGAACATATCAGAAAAAGAAAAACCGCCAACCAATATATTTTTGCTTAATTGAGAATATTCCGCTAAACCATGAAGCAAAAACTCCATCAGTAGAAGTGTTTGATTCTCCGTAAGCTCCTTATGGAACTCTTTAACCACCGTTTTTAAGCCTGGCACATGATTGAGTAACTTTTTGTAATCTGCCATCGTTAAATCGTCGCCAATATCTATTTTATTTCCAGCAGTAAACCAGTCGATAATATCTTGATAAGGATTAACTGATTTTTTCTTCTTAACTTTTTCGGGATCTGGAAAATACTGTGCAAACAGTGTCTTAAGAGCGCTTCCGATCAATTTATTTGCCACATGGATTGGCCCCTCCAACTCTCCTTCATATACCAACTCTATTTTGCCTGTAATGGCTGGTATGATTCCGGTTACATCGGCTAGTCTAACAAAAGTATGCTCCTCTCTATTAAGTAACATTCGCCTTTCTGCGCTGCTTACGAGATTTTCATAGGCAGAAATCGTTAACCTTGCCGATACACCCGATTTCTGATCTATAAACTCGCTTTTTCGCGCTTCAAATGCTATTTGTTCAATTAAGTTTTTCAGCAGCCCATCAATCTCAACAGTTGCTTTCTGTTCAGCGGTAAGTCTCGCCTCCTGAAAAGTTATTGCTTTTGAAATAGCAATTGTTTTCGGATAATGGGTAAGAATCTGGCTTTCTATTCTATCTTTAAGCGGTGTCACAATAGACCCGCGATTAGTATAATCTTCCGGATTAGCGGTAAACACGAACTGTATATCCAAAGGTAAGCGGAGTTTGAATCCTCTTATTTGGATATCTTTTTCTTGTAGCATGTTAAATAGTGCTACTTGTATACGCGCTTGTAGATCGGGTAATTCATTAATCACAAAAATTCCCCGATGTGCTCTGGGGATTAATCCAAAGTGAATAACACGTTCGTCATTATACGTAAGCTTAAGGGTGGCAGCTTTTATAGGATCCACATCGCCTACCAAATCTGCAACCGTCACATCAGGTGTAGCCAGCTTTTCGGTATAGCGTTCATTTCTATGCAACCAGGCGATTGGCGTAGCATCACCTTTTGTTATTATTTCATTTCTCGCATACCAGGAAATAGGGTTCAGGGGATCGTCAAATATTTCACTTCCTTCTACATAGGGAATATATTCATCTAATAAGTTAACCATCAGTCGGGCTATACGGGTCTTGGCTTGTCCGCGCAAGCCCAAAAGCAGCACATTATGTCTTGATAAAATTGCTGTTTGCAACTCAGGTATTACCGTTTCGTCATAGCCCAATACCCCTTCAAAGCCCTCTTCTTTATTGCTTAGTTGCTTGATTAGATTTTCCCGTAATTCCTCTTTAACTGATCTGCTTTTATATCCAGACGCTTTAAGTTCGCCTAAGGTTTTTATTGTCATTGTTTTTTTGTTGAATTGTTAAGTTGTTGAATAGTTGAATTGTTAAGTCGTTGAGCTGTTAAGTAGTCTGGAAAATTCTGTTATCACTACTCCACCACTATACTACTTTACTACTATCACTACGTTATTACCTCACTGTCCTTCTTCTGTTCTTAATATAATCTTCAAAAATATATTCGCCCAAACCATTTAAGGAGCTATAAAAAGCTTTCCCTCCGTTTACTTGCGTAAACTGCCTCACAAATTGTTGCAAATAAGGGTCTCGGGCTATCATAAATGTAGTTATCGGGATATTCAAGCGCTTACATTGAGCGGCCATGGTTAAGGTTTTATTTACCACCTTTCTATCTAGGCCCATACTGTTTTTATAATACTTCCCATTTTCCTTTAAACAAGTTGGCTTGCCATCGGTAATCATAAAAATTTGCTTATTATGCGTTTTTCGCCTCCTGAGCAAATCCGCAGCTAATTCCAAGCCAGCATAGGTATTGGTATGGTAGGGTCCAACCTGCAAATATGGCAGATCTTTTAACGTTATCGGCCAAGCATCATTGCCAAAGACCACGATATCTAATGTATCTTTAGGATAACGCGTTCTGATCAATTCTGCCAACGCCATAGCCACCTTCTTAGCAGGGGTTATACGATCTTCACCATACAGAATCATGCTGTGTGAAATATCAATCATGAGCACGGTAGAAGTAAGCGTTTTATAATCTTTTTCCTCTACTTCCAGATCCCGCTCTGTTAGCGTGAAATTATTCAGGCCATGATTAACCTGCGCGTTATGAATAGATGCTGTCATATCGATCTGATCGAGACTATCACCATATTGATACTCCCTTCTATCAGCATTTTTCTCTTCGCCGACACCACTTTTATTACTATTATGATTCCCCTTACCTGATTTCTTTAGTTTTCCAAAAATCTCCTCCAAGGCCGATTGTCGGATGGTCTGCTCTGTTTTAGCGGTAATTTTAAACGTGCCGTCAACGGGATTCTCCTGCAGATAGCCTTTATCCTTAAGATCTTCAATAAAGTCTCCCATCCCATAATCATCATTGGTAAGTTTATACTGCTTATCCAACTCATTGAGCCAAGCCAAGGCCTCCTCAGCATCTCCGGCTGTGTAATTTAGCAACTGCCCAAATAAGTTTAATAGGTTATCAAAACCTCCCTTGGGCGATTCATCTGGCTTAAACTCCGAAAAACGAAAACCTCTCATGCTTTACCTCCATATATATACCCTAACGTTTCATCGAAGATAATAGTTTCTTCCGAAAGTTTTTCTAAGCAGGATGTCATAATGTAATGGGAACCATCGCTACAGGCGGCATTCAGTATATGTACAAACGAAAAAAGGCCCATCTTTTACGACGTAGCCTCTTAAGATTGAAATTACTATACTGGCTAATACTTCAATTTAAAATCATCAACCGTCAATTTACTTCCAGGCGCACCAACAAAGTAATCTCCTTGATAACTAGAAGTAAATACCACTATAATATGTGTGGGTTTTTCCTGTTCGATGTCACCCCACTCCACTTCTGGGAGAGATGTAGGATCATTATTGGCCGGATCGCCTCCAATTCCATATTTGAGGACTCTTTTTTCATAATCCTGCAAACCTTCTGGAGCTTGGCCTCTTGCATATTTAATTGATACCTCCGCGATTTTCCAATCGCTCTGTAGGTCTTCATTCCGCATCCATCCTACTCCCAAACGTTTAGCCGTTTCTCCCTCTCTTTTTTCCAAAACCACATAAACATCCATTCCGTCTTTTCCAGTTACAGGTTTCAACGTTCCATCCATTAGCCCCTCTGCGGGAATGTACTGATATTTAAATTCAAAAGAAGAAGGCGTCTGTGTAAAAGGAATTCCAAATACCGGGTGGGCATCTGTCACGCCAGCAATGTCAAAAATCCCGCTGAATAGATTTCCGGCAGCAATCCCCTTTCCTCCAAATGCAGCTGCGAGCGCCCCCATGTTCTGGGTCACTAATTCCGCTGCATAGGTTTTGTTGCCCGTTTCTGTGCGCTTCGTCGGGAAATCAGCATCTGTACCTAGAGCAATGGCAAAAGCAGCCCCCTGGTTACCTGTCCCCCATGTTTTATCCTTATCATCTGCTCCGATGTCCAGGTAGGTTTTCTCCGCAAAAGATGCTTCATGCCATAAATCGAAACTGGTATTATTAAGCTGTATATTGCCACCAGCCCTTTTAACAACAACGTAATAGACTGCGGTGCTGCCATCCTCTGCACTTACGGTATAAGGAACAGGTTTGGAAAAATCTTGAGTCTCTCCTACATTCGGCGAAACACTGGCATAATCAGACACCTTTATACGCGAAGCACTTAACTTGGTGAGGTCAAGTAAATACACTTCATCAGGAACGTTAACGATGATACTATCGCCTTGAAACACCGAAGAACCCACTTGCTCCTCTAGTTGAAAGGCTTTAATGATTTTTTCAGTTTGGGGACCAAAATAATCCTTTGTAGAACAGGCTGCGAAGATAAGCCCTATAGGGATGATGAGTAAAAATATCTTCTTCATATTATACGAAAATTAAACATTATAAATAATAGGAAAATCCAAACCCCAGTTTCAATAAATCAAATCGCAAATTAACGTTTGTAGAGGTATTACGGGTGTCCGCCTTGCGATCTTCTTCTTTAGGGAGATTATTTGGCGGATAGGTGTACCCGATATCTTCCTTATAATGCGTAAAACCCAATATTCCCATATTAGCATCAAAAGCAAAGTTTTTGGTAAAAAAGATCAAGATACCTGGTCTTATACCTATTCCTACTGTATGTTTAGTAGCGTACTTACGTTCTAAGACATCATTTCTTACCGTCTCTGAGGGCCCATTTTCATAGGCATACTCCAGTTCGGTTTGATTGGTAATATAAAACACATCTTTAGAAGAAATTGGAATATAATTTTTTAAGAACCCCAGCACGCCATAGCCGCGTCTAAAGCTTCGTATATCTCTCGTATAAGAGTTGTTGAGAAAGCCCGCATCTAAATCTAACCTTTGTTCATTATATTGCACCCCAATACCAACACTTAGGTAATCTCTTATAAAATAAGATCCTTCTGCCCTTATATTATAAGCACGTTGGGAAAATTGGTTAATATCTGCAATAAGCAAATCTTCGTCAGCAAGCTTATTAGACTTAGCGGAGAAGGTGGCACCCACTGCCCAAGTGCCTTTTAGCAGATCTCTGCCCATGGTATATTTACGCTTTGGTTGCTGTAAAGCACTCGCTTCTTGCCCATTATCGCCATATTGCGCATACGACAGGCTAAAGAAAAATACACCGGTTAAAAATAATAGTAATGCTCTCGTCATATCAAAGAAAGGTAAATTGCAGGCAATTTATCTTTCCTATAAAAGACAAAAGCCATTTTAATGTTATTTTAAGGATTGTATGTTACTTTCATACGTTGAAAGCAAGGCAAAAATCGGGGCGTACGATTATAATCCGATTACTTTGCCCTCCCTTGCGCTCTCGATAGCGGCTTCAATAATTTTCATGGTTTGTACGCCTTCAGCAGCCGTAACAGGTTCTGCAGCGTCATGTACTATCGCTTGATAAACTCCTTCATAAAAATCGAGATAATTCCCTTTCTCAGAAGGAATAAAAGCTTTTAATACATTGCCTTCTTTCGCTGTTTTAAGCAGTCCCCACTCGCTCTCAGGTTCTTCGCACCAGTCGTCATTATTTGGTTTTTCACCAGCGAGCAGTCTTTCCTCCTGTCTATCAGCTCGGCTTTTCAGAAACGAACCTTTTTTACCATGAACGATATAAGATGGTGCCATTTCACGCGCCAGAAAACCGCCTTTCAAACGTACGCGCTTATCGCTATAGTAAAGAATAAGTTCAAAATAATCATTTACTCTAGAGTTGGTACGCATAATAGCCAGATCTGCAAAAATAGCATTAGGGTAACCAAAGACACATAATGCCTGATCGATCATATGCGGCCCACGATCACGGATTAAACCTGCCGCTGGGGAAGGTTCTTCTAAGTGTGCTTTTGTATTCAATTCGGGCAAATAGGCCTCATAAGAAAAAGTAACTTCAACAAGTTCTCCAAGAACACCTGATTTGATGATGCCTTGTACAGTTTTAAAATCGCTATCCCACCGCCTGTTTTGGAAAACCGCCAGCTTTAATCCCTTCGCTTTCGCTAATGCATCCAGCTCCGCAGCCTCAGCGGCAGTAATGGTAAAAGCTTTTTCAACCACTGCATGCTTTCCAGCTTCCAATACTTTTCTAGTAAAGTCATAATGCGTAGCTGTGGGGGTATTCACTATCACCAGTTGGATGGTAGCATCGTCCAGGATAGCTTCAAGAGAAGGGTAGCTGGTAACGTTTGGATAGTCTTGCTGAATAAGTTTTTTACTTCTTTCCCAAGATCCTACAAGTTCAAAGCCGGGGTGTAGCTCAATAAAAGGGGCATGAAAGACACTGCCCGACATACCATAAGATAATAAAGCGGTTTTAATACTGCGCATTGCTCAAATTTTATTGTTTCTCTTCAAACCTAAAATAATTTTCCGACTTTTCCACTCCAACCCGCAAACATTACGGCTTCATTAATCGCTGACCGCTATCTTTACCTTTTTGTTTTTTATCTTTTCATTAGCGGTTAATTTCAGCATTTGCTGCACCTTATCACGCTTAACTGCTGCAAAAGCAGCATAATCGTATACTTCTATCCGTCCCAATTCATCTTGGTGTAAACCTCCCTTTTTCAATAACAGACCTACAATATCAATTTTATTAACTTTATCTTTTTTCCCTGCAGCAATATATACCGTACACCAGGGTGAGGGCAAAGGAATAATGTCTTCATCCGAAAGTTCTACCGGGGTTACTTTTTGTGTAATGTAACCCGGTATTTCATTGTTATGCACAATAAGATAAGCAGTACCTTCGGCATGCATCCTGGCGGTACGACCATTCCGGTGAATAAATGATTCTTCGTTAGGTAGCTGATAATGAACAACACAGGCTATCTCCGGAATATCCAGTCCGCGTGCAGCCAAATCTGTCGTAATCAATAGGTGATATGTTCTATTTCTAAATTTCAGCAGTGCCCTTTCTCTTTCCTCCTGCTCCATCCCCCCATGGAAAACACCATGATCTATTCCGCTCTTGTGCAGCATATCACTTATACGGTTAACAGCCTCTCTGTGATTACAGAAAACCAGTGTAGGCTGATTCCCGATAAGGCATATTAGCGAAAATAAGGTTTCATGTTTATCTTCTGCGGTGGTATTCACTACTTTTAGCTCAATACTGGGTAAATGTGCTGTAGCCTCAAGGAAATCAACTGTCGATCTATCTTTTGAAAGCTTAACAAAAGCAGGAATTTCATCTAGACTGGTGGCAGAAGTCAACATCCTTCTTTCCACATTAGGCAGGTTGCGGATTATAAACTCCATTTCATCTTGAAAGCCTAGTTCGAGTGATTTGTCGAATTCGTCCAGTACCAATGTACTGATCGTGCTTACCTGTATATGCTCGTGTCGGATGTGATAGGCAATGCGACCTGGTGTACCCACTAACAACGCCGGTGGATGCTTAAGATTATTCTTTTCTACCCGTGTAGCATGCCCGCCATAGCAGCAATTCACTTTGAACCCTGTACTCATTTGACGCCATACCTGTTCGATCTGAAGCGCTAATTCGCGGGATGGCACTAAAATAAGCGTCTGAACACCTTTATCTTCCTTTTTTAAACGCGCTAATAAAGGCAACAAAAAGGCTAAGGTCTTTCCCGAGCCAGTAGGAGAAAGTAAAACAACATCGCCACGTTTTGCGGCATCAATACATGCCTTTTGCATATCATTAAGCGTGGCGATCTGTAGGTTCTCTAATATTTTTGAAATCATTTTTTTGTTTTAGCAGGTATATAATCGTTTACGCTTCAAAGGTTTCGATGTATAAATCTTCTACCTTCTTGCGGGCCCAGGGTGTTCTTCTCAAAAAAGCCAAACTGGATTTAATACTGGGATCATTGCTAAAACTGTTGATGCGAATAATTCTGGCCAGTTCCTTCCACCCATAGTGTTCGTAAAGACGTGTGATGATCATCTCCAGGGTGATGCCATGAAGGGGATTGTTCTTTTGCTTTTCTATCGCCATTGTTCAAATGTCGGATTTTATTTTAAGAATAGGTTTTATTTTCGGATTACTGCGCTAAAAATTTAATAATAGCCATTACATCCTCCTCACCCAAACCGCTCTCCAGTGCTTGCTGATAAGTGTTTGTCAACGGTTCACTCAATGGGAAATTAATACCCTGTTCTCGCGCCAATCGAAGATCTTTAGCCATATGTTTTAGCGCAAAGGCCGCAGGAAAGTCTTCAGAAATGATAGCAGCAGCTTTCAGCTTGGTAATGCCACTACCACAAGCGCCTTCATTTACTATGCGCAACATCTCCTCTGTACCGATTCCATTCTTCTTCGCAAATAGAACCGTCTCTGCTAAACCTTGTAAGGTAAGCGCAAGAAAATAGTTAATAGCCAGCTTTGCGCCTGAACCGGCACCAACAGATCCTAACCACCAAGCGGCCTTTCCAAGCTTTTCAAAAACAGGTTGTGCCGCCCGGAAGCTATCTTGGGTGCCACCCACCATGATAAGCAATGTTCCATCTTCAGCAGGTTTTACACTACCCGAAACAGGAGCTTCTAAAAAATTAGCCCCTACTGCTTTAGTCAGCTCGGCCAATTCACGTGATGTTCTGGGCGATACAGTGCTCATGTTGATCAGCAATTTGCCTGCTACTTTACAGTTAAGCAAACCACCTTCACCAAGATATACCCCTTTTACTGCCTGGTCGTCAGAAAGCATTGTTATGATGATATCGCTTTCCAAGCAAAGGGCCTCAACATTTTCTGCTAAAAAAGCACCCTCGCTCACTAGACCTTCCGCTTTTGCGACTGTACGGTTATACACATTTACGGTATAGCCACCCTTTAATAAATTTTGGGCCATGGGATACCCCATATTTCCCAAACCTATCCAACCTATTGTTTCAGCCATTGTTTAATTTTTTAGGAGCATTCCAAATCGAATGCTTAAATCAAACAAACGAGTTAAAAGATTGTTTAAGCGACCTAAATACAGCCACATGCAGTCTCTTCATGCACAATAAGCTTCGGCTTCGCTATTTCAGCGTCAGTCGAAACAACCTTCCTTTTATTAAACGCGAAGGCAAAACCCGCTCCTGTAATAGCCATAGCAGCACCAACTAACGCAGGCCAAGTATAATCGAAGTGATAAACAAGCGGCAAACCGCCAAGAAAAGCACCCAATGCATTTCCAATGTTAAAGCTCGCCTGGCTAACGGAGGCAGCTATCATTTCTGCACCTTTAGCGGTATTAATCATCAGCATTTGGATAGGGGCCGCCAAAGCAAAAGCAATGGCACCCGTAATAAAAGTCATGACAAGAGCTGTTATCGGATTAAAGGAAACAAAATGCACAATAATTAAGGTAAGCGCCATGATAACCAATAGTGCGGCAGAAGCCTTTCCCGGAGAATAGCGATCGGCCAGAAAGCCGCCGATTAAGTTGCCCACCAACATTCCAGATCCCGCTAATATCAAAATATAAGTTACCGCATCTTCAGAAAAGCCGGCCACATTAGTCATCATAGGAGCGATATAACTATACCAGCAAAAGAGGCCACCGGTACCGATCGAAATCATTAAAATAATGAGCCAAGCTTCTGTTTTCTTAAAAAAGCTTAGCTCATTTTTTAAGTTTCGTTCTGTATTGGCCGATAGTGCTGGCAAAAAAGCCTTTAAACTAAAAACCGTTATTAAACCAACAGCTACAACGATAGCAAAAGAAAAGCGCCAAGAGAAGTTATGCCCAATATATGTTCCAAGCGGAACACCTGCAATATTCGCAATGGTAAGCCCTAGAAACATCAGCGAAACCGCCTGCGCTTCCTTTCCTTTCTGTGCTATTCTACTCGCCACCACCGAACCAACTCCGAAAAAGGCACCATGTGGTAAACCCGATAAAAGGCGGGCAATAAACAATGTTTTAAAATCTGGTGCGAAAGCAGAAAAAGCGTTAAAGGCTGTAAACATAACCATGAGGGCAATTAAGATATTTTTGGGTGGATATTTACCCGCAATAGCCACCAATAAAGGAGCCCCAATAACTACACCTAATGCATAAGCAGAAATTAAGTGCCCGGCTTTTGGAATAGAAATCGACAGATCGCTTGCAATATCAGGAAGCAAGCCCATCATAACAAACTCGGTAATACCAATCCCTAGGCCACCTAAAGTTAACGGAAGTAAGTTTTTGTTCATAAAATAGCTTAGTGTTTAAAATACACTATGCAAAGATAATGCATTCTTCCTCAAATCATCCGGCTTTTTAAAATAAATACCTAAGTTTGCTTCATATTTACACAAAGAAAACAATTAAACGTACCAAAATGAGAACCACTTTCCTAATGCTTGCTATTGCATTGGGTGTTAGCCCTGTGTATGCCCAGCAAAAGAACTTTAGCATAGAAGAGGCCACTATTGGCCTTTCTACCAACCTTGCTCAGGAAAATCTGAACCAGTTAAGCTGGATTCCCGGTCAAGCATCTTTTTCGCATACGGTTAAAACAAGCTATGGCGAGGCCTTCGTTCGCAAAGATTTACCTGCGCTAAAAGCAGATACCCTATTGCGGCTTCCAACAGTCAATCAATCCTTATTTAACCAATCTACGCTCCGGGCCTTTCCGCCATTACACTGGCTAAACCAGGAGGAATTATACTTTGCCATACAGCAACACTATTTTAAAATATCCAAACAAGGCAACAGCTGGCAAGCAGCGCCCTGGCTTGAACTTCCCGAAGAGGCTGACAATGTTGCCGTAGAGGCAGGTACCCAACAATTGGCCTATACTCAGGGTAACAATCTCTTTATAGTTACCGCAGCAGGAAAAACACAGCAAGTTAGCCATGATACCGATGCCGGAATAGTGAATGGACAATCGGTACATCGACAGGAATTTGGCATTGACAAGGGTATCTTTTTCTCTCCGAAAGGTAACTACCTGGCCTTTTACCGAATGGATCAACGTATGGTAGAAAATTATCCCATAGTAAATTGGGATGAAACCCCGGCGACTGTCCATTACACCAAATATCCTTTCGCCGGTCGTACTTCCCACGAGGTTACCCTGGGCATTTACAACCCGAAGACCAGCAAAACCATTTTTTTAAAAACAGGAGAACCCAAAGATCACTACCTAACCTGTGTAACCTGGAGCCCTGATGAAAAGTCGGTTTACATCGCTATTTTAAATCGGGAACAAAATCACCTTTGGCTCAATCAATATGACGCACAAAGTGGAGCCTTCATTAAAACGCTTTTTGAAGAAACAGACGCCAAGTACGTGCAGCCTCAGCATGCGCTGCATTTCTTACCGGGTAAAGACGACGAATTTGTCTGGTGGAGCCAACGCGACGGGTTTATGCATTTATATCGTTACAACACCGCAGGTAAACTGTTGAATCAGGTAACGAAGGGAGATTGGGTAGTCAACGAAATTGCAGGAGAAAATGCACAGCAGAAGACGCTTTACATTAGTTCCTCCAAAGAGTCGCCAATGGAAAAACATCTATACGCGGTGCAGTGGGAAACGGGTAAACTACAACGTTTGGACGATAAGCCCGGTGTTCATCAGGTTGATGTTAATACAACAGGCACCTTTGCGCTCGACAGCTGGAGCAATGGCACAACGCCAAAAACTATTGATATCATCAATACACAAAAGCTTTCGAAGCAAAACATCTTAACTCCTAAAGACCCCTTGGCCGGTTACAAAAGACCAAAAGTTGAAGATGTGAACCTGAAAGCAGCCGACGGAACGCCCTTATATGGAAAACTGATTTACCCCACTGATTTTAATCCTGCTAAGCAATATCCTGCGATTGTTTATCTCTATAATGGCCCAAATGTACAGCTACTAGCCAATAGCTTTCCCTATAGTAGAAACCTTTGGTATGAATACATGGCGCAACGAGGTTATGTGGTGTTCACCATGGATGGCAGGGGCAGCAGTAACCGCGGTTTGAAATTTGAACAAGCTACCTTTAGGCAATTGGGCACCATAGAGCTAGAGGATCAAATGCAGGGGGTTGATTACCTAAAATCTCTCCCTTTTGTTGATGCCGACCGAATGGGTATCCATGGCTGGAGTTTTGGCGGGTTCATGACTACCTCCTTTATGCTGCGTAAGCCGGATGTATTTAAAGTAGGTGTGGCCGGCGGACCGGTAATGGATTGGAAAATGTACGAGGTTATGTATACCGAGCGTTATATGGATACTCCGCAGGAAAATCCTCATGGATATGCCGATGCCAATTTATTTACTAAAACCGGAAATTTAAAAGGTAAGCTTTTACTAATTCACGGAACATCAGATAGTACGGTGGTATGGCAACATTCTATTAAATTTTTGAAACAAGCCATCAAGACTAAAACTCAGGTAGACTACCTTGTCTATCCCGGTTATGAGCATAACGTACGCGGATACGACAGAGTGCATTTAATGCAAAAGATAAGTGATTATTTTGATGTATACCTCAAACCGAAGGAGTAAATTTACGAGCCTGTCCGCCTGCTGGCGGATTGTGCGTTACGAGTTGCGAGGAAGGTAGCACTGCTAATAAATGACTTTTCTATGGTCTTGAATCTGCGACTAATCCAATAACTTTGAATTATGCAGATTCAAGATCAATTTCCACCACTAAAAAACAGCACCTACCTTAATACGCCCACTTCTTGTTTATTAGCTCAGGAGGTATTAGATTGGCGTAGAAAGCATGATGAAGCATTTTATCAAAAAGGTTTCAGCTTTAGAGATGGCTTCGAAGACTTTTTAAAAGGTGTTAAACAATCTTTGGCAGATTTTTTTCGTGCCGATAGTAGTAATACCTTTCTTATTCCCAATTTCTCTTTTGGCTTTAACACCCTTCTGCAAGGGCTTGCTCCTTCCGAACGTTTTTTATTATTGCAAGAAGACTACCCCTCGGTAAATTATCCTGTAGAACGTAACGATTTTACCTATTCGTATGTTCAGGTAAGCGAATCGTTGGAGGACGATATACTAGAAAAGATAAAAGCATTTAAACCAACTGTTTTTGCTTTCAGTCTCGTCCAATATATTAGCGGCATTAAGCTTGATTTTGAATTTATAAAGCGCCTAAAAGCACAATATCCGGATATTTTACTCCTAGCCGATGGCACGCAGTTTTGCGGAACCGCTGCATTTGATTTTAGTGCGTCCGGATTGGATGTATTAGCCTCAAGTGGTTATAAGTGGATGATGGCCGGATATGGGAATGGTTTTTTATTTTTAAACGAACAGATCAAGTCCCGGCTATTTAGCCAAGCAAAAAAACAACAAACACTATCAGAATCGTTTTTAAGGGAGAAGGGACTATTTTCCCTTTGCTTTGAGCCCGGTCATCAGGATACGCTTGTGTACGGAACACTACAGCAGTCGGTTAACCTATTAACTAAAATTGGTGTTCAAACCATAGAGAAGACCATCTGCGACTTATCCATCCAAGCAAAGGAGGCTTTTGCAGCCCGTGGTTTATTAGCCGAAAAAGTGCTAAAGCGGAAACAGCATTCGTCTATATTTAATTTGGCAATAAGCGAAACCAGCTATCAGCATCTACAGGAAGAAGGTATAGTTTGCGTTCGTAGAGGAAAGGGTGTTCGCGTAGGCTTTCACTTTTTTAACACCGAACACGACTTAACGAAGCTCTTACAGGTACTGGACTTGGGCAAATAACATTGAGACGCAACTACTATCACGACTTCCCTACTCAACTATTTCTCTACTATCACGACTTTCCCCAAGCACGATCACATTTCTTCTTCATTCAAAGCCCCCAGCTGATCTTCCATGGTATAATCAGCCGGTACATTAAACAACTCATCGTCCACTAATTCCTCACTCAAACTGGTAACTTTCATCCCCACTTCCATTCCATGGGTTAGCGTAGAAACTTTCATGGTTAGTCCGGGAATTTTTTCCAAATAGTCATATTCTCCCCAAAAAAGTTTAGGTAAGTTTTCGGCATACCAAATAATAATATCTTGCGTATTGTCTCCAACTTCCATAGCCATCAAAGCCTTCCTACAAACATGTCCTGCTATCGTCGTCGTATCGTCGGTGAAGCGGATCTTTCCATCCGCCGAGCTGACAACAACCAAGCTATCTCCAACCATTTCGGCACTTACTTTTGGAGAAGCCAAGGGAACCCGATAAGCTGTTTTTGAAGAAGAATCAAGGGTATATGAGATACTATCCGTTAAATTACTGAGCTGTACAGACGATAGTAGTCCGCCCTGCTCCACGCGCATATTGCTTGACGTCACATAAGCTTTTAGCAGAGGCTTTCCCTCTTCCGTCCCGCTCAATGCCCTGCCCAGCTCCATCATGGCTATCATCTTTTTATCCTCATCAGACAACTCATCTGTATTTTTTTTGGGAAGGTCAAAAGCAATTTCATAGTTAACAATCCAAGCTTTTACTTTTTTAATTTCTTGCGCCCGAGCGCTATTGAAGTTCGCGCTAATAAGTAAACCAGCGAGGAAGAGCAAATACGCTGTCGTATATTTAGTGATCATTTTTATCATGTCGGATTAGTACATTGTCTTAAAACCACAAAAATAACGATCGGAAAACATTTTTACTATAACTGGAAACAGGGATTTAGGGTCGATCATTCTTTTTATTTGCTTTTTTAGGCAAAAATACTTAGTTTCGCTCATAGTTTCACGTGGGGGAAATTATGAGGCTACAATTTCAGATCCCTAACCTCCAAAAGTCCCTTCAAGTCCGCTCAACTCCCTTCAAGTCCGTTAAAGTCCGTTCACTATAGTATTTTCCTATTGTTTTCATTGTTTTTTCGTTGTCTTTCTTCAGCAAACGGTGTTATACACTTAATGCTATATTACCTTTAAGCCAGACACGCTTTACTGATGGCGCATTCACATCAATTTATTTCACTAGCAACCAACATGTTAACTTCCCAAACACCTATATCGTCATTAACAATGAACTTTGTGCTTTCTTTTGTTGTTATTCATACGTTCTCCATTGGAAAGGAAAAAATTTACGTTATGTCACTAGCGGAAAAAATTAAATGTTTTTATTATCTACCTAAAATAATTTATGTTTGAGGAAAATGCATCGGAGAACCACGCATCTTTTAATATTTATAGATGGGACAGGCTTATATGAAAAATCGCCATTTGAGCATGAGCAATTTTATACTTTGCGTTAAACTTGCTTTATTTTTATTAATTTTTATCACCAGCATTTGCACAGCCTTAGCCCAGCGTCCCGGGTATGAATTAGAACCCTCCCGGTCAAAAGCAGATACTACGAAACAAAAGGATCTTATCGATATTGGAAAAGATATTCTGAATATTGAGCCGCCAAAAGGGCCTGATAGTAGCGGTAAATCGTTATATTTTTCCTTCCTTCCTTTTTCAACAACGGTACCTGGGGGAGGGCAAGCCCTTATTACTTCAACAACGGCAGGTTTTTATACCGGTAATCGCCAAACAACGCACATGTCGAGAGTCACCTTTACTCCTTATACCAACTTTAAAGGTCGTTTTGGTCTTCCTATCCGGTCTTATATTTGGTTAAGGAATAACGAATGGGTAATCATAGGAGACACTCGTTTAATGAAATATCCCCAATATACTTGGGGCTTGGGAAAACAGCATGTCGACGAGGAAAAATTACTGGTAGATTATACCTATTTCCGCTTTTATCAACATGCTTTACGGAAAATAAATGAGAGTATGTTTGCCGGTATCGGTTATAACCTCGATTACCGGGTTAATATTGATGCAGAAAAAGATGGTGTGCTTCTGAGTGATTATACCGCTTATCCTTATGGCACCAGCGATTTCGGAAGAAGCTTATCTTCTGGTTTAAGCTTCAATATCCTCTATGATACCCGCTCAAACTCGATTAACCCGATGGATGGTTATTACGCATATTTCCAATACAGAATAAATCCGAAGTTTTTGGGAAGCGATAACAACTGGAGTTCTATTTATTTAGATCTGCGCAAATATTTACGTTTTACACAAGATCCTAACCGGCAGAATATGCTTGGAATTTGGGGCTATTATTGGTCGGTTTTGAATCGTAAGGTACCTTACCTTGATTTACCCAGTATCGGATGGGACGTCTATAACCGATCTGGAAGAGGTTTTGATCAAAATCGCTTCCGCGGACGGCATCTTTTCTATTTAGAAGCCGAATACCGGAGAGACATTACAAACAATGGCTTATTAGGTTTTGTGGTGTTTACCAATGCAAACACCGTTTCTGGTCCGAAAAGCCAAATTTTCAAAGATTGGAATCAGGCTTATGGTGGCGGACTGCGACTAAAATTCAATAAAGGTTCAGGAACGAATATCGCGATTGACTACGGAAGAAGTAAAGGTTTTTCCGGCTTCCAGATAGGGCTAGACGAGGTGTTTTAATAGGAGTTGTTCGTTATTCGTTATTCGTTGTCCGTGCACCTTGCCCCTCCCTTTTGCTTTTAGCTTTCTTTTACCTATCTTGCACATAAATACGCTTTCATTAAATTTTTTATGGATAAAAAAGTATATAATCGCATTAAGGCTGTTTTGGCCGAACAGGGCAGAACTAACAAATGGTTAGCAGAAACGCTTGATCGGAATATCAATACGGTATCCAAATGGAGCACCAATAAAATGCAACCTACGGTAGAATCACTCTTTGAAATTGCCAATGCCTTACAGGTGGATGTACGTAGTTTACTTATTTCGACGAAATAACACGAGCTGCAGGGTTAAAATTAATTTTTGCATGAGCCGAAACGGTTTATCACCAATTCAAATACTAAACACAAAAAAATGACCTATAAGTTAGGAGAGTTCGTCCGCTTTGTTGAAGAGGACTTTGAGGGGCATATTACCAAAATAATTAATGACGAATTGGTTGGCGTAACGGGGGAAGATGGTTTCGAAATTCCGGTACAAACCTCCAAAATAACAAAAGTGCATGGTCAACAGAATCGGGAGGAGGTAGATTTTGATGAAGAGCATAAAGCACCAACAATACCTGTAGGCCCTTTTATAAGCGAGGGGATTTATTTAGCAATAACAGGCGATCAAAAACAAAACATCGGCACCTTTTATTTGGTGAATGAAACCTCCTATGAGCTTTTAGTTAGCTTTAGCAGCGAAAAAGCCAAACAAACCGTGGGCGAGTATGCCGGTATTGTTTCACCAAAAGATACCCAAAAGATTTATACTACAAAAATCAGCGAAGTGAGCAGCTGGCCTTTGTTCGATTTTAAATTCCTATTCCATACGGCGCAACTTCGACTTTCGAAACCAGCATTGGAAATTACGAAGCGTATTAAACCCATCGATTTATCCAACTCAAAAAAGCATGTACCCCTGTTAAATGAGCGGGCTTGGCTTTTTAGACTTGATGAAGATGAAGTAAAAATCGACGCAGAGAAGTTAAAAGAGAGTTTTTTCAGCCATCGGCCAGAGAAAAAGTAAGTTCCAAATTACATAAAGAGTACGCGGTGGGGGCATTAGTTCTATCGCAAATTCTTATCCCTTGAGAGATTCCCTTCCAAGCTGTTCATTTTCGAACAACAGCTGTTCGATATCGAACATATTTAGCGGTATTATATCAACCAAATGATTAAAAAAGCGCTTCATACCTTTTGGCCTGGTTCATGTGTAGCTATTGAAAACGATGTTATCTCATGATTGGCCAGTTTAAAATCGTCATTCGCTCCTTGTGGAAACACAAGCTTTTTGCAGCAACTAATATACTATCGCTTACGCTGTGCCTCACTAGCGTCATGGCCATGTTAACACGCTATCAGTCGCCGAAAACGGATAGTCGAAGCACCATATAAAACAGACGAAATGCTAAAGAATTACATTAAAATCGCTTGGCGAAGCATGTGGAAAAACAAGACCACATCAAGCATTAGTATCTTTGGTTTATCCATGGGAATCACCTGTTTCCTCCTGTTGGGAACCTATATATTGAATGAGCTTCGATACGACAAGTTCCATGCAAAAGCAGATAGAATTGCTTATGTGAGCCTGAACTATCAGTCGCCCAATGATAAAGAACCGGTTCGTTCCAGTGTAACGCCAACGGGTGCTGTACCATCCATCAAACGGATGTTTTCAGAAGTAGAAGATGGAACAAGGGTTTACGGTTCTTCATCGGCCGATAATCCGGCTGTAATAAAATATGGAGATAAAATAATGAATGAACCTGCTATCCGCTATGCAGATAGTTCTTTCTTCAACATTTTCAGCTTTGACTTTATCGCAGGCGACGCCTCAACCGCACTTCATAGACCAAATGCTATAGTGATAACTGTTTCTACCGCTAAAAAGTATTTTGGAGAAGAAAATGCGATGGGCAAAATTCTGGAAATAGATGGCAAAGCCTGGTCGGTTACCGGTGTTGTTAAAGACGTACCTTCTTTTTCAAGTGTGCGGTTTAACATGATTGGCTCCTATCAAACCCTAGCAAGATCGAAAACGGAAGCATGGAGCTCCGCCAATGATGTCTCTTACTTATTACTAAAGTCGCCAGACCAATTACCGGTACTTCAGCAGAAAATAGATAATTGGATTAATCAAGAATTTGCCGATGCACGCAAAGCAGGCTACCGCTATGGTTTCAGTTTAGAAAAACTAACACATGTTCATCTCTATTCAAAAGTTGCCAGCTCTGGCAATATCACGTATTTATACATCTTCGGCGCCATTGCCATATCGTTGTTGATCATCGCCTGTATAAATTTCACCAACCTTATTACGGCAAAATCTGCCGAGAGGGCGCATGAAATTGGGGTCAAAAAGGTTCTCGGCGCACAACGTGGCCAGCTTATTCGTCAGTTCATGCTGGAATCGGCCTTAGTAACGATTTTTTCTTTGGCCATAGGATTGTTAGGGGCTTATTTGCTTTTCCCGTTCTTCAATCAGCTTATCGGGATAAACTTAAGCCTCCAAGTATGGAAACCTGAGTGGCTAATTTACGGTCTATTGGCTACTTTTATTGTTATTACACTAATATCCGGTATTTGGCCGGCGACAATTATTGCTGCTTTTAATCCGATCAACGCCCTTCAGGGCAAAATCAACAAAAGCAAACGAGGCGAATTTATCAGAAAAGCACTCGTTACGTTTCAATTCTGTATTTCATTATTATTTATTATGTCGACACTAATTGCCGGACAACAGCTTCGCTACGTTCAAACAAAAGACACGGGATTAGACCGCTCTCAGGTGCTAGTGCTCGACGCCTCGAAATTTAATACAAATCGGCTTGTTACCTTAAAAAACCGACTATTGCTGGCACCAGGCATCAGCGGTGTAACAGCGTCTTACGATTCTCCGGTAAATGTACAAGGGGGTTACGACTTAAAATCGGAAGGAGAAAGTAATGATCAAAGTATCAGTATCACAGCTATTCCTGTTGAAAAAGACTTTACTCGTTTTTTTGACATTAAACTTATTGCGGGCGAAAATCTCACGGATGCGGATATCGAACGGGTACTTCTTGCTGACGACGACAAAAAAGAATATAGCTTCATCCTTAACAAGCTAGCGCTAAACAACTTGGGGTGGACTCCGGAAGAGGCGATAGGAAAAGCCGTTAACTTAAATGGTAGGAAGGGAAAAATAAAGGCGGTAGTACAAGATTTTAACTTTTCTTCGCTGAGAGAAGAAATACGGCCAATTGTTATTTTCCCCGAATATAACTGGTTTGGCAAGCTCTTTATAAAAATTAATGCACATACCAATATGGCGCAGCAGCTAGCGTCGATAACAACTATCTGGAAAGAATTTAATCCGGATATTCCATTCGATTACCACTTCCTCGATCAGGAATATGATAATCTTTATAAAACGGAAATCCGTACATCAAAAATTCTCAATCTCTTTTCGGTATGCACGATAGTCGTTTCCTGCTTGGGCCTTTTTGGCTTGGTTACCTACCTTACGCAGCAGCGGGAGAAGGAAATCGGTATACGAAAAGTTTTAGGCGCATCTGTTCCTGCGATATTGCGGTTGCTCTCGATGGATTTTGTTAAACTCGTTGTTATTGCCTGTATTATAGCCTCGCCAATTGCCTGGCTACTTATGAATAAATGGCTAGCTGATTTTGCCTATCATATTGAGATCACGTGGACGGTTTTTTTAATCGCTGGAATCTTGGCGCTAGGGGTCACCCTTATTACAATCAGCTCAAGAGCGATCAAAGCGGCGATGGTTAATCCGGTGGATTCGTTACGAAATGAATGATTTAAGCGGAAAGCCTTTGAGTTATAAGTTTTAGGTAATACGTTTTAAGTGTCTCTACATCATCTCGGCCGGATCCCGAGTGTTTCGGGAGGAGTGAAGAGAGCTATAAAAGCACAGAAATTTAAGATGGCTCGTCGATGCCCCGACATTATGAAAACCGACAAAAAGACTTGACACCGATGATTTTGATAGGGCAATGAGCGATGTACCGAACAACGATTAATCCGCCAGTGGGCGGACAAGCTATACAACGAAATGCTAAAAAACTACATTAAAATCGCTTGGCGAAATCTTATCAAACATAGGATGTACTCCGCCATTAAAATCGGAGGCTTTGCTTTTAGCATCATGGCCTGTATACTCATTAGTATATACATTGTTCACGAACTAAATTACGATACCTCCTATCCGGATGGAGATCGTATCTATCGAATAGTAGGCGAATTTAACGATAATGGGAAGGTTATGAAGGGTACTGCTTTTCAAGCGCCGCTAAGCAAGGTCATTGCTACCGATTTTCCTGAAGTTGAAAAAGCTGGGCGATTACTGCCAAGTGCGCTCTTTTATGGAGCGGGGAGTAACCAAGTCAGCGTAGAAGATAGTCCAGTAAGCATTTATGAAGAAGGTTTTACCTATGCCGATCAGGAAATATTGGATATTTTGCAACTCCCAATGGTTTATGGGGAACGGACTACCGCTTTAGCGGATCCGAATACAATTGTCCTTACCAAGAGCAAATCTGACCAACTCTTTGGCGGTGCAAATCCTATCGGTAAAATTATCTATCTGAATGGGAACAAAGACAGGCCCTACACGATTAAGGGTGTGATAGCCGATTTCCCCTCTACCTCACATTTAGGGGCATTTAATTTCTTTCTTACGCTAAGCGGTGTTGTATTCTATCCAGGCGAACAGGAAAATTGGGGAGCCACGAACTACCCTACTTATGTCAAACTAAAGAAGGATGTTTCTTCAGATGATTTTGCTCAAAAGTTAACCAAGGTGGTTAGGGAAAACTATTGGATTCCGAACATGGAAAAAAGCGGCAATAAACGCATGCTGAAGGTTTGGTCAGGCTTAAAACTAAATCTGCAAGCTGTCAAAGATATACACTTGTATTCCGCTGACATCGAAGATTACAAGCAGATTGAGCAGGGGGATATTAAATTGGTCTGGCTATTTGGTGGTATTGCTTGTTTCATTTTGGTTATTGCCTGTATTAACTTCATCAACCTTTCTACCGCGAAGTCTGCCAGTAGAGCGAAAGAAATCGGCCTGCGTAAAACGGTCGGGTCTTATCGAAGAAGCTTGATCGGCCAGTTTTTAGCGGAGTCTGCTCTATATAGCCTGTTCTCGTTTTTTATAGGCTTGTTATTAGCCTGGGCATTTCTACCTATATTTAATATTCTTTCTGGTAGAGCCTTGGATTTCCCTTGGGGATATCCTTTATTTTTACCGATCATCATCATAATGGCTTTTCTTGTTGGCTTGCTCGCCGGAATATATCCAGCCCTCTATCTTTCTGGCTTTAAACCCATCGCCGCTTTAAAAGGACAAATAGGCAATGGAGCCAAAGTTCCTGCCCTCAGAAACGGACTGGTAGTTTTTCAATTTGTAACTTCCATTCTCCTAATTATCGGTACGCTCATCATCAATAGCCAGATGCATTTTATTCTAGATACTAAAATAGGCTTTGATAAAGATCAGGTACTGATTTTACAGGGAACAAACACCTTAGGGAGAAGAATTAAAACCTTCCAGGAAGAACTGGAGAAACTCCCTCAGGTAAAAAGCGCTGCTGTTAGCGATTATCTCCCCGTACGTATGGAGGGGGTGAAGAGGAATGGGAATTCCTTTTGGCAAGACGGGAAACAGCTGGAAACAGCCTCCGTACCCGGCCAATTCTGGGAAACAGATGAGCACTTCATCCCAACCCTTGGCATGAAAATAGTTGCGGGAAGAAACTTCCGGAAAGATATGGCTACCGATTCACAATCGGTCATTATCAACCAAAAATTGGCTACAGACCTCGGGTTAAAACATCCAATTGGTGCAAAAATAACCAACGGCACCACATTTACAGTAATCGGTGTCGTGGAGAATTTCAATTTTGAGTCGCTTAAAGACCAGGTTGGTGGTTTATGCATGAATCTCAGCAACAGCACCAATATGCTTTCCATAAAACTTAAAGGCACCGAAACGGCTTCCGCCATTCCTGCCATCACAGCACTATGGAAGAAATTTTCTCCCGACCAGGCAATACGTTACACTTTCCTGGATGAGGGTTACGCCCATATGTACGCGGATGTACAACGCAGCGGCAATATTTTTTCCAGCTTCGCGGTATTGGCTATTTTTATTGCCTGCTTAGGCTTGTTTGGTCTGGCCGCATTTACTACCGAGCAGCGTACCAAAGAGATCGGTATCCGGAAAGTTCTGGGAGCCAGCGTAAAGGGCATCGTACAATTGCTTTCCAAAGATTTTATAAGGCTTGTGTTTGTCGCCATTGTCATCGCCTCACCTTTAGCCTGGTGGGCGATGAACAACTGGCTGGAAGATTTTGCGTACCGAATTACTATAGAATGGTGGGTATTTGTATTAGCGGGCTTACTGGCGCTAGCCATTGCGCTATTTACCGTAAGTTTTCAAGCTATTAAAGCGGCCTTGGCTAATCCGGTAGATAGTTTAAGGAATGAATAATATTGAGCGGAAAGCAGAAAGCTTAAAGCGGAGAGCTAAGGATTTGTTTTGAACGATAGGCGATGCTCGCCATAACCTAAGAAGAGCTGAAAATTTCTGCGAAAAGAAAGGAAAACGAACAACGAAATGATTAGGAACTACATCAAAATCGCTTGGCGGAATATAAAACGCCATAGGTCTTACACCTTAATCAATGTATTTGGCTTAGCATTAGGTATTGCCTGTAGCCTGTTGATTTTTGCCTTGGTGCGTTACCACCTCAGCTTTGACAATTTTCACAGGCATAGGGAACGCATTTACCGTATTGTAACAGAATGGCATGATGAAACCGTAAATCGATCTCCTGGAGTTCCACGACCATTGGGAAAAACCATTCCGTCCGATTTTAGCTTTGCAGAACTTACAGCACGGATCGTCGACTTCCGGAATGTGCTTATCTCTTTGCCGGAATCACATGATAACAAGCGATTTATGGAAGAAACAGGTATCGCTTATACAGAACCTTCATTTTTCTCTATCTTCCATTATCCGCTATTAAAAGGAGATGCCAAAACGCTACTGCATCAGCCCAATGAAGCCATCATTACAGAGAAAATAGCTAAAAAATATTTTGGTGATGAAGAGGCTATAGGAAAAACCATCAAGGTAAATAATAAAGAAGACTATGTAGTGAAGGGTATCCTCCAGGATCTTCCAGCAAATACAGATATCGCACAGCAGATTTTTGTTTCTTATCATTCCTTAACGAGCGATAGTGGAGATGATAATTGGAAGGGCGTATTCAGCGGATCCAAGTGCTTTATCCTATTAAAGGCAGGACTAAGTGCAACTAAAGTAGAAGGCTACCTTCAAGGCCTAGTCAAGCGGATTTATAAAGGCCGCGATGCCGATGTCTGGAAATTCAAGCTCCAACCACTAAACGACATTCACTTTAACCCCGACTTTGACGGCTATATCAACAAAAGCTATTTATGGGCCTTACTGCTTATCGGACTTTTCTTACTGATTACAGCAGGCATTAATTTCACGAATCTCGCCACGGCACAAGCCATAAATCGCGCAAAAGAGATTGGTATCCGAAAAGTATTGGGAAGCAGTCGTAAGCAATTGTTTTGGCAGTTCATTTCCGAAACCGCCATAGTCACCATCTTCGCTACTGTGCTGGCCCTCGGCATTGCCTCGGCGGTACTACCTTTAATTAATCAACTGCTTCAATCCGAAGTTCAGTTACAACTTTTTGGCAGCTGGCAAATGCCCACGTTCCTGCTGTTTGTGGTGCTTTTTGTCATCTTCCTTTCCGGCTCCTATCCCGGCTTGGTTCTTTCGGGCTTCCAGCCCATCACCGCATTAAAAAGTAAAATCACCCAGAAACAGGTAGGTGGGTTTTCTTTACGCCGCGTATTGGTTATTGGGCAATTCGCCATATCACAGATTCTTATCATCGGTACCATCATCATTGCCAGTCAAATCCGTTACGCGCAACAAACTGACTTGGGCTTCAACAGAGATGCTATTGTAAATTTACCTATCCCGGAACCGGAAGCATTTAATCCCTCGAAGATGAAAACACTACGCAATCGCCTCGCTGCTATCAACGGGGTAGAAAACGTATCGTTAAACTTCCGGCCACCAGCCTCAAACGCTAATAATACTACCAGTATTCGCTATGATAACCGGCCGGAAGATGAGCGTTGGGACATCAATATGAAATATGCCGATGACCAGTATCTTTCCACCTATGGCATTAAGCTCGTCGCAGGCCGCAATATTTTCCCTTCCGATACCGTCAATGAATTTCTGGTGAATGAAACGTTTGTTAAAAATCTAAATCTAACCTCTCCAAACGAAGTCCTGGGTAAAGAGATTGCGGTTGATGGTGGAAATGGTAAAGGAAGGATCGTTGGCGTGGTGAAGGACTTCTACAATTATTCGCTCCACACCGAGCGGGATGCCATCTGCATCATGTCATGGACCATTTATTATTTTAACTGTACGATTAAATTTAATGGCCAACACCTCGTTAATTCCATGGCCGCTTTTGAGCAAATCTGGAATGACATTTATCCTGATTATGTATATAGCTATCAGTTTTTGGATGATGCCATTGCTGAGTTCTATGAACTGGATAATATCATGCTCCGTCTAATTCAGGGCTTTGCCCTTGTGGCCATTCTAATAGGCTGCTTAGGATTATATGGGATCATATCCTTTATGGCCTTGCAAAAAACGAAGGAAATAGGCGTTCGGAAGGTCTTAGGCGCAAGTATACCAAACATCCTGTGGATCTTTGGGCAGGAGTTTGCGCGGTTATTACTCATTGCCTTTTTAATAGCGGCACCGATCGCTTGGTGGGGGATGGATAGATACCTAGCCGACTTCGCTTACCGAATCAGCATTGGCTTCGGCGTTTTCGTATTAGCCATTGCTATTACATTTGTAATCGCGAGCATTACGGTTGGCTATCGGTCGATTAAAGCGGCTTTGGCCAATCCGGTAGATTCGTTACGAAGTGAGTAATATTAGTTGCCAGCTACGGGCATATCCGTCGCATAACTCATGTAATAAATTAATAAGGAGTTTATTTTTTTTTGGTACGTTCTGAATAAAAAGCGCTGGATTTCGGAGGTCGACATCAAACTATTGTCGCAGTCGATATGCGCCTATTAATTATTTATGCGTATATTTGTTGTAACAAAAAATGAATCATGAAAGCGAAATTAAATTTAACTATTGATGAACAGCTCTTGGCTCAGGCGAAAGCATATGCTGCCAAAAAGCATAGCAGTGTCTCTGAATTGGTTGAGAATTATTTCAGGACTTTTGTAAACAAACGATCGAATAAAGGGATTATTGAGCTCATTGAAGGTTTACCTAGGCCGGAAACACCGGAACAAGAAGATTTGAGAAAACGTTACTTTGAAGATAACGCAACCAAGCATGGCTTTTAAGGTATTATTAGATGTCAATATTCTTCTAGATTTTGTGCTCCAAAGAACAGCCTATGAAGAAGGAAAAAGAATTATTGCATGGGCTGAACAAGGAAGAATAAAAGGTTATGTATCTCCTTCTGTAATTCAAATATGTGCATACTGGATTGCTAAATCATACGGTTCTGCTAAAGCAAAAGAAATACTTAGTTCGCTGTTAAGCTTTTTAGACTGCATTGAAATTCCACACGAACAGGTTTTAGCTTCGCTCCACTCCTCCATGACAGACGTGGAAGATGCCTTGCTCTATTACACGGCTTTATATCATAATCTAGATTTCGTTATTAGCCGTGATCGTCATTTTCAGCAAAACAGTCTTCCCGCGCTACCTGTTCTTTCTCCCCAAGAGTTTATTGCACTGAATGAGGAGTGATTTGAGAAGAAACTTCTGGTTCTATAATGTGAATTTATCTTCTATTTGCATATCGTAGTATGTATGGGGCAGTTGTCGAATCGAGTAGATCTACCGTGTTTTAACTGTTCAGCGATTTAATATCAAGCAATAAATCTCTTAAGCGCAATTGAATGGTCTCCCAAACAATCTCATTGTTGATACCAAAATAATCGTGAATAATAAAATTACGGAAATCCTTTAATATGCGCCATTCAATTTGTGGATAGTCTATTTTGAAATCTGCAGGGACTCTCGCTGCCGCTTCACCGATTATTTTCAAAGTTACTTTCAACAGCATGTCTCGTCTTGGCGTCCGACTCAAACTCTTCAAACGTAAAGCCCTTGGTATATTCAAAAATTGCCTCGATGGCTTGTTCGATATCAAGCAGTAGTAAAGTCAAATCCCTTTCAGACATGCACCAAACTTTTTTCTACATAGGATAGGTAAGCTGGCTTAATCCCCTTTCGAGACACCATATCTATCTTCTGGTTGAAGAGATCCTCTAATTCGTGAGCAAGGCGAATGTATTGAAACCCATCAATACGGGAATCGAAATCAACTAAAATATCGATATCGCTTTGGGCATTTTGTTCTCCCCGCGCATATGACCCAAATAGACCGAGTTCAGAAAGTTTGTACTTCTTTTTCAGTTCCTGCTTTTTGGTCTTAAGCATATTCAATATCTGCGTTTTATCGTACACACATAAAAAATGTCCACCGATATTGCAAATCTCGATTTCTCCTGGCAATAAACGGCAGATTAAGTATTCTCTTTGTGTAAAAGAAAAAATTAAAAGAGCGACTCGTACCCGAAACTATTGTTTTTCATGCTCTTGGCTTTTGCCCGCAACATATTTGTAGCCTGAATACTTGGTTTTCACCTGCTTTAATTTAGGATACCCTTTCTGCTTAATAAACCGATTAAGTACCTGATAGAGATTTATTGGTTTAATATGATTATATATCAGCGACTGACATTTCAAAAAGACTTCATAAGGTGATCGTTCCTCTTTAAAATAATTCAGATCCACCAATGCCTGAATCGCGGTATACAATGATTTTCGCTCTTCCTCCGTCTCATCTGGATAAGGGTCTACAGCATGCGTATCATCCCACAATAGAAATAAGGTTTCTATTGTGCCATCATGGTATCGCTGATTCACTTGGTATAGAATCCTATCCGGATAAACAGTTTTGACTAATTGGAAGTTACCCATTCCATCTCCTACCGGATAGCTTGGAAAAAGCGTTGCAGCGCCCTCCGTATGTATCATAAAATGTTTTTTCCATATAATATTCATTCTAAAATTTACATGTTGAAGTTGTTCCATTTCTCCGATATAAGATAGTTTCTCTCCCATGAGAAATGACACCTCTTTCGCAGAGTATCGTTTTGTAACCCGAATTAACATGCTACGATAGAGCATCACCACATCGAGTAGCGACAACCACGCTTCATACGAGGTCGTTTCAACGTTCTCTAATTTATCTTTTTGTTCGCTTTCTAAATTCATAATTGTAGGTTTTTATTCTTCGTAAATTTCATACAGATGGCACTGCTTCTTCTATCTGTTCAACTTTACTTTTCAGTTCTTTCAGCGTATCATGGCATAGTTCATTGAACAACGCAAAATATTCTCGCGCTTTATCAAGAAAATACCAGCTAATCATATCCTCGCTCATTAGCTGATTCTGCCACCAAATCTGCTTTGGATTTAGGCACAGATGAAGCAATCGAGCGTTCTCCTCAACGTTAGAGGAAATGCGGTCTACAATTCGTCTACTTGCAATACCGCTCCAATCAATCAGTTCAGCCAGATTCAAGCGTTTAGGTATAAATCCTACTGCACACTGTAGATAGGTATGAACGCCCATTTCCAATAATTCCTTCAACAACAATAGGCCACTATCGAGCATTAAATCCGGTGTTTCGAGTATCACGTCATTCAGGTTGCTCATACAAGTCTTCGCATTTTCCCAAACACCCTTCGCCCGTTCATACTCGGCCTTCCAATCTACCGCAGCCACCGTAAATGAAGGAGAAAATGCCGATTTCTTGCGTAGCACGGTTCCTTTCGTCCACAACGTGTGCACAAAGCGATCGCCTTCAGCTAGTTTCTTTTTAACATAGTCTACATTTAGATATAGCACCATCGCGTTAGCGATGCCCTGTTGCTTGTATTTAAAGCGAAAAGGCCCTCTATTTTTCATCAAAACGACTAGGTAGAGCTCCACTTTAGCACCTTGCTTGTTTTCTTCTTCCGATTGCTGAAACAAATTGCTCCCCGAGAAACCGCCGGTATGATAGTTTAACATGATGACTTGTTCCGGGCGATGCATTTGATAAATACCGTCTAACAAGGTATTGACATCCCGCTTATATTGGTCCGGCCACGGAAATCGAGAGAAATCCTCGCATACCAGCTGCGAGGAGGCTGAGACGGTATTTGCCAAAGGGGTGGCTGCTGGTTGATTTTCCTTTCCCTTCTCGTCAACAACCACATTCGGCAGTTGCTCCCGGTAGGTCATGATCCGCTCTACCATGGTAGCAATCATGCCGTCTATTGCCGCACAGGCAAGTGCGCATTTTTCCAGCAGGATGCTAAATTCCTCTTCAGTAATTTCCAATGCTTCCATCTTCTTACCCTTATTGTAGCTTTGATCTAACAGGCGAAGCAGCTCCACGGAAGGACTATCATATGGGAAGATGGATAATAAAGCCGGAGCCATAGCCCTTACCGACTTCATCAAATGCTCTATGTTGTGGGATTTGCCTCCATTTATACCTACTATAGCCTGGAACCCCTTGAGCCGTATCTCCAAAAATTGATGCAGCATAAAAGTTGCCTGCCCATAATCGCCTTTGGCAACAAAATTGTTCACCGCCTCCCTAAATTCATCTGAGCTCCTCTTACATTTTTCGTAATTATACTGGGCCAGCTCCAGCATACCCGTTATGTTTTTGCTGGATAAAGAAGGGCTCTTCTTATTGGAAGCCTCGAATAACAGGTGTTGGGGCAAGGATGCATAGGTGTAATATAAATTTCCTTGCTTCAACTGGTTCTGCCACTCTCCTGCAAGAATCATATCAAAAGGGATTTCGGCTGCGTCCGACATACATAGGGATACAATGGGTGCCATGGCTTTGGGCGGCAAGCCTTTGACCGGATTGACGACCAATAAAAGGTGCAGTTGTTCTTCTTTCAAAAAAGGATAGGAAAAAAGAAAAACACGATGTAAGTCCATCCGTTTGGTTAGCCGCTCCACAAAAAATTGCGTATCTAATGTTTTCATAATGAATTAAGTTTATATAGAATTTCTATACAAAAGAACAGAATTTATTCTTTAAAAGCAAACAAATGTAAAGATTTTCTATACATATATTCTTTTTACCCATACAATCTCAAAACATTCCAGTTAACGATCGTAACCTCGTTTTATACCCACTTAATCTCAAAGAAGCAATGAGCCACGAAACCCGGCTGCTGAAAACCAAGGCACACTCATATTCATCCCTGTACGATAGCGTACGCAACCTGTTCGATATCGCACACTTTTACTTAATTTTTACCTTGTAAACATCAAGAAATCAGCAACTTTAAGTTTTGGCGTGGTTATTAAGATATACGATTTAGGGTTGATTGTAAACTAGTCGAAGACAAGTGTGATGGAAAAGAGCGTACTTATAACGTACAACTTAAACCTTAAACTCAAGAAAATGTTTAAAAATTATTTCAAAACCGCCCGGCGCAACCTATTAAGAAATAAAGTATATTCTTCAATAAATATTTTGGGATTAACCATTGGCTTGTGTGCGTGCATGTTAGTCGCAACTGTGGTTATAGATGATTTGTCTTACGATAGACAGTGGAGCCGAGCGGACGATATTTTCAGGATCATATCCGTTAATAAGATGGGTGAAGATATTTATGACCGATTCGCTTCTTCCTTCACCGGTGTGGGCAATGCTCTGAAAAATGATTTCCCAGAGGTGCAAACGGTGGCAGAACTATCAGTTCGTGATGACGAGCAATTCCGGATTACACAACAAGATGAAATAGGCCTGAAAGCCGTAACACTTGTGGCGGATACTTTAGCCTGGCAAATGCTGGATTTTAAAGTGCTGGGTGGATCTCCCCGGAATTTTGTAGATGGGATCTCGAATGTGATGGTGACGGAAAGCTTCCGGAAGAAATATTTTCCCGACGAAAATCCCGTTGGAAAAACGATATATGATGTGCCACTCTATAGCGATAAAACGAAAGCGTTTTTAATAACCGGGTTGATCGCAGATATGCCCTCCAATTCAGTATTGCGTTCTGAACTAGTAGTATTGAAAAAACCCCGCACAGAGGAGGTGAATAAGAAGCAATATGGTACGTATTCCCAGAATTACATTCTGATGAACCCGGAAACGAATATGAATAAGTTTACAACCAAAGTGAATCAATGGTATGCAAATGTTGTAGAAGTGAAGGATCCTTACCAATTTGAGTTTCAGCCCATGAAAGACCTTTATTTGCATTCTGAATTTGCGCAAACCCTTTCGGTTAAGGAAGATTATAAAAATATATTCATTCTTTCTGGCGTAGCCATATTATTATTACTCATCGCCTGCGTGAATTTTATTAATCTCACTACGGCTCGCGCCATTTATCGCTTGAAAGAAACGGGGGTAAGAAAGATACTCGGCGCCGATAGAAGCCAGTTGATCATGCAATTTCTGGTTGAATCGGTTTTGTTTTTTTCTATCTCCACTGTATTGGCTATAATTGTTTATCTATTTGCGATTCCGGGAGTTGAAAAATACCTGGAACATGCATTATCTGTTACGGTATTTTCTTCCTATGCTTTGGCTGCTAAAGTTGGATTGACTGTCGCCATTCTCAGTATTTTGATTGGTTTGTATCCTGCCCTTTTATTGTCCGGATTCAATCCTGCGCTGTCAATCAAGGGAAATTTATTTTCAGGCGGCACTTTTGGACAAAACACCGTTCGGAAGGCATTGGTTGTTTTTCAATTCGCCATTTCTATAATTGTACTGGTAGCGCTTATTGTAGTACAACAGCAGGTATACTTTTTAAATAATAAAGATTTAGGATTTAATAAAGATCATTTGCTCTACACACAGTGGATCAATATGAATGGGAAGGGGGAGGCTTTAAAGAACGAAATGCTTCGCCAGTCGGGGGTGGTAAGTGTGAGCCTTACACCATGGACTCCCGGTAGCGAAGGGTATATGATTCGTGATGTGGAAGATCTTTCTGATCCCAAAAAGAAGATAAGGGTTTGGTACATTACGGGGGATGTGGATATGGCGAAAACGATGGGATTGCGGTTAACAGATGGCCGATTTCTAAGCCATCAGCATGGCTTCGATGCTATGAGCGATGATTCCCTTCAACGGATGGATTCTGCTCAATATGCCCGCACGGCTATATTGCAATCGTCGCTGATAACAGCTTATACAGCTAAGGTTTTAGGCATCAAAAAACTAAACCAACCCTTGCAGATCATAAAAAACACACCGGTGGGTATTGTGAAAGATTTTACACCTGGGTCACTTAAGAACGAGATGAACCCTACAGTAATTCTTGCAGCAAATGATGTCTCATATGGCGGTATGCTGGTGAGGGTACTGCCGGGAAATGAAAAGGAAGTGGCTCAGACTGCACATCATTTGCTCAGGAAATTTTATCCTGAAAAATCGGTTGACATCAAATGGGTAGATGAAATGCTTTCCCTAGAATATCTGAAAGAAAAAAAATTGCAACAACTCTTTACTTTCTTTAGCAGCCTGAGTATGTTCCTCGCTGCCTTAGGTATTTTTGGATTGATCGTGCAGGCAACTGCGCAAAGGGTAAAGGAGATCGGTATTAGAAAAGTATTGGGTGCATCGGTAAATTCCATTGTGAAATTATTTTCCATTGATTTTGTAAAGCTCGTTCTGGTGGCATTGGTAATAGCATCTCCCGTAGCCTGATGGCTGATGGATCAATGGTTAATGGATTATGCCTATAGGATTTCTATTAGTTGGTGGGTATTTGCAATAGCAGGTTTTATTGCTTTATTCATCGCATTGATCACAATTAGTTTCCAGACCATAAAAGCTGCAACGGCCACCCCGGTAGACAGTTTGCGAAATGAATAATTTTCAGTTGTGTGTTGCGGGTTGCCCGCTGCGCGTAGGATTCCCTCACAACGCAGAACTAGAAACATAGCTAGATACTAAGTACTTTGTACTAAATACTACGATAATGCTAAAAAACTACATCAAAATCGCTTGGCGGAACTTATTAAGAAATAAAAGTTTTTCTGCCATTAATATTTTTGGCTTGGCCGCCGGCTTAGCGGTGTTTATGCTGATTGCATTATTTGTGCTTGACGAATTGACCTACGATCGCTATCACCAACATGCAGACCGAATTTATCGCATCAATACCGACATCCAGATAAATGGCAGTAAATTTAACGATCATGCCACTCCGGCCCCTATGGCCAATGCTTTGGTAAAAACATATCCGCAGATTGAGCAATCCGTTCGCATCGATGGCGGTGGCGGGATGCTGATACAAAAGGATGATGAAACCATCATGGAACAGCATGCCTTCTTTGCAGATTCCACCTTATTCGATGTTTTTACATGTCCCATGATTAACGGCGACCCAAAAACAGCTTTAAGCCAACCTTATACGATGGTTATCTCCGAATCAATGGCCAGGAAATATTTTAATAGTACCGATGTAATAGGAAAAACGCTTAAGGTTGATAATACCACCCACTATAAAATAACGGGCGTTATAAAAGATACCCCAGCCCAATCGCACCTTCATTTTAACTTTATTAAATCCGCAACAAGTACCGAGTCAAGTAAATCAGATTTTTGGCTAAACAATAATTTTGATACTTATGTGCTTTTGCGCCGTGGCACACCACAAACGGCGCTCGACAGCTATTTAGTCGAAACAGCAAAAAAGTATGCCGAACCACAACTATTAAGCGTTGTGCATAGCTCTTTTAACGATCTTACCAAGAAAGGTGACCATTATAGATATACCAGCATACCTTTAACTAAAATACATTTATATTCCAAGCTTCCATCAGAAATAGAACCCACTGGTAACATACAATACGTCTATATTTTTGCGATTATAGGTTTATTTATTTTATTGATTGCTTGTATCAATTTCATGAACCTCTCTACAGCCCGCTCTGCGGGGCGTGCAAAAGAAGTAGGGGTAAGAAAGGTTATCGGCTCCAATCGGTCAAACTTAATTAAACAATTCCTGACCGAATCGCTACTTACCTCTTTATTCGCTTTTGGTTTAGCCTTATTGCTGGCTATTTGCTTACTGCCTTACCTAAACGAGCTCTCCGGTAAAGATCTTACGCTGTATGCTATTTCCTCGCTTTGGCTGTTTCCATGCTTGGTGCTGGTAGCTGTTGCTACGGGCCTACTAGCCGGCTCTTATCCCGCTTTTTTTCTCTCCGCATTCGATCCGGTAGAAATACTAAAAGGCAAATTTGCCTTGGGCTTCAAAGGAAATCGGCTTAGAAACATACTCGTAATATTTCAGTTCACAACGGCCATTATATTAATTGTCGGTACTTTGGTAATCTATCGTCAACTCAATTATATCCAACATAAAAATTTAGGC
>Ga0182736_1000671_pt1 | contig 45794 bp, 50 predicted proteins | sample eDN5th30CKraftBY_FD_128882 | JGI IMG/M metagenome (GOLD analysis project Ga0182736, IMG submission 128882) | Enriched backyard soil microbial communities from Emeryville, California, USA - eDNA 5th pass 30_C Kraft BY (version 2) (version 2) | ecosystem: Environmental > Terrestrial > Soil >... | reverse complement strand
CCTTGAAGCTGTAGAAGCCGACATTCGCCGCCGGGACGACCGGGACAAGGCCCGTGCATCAGCGCCCCTGATTCAAGCTGAAGACGCCGTCTTGCTGGACACCAGCCATTTGACTATAGAACAGGCCGCAGATGCGGCCCGCCGCATCGTCGAGCAGGCGCGCGCCCGATGGCTGGCTAACCAGTCGGAGGGCTAATCCACCCGCGCCTCACCCTCGAACGGCCGCGGGCGATTTCAGATTCAACCGACGCTCGAAGTCCGCGCAGCAAGGCTGGCGCGGTCGACGTCCTTTCGAGAGACACGTTTCATATGGCAGACGATATGAGCTTGACCCCGAGCCGCGACGACTTCGCGGCCCTGTTGGAAGAAACCCTCGCCGGTCGCGATCTGGCCGAAGGCGCCGTGGTCAACGGCCGCGTGGTCGGCGTCGAGAAGGACTTCGTCATCGTCGACGTCGGCCTGAAGACCGAAGGCCGCATCCCGGTGAAGGAATTCCAGGGCCCGGGCGAGAGCGCTCCCAAGCTCGGCGACAATGTCGAAGTCTACCTTGAGCGCGTCGAAAACGCCGCCGGTGAAGCCGTCATCAGCCGCGAGAAGGCCCGCCGCGAAGAAGCCTGGACCCGCCTGGAAGGCGTGTTCGCCAAGAACGAGCCGGTGATGGGCGCCATCGTCGGCCGCGTGAAGGGCGGCTTCACCGTCGACCTCGGCGGCGCCTCGGCCTTCCTGCCGGGCAGCCAGGTGGACATCCGGCCCGTGCGCGACGTCGGCCCGCTGATGGGCAAGGAACAGCCCTTCGCCATCCTGAAGATGGACCGCCCCCGCGGGAACATCGTGGTTTCCCGCCGCGCCATCCTGGAAGAAGCCCGCGCCGAGCAGCGCACCGAACTGGTCAGCCAGCTGGCTGAAGGCGAAGTGCGCGAAGGCGTGGTCAAGAACATCACCGACTACGGCGCGTTCGTGGACCTGGGCGGCATCGACGGCCTGCTGCACGTCACCGACATGAGCTGGAAGCGCGTCAACCACCCGAGCCAGGTGCTGGCGGTGGGCGACACGGTGAAGGTGCAGATCATCAAGATCAACCCGGACACCCAGCGCATCTCCCTCGGCATGAAGCAGCTCCAGGCCGATCCGTGGGATGGCGTGGAAGCCAAGTACCCCGTGGGCGCCCGCTTCACCGGCCGCATCACCAACATCACCGACTACGGCGCCTTCGTGGAGCTGGAAGCCGGTGTCGAAGGTCTGGTCCACGTCTCGGAAATGAGCTGGACCAAGAAGAACGTGCACCCCGGCAAGATCGTCTCCACCAGCCAGGAAGTGGACGTGGTGGTGCTGGACGTCGACGCCTCCAAGCGCCGCGTCAGCCTGGGCCTCAAGCAGGCGATGCAGAACCCCTGGGAGCAGTTCGTCGAAGCGCACCCGATCGGGTCGACCGTCGAAGGCGAGGTCAAGAACACCACCGAATTCGGTCTGTTCATCGGCCTCGACAACGACATCGACGGCATGGTCCACCTGTCGGACATCGACTGGAACGCGTCCGGCGAAGAAGCCGTGCAGCGTTATCGTCGCGGCGAGATGGTCAAGGCCAAGGTGCTGGACGTCGACGTCGAGAAGGAGCGTATCTCGCTGGGCATCAAGCAGCTCGGCGGCGACCCGATGGCCTCCGACACCTTCCGTAAGAGCCAGACCGTCACCGTCACGGTGACCGAGGTGACCTCGGGCGGTATCGAAGTGAAGTTCGGCGACGACGAAGCGCCGATGTCGGCCTTCATCCGTAAGTCCGACCTGTCCCGCGACCGGGCCGAGCAGAACCCCGAGCGCTATGCGGTCGGCGATCGCCTGGACGCCATGGTCACCAACGTCGACAAGGCGGCGCGCCGCGTCTCCCTGTCGGTCAAGGCCCTGGAGATGAAGGACGAGAAGGAAGCCATCGAGCAATACGGCAGCCAGGATTCTGGCGCGTCGCTCGGCGACATCCTCGGCGCCGCCCTTCGCGAGAAGGCCTCCAAGGAATAAGATCCCGAGAAATTCGGGTTAGAGACGAACCCCGCGCGGCCCACGCTGCGCGGGGTTCTTTTTTGTCGCAAGCCAAGGTTGCGCGAGGCTACGCTTGAGCCTTGAAACCTTTGCGGTTTTCGACCACCTTCGGGCCGGCTGTACGGGGGGTGTCTATGATCAAGTCCGAACTGATCGGCAGGCTGGCGGGCGAGAACCCCCACCTGACCCAGAAGGACATCGAACGGGTGGTGGGCGTAATCCTCGACGGCATGGTCGGCGCCCTGGTCCAGGGCGGACGTGTCGAGCTGCGTGGTTTCGGCGCCTTTTCCCTGCGGACACGGCCCGCGCGCGCCGGCCGCAATCCCCGGACTGGGGACGCCGTGAAGGTGCGCTCCAAGACCGTGCCCTTTTTCAAGAGCGGCAAGGAGCTGCGCGAGCGCCTGAACGCCAGCGACGCGTAAGGGCTGCTTTCGCAGCGATCTCGCCATGACCGAACGCACGCTGCACCACTTCCCGCTGGATCCCTTCTCGCGTCAGGTCCGCCTGGCCCTCGGGGAAAAGCGCCTGGCCTTCAAGGAAGTGATCGAACGCTACTGGGAACGCCCGGATAGCCTGCTCGCCCTCAACGCCTCGGGCCTGCCCCCCGTCCTGATCGATCAAGACCGTGGGGAAAACGTGGTTGTGTGCGAAGTGCGGGCGGTGCTCGGCTATCTGGAAGAGACCTACCCCGAGACGCCGCTCTTGCCGCCCGATCGCGCCAGCCGGGCGGAAGCGCGCCGGTTGATGCTGTGGTTCGACCGCAAGTTCGATTTCGAGGTCAACGGCTACCTGCTGCACGAGAAGATGGAGAAGCGGCTGCTCGGCCTGGGCGCGCCGGACCTCGCCGCCATCCGCCGCGGACGCGAGGCCCTGCGGCTCCATTTCGACTACCTCGAATATCTCCTGCAGGAACGGAACTGGCTGGCCGGCGGGCGTCTGAGCCTGGCCGACTTCGCCGCGGCCGCTCATCTTTCGGTGATCGACTATGTCGGCGAGGCGCCCTGGGACAGCGCACCCAGTGTGAAATCCTGGTACGCTAAGCTGAAATCGCGTCCCTGCTTCCGGCCCCTGCTGGCGGATCGGCAGCCGGGGCTGCCGCCCGCCGAACACTACGACAATCTCGACTTCTGACTCCGCCGTCGTGCGGTCCCCTTGGTGAACGATCCGAAATCAAAGATCCGCGCAAAGGCCTTGGAGCTCGGCTTCGAGGCCTTCGGCGTCGCCTCCGTCGAAGACCCCTGGCCGGCGGAGGCGCGTCTGCGCGAGTTCGTGGCCCTGGACCGACACGGCACGATGGACTGGATGGCCGAAACCCTGGAGCGGCGGGTCCACCCCCGCGCCATGTGGCCGGGCGCCCGCTCGGCCATCATGCTCGGCGCCAACTACGGCCCGGATCGCGACCCGCTGGCCATCCTCGAGCATCGATCCAAGGCGGCCATATCGGTCTATGCCGCGGGCGACGACTATCACGACGTGGTCAAGAAGCGGCTGAAGGCCCTCGCCCAGTGGATGGTGCGCGATCTTGGCGGCGAGCTGAAGGTGTTCGTGGACACCGCGCCGCTGATGGAGAAGCCCCTCGCAGGCAAGGCCGGGCTGGGCTGGCAGGGCAAGCACACCAATCTCGTCTCCCGCGACTTCGGATCATGGCTGTTCCTGGGGTCGATCCTGACGACACTGCCGCTGGAACCCGATGTGGCCGAGGTGGACCATTGTGGGAGCTGCCGCGCCTGCCTGGACATCTGCCCCACCGCGGCCTTCCCGGCGCCCTATCAGCTCGATGCGCGGCGCTGCATCTCCTACCAGACCATCGAGCACCGCGGGCCGATCCCCACCGAGTTCCGCACCCACCTGGGCAACCGCATCTATGGCTGCGACGACTGCCTGGCCGTCTGCCCCTGGAACAAGTTCGCCGAAGTCGCCCAGGAAGCGGCGTTTCACGCACGGGAGACGTTGCAGGCCCCGTCACTGGCGACCCTCGCCGAGCTGGATGACACGGCTTTCCGCGCCTTGTTCCGGAAATCGCCGATCAAGCGGATCGGTCGGGACCGGTTCGTGCGTAATGTTCTCTACGCCGTGGGCAACTCCGGCGATCCGGCGTTGCTGGCGACCGTCCACGCGAGATTAGCCGACCCGTCCCCGATCGTGCGGGCGGCGGCGGTCTGGGCTTTGGCGCAGCTATCGACGGGCGATGAGTTTGCCCGCCGACGCGATGGCGCGGCCGGTTCCGAAACGGACCCGGGGGTCATGGCAGAATGGCGCTGTGAGGCTGTCGCCTAGACTGGTCGGCCGTAGTGGCCGAGATACCAGTCGATGAAACGCGGAATGCCCTCGCCGATCGCGGTCGTCGGTTCGAAACCGAGATCGCGCCGGCTGGCCTCGATGTCGGCGTAGGTCGAGGGGACGTCGCCTTGCTGGATGGGCTCCAACACCATGTCGGCCTTGCGCCCCAGCGCCCCCTCAATAGCCCCGATGAAGTCGGTCAGCTTCACCGGGACGTGGTTGCCGAGGTTGTAGAGCGCATGCGGCGGATCCCCCGACGCCGGACGGCGAAGGGCCGCGATCACCCCTGAGACGATATCGTCGATATAGGTGAAGTCCCGCCACATCTCCCCGTGATTGAACACCCGGATCGGCTCCCCGGCGAGAATGGCGCGGGTGAAGATGAAGGGCGCCATATCGGGGCGCCCCCATGGCCCATAGACGGTGAAGAACCGCAGGCCGGTCGCAGGCAGGCCATAGAGATGGGCGTAGGTGTGGCCGATCAGCTCGTCCGACCGCTTGGTCGCGGCGTACAGGGAGTTGGGCCGCTCCACCGGATCGCCCACGCTGAAGGGCTGCTTGGCGTTGTCGCCATAGACCGATGAAGACGAGGCGTAGACGAAGTGCTTCAGCCGCGGCAGTCGCCGCGCCGCCTCCAACATGACGACCTGGCCCATCACATTGGCCTGCACATAGGCGTAGGGGTCGATCAGCGAAAAGCGCACACCGGCTTGGGCCGCGAGGTGGACGATCCCGTCGATATCCTCATGCCGAGATATCAGGTCAAACACCGCGTCGCGGTCGGAGATGTCGAGCTGGCGATGGCGGAAGGCCGGGTGGGCCTCGAGAACGGCGAGGCGCGCCTGCTTCAGCTCCACCTCATAGTAGGCGTTCACATTGTCGACGCCGACCACCGCTTCGCCCTGCGCCAGCAAGGCCTGCGCGACATGAAAGCCGATGAAGCCGGCCGCACCTGTCACCAGTATCGTCATGCGTCCCCCCGAAGCCGCTGGGTGATTGCCAGCAGCTATTAGCGCAAAGCCATAGGGCGATCCGCTTTCATTGCGTCTCGGCCGTCCCTATCCTTCGCGCGCTGCTTCGTCGCAATGGAATGATCATGACACGGACACTGTCTCGAAGCGTCCTGCTCGTAACCATGGTCGCCACCACGCTAGCCTCGGCCGCCAGCGCGGCGGAGGGCGAAAAGAAGAAGGGCGGGGGCCTCAGCTACCTCCAACTGCCGGCGCTCACCGCCACGGTGACCCGCCAGAGCGGCCGACGCGGAGTGATGACCGTCGAGGTCGGCCTCGATGTCGCGGACTCATCCCTGCGGGACAGAGCGGCCGCCTCCACGCCGCGGCTTCGCGACGCCTACCTCCAATTCCTGCAGACCTATGCTGCGGCGCTTCCGCCTGGCAGCCTGCCCAATCCCGACGCTATTGGGATCGCCCTTCAGCGCTCCACCGATCAGGTGTTGGCCAAGCCCGGCGCCAAGCTGCTGCTGGGCAGCATCATGATCAACTGACGGCCGCGGCGGCCCGGTCGATGAACCGCGCCAGCTTCAGATCGAGGGCCGTGACGCCGCCGGCGTCGTGGGTGGCCAGCACTATGCCGACCCGATTGTAGACGTTCGACCATTCGGGATGATGATCGAGCCGTTCCGCCATCAGGGCGACCTGGGTCATGAAGCCGAAGGCGGCGTTGAAATCCTTGAAGACGAAGGCGCGCTCGATCGCGTCGCGGCCCTCGACGGCCGACCATTCCGGAAGGGCCTGCAGCGCCGCGGCCGCCCCGACCAACTCTCGCGAAATCCCGGTGGAGCCCATGTGATTCGCCTTAGGCCGGTGATGGCCTCAAGGCAAGCGGCTTGCCCGATCTTTGCAATCGAGCCTTCGACGTCCCGTTTCGACGCATTCGAGAGGCTCGGTTCGAGGTTATGACCCACTATCGCCCTTCATCCCGAACGGCCGTGCTGGCCGCCCTGCTCTGCTCGGTGGCCACCGCGGCGACGGCGAACGACCGTGGCCCTGCACGGGGGATCCTGCCCGAACTCCCCGCCAACGCGCCCCCCGGCGACTGCTACGCCCACGTCAAGGTCCGCGGGGCGCCGCAAGGGCCGCCTCCCGTCAGCTATGGCGCCCAGTGGGTGCAGACCCCCGGGCCGCCGGGCGCGCCCGGTCCCATCTGGTGCCTGGTGCCGACCGGCCCGCATCCCGTGGCGGCGCCGCCCGTCATCACCCAAGAAGGCTGGATCCGGGTGGTCTGCGAACGCGACATGACGACGGATCGTGTCCGTGACCTACAGCACCGCCTTCAGCGCCGCGGCGTCTATCGCGGAGAAGTCTCCGGGGCCTACGACCGGGATACGGCCGCCGCCGTGGGCGAATTCCAGCGACGCGCCCAGATCGATCACGGCGGCTATCTGAGCCTCGACACCTGGGAAGCGCTGAACGGGCCGGACGATCAGTTCTATGGCCCGCCGGCCGATCCCCGCGATCGCTTTGCTGACAGGTCCCAGCCGCCGCTCCCGCCGGCGGCTCCCCGTGAACCGGGTTGGGCGGGCGCGGGTCAAGCACAGGGCTACAGCTATCGCGCCCAGGGTGGAGACGCACAGCGGTACTACAGCCATGAATCCTACGCCCGGTCCTACGGGGCCGGCTTCGACGGCTATGCCGGCCAAGCCTACGGCTATCCGGACCCCTATGCCGCCGGCGCCTACGCCCAGTATGGCGGGTATTATCAGCAATCGCCTGGAGTCGCGCCGCAAAATTATGGTTGGCGTCCTCCCTACGCCGCAGTCGGCGCCGGCTCGGCCGTCCAGAACGGCTACCTCGTCTGGTCGGGAAAGACTCGGTTCTAGACTGGATCCTTCGTCGGTAGGGCCGGCGCACGCTCGCCAAAGAGCGCCGAGCCGACCCTTACCGACGTCGCGCCAAAGCGAACGGCGGTCTCGAAGTCGCCGCTCATGCCCATGGACAGCTGCGCAAGGCCGGTGCGCCCTGCGATCTTGCGCAGCAGCGCGAAGTGCGGCCCCGGCGGCTCGTCCTGGGGCGGAATGCACATCAGCCCCTCCGGCGCGAGATCGTAGGTCCGTCTCAAGTCGTGGATGAAGGCGTCCGCCGCATCCGGCAGAACCCCCGCTTTCTGGGGCTCCTCGCCTGTATTGACCTGCACATAGAGGCGCGGCGCCCTCCCCGCCTTCTGCGCCGCGTCCGCCAGCGCCCGGGCGAGCCGGTCGCGGTCAAGGCTCTCGATCACGTCGAATAGGCCGACAGCCTCATCCGCCTTGTTGGTCTGCAACGGACCGATCAGCCGGAGTTCGAGGTCGGGGAGCGCCTGCCGAGGTTCCGACCACCGCGCGGCGGCCTCCTGGACCCGGTTCTCGCCGAAGATCCGCTGTCCCTCAGCCAGGATGGGCTCGATCCGGGACCATGGCTGCTGTTTCGACACGGCGACGAGCGTCACCTCGGATGGCGCGCGCCCCGCCTCCGAAGCGGCGGCGGCGATGCGCGCCAGGACGGACTGACGGGGCGTTTGGGCGGGGGGGGCGGAATTCGACATCGTGCGGGAATTTACCCGCCTACCGCGCTGACGCTAGATGGCCCCTGCATGTCCTCATCCAACCCCATCCCCGCGGAGACCTTGTTCCGCCTTGCGGCGCGGCTGCCCGAGGTGAAGGCCGGCGCGCGGGGCGGTCTTCCTGCCCTGGTCTTCGTCACCGACCCCCATCGCTCGCCCGAGCCGCAGAAGATCACGTCGGCGCTGCCGCCGGGGACCGGCGTCATCTATCGGAGTTTCGGGTCGCCCGACGCCGAGAAGGTGGCGCATGAGCTTGCCAATATCGCCCGGGATATCGGGCTCGTGCTCCTGATAGGCGCCGATGCAGATCTGGCGGCCAGGGTCGGCGCCGATGGGGTGCACTTGCCCGAGCGCTGGCTGCACCGGGCGCCGGAGCTGCGCCGACGCCATCGCAACTGGCTGCTGACTGGGGCGGCGCACAGCCCTCGCGCACTGCGCCGCGCCGAAGGTCTCGGCCTGGACGGGGCGCTGGTTTCACCGGTGTTTCCTAGCCGCAGCCCTTCGGCGGGGACGCCGCTGGGTCCAATCCGGTTCGCCAGCCTCTGTCGGACGGCGCGGATTCCCATCTTCGCCTTGGGCGGCGTGGACGCGATCACAGCCAGACGGCTGCTGTCGAGCGAAGCCTCAGGCTTCGCCGCGGTGGACGCCTTCGTTCACGGCGCCCCGTGAACGCGTCATCTTAGAACTGGAAAGCCGTTTCGAGATGGACCCGGGGCTTGGCGGCGTCCTGGGGTTGGATCTGCTGCTGCGGGGTGAACCTGTCCTTCAAGCCCACAGAACCGCCGATCCGCAACGACGGCGTGATACGGAAGAAGGCGCCCGCCTGTACGTCGTTCCACCCCATATCGCGGGTGCTCGGCTGATCCATGTCAAGGCGCAGGCCCCACCGGCCCTTAGCGTCCCATTGCAGCGTCTTGCGCGGCGCGGGGGCGTTCCAGGGTTGCTGGGTGCTGATGAACTCGATCTGGGCCCGGGGGCGAAGGACGTCGGCATGCGCCGTCGTCGCCACTCCACTGAGGAGAAGCGTCGCGATCGCCAGCCCTTTCATCGCCCGAGCCATAAAAGCTCCCGCCCCAAACTCACTAAGCCCTAGCGTCGCCATGTAACGATTGTGCGACGCCGTAGCCGGTTGTCGATTAAAGACCGCTGCGCAGCACGGTCAACCACTCACAACGCCGCTGACCCCTTTCGGCTCCATACTGTCTTACCCTGTGGCTTAGCCGCCACGCGATTCCTGGTTGGACGCCGCGGAGGCATGGTATAGAGCGGGCTCGCACGCAAAATCTCATCCGGGAAGCGCGGCGTCGAGCGCCGGTAGGATAGTGTCTGCGTTTTCGACTTGGAGCGGAATTCTATGTCGTTCTCTCGCCGCGTTTCGGTTGTCGTCGTCACAGTTTGCATGGGCCTCGCCCTTACGGGGTGCCTTGGCCGTCGAGGCGGCAATTCGTCGGCGACGACTGCGCCAACCGCGATCGGTGTAAACGCCTATCTGTGGCGCGCGACGCTGGACACCCTCGCCTTCATGCCGCTGGCGTCCGCCGACCCCTATGGCGGCGTGGTGATCACCGACTGGTACACCAACCCCGAGAAGCCCGATGAACGCTTCAAGGCCACGGTCTACATCCTCGACACCCGCCTGCGGGCCGACGGCCTGAACGTGACGGTGTTCAAGCAGACCAAGGACGCGTCCGGCCAATGGGCCGATGCCCCGGTGTCCGGCCAGACCGACACGGACATCGAGAATGCGATCCTGACCAAGGCCCGCCAGCTCCGCCTGTCCAACCTCAATGGTCGGGGCTAAGGCGCCCGTCCTATCCTATGGCACGTTATAATCCTAAAGAGGTCGAGCCTCGTTGGCGCGCCGCCTGGGAGGCGGCGAGCTGCTTCCTGACGCCTGACGCGTCCACCGCCGCCGGCAAGCCCAAATACTATGTGCTCGAGATGTTCCCCTATCCGTCGGGGCGCATCCACATGGGGCATGTCCGCAACTACACCATGGGCGACGTCGTCGCGCGGTATCGGCGCGCGCAAGGCTTCAACGTGCTGCATCCCATGGGCTGGGACGCCTTCGGCATGCCGGCCGAGAACGCGGCCATGGAGAAGGGCGTCCACCCGAAATCCTGGACCTACGAGAACATCGCGGCCATGCGTCAGCAGCTGAAGCTGCTGGGCCTGTCCATCGACTGGTCGCGCGAGTTCGCCACCTGCGATCCGGCCTACTACGGCCGCCAGCAACAGTGGTTCATCGACCTGTTCCGCCGCGGCCTCGTTTACCGCAAGGAAGGCGTGGTCAACTGGGACCCCGTGGACATGACCGTGCTCGCCAACGAGCAGGTCATCGACGGCCGCGGCTGGCGCTCCGGCGCCCTGGTCGAGAAGAAGAAGCTCACCCAGTGGTTCCTGCGCATCACCGACTACGCCGATGACCTGATTCAGGGCCTGCAGACCCTGGATCGCTGGCCGGACAAGGTTCGGCTGATGCAGGAGAACTGGATCGGCAAGAGCCGTGGCCTGCGGTTCCGCTTCAGCTTCGCCAATGCGGCGCCGCAAGGTTTCGAAACGGGGCTGGAGGTCTACACCACCCGGCCGGACACCCTGTTCGGCGCCAGTTTCGTCGGCGTCTCCCCCGATCATCCGTTGGCGGACGCTCTGGCCGCCAACAACCCTGAGATCGCCGAATTCGTCGCCGAGTGCCGTCGTGGCGGCGCCTCCGAGGCGGCGATCGAGGCCGGCGAGAAACTCGGGCGCTTCACCGGCCTTGAGGTGGACCACCCCTTCGTACCCGGCCAGCGGCTGCCGGTCTGGATCGCCAACTTCATCCTGATGGACTACGGCACCGGCGCCATCTTCGGCTGCCCGGCGCACGATCAGCGCGACCTCGACTTCGCCCGGAAGTACGACCTGCCCGTGCGGCCAGTGGTGATCCCCGACGGGGAGGATCCCGTCAGCTTCGACGTCGGGCGCGACGCCTATACCGGGCCGGGCCGCCTGCAAAACTCCGGCTTCATGGATGGCTTGAGCGTCGAGGACGCCAAGGCCGCAGCGGTCGAGCGGATCGAGACGCTGGGGCTCGGCGAGGGCGCCACCGTCTATCGCCTGCGCGACTGGGGCGTTTCACGCCAGCGCTACTGGGGATGCCCCATCCCCATCGTCCACTGCCCGACCTGCGGACCCACGCCCGTGCCCGCCGAGCAGCTTCCTGTCGAACTGCCGGACGACGTAACCTTCGATCGGCCCGGCAACCCGCTGCTGCGCCATCCGACCTGGCGCTTCACCAGTTGCCCGTCCTGCGGCGGGCCGGCGGAGCGTGAGACCGACACCCTCGACACCTTCGTCGATTCGTCCTGGTACTTCGCACGCTTCACCGATCCGAACGCCTCGACCGCGATCAACCGGGACGCGGCCGACTACTGGATGCCGGTGGACCAGTACATCGGCGGGATCGAGCATGCGGTGCTGCATCTGCTCTACGCGCGCTTCATCACCCGCGCCCTGAAGGACGATGGATTGCTGAGCGTGGCGGAGCCCTTCGCCGGCCTCTTCACCCAGGGCATGGTCACCCACGAAACCTATCGCGTCGGCGACGAGGGCCGCTGGGTGTCGCCGGCCGAGGTCGAGATCCGCGACGGGACGCTCGTCGAAACGGCTACCGGCAAGACCGTCGAGGTCGGCGGCATCGAGAAGATGTCGAAGTCCAAGAAGAACGTCGTCGCCCCCGAAGACATCTTCGACCAGTACGGCGTCGATGCCGCGCGCCTGTTCGTCCTTTCCGACTCTCCTCCGGAGCGGGACGTCCAGTGGACCAGCGGCGGCGTCGAGGGCGCGTGGCGCTTCGTCAACCGCGTATGGGCGGAGTTCGACAGCCAGCCTCCCGGCCAGCACACCCACGACGATGGCGACGCCAAGGCCAAGGCGCTGCGCGGCGTCACCCACAAGGCGATCAAATCGGTCACCGAGAGCATTGAGGGCTTCCGCTTCAACAGCGCCATCGCCCGGCTCTACGAGTTCCTGGGCGGTCTCAGGTCCGTTCCGGCCGCCGGGGCCACGTCGGCTCAGTTGGCCGCCCGCGAGGAGGCCCTGGCCGCCCTCGCCGGCTTGATCGCGCCCTACACACCCCACCTGGCGGAGGAATGTTGGGGCCGGCTTGGGCGAACGGACCTGCTGGCCGAAGCCCCCTGGCCCGCCTATGATCCGGCTTTAGCCGCCGAGGACGAGGTGGTTCTTCCTGTGCAGGTGAACGGTAAGCGCCGCGGGGAAATCCGAGCGCCCGCCGGCGCGGAGCCGGCGGAGGTCGAACGCATGGCCCTGGCCGATGGCGACGTCCAAAAGCATCTGGATGGCATGACGGTGCGCAAGGTGATCGTGGTCAAGGACCGCATTATCAACATCGTGGCCGGATAGCCGGATGGCGCGCTCCCGCACCCTCCTTCGCGCGGGCCTGCCGCTTCTGCTCGTGGGCGCGGCTGCTGGATTGTCCGGCTGCGGCTTCACGCCGCTCTACGCTTCGTCCACCGGTGTCGCGCCGGCGCTGGAAGCCGTTTCGGTCTCCGCGCCCGATGGCCGGGCCGGCTTCCTCGTCCGGGAACAGGTCGAAGACGCCCTGGCGCGGGATCGCAACGTCGCCCCGCGCTACCACCTCACCTTCACCGTGACCGAGACACGCTTTCCCCGCGGGTTGCGCGTCAACAATATCGCCACCGGCTATGAGCTGAATCTGACCGCCCAATACGCGCTGGAAGACGTGAGCGCGGGCCGGGTGGTCTATCGCGGGGTGGCGCCCGTCCAGGTGAGCTACAATTCCGCCGACGCCCCCTACGCCGGGATCACCGCGCAACAGGACGCCGAGGAACGCGCCGCCCGTCAGGTCGCCGTGCTCATCCGGCTCGACCTGTCGCGATACTTCGCCCAACTCGCCCGCAAATGATCCTGTCGAAGCGGCCAGATGTGGACCGCTTCCTCGCCGCGCCGCCCAAGCCGATGCGCGCCGCGGTGATATGGGGACGCGATCGCGGCGGAGTGCGGGAGCGGGCCAATGTCCTGGCTGCCGCGGTGGTCAAGGATCCCGACGACCCCTTCGACGTCTCCTTCCTGGCCGACACCGACGCCGACGCGGCGAGGCTTGAAGAGGCGCTGTCCGCCCTGTCGATGACCGGCGGCCGCCGCCTCGTTCGCTTGCGCCTGGGGGGCGACCGGCCGGCCGCGGAGAAGGCCGCCGCGGAGGCGCTGAAAGCCCACGCCGACGGCGCCTACAACACCGACGCCTTCCTGATCATCGAAGCCAACGCCCTCGATCGGGGCTCGGCCCTGCGCAAAGCGGCGGAATCGGCCGCCAATGTCGCCTCCATCCCCGTCTACGAAGACGAAGTGGGCGATGTCGCGCGGATCGTCCGCGAGGCGCTGCAACAGGATAAGGTCGGCCTCGCCCCCGACGCGCTGGAGGCTTTCGTCGCGCGCCTGCCCAAGGAACGGGGCGTGGCCCGCAGCGAAATCGAGCGGCTGGCGCTGTTTCTCGGCCCAGGATCCGGAACGACAGCGACTATGGCGGACCTGACGGACCACCTGGGGGTGGAGCCGGACGCTTCCCTCGGCGACGCGGCCATCGACGCTTTCGGTGGGCGAGCCGCCGCCGCGCAGGCCGCTATTCGCCGGCTCCGTGCAGAAGGCGAGGCTGGGCCGGCCGCCGTGCGCGCCATGGGCCTTCACCTTGCGCGCCTGCGCCGGGCTCAGGCGGCCACCAACGCCGGAGCATCGCCCGCGGAGGCGGCCAAAGGCGTCGGCGTCTTCTGGAAGAACGAGCGCGAATTCCTGCGCCAGCTCCGGGCCTGGTCCGCGAACGAGCTGGACCGCGCCCAACGGGCCCTGCTCGACGCCGACCGGGCGTGCAAATCGTCGGGGTCGCCTGAGGCGCTGATCGTCGAGCGCCTGACCCTCGCCCTCTCGGCCCAGGCCAGACGGCTGGGGCTCTGAGATCAGCCGCCAGACAGGCGGCGGCAGAGATCGTCGAGCTGATCCAGGTTGCGGTACTTGATCAGGATTTCACCCCGCCCGCCCTTGTCCGCGATCTCGATCTTCAGGCCAAGGGCGTCCGAAAGGTCCTGAGCCAGAGCGGCCGTGTCGGAGCTCTCGGTCCGCGGGCGGCTCCGCACCGGCGCGCTCCGCTCCCCCTGCGCCTGCCGAGCGAGCGCCTCCGCCTGACGGACCGACAGGTCCCGGTCGACGATCGCCTTGGCGAGGGTGTTCGGATCAGGCGCAGACGCGATCGCACGAGCATGCCCCGCCGACAATCGGCCGGCCATCAGATGCTCTCGCACCGGCTCCGGGAGGCTCAGCAGCCGCAGGGAATTGGCGATGTGGCTGCGGCTCTTCCCCACCGCCTGGGCCACCGCTTCCTGGGTGCGCCCGAAGCGCTCGATCAACGCCTTGTAGGCGCTGGCCTCTTCCAGGGCGTTGAGGTCTGCGCGCTGCACGTTCTCGATCAGGCCGATCTCGAGCACGTCGAGGTCGTTCAATTCCCGGACCGTCACCGGGATGCTGCGCACGCCGGCCCGCTGCGCCGCGCGCCAACGGCGCTCGCCGGCGACGATCTGATATTCACCGGGCGCCCCAGGCGCCGGGCGCACAAGGATGGGCTGCAGGATGCCCTTCTCGCGGATCGAGTTGGTCAGTTCTTCGAGATCAGCTTCCTCGAAGTGCCGGCGCGGCTGGTCAGGATTGCGGCGGAGCAGTTCGATAGGCGCTTCCCGCACGGTCTCGGCCGCCACCGGACCGGCCAAGGGCTCGCTCTCGCCCATCAGCGCGGAGATGCCTCGCCCAAGCCCACGGCGCGAATTGGTCTCTGCCACGAAGGTGGTCCTCTCTAAGCTGCCGACTGGCGATCACGCCGCGCCCGCTCGCGGCCGACCAGCTCCCGGGCAAGCCGGATGTAGGCCTGGCTGCCCGCGCACTTCAGGTCGTAGATCAGCACGGGCTTGCCGAACGATGGCGCTTCGGACACCCGCACATTGCGGGGAATGACGGTGTCATAGACCTTGTCGCCCAGATAGGCGCGCACGTCCTGAGCCACCTGTTCCGACAAGCTGTTGCGCCTGTCGTACATGGTCAACACAACACCTTGTATTTCAAGGCTGGGGTTCAAGCTGCCACGGACCAGCTCGATGGTTCGCATCAACTGGGAAAGCCCCTCAAGGGCGAAGAACTCGCACTGAAGCGGCGTCAGCACGGCGTCCGCCGCCGCCATGGCGTTGAGCGTCAGGAGATTCAAGGACGGCGGACAGTCCACCAGCACATAGGTGAAGGGCCGATCGAGCGACTCCAGGCCGCGCAAAGCGTCACGCAGCCGATAGGAACGCCGCTGCGCCGTCGCCAGTTCGATCTCCACCCCGGACAGGTCGGCGTCGGCAGGCGCCAGCTCCAGCCCCGGCACGGGGGTTTTCACGATGGCCTCGGCAAGAGGCGCCTCCCCCACGATCACGTCGTACATGGTGATCGCCCGTGCGGCCTTCGGCACCCCCACGCCTGTGGAGGCGTTGCCTTGAGGGTCGATGTCCACGATCAGCACGTGCTCGCCGATCGCCGCCAGCGCCGTCCCGAGATTGATGGCCGTCGTGGTCTTCCCCACCCCGCCCTTCTGGTTGGCGACGGCCAGAACCCGGGGTTTGCCGAGTGAGCTGATGTCAGACACGATTGAGCCCCTCGACTTCTACGACCCGGCCAGAAGGATCGCTCAGGCTGGGCCTGAGCGCCACCTGGAACCGCCACCTTTTACGCGCCAGTTCAAGTTCGTCGTCGATTCCCCGCCCCTTTAGGAACAAGCCCTTCGCCCCAGCCTTCAAGAAGGGTTCGGCATAGCCCAGCAGCCGCTCCATCGGAGCGCATGCGCGGGCGGTCACGATCTCCACCTTCGGGACGGGCTTGATCTCTTCGGCGCGGACGTTGTGCACCACGGCGGGCAGGTCCAGCGCCGCCACCACGTCCGACAGGAACCGGCAGCGCTTTGTGAGGCTTTCGACGAGATGCACCTTCGCGCCCAGCCGGCCCTTCAGCAGGATCGCCAGCACCAGGCCTGGGAAGCCCGCCCCCGCACCGAGATCAGCCCAGGTCGCCGCCTCCGGCGCGATCTTCAGAAGCTGAGCACTGTCGAACGCGTGCCGCGGCCAGAACTCCGCCATCGCCGACGGGCCGACGAGGTTCATTCGGCCATTGCCCTCTTCCAGCAGCAGCCGGAACCGACGCAACGTCTCCATCTGGGCTTCATCGGCGCCGGTCGCGGCGGCGAAGGCGGTCGCGCCCTCGGCGTCTTCAAGCAGCATCGGTACGCCGAACATAAGCCAGGAGCGCCGTCAACGCTCCGGGCGTGACCCCCTCGATACGGCCGGCCTGACCCAGTGTGACCGGTCGGACCGAACGCAGCTTTTCCCGGACTTCCCCGGACAGGCCGCCGACACGGCCGTAGTCGAGATCGGCGGGCAGAAGAAGATCTTCATCGCGCCGGAACGCGGCGATATCCGCCGCCTGACGGCCAAGGTAGCCGGCATAGCCAGCGTCGATCTCGATCTGCTCGCGCACTTCGGCGGGCCACTCCAATATCTCTGGCCACACCGTTCCGAGGGCCTCGAAATCGATCCCGGTGTGGGCCAGAAGCTGCGCCAAACTACGGCGTTGGCCATCTTCATTAATGTTGAATCCGAGCTGGCGCGCCCGCGTCGGGGTGAGGTTGAGGGTCGCGGCGTGCGCCCGCGCCGCGGCCAAAGCCTCGGCCTTCAACCGGAACGCGGAGGCCCGTTCGGAGCCGATGATGTTCCACGTGAAACCAAGCGGCGTCAGGCGTTGGTCGGCATTGTCCGACCGCAGAGTAAGCCGAAACTCGGCCCGACTTGTGAACATCCGGTAGGGCTCGGTCACCCCGCGCGTGACAAGATCATCGAGCAACACGCCGATATAGGCCTGATCTCGAGCGAGGGTCACCCCCTCCTGCCCTCCCGCAGCACGCGCCGCGTTGAGGCCTGCCATAAGCCCCTGCGCCGCCGCTTCCTCATAGCCCGTCGTCCCGTTGATCTGGCCAGCCAGATATAGACCTGGAAGCCGGCGAACTTCGAGGGTCGGCCACAGCTCCGTGGGGTCGACGTAGTCGTACTCGATGGCGTAGCCGTAGCGCTTCACCTCCACCCGCTCCAGACCCGGAATGGTGCGCAGGAACAGGTCCTGGGTCTCTTCCGAAACGGAGGTGGAGATTCCGTTGGGATAGACGGTGTCGTCGTCGTAGCCCTCCGGCTCCAGGAAGATCTGGTGGCTGGTCTTGTCGGCGAAGCGCACCACCTTGTCCTCGATCGAGGGGCAATAGCGGGGCCCCTTGCCGGTGGCCCGGCCGCCATAGACCGCCGACTCCTCCAACCGCTCAGCGATGATCCGGTGGGTTTCCTCCGTGGTGAAGGTCACGCCGCAGGCGATCTGCTGCCGTTCGATCGAGGGCGTCAGAAAGGAAAACGGCGCGGGCGTCTCGTCCCCGTGCTGGAGTTCAAGACCGGCCCAATCGATCGACGACTTCCTGAGCCGCGCCGGGGTGCCGGTCTTCAACCGGCCCATCGACAGGCCAAGGCTATAGAGCCGTTCGGACAGCCCGATCGACGGCGCATCGCCATGGCGACCGGCCGCAATCCGTGTCTCCCCTCGCAGGATGACGCCCTTGAGGAAGGTGCCGGTCGTCAGAACCACGGACGGCGCCATGAACTGGCGGCCCAGCGCATCGACCACGCCCACGGCCCGGCCGTCTGCGACGATGAGGTCTTCGACGGCCGCCGCCTCGATGGTGAGACCCGGCTGGGCGGCGAGCGCCGCCTGCATCGCCTGACGATAGAGCGCGCGATCGATCTGAGCCCGCGGCCCGCGTACAGCCGGCCCCTTGGAACGGTTCAGCAACCGGAACTGGATACCGGCTTGATCCGCAAGGCGACCCATGAGGCCGTCGAGAGCGTCGATCTCCCGCACGAGATGGCCCTTCCCCAGGCCGCCGATGGCCGGGTTGCACGACATCTCGCCGATGGTTTCAAGCTTGTGGGTCAGCAGCAGCGTGGCGGCGCCCGCCCGTGCGGCCGCAGCAGCGGCCTCACAGCCGGCATGCCCAGCCCCGATCACGATCACATCCCAGGTCATGGCGCTATCTAAAGCCGCCAGACCTCGGCGTCGAGCGTTGCTGGTGGTTCCACGTGAAACATCACTTGCCGATGCAGAAGGCGCCGAAGACGTGATCCAGGATCGCCTCGGAATCGATATGGCCGGAGATCCGCTCAAGCTCTCGGGCCGCCAACCGCACGCTCTCGGCCAACAGCTCAGCCCCTGCCGCTTCGTCAGATAGCGCCCGATCCAGGTGGCGTAGAGCTTCCGCAAGGAGCGCCCGATGCCGGACACGGGTCACCGCGGGCGCGTCCGCCCCCGCCATCGATTGAACCACTCGCCGTTCGACGGCAGCCCGTATCGCCGACACGTCCTTCCCCGCGGCGGCGGCCACGACGTCGAGATCGAGTTCCGCCGCCACGTGAGACACGGCCTCTCGATCCGGCCCCGGCAGGAGATCGATCTTATTCAGCACCAGGATGTCGCCAGGGCGCGCGAGGTCCGCTCCCTCCCGCCAATCGCCCCCTTCCCCATTGTGGTCGACGACCCATAGCCGCAGCGCCGCATCGTCGGCCCAAGCCCGGGCGCGACGCACGCCCTCCGCTTCGATAGCGTCCCCGGCTTCCCGAACGCCGGCCGTATCGGCCAGGACCACAGCGTATCCAGCGATGGTCATGGACGCCTCGATCACATCGCGGGTGGTCCCGGGCGTCGCCGTGACGATTGCCGCATCGCGACGAACGAGGCCGTTGAACAGGCTCGACTTGCCCGCGTTGGGCGCACCGATGATGGCGATGCGAAAGCCATCCCGGACCCGCTCACCGCGGACATCGCGGATAGCCTCCGCAATTTCCCCACGCAGTACACGCAGCGGACCGAAGGCCTGCCGGGCAAGGTCCTCCGGCAATTCCTCATCCGGAAAATCGATCTCCGCCTCGAGCAGCGCCATGGCTTCGATCAGGCGGGCTCGCCATCCCTCATAGCGCCGCGCCAGCGCCCCCCCGAGCTGCGCCAAGGCCTGCCGGCGCTGGGCGGTGGTTTCGGCATCGACAAGATCTGCGATCGCCTCGGCCTGCGAGAGCTCAAGCCGGCCCGCCTCGAACGCCCGCCGCGTGAACTCCCCGGCCTCCGCCGGCCGCGCGCCCGCCGCCGCAAGTGCATCGGCCACAGCGTCGACAATCGCCGGCCCGCCGTGAAGCTGAAGTTCAACGACGTCGTCCCCCGTGAAACTCGCGGGCCCGGGGCTCCAGATCACGAGCGCCTGATCAAGCGCCTCGCCGCTTTCCGGGTCCGCGAGCAATCTTACCGACGCGCGCCTGGGGGGTGGCCGCGACCCACATAGCTGGTCGAGGCACGCCCCGGCCCCCGGTCCCGACACCCGCATCACCGCGACCGCGGCTCGCCCCGGTGCCGTGGCCAGCGCGAAGATCGTATCCCTCATTCCCGGCTACCGGCGCCCCCGCCGCTCATCGCGCTGGTGGCGGCGGCGGTCATCACCTTGCGGAACTGCTCCTGCGCCTGGCCGCCCAGAGCGAACCAGCTCTTCATCAACTCCTCGGGCTGGAGCATGGCCACGTTAGCGTCGAAGCGGGACTTCATTTCCTTCACGAGGTGGTCGTTCAGGGGCGTGACATCAGGGAGGCCGAGGAAGGTGCGCGCCTCTTCCGGCGTGCATTCAACTTCGATGCGCATCTTCATGTCCGACTCCCGAGCCTGCTTTTCGCCCACCCCAGCCGGTGATACGCGCTTAGGGCACAACCCATCAACGAGGATGCGCGTGATGAGCCAGGAACGACTAACGATTTCCACCTCGGACGGGAGCTTCACCGCCTATGTCGCCCGCCCCGCCGCCGCCAAGGCCCCCGCCGTGGTCGTGATCCAAGAGATCTTCGGCGTCAACGCGGTGATGCGGGAGGTGTCGGATCGACTGGCCGCAGCAGGCTACCTGGCGGTCTGCCCCGACCTATTCTGGCGCATCGAACCCAATGTCGACATCACCGACAAAAGCGAAGCCGAGTGGAAAAAGGCCTTCTCCCTTATGCAGGCGTTCGACGTCGACCTTGGGATGAAGGACATCCAGGCCACCATCGATGCTATCCGGATCGACCCGGGATGTTCGGGCAAGGTGGGCGCGGTCGGCTTCTGTCTCGGCGGCCGCCTCGCCTATCTTGCGGCGACCCGTACCGACGTCGATGCGAGCGTCGGCTACTATGGCGTGACCATCGAGAACTACCTGGACGAGGCCAAGGCGATCCGGAAACCCCTGATGCTGCACATTGCAGGTCAGGACAAGTTCGTGCCCCAGGCGGCCCAGGATCAGATCACCGAAGCCCTGCAGCCATTGTCTCACGTGAAACTCTACCTCTACCCTGACCGGGACCACGCCTTCGCCCGGCCCGGCGGCGATCACTTCCACCCGGCAGACGCCGCCATGGCAGACGCCCGGACCCTCGACTTCTTCAAGGCCAACCTCGCATGAAACAAGTCAGGATCGCCCAGACCGGCGGGCCGGAAATGATGGAGTTGCTCGACGTCGACAAGCCCTCCCCTGGCCCCGGCGAAATACTGCTTCGCCACGAGGCCATCGGCGTTAACTTCATCGACACCTACCACCGCAGCGGCCTCTATCCGCGGACCCTCCCCGCCCCCATGGGAATAGAGGCGGCGGGAGTGGTCGAGGCGGTCGGGGCGAACGTGACCCGCTTCCGGCCTGGCGAGCGCGCCGCCTACAACGCCCAGCCCGGCGGCTATGCCGAATACAATGTGGTGCCAGAAGGCCGCGCTGTTCGGATCCCGGATGGCGTGTCCTCCGAGATCGCCGCCGCCGTGATGCTCAAGGGCATGACCACCGAGGTGCTCGCGCGGCGAATCTGGCCTCTGAGCGCTGGCGACGCCGTCCTCCTGCATGCCGCGGCGGGCGGGGTCGGATTGCTGCTGTCCCAGTGGCTGAAGCATCTCGGCGTGCGCGTTCTCGGCGTGGTCAGCACGCCGGCGAAGGCTGAGCTGGCGCGGGCGAACGGCTGCGAGTCAGTCGTTCTGGCCGACCAGGACATCGCCGCTGCGGCCCGGGCCTTCACCAACGGGAGAGGCGTGAAAATCGCCTATGACTCGGTCGGACAGGCCACCTTCGAGGCGAGCCTGGCTAGTCTGGCCAAGCGCGGCCTGTTCTGCAGCTACGGCAATGCGTCAGGCCCAGTGGAGCCTTTCGCGCCTTCGCGGCTGCAACGGGCTGGCTCGCTCTTCATGACGAGGCCGGTGCTGTTCGACTACACGGACACCCCAGCCGAACTCGATCAATCCTCGTCCGCCCTGTTCGAGATGATCAGCTCCGGCCGACTGAAGGTGCTGATCGGCCAGCGCAGGCCCCTCGCCGAAGCGCGTCAGGCGCATGAAGACCTGGAAGCCCGCCGGACGTCCGGTGCGACCATCCTGATCCCCTAGTTGAAAGATCGCCCTAGCGGGACGCGGCGCGCAGGAAGGCCGGGCGCGCCGTGACCTTGCCGTGCCATTCCATGACGTGGGGAGCGATCTTGTCGCCCAGGCCGAGGAAGCCCGCCGCCAGCCCGATGGTGTAGCCCACGGAGATGTCCGCCAACGTGAAGCGGTCGCCCGCAAGATAAGGCTGGACCTCCAGGCGCCGCTCCACCAGCCGCATGCGCCGGAAGAAACCTTCCAGCACCATCCCGACGGTGAAATTCTCTTTCTGGTCGTCGGGTGCGAGGAAACGCGTTCCCACCACCGCATTCATCGGCGCCGCGAGGCCCGCTTCGCCAAACACCAGGAACTGGCAATAGTCCGCAAAGCCGGGTTCATCCCCCCTTATGGCAAGCGGCGTCGGCCCGTGTCGTTCAGCCAGATAAAGCAGGATAGCGACGGATTCGGTGATCACCACGTCGCCGTCGACCATGGCCGGCAGGGTCAGGGAGGGGTTTACCGCCCTGAACTCCGGGGTCGGATCCCGAACGGATCCGACGGCCGTTTCATACTCAAGACCCATCTCCTCCAGCGCCCAGAGAACCCGTAAAGATCGGCTTCTGGGCGAATGATAGATGGTGATCAAGAGAACCTCCTAGGTATTCATCGACTGGAAGAACTCACCATTGTTCTTCGTGTTGCGCAGCTTATCCAGCAGGAACTCGATGGCGTCTTGTGCGCCCATCGGGTTCAGTATTCGGCGCAGCACGTAAGTCTTTTGAAGTTGGTCACGCGGGGTGATCAATTCTTCCTTACGCGTGCCGGACTTGAGCACGTCGATGGCCGGGAAGATGCGCTTGTCCGCCACCTTCCGGTCGAGGACGATTTCCGAGTTACCGGTGCCCTTGAACTCTTCGAAGATGACTTCGTCCATCCGGCTGCCGGTGTCGATCAGGGCGGTGGCGATGATGGTGAGCGAGCCGCCTTCTTCGATATTCCGGGCGGCGCCGAAGAAGCGCTTCGGGCGCTGCAGAGCGTTGGCGTCCACACCGCCGGTCAGCACCTTGCCCGACGAGGGAACCACCGTGTTGTACGCGCGGCCGAGGCGGGTGACCGAGTCCAGCAGGATCACCACGTCGCGCTTGTGCTCGACGAGACGCTTGGCCTTCTCGATCACGGCTTCGGCGACCTGAACGTGGCGGGTGGCGGGTTCGTCGAAGGTCGAGGCGATCACCTCCCCCTTCACTGTCCGCTGCATGTCGGTGACTTCCTCCGGCCGCTCGTCGATCAGCAGCACGATCAGGAAGCATTCCGGGTGGTTGGTTTCGATCGACTTGGCGATGTTCTGCAGCATCACCGTCTTACCCACCCGCGGCGGCGCCACGATCAGGCAGCGCTGGCCCTTGCCGAGGGGGGCGACGATGTCGATCACCCGGCCGGACCGGTCCTTCAGGGTCGGATCTTCGATCTCCATGGTCAGCCGCTCGTTGGGATAGAGCGGAGTCAGGTTGTCGAAGTGGACCTTGTGGCGGACGTGCTCCGGGTCCTCGAAATTGATGGTGTCGACCTTGAGGATGGCGAAGTAGCGCTCACCCTCTCGCGGAGCCCGCACCGGGCCTTCGACGGAGTCCCCGGTCCGCAGGCCGAAGCGGCGGATCTGCGACGGAGAGACGTAGATGTCGTCCGGCCCCGGCAGATAGTTGGCCTCAGGGCTACGCAGGAAGCCGAACCCGTCCTGCAGAACCTCCAGCGTACCGCCGCCGGAAATCTCCACCCCTTCCTCGGCCAAGGCCTTGAGGATGGCGAACATCATGTCCTGCTTGCGCATCGCGCTCGCGTTCTCGATGTCCAGGCTTTCGGCGAAGGCGAGCAGGTCGGTGGGGGTCTTCTCCTTCAGCTCACCCAACGACATGCGCTGCGGCATGTTCGGAAGGCCAGCTTCGTTCTCGTCGCCAGCCGCCTCGACGGCGGGGAGCTCGTTTTCGACGGATTCGGTATCAGTCGTCTCGGACATCATAAGCACTCTCAGGCGAACGCGGCGCGGAGCGCACGGGACGTTCAGGGCCAATAGAACACCAGGAGGGTCTGGGGCGCGTCAGGCGCTACGATCCTGGCGACCGGGGCTCAGGCCAAGGAGGCGAGCCTCGGGGTGATGGGGCGGGGGACCGGCGCAACCACGCGCCGAACATTCAAGCCGAACCATATGGCGGTGCGCCGGTCAAGCGCGGCGGCGAAAAGAGTTCAGCTACCGAACTTCAAAGTCGCCGCCAACACGATGACGATAGCCGCCAGGAAGGGCAGCTCATTGGTGGCGCGCCAGAACTTTTCGGAGCGCTTGTTCTCTCCCTTGGCGAAGGTCTTGCGGGCTCGGCCGAGGAAATGATGCCACCAGATCAGGAAGACGATCCCTGTCAGCTTCACCAGCATCCAGGGCTGGTGCAGAAACCCCCAGCCGAACCGTTCCGTCCCGTCGATCCAGATAAGACCGCCGCCAAAAAGGATCACCGCGATCATCGCCGGGTTCATGATGATGCGGAACAGCTTGGCTTCCATGGTTTGGAAGGTCTGATCCATCTCGGAACCGGGGACCGCCTTGGTGTGATAGGCGAACAGGCGGGGCAGATAGAGCAGGCCCGCCATCCAGGCGATCACCGCCAGGATATGGAGCGCACGCAGCAGATTATAGGTCATTGCCCCTCCTTGGCCGGGCAGGCCGTCAGTCCCTTGGGACAAATCCGGCCGCCGCACGCGCTCTCGATGGCCTCGCTCCGTCCCCGCGCGCCATGGATCATTTGAACCAGGTCTTCGATGAAGCGGGTCGACACCCCAAGGGCCGGGACCCGCAGATAGTGGGGACATCCGACTTCAGAGGCGAGATGCGCATACTCGATATCGAGCTCGACAAGGGTCTCGATGTGCTCGGAGACGAAGGCGATGGGGACAACGATCACCCCGAGGCCTTCAGCCGCCGCTCCGGCGATCGCCTCAGGGGTCGAAGGACCAAGCCACTTCAGCGGCCCCACGCGGCTCTGGTAGCAAATCCGCCAGTCCCAGTCCCCGCCAAGCTTTTCGGCCACCGCCGCGCAGGTCCGTTCGATCTGCCATTGATACGGATCCCCGCCATCGACCACCTTCTGCGGCAGGCCATGGGCCGAGAACAGCAGCCGCAATCCGGTCGGCGACCCCGCGTCTTCGAACGTCCGGCGGATATGGGCCGCATGACCCTCGGCCAAGCCGTCGAGATCGGGAAAGCAGCATATCGCGCGGGATCGGCCGCCCCCTTTGTAGGCCCGCGACCACGCCGCCAATGAAGAGGCGGTGGTGGTGGTCGAGAACTGAGGATAGAGCGGCGTCAGTACGATCTCGTCCGGCTGGTAGGCGGCGACCGCTTTCGCCACCTCCTCGGTGAACGGTCGCCAGTAGCGCATGGCGACGAAGGTCTTCATCTCGTCCTGTGGAAACGCAGCCTGCCAGGCCGCCTCCAGCGCTTTGGCCTGAGCGAGGGTTTCGGGGAGCAGTGGCGAGGCGCCTCCCATATGCATGTAGTTCGCCCGCGCGGACGGAGCCCGCGTCGTGGAAATCAGCGCAGCAATCATCTGCCGGATAGGCGTCGGCGCAGCGATGATCGCAGGGTCGCTGAACAGCCGGTAGAGGAAGGGCCTGACCGCCTTAGGGCCGTCTGGCCCCCCCAGATTGAACAGGACAACCGCCGTCCGCCGTCGCTTCGAAGGCGCGTTCATGGCTATCCCTGCGTCACTCGGGCGACCACCCGCGCCACATGGTCGATGGGCGTATCCGGCAAGATACCGTGACCGAGGTTGAAGATGTAGGGTCCGCCGCCCCACCCCTTCAGCAACCCGTCCACCCGGGCGTCCAAGGCTGAGCCTCCGGCACGGAGCAACAGGGGATCGAGCGCACCCTGGATCGGCTTCAGCGCCTGGATCTCCTGCCCGAGCTTGATGGGCATGGCCGTATCCAACGCAACCGCCTGCACGGGAACAACCTGCGCATAGCTCAACGACAGCGATCCAGCCCCCCGCGGGAAGCCGATGACCGGTTGCTGCACGCCAAGCTCGCGCAGCCGCTGCATCAGGCGCACATGCGGTCCTACCACCAGCCGCTCGAACAGATCCTCGGACAGCCCCTCCGCCCAGCTCTCGAACAGCTTCAGCACCTGGGCGCCGGCCGCCGCCTGCATGGCGAGATACTGGGCCGTCGCCTCGACCAGAACCTCCAGCAACTCGTCCACGAAGACTGGGTCGGTATAGGCCAGGGATTTGGCGCCCGACCGGTCGCTGGAGCGGCCTTCGATCATATAGGTCGCCACGGTCCAGGGCGCGCCCGCAAAGCCGATCAGGGCCCGGTCAGGCTCAAGCGCAGCTCGAACCCGGCTCAAGGTTTCGCCCACGGCCGATAGCCGTTCCGCCGCCTTGTCGATTTCCGATTGCATCTGCCCGATGGTCGGCAACGGTCCGAGCCGAGGGCCCTCTCCCGCTTCGAACCAGACCTTTTGCCCAAGCGCACCGGGGATCAGCAGAATATCCGCGAACACGATGGCGGCGTCGAAGGCGAAACGGCGCATCGGTTGCAAGGTGGCCTCGGCAGCCTTCACCGGATCGAGGCAGAAGGAGATGAAATCCGGCGTCGTCGCCCGAAGCTGCCGGTATTCCGGCAGGTAGCGGCCAGCTTGCCGCATGAACCAGATCGGAGGCCTGGAGGTCGTTTCGCCTGCAAGGACCCGTAGGAGGAGGGGGTTTTCCGATGGACCGCTCATGACTGGCCTTAGACAGGCTCTTTGCCGAGCGCTCAAGGCGTCCTGGGGACTTTCCTATCGAACGAAGTGAGAATTGGATTTGAGATAGAGGATAGGGGCGTGGAAACCGTGGACAACTCGTGTCGCACGGATTGACGTCCCGAGGTTGACCCTCAAGCTGGCTTGGTCGATCCAAAGGCTGTGGATTACGTTAATTTTCTCTTAACGTGCCGATAACGTCCCGAATTTCTTAACAAAAGTTTAACGCGAAGGTTTTGATGGTCCGGTCGGCCTCTGTGGGCTTTCGAGTTTGATCCTCAGACTGTCGATTGGTTCTCAGGCCTGTGAGGGGCTTGCGAGAATCTCGGCGATTTGGCGCCCGCAAATTTCGCTCCACCTGCCTTGCCGCCCGAAGAACGGCTTTTTCTCCCCGTCCCTGAGCGCTAGATCGACATGTCATCCACGCTTTCGCCCTCATCTGTTAGCCTGCGACCAACTGCTGCACCCCAGCCCAGCCGGAACATGACCTCACCACAGCAGCGCCTCTCGACCTTCTTCCATGCGCACCTTGTGTCGGATTCCACGGGCGAGACCCTGAATGCGCTCAGCAAGGCCGTCTGCGCGCGCTTCGACGGCGTGATCCCGATCGAGCATGTCTATCCGCTGGTCCGTTCGCCCCGGCAGCTCGAACGGGTGCTGCGCGAGATCGAGGCGGCTCCGGGCGTGGTGATCCACACCATCGTCGATCGGGTGCTTCGCAGCACGCTGGAGGACGGCTGTCGTACTCTCGGGGCCCCCTGCATCGCCGCGTTGGACCCGATGATTGCGGCGCTGGGCCGCTATCTCGGGGCGTCCCTCTCCACCCGCGTCGGGGCGCAGCACGCCCTCGACACCGACTATTTCAACCGCATCGAGGCGCTGAACTACGCTATCGCCCATGATGACGGTCAGGGCGGGCAGGACCTGACCAGCGCGGACGTGGTGCTTGTGGGCGTCAGCCGGACGTCGAAAACCCCCACCTGCATCTATCTCGCGCACAGGGGCGTGCGCGCCGCCAATGTCCCCCTGGTGCCGGGGGTGCAGCTTCCGGGACAGTTATTCGAACTCGGGGACACCCTGGTGGTGGGTCTCCTGGTGTCGCCGGACCGGCTGATCCAGATCCGGCGCAATCGGCTCCTGTCCCTCAATGAGGCGCGGGAAAGCTCCTATGTGGACATCGAGGCGGTGCGCGAGGAGACGATCCGCGCCCGGCGACTGTTCGAACGCTACGGCTGGCCGGTGATCGACGTGACGCGACGTTCGGTCGAAGAAACGGCTGCGGCGGTGATCAATCTGCTGGCGGCGCGCAAGGCGGGGGAGGCGGCGGCGGTATGAGCGGAACCCCGGTCACTCTCGCATCCACCAGTTTCACTCGGCGGGCTCTACTCAAGGGCGCCGGTGTGGCGTTCGAGGCCGTTTCGCCAGGGGTAGACGAGGACGCCGCCAAGGCCAGCCTTATCGCGGAAGGCGCGTCTCCCAGGGACATTGCCGACACCTTGGCCGAATTGAAGGCCGTGCGTGCGTCGATGAGGCGTCCTGGCCTCGTCATTGGGGCCGACCAGACTCTGGACCTCGACGGCCAGCTCATCGACAAGGCCGGCTCCATGGCGGAAGCGCGGGAGCGGCTCCTGGCGCTTAGCGGGCGCACCCATGTGCTCCACGCCGCCTTGGTGATCGCGCGCGATGGTTCGCCGATCTGGCGAGAGGTGCGCAGCGTCCGCCTGTCGATGCGGCGCTTTTCCGAGGCTTTCCTTGATGGCTATCTCGCCCGTGAAGGTGAGGAACTCCTCGGCTCAGTCGGTTGCTACCGGCTGGAGGGCGAGGGCGTGCAGCTTTTCGACAAGATCGACGGCGACTATTTCGCCGTCCTCGGGCTGCCCTTGCTCGGCTTGCTGGAGTTCCTTCGGTTGCATGGGGTGCTCGAGCGATGAGCGCTGGATTGACCGGAGCCGCGCGGGTGGCCGGGGTCGTCGGATCGCCGGTTCGCCACTCGCTCAGCCCTTTGCTTCACGGCGCGTGGATCGAGGCGGCGGGTATTGACGCCGCCTATGTTCCCTTCACCCCGCGGGAGACGGCCTTCCCCGCTTTCGTGGAGGGTCTGAGGGCCTCGATAGCGGGCCTCAACGTCACCATCCCTTTCAAGGAGCAGGCGCTCGCGCTGGCCGACTCCGCGGACGCCCTCTCCACGGCGGCTGGGGCGGCCAATCTCCTATTGTTCCATCCAGACGGTTCGATCGAGGCGCGAAATACCGATGGGCCGGGCCTGCTGGCGGCGTTCGCCGAGCAGGCGCCTCAGTACGAGGTCGCCGATAGGCCGGTTCTTGTTCTTGGTGCTGGCGGGGCCGCCCGGGGCGCCGTGGCGGCGTTGGTCAAGGCGGGCGCTCCAGAGGTGCGAGTCCTCAACCGGACGCAGGCCAAAGCTGATGTCCTGGCCGCCAACTTTGACCGTACCCGTGCGCTCCCCTGGGATCAGTCCGCCAAGGCGCTGGAGGGCATCGGCGCGGTGATCAACGCCACGGCAGGCGGACTGAGCGGCGGGGGCGAACTCGCGTTCAGCTTCGACGGGGCGCCCGCCGACGCGGTCGCCATGGACATGGTCTATAAGCCGCTGACGACGCCGTTCCTTGCGGCCGCTTCGCGGCGCGGGCACGTCGTGGTCGATGGTCTCGCCATGCTGATCGGCCAGGCCGTTCCATCCTTCGAGGCCTTTTATGGTTGCGCGCCTCCGCCGGGAACACTCGTGCGCGCCATCGCCCTCAGGGCGCTCGGCGAGGCATGATCGTCCTCGGGCTGACCGGTTCGATCGGCATGGGCAAGAGCACCACCGCAGCCCTGTTCGCCGAAGCCGGCGCCTTGGTTCACGATGCCGACGCGGCGGTCCACATGCTCTACGCTCCCGGGGGGGCGGCGGTGGCGCAGGTGGAGCGGGCCTTCCCCGGGGTGGTCCGATCGGGGGCGGTGGACCGGGCGCTCCTGTCCCAGAGGCTCGTCGAAGACCCTGCGGGGAGGACGCGGCTGGAAGGTATTGTCCACCCGTTGGTCGCCGCTCACCGCGAAGCCTTCCTTGAAACGGCCCGCGCCGAACGCGCAAAGGTCGTCGTGCTTGATATCCCGCTGCTGTTCGAAACGGGGGGTGAAGCCCTGGTCGATGCGGTGGTGGTGGTCAGTGCGCCTGCTCATGTCCAAAGGGAGCGGGTGCTGGCGCGGCCGGGTATGACGCCGGAAAAATTCGAGATCCTGCACGCGCGGCAAATCCCCGACAGCGAGAAGCGCAGACGGGCCGATTTCGTGATCGACACCAGCACAGGACTGGCTGCGGCGCGCGATCAGGTGACCCGGATCCTTGCCGATGTGAGGGCTCCGGGGTGGCGTCCCAAACGACGGCGAACCTAGACGTCCTGACGCTGGACGAGGCCGACGAACGACGACATCTATGAGCCATGGCGCGCGAAATCGTTCTCGACACCGAAACCACGGGGCTTGACCCTCGGACCGGCCACCGGCTCATTGAAATCGCCTGCATCGAGGTCGAAGACCTGCTGCCCACCGGGCGGCATTTCCACTGCTACATCGATCCCTGCCGGGATATCGATCCGGAAGCGGAGCGGGTGCATGGCATCTCCCGCAGCTTCCTGTCGGACAAGCCGCGCTTTGAAACCCCGGAAGTGTGCGACGCCTTCCTGGAGTTCATCGGCGACGCGACTCTGGTGGCCCACAACGCGCCGTTCGACCGGGGCTTCATCAACAGCGAGCTGGTCCGTGCCGGCCGCACGGCCCTGCCGGACGAACGATGGGTCTGCACCTTCGTGCTGGCGCAGAAGCGTTTCCCGGGCATGTACAACTCCCTCGACGCGCTTTGTAAGCGGTTCAAGATCTCCCTGGCGGAGCGGGAGAAGCACGGGGCGCTGGTCGATACCCGCCTGCTGTCGATGGTCTATCTCGAACTGCAGGGGGGCAAGGAACGCGGCCTGGACTTCGTGGTTCAGACCAACAAGGCGACGGAGGAGATCGAGATCAAGGTCGTCGCCTACCAGCCGCGGTCTCGCCCGCTGGCGCCGAGGGCCACGCCCGAGGAGCTGGAAGCCCACCTCGGCTTTATTCGCTCGACCCTGAAGGATCAGGCCATCTGGTTCGGGAAAGGCCTGCTTCCGCGCGAGGGATAAGCCCAAAATGCCCCGCGACTCTGGCGAGCGGGGGCCGTCGTGTGCATGTTAGGGCGATGGCCCAGTTGAAAACCATTCTGATCATCGACGACGACGACGATCTGCGCAGCGCCCTCGCCGAACAGATCGACGGAGAAGCCGATCTGACGTCGACTGAAGCGTCCACCGGAGAAGGCGGCGTCGCTGCGGCGGCCGCCCGCCGCCCCGACCTGATCCTGCTGGACGTCGATCTGCCGGACATTGACGGGCGCGAGGTGTGCCGGCGACTTCGTGGCGAGGGCGTCTCCGCACCCGTGGTCATGCTCACGGCTGCCGCGGCGGATACGGACACCATCCAGGGGCTGGAGGCCGGCGCTAACGATTATGTGACCAAGCCCTTCCGCTTCAATGTCCTTCTTGCGCGAATCCGCGCGCACCTGCGCCATCACGAGCAGTCGGAAGACGCCGTCTTCCAGATCGGCCCCTACGAATTCCGGCCGGCTGGCAAGGTTCTGGTCGACGGGGCGGGCAAGAAGGTCCGGCTGACCGAGAAAGAGACCAACATCCTGAAATACCTCTACCGCGCCGACGGCAAGGCGGTTTCCCGGGAGCAGTTGCTGACGGAGGTCTGGGGCTACAACACCGGCGTCACGACCCACACGCTCGAGACCCACGTGTACCGGCTGCGTCAGAAGATGGAGCCCGATCCCGCAAATGCCCGCTTCCTGGTGACGGAAGTCGGCGGCTACCGCTTGGAGCCCTGATCCTCGGAGCCTTCATCCTCGGCCATGGCCTTGACCAGTTCGAGGATACGCCGCCGCTGCCGGCGGCTCTTGATCTTGGGGAACCAGGCCGCGAGCTCTAGACCCTCCGGGGTCATGATGAAGTCGTGCACGAACTCGCCGCCTTCTTCGGCGACCCCGTCCGCGTTCTGCCGTTCCGCCAATCCCTCGAAGAAGAAGGACACGGATGTCTTCAGCGCCGCAGCGATCTCGAACAATTTGGAGGCGCTGACCCGGTTTGACGCCTTCTCGTATTTCTGCACCTGTTGAAAGGTGAGGCCGAGCGCGTCAGCCAGCTTCTCCTGGCTGATGTGCAGCTCTCGTCGCCTGGCGCGGATCCGAGACCCGACATGGCTGTCGATGGAATTGGGCGACCGGTCCTGGTCAAGTCTCTGGGACATCAAGGCGAGTAACCGCGTCTAACCGAGTGGCGGGAATAGACGCGTCTGTTTCGATCAGAACCTAGTCGTTGTCACGCTTTTTCCTCCAAAAGGGGGACAAGGTGTGTGTTTGTCGCAGCCCGAAGATCCCAAGGATAAGCGCGCCCACTTCCAGCAGCCAGAACGGCAGGTCGCCGAAGCGGGAGAAGGGTGTGGGCGCGAGGGTCCGCGGCAGCCGTGCATCGATGGTCCCCGCTTCGCCCAGGGCAAGGCGGCTACGGATCCGGCCATAGCCGTCCACCACAGCGGAGACGCCTGTGGGCGTCGCCCGAACCAGTGGAACCCCCTCCTCGATCGCCCGATAGCTGGCGAGATTGAGGTGCTGCCATGGCCCGCTGGTGCGCCCGAACCAGGCGTCGTTGGACACATTGACGATCCAGCTTGGGCGGAGGGTCGGGCTGCGGCTCAGTTCCGGGAACAGGCTCTCATAGCAGATCAGCGGTTGAACCGTGCCAAGCGTGGGAAGCTCCAGGGGCCGGGGCGTGGGGCCGGGGCTGAAGCTCTCGCCCAGCGCCGCTAGCTTTTTCAACCCGAGAGGGGCGAGCAGGCCCTCGAGCGGCAGGTACTCGCCGAACGGCACCAGACGATGCTTGTCGTAGATGCCGACAGGCACGACGTCGTTCGCGGTTCGCCGCAGGGCGAGCAGGCTGTTGTAGTAGCGAAGCTGCTCGGCCGAACCGCCGGCGCGCACAACGCCGAACAATAGGGTCTGGCCCGGGCGCAATGCCCCGACGATCGCGTCCCGCGTCCAGGTCCGCTCCGCCAGCAGGTCTGAGGCCCAGGCAGGGATCGCCGACTCGGGCCAGATCACCACCTCCGCCGGTCCATCCGGCCCCGGAGCTGCGGAGGTCAGGGCGATGTAGCGGTCTACGATGGCTTTGAAGGCCTCCTCGCTCCACTTCTCCGCCTGCGGGATGTTGGGCTGGACGATGCGGACGCGCAGCCCGCCGGGATCGTCCTTCGCCGCCGCCAGCCGCGCCGCGCCGCCGCCCCAGAGCAGGACCAGGGTCGCCAGCGCGACGACCGGGGGCAGCAGCTTGCGCGCTTTGCCGGGCGCCATGAGTGTCGCCGGCGCCGCGGCGATCGCAATGGTGACGAGGGTCAGACCGTAGACGCCGATCAGCGCGGCGGCCTGCGATGGCGCGGAGCCGGCTCGCCAGGCTTCTCCGACAAGGTTCCAGGGAAATCCGCTCAGCACATGGCCGCGAAGCCATTCCACCAGGGCCAGGATGGCCGCGAAGGTCAGGACGCGGACGGACCCGGGTGTTCTCAGCCGCCAATAGAGGGCGGTCCCGGCGCCCCAGAATAGCCCGAGGCCCGCCGGCAACAGTGAAACGGCGAACGGGGCTTGCCAGCCGTGGGCGGCGGCGTCGACGAAGAAGGCCTCGCCGATCCACCAGGTGCCGACCAGGAAGTAGCTGAAGCCCGCGCACCACCCGTAGAGGAAGGCGCGGCGCAGGCCGGCTGCGTCGTCCAGCAGCTTCACCAGCACCGCAAGTCCAAGCAGGCCGGGCAGAAGGCCGAAGGGGGGGTGGGCCAGCCCGACCGCCAAACCGCTCGCGAGCGCGGCAAGGCAGCCCCCGAAACGAAGCCATAGGGGTGTGCGGGAGCCGACAGCCCTCACAGGGACTCGCCGTCGACCCCGTCCAGGCCCGGCCCGGATCGCCGCACGGGGCGAACCCGAAGGCGGCGGATGCGGCGCGGATCGGCCTCGATGATCTCGAACTCGACCCCGCTCGGATGGATGATCACCTCTCCACGCTGGGGCACCCGCCCAGCCAAGGTGGAGACAAGGCCGGCCACCGTGTCGATCTCCTCCTCCTGGTCGTCGGGCGCGAGGGAATGACCGAGCACGGTCTCCAGTTCTTCCAGAGGCGCGCGGGCGTCCGCCTCGTAGACGCCGCCGGGCCGGGCGACCAAGCCGGGCGCGGTGGTCTCGTCGTGTTCGTCGTCGATCTCGCCGACCACGGCCTCCAACAGATCCTCCAGGGTGACCAGCCCGTCGCAACCGCCGAACTCGTCGATCACCAGCGCCATATGCATCCGCTGCACCCGCATCCGCAGCAGCAGGTCGGCGGTGCGCATGGAGGCCGGCACGTACAGCAGGTCGCGGCGCAGACGATGCAGCACCTCCTCCCGCCACGGCGGTTCGGGCGGCGGGCCGCTATCGGCGGGCGGCTCGATCAGCTTGATCAGGTCCTTGAGGTGCACCACCCCCACAGGATCATCGAGGGTCTCCCGATAGATCGGCATGCGCGAGTGTTCGCCTTCGATGAACCGGCGGAGCACCTCGGCCAAGGGGGTTGTGATCTCCAGCGCGGCGATATCGACCCGGGGCGTCATGACGTCCGCCACACGCAGGGACTGGAAGGCCTCCGCCTGGTCGACGATGTCGACCTCAACTTCGTTCGCAGAGGGCGCCGGTTCGACGTCGGCCTCAGGGGTCCGGCCGAGCCAGCGCCTCAATTGCTGGACCATGCCTGCGCGTTTGCCGGCCCCCCTGCGTCTGGAGGGTTCGGACGATGGTTTCGTCTCAGACATCCCGCGCATCCAGATAGGGATCTGGAACCGCCAGGTCGGCCAGGATCTCCCGCTCCAGGCGCTCCATCGCGTCCGCCTCCGCATCGGTGAGATGGTCCCAGCCTAGCAGATGCAGCACGCCGTGAACCGTAAGATGCGCCAGGTGATGCTGCAGGGGCTTGCCCTGCTCCTGCGCTTCGCGCGCGCAGACCCCGAAGGCGAGGATCACATCACCAAGATGGGGCTGGGCGCTCTCAGGGGCGGGAAAGGACAGCACATTGGTCGGCCCCGACTTGCCCAGGAAGCGTTCGTTCAATTCAGCGACGGAGGCGTCGTTGTCCAGTACCACGGTCACTTCGCCGTCCGGCATCGGCGCCGCCGGCGCGAAAGCCTCTGGGCGGGCCAAGGTTGTAGCCGACGCTCGCTCCACCCAGGTCTGGCAGTCGGGGAGCGCCTGAAGCCACGCCTCTTCCTCGACGAGGATGTCGATCACGGTCGGGAGAATCCCTTTTCAGCGTCGTTGTCATAGGCCTTGACGATCCGCTCCACGAGCGGGTGGCGCACGATGTCCGCGGCGGTGAAGCGCGCGATCCCCACCCCCTCCACCCCTTCCAGGATAGAGACGGCGTGCGACAGGCCGGAGTCCCGGGCGTTCACCAGATCGACCTGACTGGGATCGCCGGTCACCGCCATGCGGGCGCCTTCGCCCAGCCGGGTCAGCACCATCTTCATCTGCAGGCGGCTGGTGTTCTGCGCCTCGTCGAGGATGACGAAGGCGTGCCCCAGGGTGCGGCCGCGCATGAAGGCGATGGGCGCGACCTCGATCTCCCCCCGTTCCCGCCGTCGCCGGAGCGGCTCGGCGCCCATGATGTCCGAAAGGGCTTCCCAGATCGGCGCGAGATAGGGATCCACCTTCTCGGTCAGGTCGCCGGGTAGGAAGCCGAGCCGTTCGCCAGCCTCCACGGCGGGGCGGGTGATGACCAGCCGGTCCACCTCGCCGCGCATGAGCAACGAGGCGCCATAGGCCACCGCGAGAAAGGTCTTGCCGGTGCCCGCCGGACCTACGCCGAACACCAGTTCGCACTGGGCGAGCGCTTCAAGGTAGCGGGCCTGCGCCGGCGTCTTGGCGCCGATGGCGCCGCGGCGCCCCACAGGCAGGGCTGGAGAAGCGCCGGGAACCGAGCCGCCGGTCATCGCCGCCGCGACCGCAGCGCGCACGTCGCTTTCAGCGACCTCCGTCCCCGTGTCCGCGCGAGTCGCCAACAGGGCGAGCGCCCGTTTGGCGCCGCTCCGGCCAGCCGCGTCGCCGCGCAGTCGCACGCCGCCGCCGGGGGTCTCGATCAGCACCTTGAACGCGTCCTCGACCAGGGCCGCATGGCGGCTGCGGGGGCCGGCGATCGCACGCACCGCGGCGTCGGAAAGGGAAAGGAACTCTTCAGTCCCGCGTTTCAAGCGGCCTCCGGTGAAGCCGCGGTCGCCCTGAGCGCCCCGGTAAGGCTGTTGGGCCCGGTGGCTTCGATGTGCACGGGCAGGATGGCCCCGATGTGATCGGCGGCGCCCTCCACCCATACGGATTGCAGATAGGGGCTGCGCCCGATCGCCTGTCCTGGCCGTCGCCCGAGTTTCTCGAACAGCACGGGCAGGGTCCGGCCGACCTGGGAGCGGTCGAAAGCGTGGCGCTGTTCGTCGAGCAGGGCCTGCAGGCGCGCGAGGCGATCGGTTTTCACCGCTTCGTCGACCTGCCCGGGCATGGCGGCGGCGGGGGTGCCGGGCCGCCGCGAATATTTGAAGGAGAAGGCCGAGGCGTAGCCGGCCGCCCGCACCAGATCGAGGGTCGCCTCGAAGTCGGCCTCCGTCTCGCCCGGAAAGCCGACGATGAAGTCGCCGGACAGGGCCAGGTCTGGCCGGGCGGCGCGCAGACGCTCCACCAGGCGCAGGTAGCTGTCGGCCGTGTGCGCCCGGTTCATGGCCTTCAGGATGCGGTCGGATCCCGCCTGCACGGGCAGGTGAAGGTAGGGCATCAGCGCTTCGACCTCGGCGTGGGCGGCGATCAGGTCGTCGCGCATGTCCCGCGGATGGCTGGTGGTGTAGCGGATGCGATCCAGGCCTTCGATCTCGGCGAGGCGGCGGACCAGACGTGCAAGGCTCCAAGCGTCGCCCTCAGGTCCAGGGCCGTCATAGGCGTTGACGTTCTGGCCCAGCAAGGTGACCTCCCGGACGCCCTTGGCGGCGAGGACTTCCGCCTCGGCGATCACTGAGGCGGTGGGGCGCGAGTACTCCGCGCCGCGGGTGTAGGGCACCACACAGAAGCTGCAGAACTTGTCGCATCCCTCCTGCACGGTCAGGAAGGCGGTGGGCCCCGAAACGCCCCGGTCCGCCGGCAGGGCGTCGAACTTTTCCTCCGCGGCGAAGTCGGCGGCGAGCCGCTCTCCCTTTGCCCGGGAGGTGCGGGCAATCAGTTCGGGCAACTGGTGATAGGCCTGCGGCCCGATCACCAGATCCACCACCGGCGCCCGACGCATGATCTCGGCGCCTTCGGCCTGGGCGACACAGCCGGCCACGGCGATGGTCATATCGCCCCCGCCGCCTTCGGCCTTCTCCCGCTTCATCACCTTCAGGCGACCAAGCTCGGAATAGACCTTCTCAGCCGCCTTCTCACGGATGTGGCAGGTGTTCAGGACGACGAGATCGGCCCCTTCCGCGCTATCGCTCAGGGCATAGCCCAAAGGGGCGAGCACATCGGCCATGCGCTCGCTGTCGTAGACGTTCATCTGACATCCGTAGGTGCGGATGTGCAGCCGCTTCGGGGGTTGGTTCAGCGGTCCTTCTCCTCGGTCGGAACCCCGTAGAGCTCCAGCCTGTGGGCTACCAGCTTGTAGCCGAGGCGCTGGGCGATCGCGTCCTGAAGCTTCTCGATCTCCTCGTCCACGAATTCGATCACCTTGCCCGACTTCATGTCGATCAGGTGATCATGGTGGGTTTCGGTGGCTTCTTCGTAACGGGAGCGCCCGTCGCGGAAATCATGCCGGGCGATTATACCGGCTTCTTCGAACAGGCGGACGGTCCGATAGACGGTGGCGATCGAGATATGCGGGTCGATCGCAGCGGAACGCCGATACAGCTCTTCCACGTCGGGATGGTCCTGAGATTGCGACAGGACACGCGCCACAACGCGGCGCTGGTCCGTCATACGCATGCCCTTCTCGGCGCACAGTTGCTCTATCCGGTCCACTTAGACGCTCCCAATCATGGCGCCGCAGCATAGGCTGAACCTGCCGGCCTGTTAAGGACGAGGCGGAGCATTAGGGCGTCCTCGCCGCCGCCGTCTGCGGTCTTATAGTAGCCTCGTCGGCGACCGACGGTCTCGTAGCCGGCTGCAGAATAAAGCGCCTGGGCCGCGGAATTGCCAGCAGCGACTTCCAGCCAGATCCGCTCCGCCTTCCAGGAAAGCGCCGTCGCTGCCGCTTCCGCAACCAGGGCCAGAGCGATTCCCTGGCGACGATCTGCGGGGCGAACCGCCAGAGTGAGGATTTCCGCATCTTCGCCGAGGCCGCGAAGGAGCAGGAAGCCCCTTGGGTCGCCCTCAGGCCCCGCGACCAGGGCCACGGTCTGTTCGATGGACAAAAGCTCGCCCAGCGCTTCCGCCGACCAGTTCCGGTCAAAGGCGGCGGCGTGGATCGACGCGAGGGCGGCCAACTCTCCCGGTGCGCCGTGGCGGACCGGGCTCATACCCCGCGCTCGGCCAGGGTGCGGGCGTCGGGCGCGCGGAGGTAGACGGGGTTGGCCCGGATATCTTCGGCCGCCCGCCGCGACGCGATGGCTGCGATCTGGATCGGCGAAGCTGCGTCGCGTTGATCGATCCGCGCATCGGGGAAGAGGTCTGCGAGACGCTCGGCCCCGGTCCCGATCAATCGAATCTGCCGGTTTCCCAGGGCGGCGATACAATAGCCCCGGGCGTCCTCAATTGACAGCGCGAGTGGCTCCGCGACGGCGCGGCCGTCGTCGAACGCCTGCACATAGACATCCCGCCGCCCATCGACGACGGCGAGCAGTGGTCCGTCTCCGCCCTCCGCCGCCAGCGCCTCTAGGGTCGTCACCCCGACGCACGGAATGGACAGGGCGGCCGACAGCCCTTTGGCGAAGGCGACGCCGACCCGGACGCCGGTGAAGGAGCCGGGCCCCACGCTTACCCCGATCCGCTCCAGCGCAGCGAAGGGAAGACCCGCCTCGGCCATGACGGCTTTGGCCATGCCGGCCAGTCTTTCCTGATGGCCACGCAGCATGGGTTCGCTCAAGGCGACTTGGCGCGCCTTGTCCACCAGGGCGACGGAACAGGCGCCCAGGGCGGTGTCGAGGGCGAGGGTTATCAAGGGTGGGACGACCGAGTCATGGCCGTGGTCAGACGCTTTGCTCCACCCGCGTCACTTCCGGCACATAGTGCTTCAGAAGGTTCTCGACCCCCGCTTTCAGGGTGGCGGTGGACGACGGGCAGCCGGAACAGGCGCCGCGCATGGTCAGCCAGACCACGCCGGTGTCGGGCTCGAACCGGTTGAACAGGATGTCGCCGCCATCCTGGGCCACTGCGGGCCGGATGCGGCTGTCGAGCAGATCCTTGATCTCGGAAACCACCTGGGCGGTGTCGGCGTCATATTCCCCGCCCTCGTCGTGGCCGACGTCGCCCCCCTCGCCTTCGCCGTAAAGCGGGGCGCCGGAGGTGAAATGTTCCATGATGGCGGCGAGCAGCGGCGCCTTGAGTTGCGGCCAGTCGTACCCGCCGGCTTCGCGGGTGACGGTCAGGAAGTCCGGGCCGAAGAAGACCCGGGTGACTCCGTCGACCTTGAACAGACCATTGGCCAAGGGAGATCCCGCGGCCTCTTCAGCGTCGCGGAACTCGCGAGATCCTTCCCCCGTCACCGGCCGTCCTGGCAGGAACTTCAAGGTCAGGGGATTGGGTGTGGCTTCGGTCTGGATGAACATGACGGCGCTGCGTGGCGATGTGGAGCCTGAGATGGCGCTCTTAAGTCCTATGCGCAAGTCGCTGAGGCCGCCATGGCTATTTGGGCCTGCTCGCTGATCCGGTCTATGATTTTACAAATGGGCGCTTGCGATCCGGATGAGCGCTGATAATCATTATCATTTGCGCTCCTTGGGTCGTTCCTTGTCTCAATCCCCACCGCCTATCCTCGACGGCTACGACGCCGACCTTGTTCGTCTGGGTCATGGGGCCAAGGGACTGAAGGGCGTTGTCGCTCTGGTGGGGGCGGCGGAGCCAGCCGTCGCCGGGGCCATCTCCGCTGCCGAGCTGGAACGCCGGCTGCTGGAGATCGGCTTTGTCGAAGGCGCCGCGGTGGAGATCCTGCACGAAGGCGCCTTCGGGCGGGACCCGATTGTGGTGCGAGTGGACGATACCCGGGTCGCGCTCCGCCGCCGCGAGGCCGATGCAGTGCTGGTGCGCCTCGGATGACAACCAACCTCGACGTGACCGAATCCTCTTCGTCGCCCGCGCCCGAGGCTTCCGCCGCGGCCGAAAGCCGTCGTATCGCCCTGGTTGGGGTGCCCAACGCCGGGAAGACCGCCCTGTTCAACGCTCTCACCGGCGCCCGCCAGAAGGTGGCCAACTACGCCGGCGTCACCGTGGAGCGGAAAGAGGGGTTCACGACCACGCCGGATGGGACCCGGATTTCCATCCTTGACCTCCCAGGCACCTATTCCCTGAGGGCGCGGAGCCCGGATGAAGCCGTGACCCGCGACGCGGTCCTCGGCCGCATCGCCGGCGAGGCCGCTCCGGACGTGATCGTCTGCGTGGCGGATGCGACCAACCTGCGCGTCGCCATTCGGTTGGCGCTGGAGCTCAAGCAGGTCGGGCGGCCAATGATCCTGGCGCTCAATATGCACGACATCGCCTTGCGCCAAGGGGTCGATATCGATCTCGCGAAGCTGTCCGCTGCGCTCGGCATGCCGGTGATCCCCACGGTCGCCACCCGGCGCCGGGGGATCGACCGATTGCTTGAAACGGTGGAGGCGCTCGCCGCCTCTGCCCATTCGACATCTCCTTCGAGCTGGCATGAGCCGACGGCCGCCGAAGTCCGCGCCGGTCATGCGGCGGCGGATCGGATCGTCAGGACCGCGACCCGTCCGCCGACTAGGCCTGACACCTGGACGGGCCGGATCGACAACGTGCTTCTGCACCCGGTGGCCGGGACGCTGATCCTGCTGTTGTTGCTGTTCCTGATGTTCCAGGCGGTGTTCGCCTGGGCCACGCCGGTGATGGATTTGATCTCCGGCGGCTTCGACGCCGCCGCGACCTGGGTGAAGGCATCCTTCCCGCCGGGCATGCTGCGCAGCCTGATCGCCGACGGGATCATCACAGGGGTGGGCAGCGTCCTGGTCTTCCTGCCGCAGATCATGATCCTGTTCCTGTTCATCATCCTGCTCGAGGACCTCGGCTACATGGCCCGGGCCGCCTTCCTGATGGACCGGCTCATGGGCGCCGCCGGACTGCACGGGCGGGCCTTCATCCCCCTGCTGTCGAGCTTCGCCTGCGCCATTCCCGGCATCATGGCCGCCCGCGTGATCGACAGCCGGCGCGACCGTCTGGCGACCATCATGGTCGCCCCGCTGATGACCTGCTCGGCGCGTATTCCCGTCTACACCCTGATCATCGCCGCCTTCATTCCGAGGCAGACCGTGCTGGGCGGCCTCAATCTCCAGGGGCTGGTCATGTTCGGGCTCTACGCGACGGGGATCGTCAGCGCCCTCCTGGTGGCCTTCGTCATGCGCCGGCTGCTGTGGCGCGGGCAGGTCGAGCCCTTCATCATGGAGCTGCCGGCCTACAAGAAGCCCGACCCCAAGAATGTCGCGGTCAACGTGCTCCTGCGGGCCAAGGTGTTCCTGCAGCGGGCGGGGACCATCATCCTGGCCATGATGGTGCTGATCTGGTTCCTCAGCAGCGTGCCGGGGGCGCCTCCTGGCGCGACCGAGCCGGCCATCGACTACAGCTTCGCCGGCATGCTGGGCCACGCCCTGGCGCCCCTGCTGGCCCCTATCGGTTTCAACTGGCAGATGACGGTGGCGCTGATCCCGGGGATGGCGGCGCGCGAGGTGGCCGTGGGCGCCCTCGCCACCGTCTATGCGGTCAGCGGCGAAGGGGATGGCCCGCTGGGCAGCCTCCTCGCCGCCCATTGGTCGCTGCCGACCGCGTTGTCCTTTCTCGCCTGGTACATCTTCGCGCCGCAGTGCCTGTCGACCCTGGGCGTCGTGCGGCGGGAAACCAACTCCATCGTCTGGCCGCTCGCCATGTTCGCCTACATGCTCGTGCTGGCCTATGCTGCGTCCTTCGTGGTGTTCAACGTGGCGCAGGCGCTGGTCGGCTGATGGCGGAAACCCTTCTCGTCGGGACGATCGTCGGGCTGGCGGCGGCCTTCGTGGGCCGGTCCCTGTGGCCAAAGCGCGCCAAGGGATGTGGCGGGGGCTGTAGCTGCGGCAAGGCTCAGGGGCCGAGCTGACCGCTCTCCCGCACGCGGGTGTTCAGGCGTGAGAGGCTGACGCTGCCGGCGACGATGGCCATGATCATCCCGGCCCACATGGCGTGATGCGCGCCGTTCTTGGGATCGAGGTGGAGCAGGAAGGCGACCACGGTCGCGCCCGCCGTCTGTCCGCTGAGCCGGGCGGTGGCCAGCATGCCCCCTGCCCCGCCGCTCCGTTCCCGGGGCGTCGCCCAGATCATCGCCCGGTTATTGGGCGACTGGAAGATTCCCACCCCCGCCCCGCAGAGGGCCATCCGCCAGCCGATGTCGAACGCTGTGGCGTCGGCAGGAAGCAGGGCCAGCGCCGCGGCGCCGGTCGCCAGCACCGCCATGCCAATCGAGCTTACGGCCCCGGCGGGATAGCGGTCGGCCAGACGCCCGGCGATCGGCGCCATCAGCCCCAGCGCCAGGGGCCAGGGGGTGATCAGGAAACCCGTCTCCACCTGCGAGCGGCCCAATGCGCCCTGCAGATAGAAGGGCGCGGCGACGATGCACGACATGCCCGCCATGAACGAGCAGACGGAGGCGCAGATCGACAGGCTGAACATCGGGATGCGCAACAGATCGACCGGCATCATCGGCCGCGGTTGGGACAGGGAGCGCATCACCAGCAATGCCCCGGCGCCCAGGCCGATCACCGCCAGCACCCAGCCAAAGCCGCCGTGATTGCGGATCGCCATCTCCACGCCGCCCATGCCCAGTCCAAAGGCGGCGGCGTTCAACAGCGCGCTCCAGACGTCGAAGCGCCGGCCTGACAGGGGCGAATGGGGCAGCGACTTCGCCGCGACCGCCAGGGTGACGAGGCCTATCGGCAGGTTCACCGCGAACAGCCAGGGCCAGGAGCTGGCCGCCAGGATGAGGGACGCCACCGTGGGTCCGGCTGCGGCCGAAACCGCCACCACCAGGGCGTTCAGGCCAATGCCCCGCCCCAGCATTGCTCGGGGCCAGGTGAAGCGGACCAGCGCCGGATTGACGCTGACGATGCCCGCTGCGCCCAAGCCCTGCAGCACCCGGGCGGTGGTCAGCCATTCCAGGGAGGGGGCCAGCGCGCAGGCCAGGGACGCCAGGGTGAAGACCGCCAGCCCGCCGACATGCACCCGGCGAAAACCGATGATCTCTCCGAGGGAGGCGAGCGGCAGGATCGCGACCACCAGGGCGAGTTGGTAGGCGTTGACCACCGCGATGGCGGCGGAGGGGCTGGCGTTCAGATCACGGGCGATGGTTGGCAGGGCGACATTGGCGATGGAGGAGTCGAGCACCGACATCGACAGGCCCAGCCAGATCGCCAGCATGGCCCACCGTCGACGCGGGGCAGGAAGGCCGTCGGGCTGCTCCATGGCCGATGCTTAGGCCGGCACGAAGGCCGTCACAAGCGGCCGGTCGTTGTCGCGGTCAATTACTCAGGGAAGCGTGGGTGAAGCCCGCCTGTCGCGCGAACTCGGTGGCGGCCATGTCCGGCAGGCTGAGGGCGCACAGGACGGGCGCCAGGGATTTGGCGCTCGCCCCCAGGGTGGTCAGCAGGCTTGGAAGGTCTTCGGCGGGGGCGTTCCCGCAATCCAGGGTCACGCCATTCATCCGGCACTCCCTCAGCATGGCCAGCATCGCCTTGGAGGCCGCTGCGCGCACCATGATCCGCGGGCCACGCGCCTGCAGCGAAGCGATGGTTTCGGTGAGGCGACCCTTCGGCGTACCGGCGTCGACACGCACGAGCTCGAAAATCACCCTCGCCGCGACGGCCTCGGCCCGCTCGCTGATCCAGGCCGACAGCATCGCCCGCCCGCGCGAACTGGACGCCACCTCGTAGGACACGGGGACGATCACCGCCCCGCTGTCGATCTCCATCACCGTGCCCGCGAACTCCAATGTGGCCTGGTCGATGGCGAGTTGCTCGGGGAGGGTCAGGTTGAGTCGCCCATAGGGATTGGCCCGGCGACCAGTGGCGCGCTCCGTCGAGGTGGGATGCACCCGCAGCCCCATAGGGGTCGCCGGATCCCTTCCCCGCACGGACAGGAGGGTTTCCAGCAACAGGGCCGCATCGAGGGTCTGGCTGCCGCCGCCGCAGGTGAAAGACAGGCTGCTCCAGCGCTTCATGATGTCCGCCAGGGGTGCGGTTTCCCAGGGCGCCGGCGGCTTCGGGGCCGGCGGCGGCTGATGCAGCATCGCGCTGGGCGGGGCGATGGGACGGCAGACGACAAGGTCCCTGCTGACATCGACCACGGAATGCACCTGCATGTCCTGCGGGCGATAGGTTCCAAGGAAGAAGACCAGCAGTTCCTGCAGGCACTTCAATCCGAGCACCTGGGCGTGGTCCCGGCCGGCCAGCACCGCGAGGGCGATGTCCGTGTCGCTGACCTGGGCCGACACATCCGTGGGGCCGAGGTGCCGGGCGATGTGCGCCATCGCCGCGTCCCACACCTGTTCCTTGCGGCGTTCCCACCGGTCGCCGAGGCGTTCCTGAATGGCGTCGAGACCGATGAGGATGACGCAGCCGCGCTCGACCAGGCCCGCCTCCGACAGGCGCACCAGCACTTCGCGTCCGGTGACGCTGGTCAGCCGCTCACGGAGGACCGCGGCGACGTCCCGGTCAGTTTTTTCCAACGCCGTGGGCATGGATGCCGATGAGGCCCTGAATTCGCTAAGATTTCGACAGCACGCCGACGTCCCGCCGACAGGACCGCGAATTCTCGGCGCAATTGCGGCGGGTGGCTATACCGCGGCCCGCCGCCGCTCGATCGCATCCCACATCAGGGCGGTGGCGTCGATCCCCGTAAAGGCCTTGAGCTGCTGGGCGCCCGTCGGCGAGGTCACGTTGATCTCGGTCAGGTAGTCGCCGATGACGTCGATGCCGACGAACACCAGCCCGCGCGCCTTGAGCTCCGGGCCGATGATGTCGCACAGTTCCTTGTCGCGGGCGGTCAGCTCCACCGCCTGGGCCCGGCCGCCGACGCGCAGATTGGAGCGCACATGGCCGGCGGCGGGCACGCGGTTGATGGCGCCCACCGGCGCGCCGTCGACCAGCAGAATCCGTTTGTCGCCCTTGGACACCGCCGGGAGGAAGGCCTGGCAGATCACCGGTTCGCGGTTCAGGGCGAAGTGCAGCTCCAGCATCGCCTCGAGATTGGAGTCGTCGGGCTTGAGCCGCGCCACCCCGGAGCCGCCCCCGCCGTAGAGCGGCTTCAGGATCATGTCCGGATACCGGGCGCGGAAATCGGCGATGGCGTCGACGTCCCGGGTGATCATGGTCGGCGGCTGCACGCCCTTGAACTTGGTGACGAACAGCTTTTCCGGAGCGTTCCGCACCTCGACTGGGTCGTTCACCACCAGTGTGGTGGGATGAACATGCTCCAGCAGGTGGGTGGCGGTGATGTAGTGCATGTCGAAGGGCGGGTCCTGGCGCATCAGCACCACATCCACCTCTGCAAGGTCCAGCACCTGCTCCTCGCCCTGGGTTTGATGATCGCCGACCTTGGCGCGCACGCTCAGCGGGCGCGCCCGCGCGGTCAGCCGGCCGTCTTCCAGGGCGAGCTGCTCGGGTCCATAGACCCAAAGCTCATGTCCCCGCGCCTGGGCGTTCAGCGCCATCAGGAAGGTCGTATCGGTCTGGCTGTTGACCCCGGCGATGGGGTCCATCTGGATGGCGACCTTGAGGCCCATGGGCGGCTCCGACAGGAAGGGGGTCCTCCATGCCAGTATCGCGCGCCGGCATCAATTCAGCTTGAGCCGGACCCGCTCCCGTTGCGCCCGCGCTGCCAGGGCTGCGCCGCCGTCCAGGGTCTGGGCCCGCGACAGGGCTTGGAGGGCGCCGGCGAGAGCCCCCTGCCCTTCCCGCGCCGCCGCCACGTCCAGCCAGGGCTTGTGGTCCGCCGGGTCGATCAGTGCACGGCGCAGGGCTGAACGTTCCGCCGCCGGATAGTCCCGCACGGCGATGGCCCGGGCGTAGATGTTGTTCTGGAGTCGGATCGCCACCTGCCGGCCAGACACGGGCGCCATCAGCGTCTCCATACGGTCGGCCACGTCGGGGGTCAGCCCCGTCTGCAGCGCCCGCCGGGTCAGCTCCGACGGCAGCACCACCCGACCGCCGCTGAAGGGGTCGAGGGCGATGGGGCCCTGGTCGGTCTCGATGCGCAGGAGGAAGTGCCCCGGGAAATCCACCCCCGAGACGTTCAGTTTGCAGCGCCGGGCCGTCTCGGGGGTGG
>Ga0182736_1000668_pt1 | contig 45981 bp, 28 predicted proteins | sample eDN5th30CKraftBY_FD_128882 | JGI IMG/M metagenome (GOLD analysis project Ga0182736, IMG submission 128882) | Enriched backyard soil microbial communities from Emeryville, California, USA - eDNA 5th pass 30_C Kraft BY (version 2) (version 2) | ecosystem: Environmental > Terrestrial > Soil >... | reverse complement strand
CGAAGCCCCTTGTCGCTCGACTTGCATGCCTAATCCACGCTACCAACGTTCATTCTGAGCCAGGATCAAACCCTTCAATTGATTTCACGTGTAAGAATCCGAAGACTCTCGCACGATTTGAAACAACATCCACATTTGATCGCGTCAGCTCTTTTGACTAAACAGCATCTCTCGATGCTGCTACGCAAACGCATTCTCAATCGCAATGCTCACTACCAACCATATTGTCAAAGATCAATTCAATCACAGCCGTGATTGACCGCAAGTCACCTCAAGCTGGGAGGTGAAAAAACCACCCTGCGTGGGGTGGTTGGTGTCGCGGAAAGGTTATGTTAACCGAAGAGATGGGAACGTCAACCGTCTGCGGTCGAAATTTTTCAGTTGATCCGGGAAACCGCTGGAAAGTTCAATCTGCTAAATGAGTTAGGTCTGTTTTTCTTCGCAAAGCCGGGTGAGTTGAGGCTGAATTCGGTCCAATGTTCCATTTCGAATCAGGATCGATTTCCGGGAACTGGTCTCTCCTTGAAGGATCGAGAGTTGCGATTTCGGGAGCTGCAGGGCGTCAGCGAGCAGGGCCAGGACCTGCTGGTTGGCTTTTCCTTTTTCCGCGACCTGGGTCACCGCCACTTTCAGGCGACCATCATGGACACCGGTGATCCCGTTTCTGCGTGAGCCGGGTTGGGCCTGAACAGAAAGGATCACTCCTTCCGGGCATTCTCTCAGCTGGATCGGGTTCATGTCTCGCAGCCTTCGAAGATCGCACTCCCGATGCGGACGAGTGTCGCCCCTTCTTCAATGGCGATTTCATAATCTCCACTCATTCCCATCGACAACTCGGGAAGAGGGTGAGTCTGTGTGGCGAGTTCATCGCGAAGGGTTCGCAGGTTCTGGAAGACCGCGCGAATTACTGGGACGTCGTCCGTGAGCGGGGCCATCGTCATCAGCCCCCGGATGGCGAGATGCGGCCATTGAGTGATTTGACTGATGGTCTCTCGCACGTCATTGACAGAGAAGCCGGATTTCGAGGCTTCCTGCGAAATGTTCACCTGAAGAAGAAGTTGTGGGGTGTCCCCGGTTTCGGCGGAAACATCTTCGATTCGATCCAGCAGGCGTACGGAGTCCACGGAGTGGATCAATGCCGGCAGGGGCAGAATGGAACGGACTTTGTTTCGCTGCAACTGCCCGATGAGGTGCCAGCGGACAGGGAGGTCAGGCCGTTCCAGATTGAGAGAGTTCGCCCGTTCGATGAGCTGTTGCGGACGATTTTCCCCGAGGGTCGAATGCTTCAACTCGAGAAGGCTGAGGATCGCGTCCCAGCTGGAAGACTTTGTGACCGCAACAAGCTCAACATCCTGTTCCGATCGTCCGCTGCGTTCTGCAGCCTGACGAATACGGGTTCGAACCTGATTCAGGTTCCGGGAAAGCTGTTCAGCCTGTTGCGGAGAAAGCATGTTGATCCTGTCTCGCTGGACAGGGGGATCGATCACTGGAGATCGGTCGGAGTGGATTCGACTCCGGGGGTAAGTCTGGTGGCGTTATGCGCCCGGTCGCATTCTATTGTATTCCGTCAGGACTTCATACAAGTCTTCCGGAATCTGGACGCCATCTTCGGAGAAGTCACGCAGCCAGGTGCGGTGCCGCATTGATGCTTCATCCAGGATGTGCATCAGTTCCCCAAAGGTGATTGTCATTTTGGACGGAACGGTCACTTCCGCATCGTCCCCTGTGAAAATCCGCAGTCGTGGTCGCATGTGAATCCTCCTTGATTCTCATTGAGACGATCGTCACTCGCAAAAATCGCCTCTTGCGGTGAATGATGTATCGGCAGAGTTGTGCGCCTCCTTGAATCCCAAGACCCGGTTCTGGCAGCTCTTGGTCGAATTTTTGGCATTTTTGGACCTTTTCGGAAATGTCTCAAGTTTTCTGGAAGTTCCCGTCGGGGGCTGTTGGAAGGCGTTGGACGGTCGTCCTTCCCGGCGGATCCGCGGCCGTCTTTTCTGTTTGCGCTTCCGCTGCATTTCCTGTTTTGCTTACGATTTGCGACAATGCACTGTGATGATGTCCCGGTGTGGACGTGATGGATTTTCGGTTCACTGTGGACTCTGCATTTCGTGGGATTTTGAAGCCGCATTTGCCATGCGTGTTCGATGAACGGGGCGGATTTCGACCGACGTTTGTTGCCCGCCAGGAGATTTTCGCCAGATGATGTCGACTCGACGCAGTTACTCCTGGAGGGCGATCTGCCTGCTGATCGTGAGCCTTGGGCTGGTCCTCTCTCTGACGGCGCCGGAAGTCTGGGCAAGAGCAGGTGGAGGTGAGAATTTTGGCGGCGGCGGAGGAGGGGGCGGATTTGGCGGCGGAGGGTTTTCCGGGGGTGGCGGTTTCTCTGGAAGCGGTCACAGTTTCCGATATGGATCTGGTGGTGGAGCGGAGTCCCCGGCTCCCCCCGCTCTGGTGATTCTGGTGGCGATCATTCTGTTATTTGTCGTTGCGAACGCGTTGCAGGCGGCCCGCAAACATCAGATGGCGTCGACCATTCGACGCGGGGTTCAGCGGCAGGAGGAGCAGCGTCGGCAGGCAGCCCTCGCTTCGATTCAATCTCGCGATGCCAACTTTGATCTCCAGGCGTTCCTCAATCGGGCATCTGTTGCGTTTGAAAAAATTCAGTTGGCCTGGAGTGAACAGGATCTGACGGCTGCCCGTCCGTTTATCAGTGACGGCGTGTTTGAACGATTCCGGCTGCAGATCGACATGATGAAGGAGGCCGGACTCAGAAACGTCATGTCGAATGTTCAGGTCCTTTCACGGCAGGCGGTCGCTCTCTACTTCACCCCGCAGTTTGACACGGTGCATGTCCGGTTTTCCGCGAGTGCGGATGATCGAATGGTGGACCTGAAGACGGGGCGCGCTCTGCCGGGATCTGATCACAGCGGCCCGTTCGTGGAATACTGGTCGTTTCATCGACGCCCCGGCGTCCAGACATTGAAAACCGGAGGAGCGATCGAAGGGAATTGCCCCCGCTGTGCCGCTCCGCTCAAGATCGTCGATCAATCGACGTGTCCGGCGTGCGGTGCGAAAGTGAATTCCGGTGAATACGACTGGGTTCTCTCTGAAATCACACAGGAGTCCGAGTTTCAGATTCCCGGAAGCGAACAGGATCTCCCGGGGCTGGCGAAATTGAGTGAGCGGGATCCCGGCTTCAGTCTGCAGCACATCGAAGATCGGGTTTCGGTCATGTTCTGGAGGCTGCGTGCCGCCGAATTTTATCGCGATTTCAAATACGCTGCGCCGGTGATGACTCCGGCGATGGGGATCGAATTTTCCAAGACCCTGTCCCAGCAGAACCGCTACTGGAAAGAAGCGGCCGTGGGGCAGGTGGAAGTCATCGGGACCGAGCCGGGACAGAACGGCAATGATCTGCTCAAGGTGAAAGTCCGCTGGTCCGGCATTCTGATGAATCGGACCGCTCAGGCCGCGACCGAGCTGCGCGGTCGCGCGATCAACACTCAGATCTATACTCTCTTGAGACATTCCCGGGCTCAGACCAATCTGGCGGGGACGTTCCAGTCGGCCGGCTGTCCGAGTTGTGGAGCCCCACTGGAGATCGACGGTTCCGGCAACTGTGCGTATTGCGGGACCGGGGTCACTAGTGGTGAGTTCGACTGGGTGCTGGCAAGTATCGACCGTTTCACCGGACAAGAGGCGGACCGGCACTTCACCGGTCTGGCATTGCAGCGCGAACAGCATGCGAAAGATCCGCTCGCGGTGCATGCAACAGATACTCCGCTGGCCTTGTCGATTCTGGCACAGGCCGCGTTGCTGGACGGCGTGCTCGACGAACAGGAACGGACGGTCCTGCAGAAACTGGGAGCCCGACGAGGTCTTTCCGGCGAACAGGTCGACAAGATCATCGATCAGGCCCGAGCGACAGAGGCCCGTCTCCCGGAAGCGAGTTCTCCCGTGGAAGCGAGAAACTATGTGCAGCAACTGGTTCACGTCTTCATGGCCGACGGCATCCTCAGCGGCCGGGAAGAAAAGCTGCTGTCCGGTTATGCCGCGTCGATGGGACTGTCCGCATCGGATGTCCGGCTGGCGATTAATCAGGAACGTGCCCGACTGTATCAGGCGTCCCGGCAGGCGACGTGACCTGTTCGCGGCGGGGGACTTGGCGGATCGAATCTCTTTGGCGTGAAGGTGATGAATCATGGCGTTTTTCCAGGGCCGGTCCACTGTCGATGAGATCCGGGAGCGGTTTGATCAGGACGTTGAGCGGTTCTCGAATCTCGAGACCGGACAGTCGGCCGCGATGGATGCACCGCTGGCACTCGAATTGATCACGCAGGCGGCACTGGCCGTGAATCCGGCGCCCCGCCGTGTTCTGGATCTCGGGTGCGGGGCTGGGAATTTCACGCTGCGTCTGCTGCACGGAACGGATTCCGTCACGCAGGTGACTCTGGTGGACCTCAGCCGCCCGATGCTCGAGCGGGCGCAAGAGCGGATTCAGAAGGGACGGTCTGTCGAGGTAACCGTGTGTCAGGGAGATCTCCGGAATCTGGAACTCCCGAACGGTTCTTTTGATGTCGTGCTGGCCGGGGCGGTTCTGCACCATTTGCGAACGCCGGAAGAATGGGACACGACATTTCGGAAGATCTATCAGGCGACCGCCCCGGGAGGTTCGTTCTGGATCTTCGATCTGATTGCCCACCGGGATCCCCGGATTCAGAAGCTGATGTGGGACCGGTATGGACAGTATCTCATCGGTCTCAAGGGAGAAGCGTATCGAGATCAGGTCTATGAGTACGCTCTGAAGGAAGACTCTCCCCGTTCTGTGCCTGAGCAGTTGACCTGTCTGTCGCAAGCCGGATTCGAGCAAGTGGAATTGCTACACGCCAACACCTGCTTTGCTGCGTTCGGGGGACTTCGTGCCGCTGTCCGTGCCACTGGTCGTGCCACTGTTCCCGAGTGATTCCGGATGGGGAGACTCGAACCGAAAGCGTGTCAGTCGGAGTGCGTTTGCGATCACCGAAACAGAGCTCAGGCTCATTGCCGCGGCGGCGACCATCGGGCTGAGCAGCACTCCCAGAAACGGGTAAAGCACGCCGGCCGCGATCGGGATTCCGATGCCGTTGTAAAAGAACGCGAAAAAGAGATTCTGTCGGATGTTGGCCATGGTGGCTTCGCTGAGAGCCAGCGCTCGCGGCAGTGAGGCGAGGTCACCATTCACGAGAGTGACGCCGGCACTCTCGATCGCAATGGCCGTTCCGGTTCCCAGTGCCACCCCGACATCGGCCGCGGCCAGTGCCGGGGCGTCATTGATGCCGTCTCCGGTCATCGCGACGACATGCTGGTTCCGATGCAGTTCCTGAATGAATTTCAGCTTTCCTTCCGGAGTGACACCGGCATGGATTTCCGTCAGTTGCAGATCCCGGGCGACAGACTGTGCTGTCGTTGGATTGTCACCGGTCAGCATGATGACGCGTTTCCCGTCATCCAGCAGTCGTTGAACGGTCTGACGTGACGTCGGCTTCAACGGGTCTGACAGCGAACACCAGCCGGCATGGAGTCCGTCAATCGCGACGTCGACAACGGTGTGTCCTTGCCGTCGGGCCTGTTCCTGGTCGTCAGAAGCGGACGTGGAAATCGGGATTCGCCGGGATTGAAGCAGTTCGCGGTTTCCGACGAGGACCTGATGCCCGTTGACGGTGGCCGTGAGTCCGCCACCCGTGACGGAGTCAAACTGGCTGACCGGAAGGAATGACAATCCCCGTTCTTTTGCCGCAGTGACGAAGGCCCTGGCGAGCGGGTGTTCGCTCTGCTGCTCGGCGCTGGCGACAATCGTCAGAAACTCGTTTTCCGTTCTGTCGGACGTCAGGCTGTGAAGGTGGGTGAGCGTGGGGAATCCGGCGGTCAGTGTTCCGGTTTTGTCCAGGACGATCGTATCGACCTGCTCCAGTTTCTCGAGTGCCGTGGCATCGCGCACCAGGATTCCATGCCGGGCTCCCTGTCCAATGCCGACCATGACCGACATGGGGGTGGCGAGTCCCAGAGCGCAGGGACAGGCAATAATCAGGACGGAAATGGCATTGATGAACGCGAACGCCCACCGGGACTGTTCCGGTCCCCAGATCATCCAGGCCGAGAACGTGACGATCGAAATCAGAATGACAGCCGGGACGAAATAGCTGGAGACGGAGTCGACCAGGCGCTGGATCGGTGCCCGACTGCGTTGAGCCTGTGCCACGAGAGCAATCATGCGGGCCAGCGTCGTCTCACTGCCGACCCGATCTGCCTGAAAATCGAATGATCCGGTTTGATTGACCGTTCCGGAAAAGACGGGATCCCCCTGTGATTTCTCCACGGGAATCGGCTCGCCGGTCAGCATCGATTCGTTGATGCTGCTTTGCCCGGACTGGATGGTTCCGTCGACGGGGACCTGGTCTCCCGGGAGGACACGGAGAATCTGCCCCGCCTGAACCTGATCGACGGGGATTTCGATGATCTCGTTGTTCCGGACGAGCCGTGCTGTCTCAGGGGCCAGTTCCAGCAGGGCACGAATTGCTCCACTCGTCCGGCGCCGTGCATGCAGTTCGAGGAGCTGTCCCAGCAGCACCAGTGTCGTGATGACGGCCGCCGCTTCGAAATAGAGCGGGACCATTCCGTGTGAATCACGAAAGGACTCCGGAACGAATTGCGGGAAGATCAGGGCCCAGAGACTGAACAGGGTGGCCGCACCGGTTCCAAGTCCGATCAGCGTGAACATGTTCAAATGGCCGGTTTTCAGTGAAGTCGCTGCCCGTTCCCAGAACGGCCAGCCAGACCAGAGAATCACCGGCATTGCGAGCAGGCACTGCAGCCAGCCTGACAGGAGCGGGCTGATCCAGTGGTGCAGCGGAATTCCGATCATCGGGCCCATCGCCAGCAGAAAGACCGGAATAGTCAGGTCGAGTGCGATCCAGAACCGCCATCCCAGATCGTCCAGTTCGGATCGGTCTTCCGGTTCCCGGGTGATGACGTTCGGTTCCAGGGCCATGCCACAGATGGGGCAGGATCCCGGAACATCACTTTCGACTTCCGGATCCATCGGGCAGATGTACTTCGCCGTCGACGAGCGTGGACGGGAAGAGACCGGTTTGTGGTCTCCTCCATGGCAGCAACTGCCGCCGGAGGTCGCCGGAACCGGATGGCCGGGATCTGCTCTCATCGATCCCGGCACGGAGATGTCGAGCAGCGGCAGCTCCGGCTGGTCGTTCGTGCCGAGAAAACGGGTTCGGCACGAACGACAGCAGAAGTAGTAGGTCACCCCATCTTTTTCACCGGACAGGGCCGTTTCCGGATCAACGGTCATTCCACAGACAGGATCGATTGCCATTGTCATCTCACATGCAGTGGCCTGTCATCGTGACCGTTGGACAGGCACGATTTACTTTTGTTCACTCTTTGCCGGCTTCGGCAGTGGGCCAAGCAGCTTTTCGAGTGCTTCGTCCAGTGTGGCTCCATGGATATCGGCGTCGACCACTTTTCCGTTCTGGTCCACCAGAATCATGGCAGGCAGCCCAGTGATTCCATAATGCACAGCGATTTTGTTGTCGATTCCCTGCTCCGATGTTGGATCAAACAGGATGGGCCAGTTGATTGAGTTGGCTTTGACGAAGGACGTCAGTTCTTCTCGCTCGGTATCCAGGCTGACCCCGACAATTTCAAATCCTTTGCCGCGGTAGGCTTCATGCAGTTCCTTCAGGTGCGGAAGCTCTGCGATGCAGGGACCACACCATGTGGCCCAGAAGTCGACGAGAACGACTTTTCCTTTCAGGCTGGTGATGTTGAACTCTTTTCCGTCGAGCGACTGACCGACCACTTCGATTGGATTGCCGGGGAGCTGCAGACGGCGCAGCGTGCCTTCCAGGTTGGCGACGAGATCCGCGAGACGATCATCTTTCCGTTCGTTCAGTGCGGCGATGACCGCTTTGAGAACCGGCACCGCCTGCGCCGAGTTGGAGCGCTGCAGCATTTCGACGCCCGTCATGGAAACCTGCACGGCAAACTGCAGCGCTTCATCGTCATCCTGTGGGGCGGATCTCAGGAGTTGAATCAACTCGGCAATCAGAGCATTCTGCTGGGACTCTTCCAGTTCGAGCAACTGCTCGACCCGCTGTTCCAGTTCAAAGCGGGAGACCAGTTCTGCGATCCCCGGCCGTTTGCTCTCAGAGAGGGATTTCAGGTAGTCCGTCCGTTTCTTCGAGGCCGTGGTGTCACCGACCTGCTCCAGCACTCCGTAAAGTTGAAGACGCAGCTCGACAACGCTCCGGTAAAACTTGTCTCCAATCGGCCGTTCCAGGACTTTTCCGACGACGGCATCGATCTTGTTCAGATGAGCGACAATGGCTTCAGGAGTCGGAGTGTCCGGCTGAGTCTGGACCAGCCGCTGCAGGAACATCTGGAGTGCGCGATCGTCACTCGTGTCGGGAACGGCAAACGGATCTGCCGAGCCGATGGCCGGTGCGGGTGGGGTTTCCGGTTTCTTCGGATCTTCTGCCCAGACTGAAGTCGTGGTCAGTCCGAGAGCCAGAACCGCGGTCCAGCAGGCGGTCCAGCGGGAAAGGGAAGAGAAACTCATGGTGCAATCCTGAAGAAGTAGTTCTTCCCTTCGGTTCAGTCACCGAACGGGGCCAGACGATTTCGCAGAGCCCAACCTCCTGGGACTCGTCACCCGAAATCCAGCCAGCATGTTCACCGGATCATAGGGCTTCTCTGGAAAACGGAACAAGATCGGGTGAGATCTTTCGGCAATTTTCCCTGCTGGACGCCCTCAGGCAAGGGGGAACCTGGGCGGTTTCTCTGAAATCTCACCGTCCGGATTTCAGGAATTCCAGGAGATCGGCCATTTGTTCGACGGTGACATCTGCTTCGATTCCAGCCGGCATCAGGGATTGCTCGTTGGCCCGTAGCGCGTCGATCTCGTCACGCGGCAGCGATTCTTCCACTCCCTTGGCCATCCTCAACACAATTTCCGTGGCATTCTCACGGACCAGCAGTCCGGTGATGATCCGACCGTCGGCCGTGGCGGCGACATAGCTGGTCCAGCGGGGTTCGATGGCCCGGCTCGGGTCGAGAATGTCGGACAGCAGAACGTCTTTCCCTTTCGCCCGAATGTCGGACAGGTCCGGGCCGACGAGGGTCCCTTCGTCACCCACTTTATGGCATTGTGAACAGACCCTGCGAAACACTTCCCGTCCCTTGCCGGCATCGCCGGTTGTGAGGATCGCCTTTCGATAGTTTTCAATGACGGCCGCCCGATCTTTTGAGGCTCCGTCACCGAAGACCTTTTTGACCAGCGCCACCATTTTCGGATCACGCACCCAGGTCAGCGGTTCCTTCTGTTCGATCGTGAGCAGGGAGGGAGAGACGATGCCGTCGCTCATCGCCTGAACCAGTGCCAGTGCTGTGACGGGGCGGGCCAAGGCGGATTCAATGACCAATGCACGGCTGGCGGGACCGAGGTCAGGCCAGGCGTCCAGCATCGTCTGCAGCGTTTTCTCAGGGGTCCGGGAGTTGACCAGCAGGTAGGCCGCTCGGCGTAAATGCGGATCGGCGTTTGACGTCATCAATGTCAACAGAACCGGAAGTGCTTCGTCGAGGCTGACCTTGCCGAGTGATGGAATGGCTGCGCGACGATCCAGTGAGGCCGCCTGATTGTCCACGACGGTCTGGATCCCCGCCTCCAGTGAGGTGAGGGCCTGTTCGGCATGGGGCTTGAGAGGAGAGTCGGAAAGCTCGGTGATCGCCGCCAGGCTGGTCTTTCCCTGCAATCCTTTTCCGCCGGAGAGTCCCTGATCCAGCCCGAACAGGGTCGAGGATTTCCACCAGGGAAGTCCGGACACCGTTCGGGACAGGACACTTTCCAGAACGGATTGCAATTCGGCGCTCACCGCCCGTTTTCCGACAATCACGGCCAGATAGTTCATCAGTTCCTGTCGGGATTCGTCTCCCGTTTCGAGGAACTCATCCGATTTGAGCAACTGAGACAACAGAACCGCTGCGGTTTCCGGCGGCAGCGTCAATGCGATCTGGCGGATCCAGTAATCTTTGGAATCGTGCGCAATCAGACTGCCCAGTTCCTGACGAACTTCAATGTCATTCAGGGGGGCCATGGCGTCGATCCAGCGGAGTGCGACACGCGGCTCCATCGAATCGACGGACTGGAAAAGTGACTTGAGGGGGAGCGGATCCAACTGGTGTGCCTGGGTGACCAGGATGACCTGCTCCAGAACGAGGGGGCTGGAGTGTGTACACAGGGATGTGACCGACTTTTGCAACTGTTCCCGCGGGATGAGTCCCTGACGTTGAAGTCCGGCCAGTGTCCACAATGCCTGTGACACGACATTCGGCTGCGCGTGAGCGAACAGCGCTTCCAGTTCTCCGGCGACCCGGACCGCTGTCTCGGATGTGGTCTGTTCCAGCAGCAGACGCTGGGCGAGATCCCGTCTCCAGCCGACGGGGCTCTGCAGTGCAGCCAGTTGAGACGCCGTGGAATCTTGCGGAACCCAGTGTGTCACGGGTTGGTCCCGGCGTCGGATGCGGTAAATCCGGCCCCGGTCATCTCCGGCCCGCAGGCGGAGTGTCGCAGCCAGACCGTCCGGCATGTACTGCGGGTGTTCAATCACTTCCCGATACATATCGGCGAGATAGAGATGACCGTCCGGTCCGTCCGCCAGGCTGGCCGGGCGGAACCAGGGATCACGTGAGGTCAGGAAGTCCCGCCGCTCGTACGGTCGGTGAGCAGAGAAACTGGTGCCGTGAGGTCGCAGAATGGTTCTGGTGACAAGACTGCCGGTCGGTTCGCAGACGAAGACGTTCCGCTCGTTCGAGTCGGCTGACGGATACAGCGATCCCCGCGTGACGTGCGTTCCGCACGCGGCGGTATGGGTTCCGGCGTGACTGACTGCGGTCGTCTTTCCCTCGATCAGAGAGTACACCCGCGAGGCCCCGCCCGACGGGGCGACATCTTCCTGCGGCGTGAGTGCCGGAGCGAACGGATTTCGAGTCAATGTGGCATGTGAGAGTGGGGCGTAAATGATCGGGTTCCGGTTTGTGCAGAAGAACCGGTTTCCAAAATCATCAAAAGTATTTCCGAATTGCGCCTGGCCGGGAACAAGGTCAATCGTGCGGGATCGCGGATCGTAAACGAGATCATTGCGCCCCATGGTCAACGGTTTGCCGGTCGCTGATTCGGCGGCTCCGACCGTCACATTTCCGCCTGTCAGACCGTTGGTCAGATAGATTCGCTGATCCAGTCCCCGGCGGGGATGGCCGACCCGAAGTTGCGGGTTTCCGAATCCAAAACCGTCGAGCAGAACCTCCTGGTGATCGGCCTTTCCGTCTCCGTCCGTGTCTTCCAGATAAAGCACTCTGGGAGAGGCCGTGACGATCACTCCCCGTCCATGTGCGAGGACTCCCTGTGCCCAGGGAACGCCGGCAAACAGAGTGGCCGTTTCGAACACTCCGTCATTATCCCGGTCTTCGAGAAGTTTGATCTGAGACAACGGCGGTTGCCCTTCATCAGGGCCGAGCGGATAGTCACGATACTCGGCGACATACATTCGCCCGAGGTGGTCGAAGGAGATCGCGACCGGGTCGACGACCTGTGGTTCTGATGCCACGAGTTCGATGACGAGTCCGTCTTCCAGTTCGAAGGTCTTCAGAGCGTCCGCCGGTTCCAGTGGATGGCTGTCTTCTGAGTGAACTGCCGGCGAACTGCTGATGGTGACTCCCAGCATGCAGAGCAGGAGTGTCATTCGGGGGACAGGGACTCGGCGGAAACCAACCATCTGCTGACCTTCATCGTGGAGGGAAGGGGAACCGTCTGCGGAATCGTGCCCTTTGACCACAATCGTCTCACCACAATCGTCAGCGGTCACGCTGATGTTTCTCGCTCGACGGATTGCGATCGGGCACGTTGTGACTTGAGGACAGGGTTTCGTCGTGCAGAACCGGATGTTATCGACAGCGGAATGAGAATGGCCAGTTCAGATCAAAAATGGGAATCAATTTTCCGGGGAGGCCGCAGCATGATCTGGTGAGAGCCCGCGATCCACTGTCAACTCACTGTCAGCAGAGATCCCATCAAGGCAAATGGCGAACGGTCGGAGCGTTCTCCGGCAATTCGCCATTTGCACCGTATTTGCACTGTGTGGATTTACACCGTGTGGAAATTCCATGGGCCCGGAATGAGCCTGGGGGCCGGTCCGTCAACGGTTTTGGTTCGACGCCGGTGCTGTCACCAGATCTCCCAGAATCAGGATTTGCCCGACCCAGAGATTCGTTCCCTGATACTTGGGTTCCTGAAGTTCCTGTTCCGGGTTCTTCAGGCGGAACGCGACACTCTGGCGGTCCGGTTGATCCGGGTGAACTTCCACGACGACGGTATGAACTTCGTCAGTATTCAGGTTTTCAGAGAGTCCCAACGTCGCCAGCCGGTGATAGGTGCAATAGCTGTCAAATCGGGGAGCCGGTTTGGGATTCGTTTTGCCGTCGATCGTGACGATCGCCTGTCCGCCGTTGGGGCCGACAAGATCATAGAGCCGGGCCAGTGATCCGCGGAACTGGAAGGTCAGTTTGCTTCCCGGTTCGCCGGTGTGCCAGATGGTTCCCAGTCGATTGCCGAACGATTTCCCAAGTCCCTCCGTGGCCGGGAGCGCGTCCCACTGTCCACTCAACATCTCTTGAGAAACAGGAATCATTTTGGCGGCCTGCCAGTGATCCGTCACGAATGCCGACTCCAGTTTCTCCGAATGATCGCCCCCCCGGCTGGCGGCTTCGATGGCGGGCCAGCTCTCTTCAATCACCTGCTGGTAAATCGCATGGCCTGCGTCCAGGGGATGGACTCCGTCGCTGGAGAACCAGACGACACCCTCTTCCGGTGCTTTGTCCTGTTTGTAAACCAGTTTTCCGGCCTGCTGCATCTCGACGATGCGTTTGGAGAAATTGATCGACGGAATGGCATAGAAGTCGGCCAGCATCTCCATCGCTGACGCGGCCCGCGGGCATTCCCCTTTCTCGAGGAACGGCTCCTGCCCGACGGCGAAGGTGTAAACGAAGCAGATGTCTGTCCGGGGATTGTGGGCCCAGGTCTGACGGACGATCCCTTCCATCGCGCGCCAGATGCGTTCCGGAGCCTGACCGCCGTCGTTCACGGAAAATTCGACGAACAGCAGGTCCGGGTTGTGACTCAGCGCGTCGCGCTGCACACGGAACACTCCCAGATCACTCCCTGTTCCGCCGATCGCGGCATGAATTTCTTCCACTTTGGCGCTGGGATAGGTTTTGGCGAGCCATTCGCGACTTTTTATACGCCAGCCGTTGGCCGCGGTGATGGAGCCTCCGAGATAGGCGACACGGACGGTTTCCCCTTTCTTCAGTTTTTCCAGGACATTGCCGAGTCCGCCGCGTGGACGAACCAGTTCGGCGGTGACCGGGTGATACTCTGGCGGGCTGCTCGTTGCTGCCTGTGCCGGAGCAGCGGCGGCATGCTGAGTGAAGAAGGCCACGATCGGAGTGGAGTCTTCGAGCCCATGGGGATGATGCTTGACTCCTTCTTTCCGGATCAGGGTGATGTTGCCGCCGAGTGCTTTGTACCGGTCGGCGACGAGCCCTGTGTTTTCTTCCCAGGGAACCACTTCGTCGGCATCACCGAACACATGCAGCAACGGGACTCCGGCTTTCGCAAGCGGGGCGAGATTGTCGACGGGATTTCCTGAATAGGCGATGGCTTCGGCGTCATTCTGGAATCCATGCACGGCGAGCAGTTTCTGCCATTCTCCGGGACTGCCTGGTCCGGTCCCTTTTCCGCCCGGCCAGCTTTTGAAGTCACAGACCGGAGCGTCTCCATAGATGCCGGCGACCTTGTCCGGATTGGCAATCGCCCAGTTGTAGCAATACAGCCCGCCCCGACTGATGCCGACCAGACCCGGCTTCGGTGAGAAGCCATACTTGCCGGTCAATTCCTTGTAAAATTCGTTCCAGGACGCAACCGCAGACGGTGCGCCGAACTGATCAGGAACACGCATGTGGACAATATGGAATCCCTGTTTCAGCAGGGCGACGTCCGGGGCGGGTTTATGTCCGAAGAACTCTCCGTGCCAGATCCAGGGACGACCGGGAGCGGCCTCTTTCGGGCAGACCACGAGGACCGGTTTTCCAGCGACTTCGAAGTCGTAACGGTCGAACCCTTGCCATTCGGATTTCGTTCCGGGAAACGGAGCATCCGCCGCAACGGCGATGCCGGAAAATCCCAGGACACACAGTGCCGTGAGTGCGAACGCCATTCTGAACATGGTCAGAGAAATCCTGTTGAGCTCGGGAAGGTGGGAAAACGGTGAGACCGGGAATTACACGAGTCGGGTTTCGATCGGCGGATCATTATTCTCCGGTCGCCCTTCGGTATAGTACCAGTTGTGAATCGGGGCGAGGATCTCAAGGACCTCTTTGAGGAGCTGTGGATCGAGCGGTTCCGCGGCCCATCCGGCCCATTCCCGAATCCGTTCCGGATTCGCACTGCCGGTGACGCAACTCGACATGTCGGGATTTGCGACCGAAAACTGCAATGCAAGCTGGGCGAGATCGATTCCGGCTTGAGCACAACGGGCCGCTGCCTGTGAGCAGATCTGCCGGACAAACGGCGTCGCCTTGTGCCAGACCGGCAAGGGAGCGCTGGTCAGCAGACGGGCGGAAAACGGCGCGGCATTGATGGCACCGACTCCCTTGGAGTTCAGGTAGGGAATCAATCCCGCGAACATGTTGTTCTGAAGTGTGTAGTGGTTGTACGAGAGCACGACATCGAGGTCGGTCTGATCCAGAATGAACTTGAACATCTTCATCGGGTAGCCGCTGACTCCGATGAAGCGAATCGTTCCCCGTTCCTGTTCTTTGCGGAGTGCCGGGATGGTTTCATCGACGATCTGCTGCATGTCGACGAATTCGATGTCATGGCAGAACATGATGTCGATATGGTCGACTTTCATCCGTTCCAGACTGACGTCCACGCTTTCGCGGACACGTCGGGCGGAGAAATCGAAATGGTCTGGAGCGTAGCGTCCGAGCTTGGTGCTGAGGATGTACGAATCGCGCGGAACATCCCGCAATGCGAATCCCAGGAGAACTTCCGAGGCTCCTCGTCCGTAGTACGGAGAGGTGTCGATGTAATTCATGCCGCAATCGAGTGCAGCCTGAACGGACGACGTCGCGTCTCCCAGATCGATCTGCCGGAATTCCTGTCCCAGCGAACTGGCACCGAATCCGAGAATCGGCAGTGAGAGCCCTGTCTTTCCAAGTGGTCGACGCTGCATGAACAGGTCCTGTTGCAGGGGGGAGATTTCAGAGCACAGAGAATGTTCTGAGAGTGACGATTCAAAACGGCGTCTTTCCGCAAGGAATTTCGTTGCGGAAAGACGCCGGGAGTCAACGCGGCAGTTCACTTCAATCCGGCAGTTTTTTGACCCGGAGGTTTTTGAAGTGGACGACACTTTCCGGATCATGCGCCTGCAGGGCAAATGTTCCGGAGTCAATCAATCGGCTGAAGTTCTTATCAGCGGACACAAAGTCATCCGGCTGGGTGTAGTCGATGACGGTTTTGCCATCCACTTTCAGAATGACGTGCTTCCCTTGCACGGTGATGTCCTGAGTCCACCAGGTGTTGTCCGGAATCAGCTGCTCTTTGATGTCCACGATGCCGTACAGGCTTCCGGTCTTCTTGGGATCTTTGACATAGGAGTTGTTCACCTGTGTCTCGATTCCCAGTTTCGGCCAGTTCTCGTCCTGATACGCCGTGTGGAAGTAGATCCCGCCGTTGCTGTTGGGAGCCGCTTTGACATCCACTTTCAGCTGGAAGTTTTTGAACGGAGCCAGCGAACCGGTGTAGAACAAATGGCTGCGGGGACCGAGGGCCACGATTTCGCCGTCTTCGATCTTCCAGCTGCCGGGGTTCTCGTTGATCTTCCAGTTCTCGAAGGTTTTTCCGTCCCACAGGGAGACGAAGCCCTCTTCCTTGTCGTCCAGGTAATCCAGTGAATTTCGCAGCGAACTCAGACAGAGTTCCAGGTCTGACAGCGGATTGTCCGGGTTCTCTTCATATTCGAGGGAAATGTTGCGGTCGTAGTTCAGATCGCGTAATGCCCGCAGGACACCGACGGTGTTCAGTTCCCCTTCACCCAGAATGGTGAAGATCTTTCCTTCGCGGGTCAACTGGTCGGCGCGGTGCTTCGGAAGTTCCGAGAGCAGACGCTGCTTTTCCTGCTCATCGTGAATCGTGCGGACATCTTTCAGATGGACACCGAACACGCGGGGACCGAGTTTCTGGATGACTTCGACCGGATCTTCATTGCTGCGGAGATAATGTCCGGTGTCGACACAGGCCCCGATCAGCGGATGCCGTCCATTCACGACCGCCAGAACGTCGGCGACTTTGTCGTAACGGTGACCGGGCCCGTGATTGTGGATCGCGATGGGAATCTGATACTCCTCGACCAGCTTGTCGAGCAGATCGAAGGTGGCGGCGTCTTTGTTGGGATCGGCGGCGATCGCAACGAGTCCCATCGCTTTGGCGAAATCGAAAATTTCACGGGCTTTGGTTTCGTTCGCATCAAAACCGACCACGCCGAACGACATCAGCCTGATTCCGGCATCAGAAAACTTCTTCTTCTGTTCCTCGATGTAACTGGGAACCGTTCCCACTTTGACGTGACCGGGGAATGTCTCCCAGTTTTTCAGCCCCAGCTTTTGAGAGTGCTTCAGTGCCGTGTCGACATCGAATCCTCGCAGGCTGTAGCTCTGAATACCGACTTTGAATCCGTGGTAAGGATCCTGCTCGGGCTCCGCTCCGTTTCCGGTCAGCGGAGTCAGTCCTCCAATGAGTGCGCAGCACCAGAGGATGGACCGCCAGGCACGACCTGTCGCAAATTGAACCATAAAATCCGTCTCCCAACTCATGTGACAACGTGGATTCGACTTGAGGGAAAGTGAGTATGGCCTTCGGGATTCCGCAGATTCAAGCCTGCAGCCCTGCATAACGGTCAGGCATGTTCCTTTCGTCAAGACTGGTCGAACTGGCCGCCGATCTTTCCGGTGACCGCTTCTCCGGCAGATGCCCGCAGACGGAATGTGTCTGAAGCGGCTGCTGCTTTTTTGTGCGTGTCGTAACGGATGGAATCGTCACGGGATGCGTCGATTGAAAAAGAACCTCTGGTTTCTGGCTGCCGTCATGTGGATGGGGGGGGCCGTGCTCATCTCCTTCAACGATCAGATCCCCGGCCTGCAGAGTCTGTGTGAATCCAGCGTGGAGGAACCGGTCAGAACCGCTGTTCGTGTTCCACAGCTGACGAGACAAGATGTGGCAGAAGTTCAGAATTTGACGGATGTGCCGAGGATGGGGTCACGTCCACCGCTCCAAATTCCGAATGAATTAGAAGACGTTTCGGTCCTGACAGGTCCGGGGGTCCGACGTTTGCCTGACACGTTTGTCGAAGCGGATGTGGAGCATGTCGGTCACCTGGAAACCCAGACGAGTCGACCGGACAAATTGATCTGGTTTCGAGGCAAGATCGAACCGGTGAAGTGATCTGGCTGGCGGCGCGTCATGCGATCCCGCATGGCACCGTTGTCGGCGCGGGTTTCCTTCCCACGGCTCGAAAGTCGCACCATGTACCTGCAACACTGGAAACTTCGTCGCCGTCCCTTTGATGATGGGCCTTCACCGGATTTCTATTTTTCCGGCGAGTCCCATCAGGCCAGTCTGTTGAAACTGCGCTACGCGCTTGAACAGCGGAAAGGTCTGGCACTGGTTGTCGGTGAACACGGGCTGGGGAAAACCTATCTGACTCAGGTGCTGGAGTCGGAACTGTCTGAATCCGGAAAGACGCAGTTTATCCGTCTGGTCTTTCCGCAACTGAGTCCCGCTGGAATGCTGGAGTATCTCACTCGTCGACTCGGGGGGGAAATCCGTCCAGGCAGCTCTGATGCCGAACTCTTTGCCGCGCTGGAAGAACAACTCGCGGAACGGCATGCCGCCCGAGAACAGACGGTTCTCGTCATTGACGACGCTCATCTGCTCGAGATGCCGCACCTGAACGTCCTGCGCCTGCTGCTGAATTTACGGGAAGAAGGAATCGCCGACTTCTCCGTCATTCTCGTGGGCAGAACGGAACTGCTGGCTCGCGTGGCACAACTCGCGGCATTGAATCAGCGCGTTTCCGTGCGAACCACGATTGCGCCGCTCTGTCCGGAAGAAGTTCTGGACTATGCCCGACATCGCCTTTCGGTTGCCGGTGGCGGAGAGCCAATCTTCAGTGAACATGCTGCCGAGACGATCTGGGAATTGTCTCAGGGAATTCCCCGTCGGATCAATCAGCTTTGTGATCTGGCTCTGCTTGTCGGTTTCGTCGACCAGCAGCACGCGATCACGGCGGTGGACGTCGAAGCGGCGGCCGAGGAACTGCTGTCGATTGCGGCGTGAGCACTCCTGGCGCAGGTGATGCTTTCGTCGGTCAGAGTGCCTGTGCGGAATTCCGGCATTGGTCGGATTTCGCTGATTGAGCCTGTTCTGACAGCCAGCGGCCGGACGACCTGCTTCGAAAGTCCTCCCTTCGTTTCCGGAAAGTGGTATAGTGGTGTGACCACTCTGTACTGGCAGGTCTGGAAAGCCGCACCCACAGGCATTTGGACCTGTGTGGTGGATTTCAGTTGTCCCTGCCAGTTCTGAGTTGAAGCTCCCTGAGCCTCTCCGGTGATCTGAATCGCTGTTCAAGAACCTGTCGACTGGCAATCCGACGGATCCCGCTGACTGAGCGGAGCGTTCGGAGTGCGAACGACTCCCCGCGACCGGGATGGATACGCCGTTTCCATGATTCAAGTCGAACAACTTACGAAGGATTTTCAGGACCTGACCCGAGGTCCTGTCTTTGCGCTGGATCATGTGTCCTTCGAAGTCCGTCCCGGAGAAATTTTCGGGCTGCTCGGACCGAACGGGGCCGGAAAAACAACCTGCCTGCGGATTCTCAGTACCGTGCTGAAACCCACGTACGGCACCGCGCATGTCGCGGGCTATGACGTTGTGAGACAGCCGGAACGGGTCCGGGCGAACATCGGCTTCATGTCGAACAACACCGGGATCTATGACCGGATGACCGGCTGGGAAATGGTCGAGTATTACGGGCGTCTGTACGGAATCCCCGAGCCGCAACTTCAGACCCGGCTCGAAGAGATTTTCAATGCTCTCAAGATGAATGATGTCCGGGAAGTGCTCGGCAGCAAGATGTCGACGGGGATGAAACAGAAGGTTTCCATCGCGCGAACGATTGTTCACGACCCCCCCGTGCTGATCTTCGACGAACCGACTTCAGGACTGGACGTCCTGGTGGCCCGGGCGGTGCTGGAGACCATTGCGTCGCTGAAAGAACAGGGGAAGTGCATCATCTTCTCCACTCACATTATGCGTGAAGTGGAAAAGCTCTGTGACCGGGTGGCCATCATCCATCGCGGGCAGATACTGGCGACGGGCACGGTGGACGAACTGGTTCAGCAGCATGGCCAGCCGGATATCGAAGACGTCTTTTTCAAACTGATTCGAGATCTGGAACAGACTCTGGGAGAAGGCCGTCCCGCGGTGGGGGGATAACCGGCGTGGGGGCGGTTTTCCCGACCGCGATGGACTGGTTCCTGATGTGTAGCGGAAGTGAACGTGAGCAGCTTTAAAAACATCAGTCTGATTTTCCAGCGTGAAGTCCGGGACCAGCTCCGGGATCGGCGCACGTTGTTTATGGTCGCGGTCCTGCCGCTGCTGCTTTACCCCGCGCTGGGAATCGGCATGGTGCAGATGACGGTCACCTTCGCCGAGCAGTTGCGGCGAATTGTGGTCGTTGGGGCCGATCAGCTTCCAGAACCCTCGTTGATCTCCGGTGACCGACTCGATTCCAAATACTTCGATCATCCCGAGCAGGCCGAAAACCTGCGTGTGCTGACCGATCAGCCGGACGGACTCGAGGCCGAAAGCGATCCTGAAATCCAGAAGAAACTCAGAGAGTTTCTGGATCAGGTCGAGATCCGCCGGGACCGGATTCTCCGTCTGGCGGAAGTGCAGGCGCAGCTCGACCGGATGTCTGCCGAATCCCCCCAGCGCACAGCTCTGTCTGCGGAAGAACAGACCCTGCGTCAGGAAGTCGAACAATGGTTTTCTGCCGCGCCGGCGCAGGTTCTCATTGTCTTTCCTCGTGATTTTCGAGTCCGGTTTGACGCCATCACACAGGCCCTGAAATCACACTCTGCCGCGGGAGAAATTCCGGCGGAGATCCTGATGCTGCCCCGTCCGATCGTGCTGCATAACAGCGCGGAGGAAAAGTCGGAGATCGCATTTCAGCGTGTCCGAAACGTGTTGAGAAAATGGGAAGACGTTCTGCTCGACGAGCGTCTCAAGGAAATCGGACTTCCGGCGTCGTTGCCACATCCGGTTCCACTCACGACAGTCGATCTCGCCGAACCCCATCAGATTGCCGCGAACGTCTGGAGTAAACTGTTCCCGGCTTTGCTGGTCATCATGTCAGTGACCGGTGCGTTCTATCCGGCGATTGATCTGGGGGCTGGAGAAAAAGAACGGGGGACGATGGAGACCCTGTTGATCTCTCCGGCCACCCGTACGGAAATCGTCTACGGGAAATTTCTGACGGTGATGCTGTTCAGCTTTTCGACGGCATTGCTGAACCTGTGCAGTATGGGCTTCACCGGCAAGCACATGCTTTCGGCCATCGGTTCCGCCCGATCTCTTCCATTGGGAGATCTGGCCTTCCCGCCGCTGACGTCGCTGGCCTGGGTGGTGCTGCTGGCGATTCCCCTCGCGGCGCTCTTCAGTGCGCTGAGTCTGGCACTGGCGATGTTTGCCCGCAGCAGTAAAGAAGGGCAGTATTATCTGACGCCGCTGTTGCTGGTGACGATGGGACTGACGATGTTCTGTCTCAATCCCGGTGTGGAACTGACGCCGTATTACAGCGTGCTCCCGGTCACTGGTCCGGCACTGCTGCTGAAAGCGTTACTGCTGGGAACCGGCGGAGAGACCGTCGCGTTTTATGCCATCCCGGTGCTCTTCTCGAGCACTCTCTACAGCGCGCTGGCACTGTGGTGGGCGGTCGACCAGTTCCAGCGGGAAGACATTCTCTTCCGGGAAGCCGAGCGATTCCATCCCGGGCTCTGGCTGCGGCATCTGCTGCGTGAGAAAGAACCGACTCCCAGTTTCGCCGAAGCCGCAGTTTGTTTTGTGACGATCGTCATGCTGCAGTTTTTGTTCATGACATCGATGCAGGGATCACCGGAACTGCTGGACTCGCCGTACAAGATCGTCACCGTGCAGTTGATCTTCCTGATCGCGACGGTCGGAGTCCCACCGGTCTTCATGGCCCTGCTGCTGACGAGCAATTCGATCAGGACACTCAAATTCGTCTGGCCGAAGACCTCAATGCTGTTCGCCGGAATAGTGCTTCCCTGTACGGTGCTTCCACTGGCACTGGAACTGATGGCCTGGCTGGATCCCTACTTTCCGCCGTTGCCACCCGGGACAAAACAGGTCGTCGAAGCGATGGGAGCCGATTCGGTTCCGCTCTGGCTGGCACTGGCGGCGTTTGCACTGGGACCAGCGGTCTGCGAGGAACTGGCATTCCGGGGGTTCATTCTCAGCGGCCTGCAGCATTCCGGGCGCCGCTGGCTCCCGATTCTGTTGTCGGCCGCTTTGTTTGGATTCATTCACATGATTCCGAAGCAGCAGTTTAATGCCGCTCTGCTGGGAGTCGTCATCGGACTCCTTGCCGCCCGATCCGGCAGCCTGTTGCCGGGAGTGATCTTCCACTTCATCTTCAACGGCTTTCAGGTGCTGACTTCCCGATTCGAATTGAAAACACTCAATCCGGAGCAATGGAACTGGCTGGTGCGTCTCGACGGCACGGGAGATGACGTGACTGCACATTTCACCCCACTGACACTCGTCACCTGCGGAATTCTCACGACCGCGATCCTGGTCTGGCTGGTCCGGCAGGACAGGCGTTCCAGTCAATTCGCGGATCGCGGTATCGGCGGAGATCGCCGACTCCCCAACTGGCAGCAGTCGGGTGTTGGTTGAACTGGCTGATCTGGTGGTGCGATTTTTGTTGAGTCGGTTTAACTTGTTTTTGGGTAATGGATTGCGTTGAATCGGTTTTTTGCGTGCCGGGGATCGTGTTCGATTCTGCTGCAGGTCGTCGGATCGGTCGCGACTCGACAGGAATCTTCCCCTGGAGTCCTGCGGTGACGTGAACCTTTCGAAGGAGAACCTGTCAGACCGGGGGGCTGATGCCGCTTCGACAACTCAATTTTTGCGGGAGGAATTCTTATTTTCGCGGTAACGCTTGCGACGTGATTTTCAACTCGTTACCGTGCCGATCCTTCGAAGGCGTAGCTCAGTTGGTAGAGCAACGGACTTTTAATCCGTAGGTCCTGGGTTCGAGTCCCAGCGCCTTCATTTTTCAGGGAAACGAGTGAGGGCAGTTTGCCCGGGCCGTTTTCCACCGTGTTCGCGCCCGTGTCGCGGGATTCTCAGCAGGCATGCAGCGGTTCATGAAATCGCTGCCCCGATCAGCCCAGACTCGCTGTTCCCGATCCACCGGGCGGTGTCGTCAACTCCGCTCAAGCTGAATCAGGAATGCGCGATATGGCATCATCTTCATCGGTTTCTCCGTTGCAATCCGCTGACCCGGCCCTGTGGGACGCCATTCAACATGAGCGTCGCCGACAAGTCGAAGGGCTCGAACTGATTGCCAGTGAAAACTATACCAGCGCCGCCATCCAGGAAGCCGCCGGCACCGTTCTGACGAACAAGTACGCCGAAGGATATCCCGGGCGCCGTTACTACGGTGGCTGCGAATATGTCGATGACGTCGAAACCCTCGCCCGGGACCGTGCAAAGCAATTGTTCGGAGCAGAGCATGTCAACGTGCAGCCGCATGCCGGTTCGCAGGCGAACATGTCGGTGTACTTCTCCGTGCTGAAGCCCGGTGACACGATTCTCGCGATGAATCTGGCTCACGGCGGTCACCTGACACACGGAATGAACCTGAACTTCTCAGGTCAGCTCTACAACGTGATTCCCTACGGCGTGCGCGAAAGTGATCACCGGATCGATTTCGACAACGTCGCGAAGCTGGCCCGGGAACACAAACCGAAAATGATCGTGGCCGGGGCGAGTGCTTACCCGCGCGAAATCGACCACCCGAAATTTGCGGAAATCGCCCGTGAAGTGGGGGCGATTCTGTTTGTGGATATGGCGCACTACGCCGGACTGGTTGCCGGTGGAATTCATAACAATCCGGTGGAAGTCGCCGACTTTGTCACGTCGACTTCACATAAAACGCTGCGAGGACCCCGTTCCGGTTTCGTCCTCTGCCGTGAAGAGTATGCCAAGGTTCTTGACAAGACGGTGTTCCCCGGCCTGCAGGGGGGACCATTGATGCACATCGTCGCGGCCAAAGCGGTCTGCTTCCAGGAAGCTCTGCAGCCCTCCTTCAAAGAGTATGCCCGACAGATCGTCGCCAATGCTCAGACTCTGGCTGAAACACTGATGTCCGGCGGGATTCGTCTGGCCAGCGGTGGAACGGACAATCACCTGATGCTGTGCGATATGACGGCCATCGGGTTGTCCGGCAAGATCGCAGAAGAAGCTCTCGACCGGGCCGGAATCACTGTGAACAAGAACATGATTCCGTTCGATCAGCGGAAACCACTCGACCCGAGTGGTGTCCGTGTCGGAACCGCAGCGCTGACGACACGTGGCATGAAGCAGGATGAGATGAAGAAGGTCGGCGGCTGGATTCTGGAAGTCCTCAAGCATGTCGATGATCCCGCAGCGAGTGAACGGGTTCGTAACGACATCGCCCAGTTCGCCCGGCAGTTTCCGGTCCCCGGCATTCAGTAATGCCCTGATGGCATTTCTCTGAGTGAAGGTTGCTCAAAACAAAGAACCCTGCTCCGCGCGCGAGTGCTGCGGAGCAGGGTTTGTTTTTCTGCCGGGTTCTCTCACTCTGGCGATGGTTGCGGCTACTGGTGCGAGGAGTGAACCGATTCGATTTCGGTGACCTGTGCCCGGGGTTGTGCCCGGTCCATCAGGAACGGGGTCTCGGAAATCACCTGCGTGAGATTGCCTGCCTGGTCTCTGGCATCCAGTCGAACATGGAACGACTCAACATTGCCCGGCACCGTCCAGTTCATCTGTCCCTGGCTGGGGCTCCAGTCCTGAATCGGAGTCCAGGGGCCCGCCGGAGAGGTTGAGTAGAACAGGGCGATCGGTCGTTCGGCGAGATGCGCGTCCTGAACCGTCCAGGACAGGATCACCCGGTTGAGTTCCGGCTGGTCGGTGTAACGGACCGGATGCAGCTTGGCGGCCGGCGGCTTGCGGTCGACGACAATCGTGATCTCTGGCGCGTCCCCTGGTTGTGGAGGAACCGGACTTCTGCCGACACCGTTCGTGACGCGGAAGGAGAGCCCGTATTCTCCGTCATTGGGAACACTGACTTCCATGGGAGAGGTTTTGTCCGGATCTGTTCCGTAATGGAACCACTGGCTTCCCTGGTTTTCTGTAATGTAGAGATTGACCTGAGAAACCCCGGATGGTCCGACTTCCTGGAGGTTGTAAGCCATCCGAAACTTCAGGGAATTCAAATAGCGGACTCCGTTTCGAAGCGGCGTTCCGCCGGCGGGTTCTGTTGTCTGGTTGCCGGGGCTGGCTGGTGCCGGCGTCGACATGGAAGAGGTCGCCAGAGGAACCGACTTCACCGGGGCCGTGATCGGGAGTGACTCGATTCGAATCGGATTGGAATTCTTCCGGGAGTCATCGAACAGCGGCATCGCCTCGTTGTTCGCCACGGGTTTGCCGACATCCGGCCGTTCATTCGATCGGTCCGGTGGGCCTTCGAGAACCAGTTCGGTATTCGACAGCACCTGATTCCCCGCCAGATCCCCGACACGTCCCCGCACCTGAATCGTTCCGGCCGATTCCGTCGTCCAGCTGGTCTGTCCACGATCCTGACTTCGGATGGCGACCGGCTGCCACAGGTTTGTGCCCGGTTCCATGAATTCGAGTTGCAGTGTCGACAGATCGAGTGACGCATCGCTGGCCTGCCAGGACAACCGCACCCGGCCCGGCTCGACTTCCCGCAGATCCAGTTCCAGTTGTGGTGGGGTCACGTCAACTTTGACGTGTAACGAGGCCTGATGAGGACCCGGCGGATAGTCATCTCCCCGGGGAAGACGTGACTTGACCGAGAACCAGTATTCCCCTTCTTCCGGCGCTTCAAACAGAAACCGGGATTCCGTCAACGGAACCGTCTCGGCGACTGTCCATTGTTCCTGATCGCGAGAGACATACAGCCGGACTTCTTTGGCACCGATCCGTTTCAATTCTCCCGAGTCAAACTGAAACGGGATTCGGAACCGCTGTGACTTCGAATAGATCATCTCGGCGTCAGCGTTTCCCGCAGCCAGTCCGAAGAATGAGGCTCCCGCCACCAGCAGGGCCAGTGGTTTCCGGAGGAATCGACGCACAAACGTGCCTGCTGACGGCAGTCGGAGAGCGGCTCTTCCTTGATATTGAACACTCTGCATAGCGGCACCGGATCTGGAGCAGTTGACTCGCTCTGGTGCAGGCGACAGAAGTGAATTTTCCCCTGCAACGGCCTGGGCCGTGTCTGGTGAATTTCACCACGTTGCGTTCTGTGCTGCACGCACTGCGCCCCCCTTGGCGCCGCGAGCGATCGGACTGAGCGGCTGGAGTTTCGGCAGGAAAGGCCGGTTCCGGCAGCACCAGACGTTTCGTCACTGCTCTGCATATCGTCTGGCGCTAATCTGCGACTTCATCCGAATCTGCCGGAGAGACCACCTTCCCGCTGATGCGGAACCCGTGGGTCGGAGAATTTGACTGGCTTCGCATGAAATTGCAGCGATGCCCGGATTTTCGAGCGAATTGCAGGCAAGTGCTGTGCGTGAACAGTGGAAACGAACCGGACTATACCGCTGGTTTTGCGGAGAGTCCGCAGGCCGATCGGGCTCGTTCCAGAACCTGTCGAGCTTTCTCCCGGGCTTTCCGTGCTCCCTGTTTCAGGACCTCTTCGGCGTCCTCGGGATGGGCCTCGAAATGGGCCCGTCGTTCTCTGGCAGCGGCGAAGTACTCGATCGCTTTTTCAAACAAGGTCTGCTTGGCTTCGCCGTATCCCATGCCGCCGGCGCGATACCGTTCTGCCAGTGCGGCCTGTTCGGGGGGAGTGGCGAACAGTCTGTAGAGCTGGAAGACGGAATCGGTTTCGGGGTTTTTGGGATCTTCAACCGGAGTCGAGTCGGTCTTGATGGCCATGAACTTCTTCCGGAGTTTCTTTTCCGGTTCGAAAATTTCGATCGTGTTTCCGTAGCTCTTTGACATCTTCTCCCCGTCAGTCCCGGGGACTTTTGCCGTCTCCGCCAGCACATGGGCTTCCGGGAGAACGAAGACCTCCTGCTGGTAGATGTGATTGAATCTCAGGGCGAGATCCCGGGTGACTTCCAGATGCTGGATCTGGTCCTGCCCGACCGGAACCAGTGTGCTGTCATAGGCCAGAATATCGGCTGCCATCAGGACCGGATACGTGAACAGTCCGGCGTCCGCCGCAATTCCACGGGCGAGTTTGTCTTTGTATGCATGGCATTTTTCCAGCAGGCTCATCTGGGTGACGGTCATCAGCAGCCAGGTGAGTTCTGTGACTTCCGGGACGTCGGACTGCCGGAACAGTGTCGCCTGATCGGGATTCAATCCGAGTGCCAGCAGGTCCAGCGCGGCGTCATGTGTGTACTGTTTCAGATCTGCCGGATTGCGGACCGTCGTCAGAGCGTGCAGGTCTGCGATGAAATAGAACGCCTGCTCGTTGTTCTGCAGGGCGATGTATTGCCGGATCGCCCCGAAATAATTTCCCAGGTGAAATCGACCGGTCGGCTGGATCCCAGAAAGCACGCGCATGGACTCAGATTCCTGCAGAAAACCTCTCGTCAGTTTCTGATGACAGGCACAGAAACGGCTGACGTTCGCAGTCTAGTGGAAAATTCAGGAATTTGTGCAGGCGGACGGGGGAATTTTGCGGCCAGTCCTCCTGTTTCATTCGAGTTTTGCCTGCGGAACTGGATTGACCTGAAAAATCTCTGTCTGGCCCGATCTTATGGCCGGGTAAACTGATCAGGGTGATTGACGGGAGGCTGTCGGGAATCGTACTCTGGCTGGGATCTGTTCGTTTTTGAGACGAGTCGACCTCGGCTGTGTGTTTGTCGCGAGATCCAGACGGACGTCCGATGTTGTCTCCTCGAATTGTCCCGGCCTTTACGCTGTTTTCCCGCCTGAGATTTGCTGCGTCCTGTTCGATCCTGCCGTTCATTCCGTTGCCGAGATTCCCACATGAATTTCTTCGCCATCCGCCAGGGATCTGTCGTCATGAATCGTTGCTGTCTGGCTCTCCTTGTCGGGCTGGTCTTTCAGGGAAGTCATTCCCCGGGGACGATCGCGTTCGCGCAGGAGAACGATGCGGCGCAGGCCGTTTCGGCTCCATTCGAACTCCAGCCGCGGGATCGCGTGCTGTTTCTCGGGGCCGAACTGACGGAACAGGAAATCAAACACAATTTCGTGGAAGCGGCGCTCTCCGCGAACTGGCCGGACCGGGGAATTCTCTTTCGTAACCTGGGCTGGGCCGGTGATGATCCAACGGCCGTGGCCCGTGGATATTTCGGTGGTGCTGAAGAAGGGTATCGCCGACTGTTCGAAGAGATCGACCGGATCAAGCCGACAGTGATCGTCGTGGCGTATGGAGAGAACGGCTCATACGCCGGGCTTGAAGGAATCGAGAGTTACTGGAAATCCTACACGCGCCTGATGGGTGATCTCAAATCCCGAACGGATCGACTGATCATCGTGTCACCGACCCCTGCCGAAGCGCATCCTGCACCCTTGCCGGATGTGGCCGCGACGAACGAAACCCGTCAGGCAATGACGGAGCGACTCAAAACGCTCGCCGGCGAACAGAATGTTCAGTTCATTGATCTGTTTACTCCCCTGAAAGAGAAGCTGACGAGCGGGCAGTCTCGCTACACATTCGACACAATCCGGTTCAATGCTGCCGGCTATGAACTCCTGGCGAATGAAACTCTCCGGCAACTCGGAGTTCCGACTCTGGCAGACAAGCGTCCCGATCCGGCGTTGCTGAAACTGCTGCTGCGGAAGAATGACCTCTTTTTTCATCGCTATCGTCCGCAGAACGAAACTTATCTGCGCGGGTTCCGAAAGCATGAACAAGGACAGAATGCGGCGGAAATTCTGGTCTTCGATCAGTTGATTGAACGGGTGGAAGAACAGATTGCCGCGACGTTGAACGGCAAACCGGTTCCGCCGGAGATCGTTCTGCCAGAACCGGCACCGCTGGCATTCAAGCCGTTGACTCCGGAAGAGCAGCAGAAGACCTTCCAGCTGGCAGAAGGACTTGAGATTCAGCTGTATGCCGCGGAGCCGCTGATCGGGAATCCGATCCACATGAACTTTGACAGTCGTGGACGGCTCTGGGTGGCCTGCAGTCCGATCTATCCGCAACTGCGTCCGGGAGCGACTCCCAATGATTCCATCGTCATCCTCGAAGATACCAACGGAGACGGCGTCGCCGACAAACAGACGACCTTTGCAGACGGCCTGTTGATCCCGACTGCGATTCTGCCGGATGAACAGGGGGGGGCCTATGTCGCCAACTCGACCGAGCTGATTCATATCGCCGATACCGATGGTGATGGAGTCGGTGATCGCCGCCAGTTGCTGTTGTCCGGGTTTGGAACAGAAGACACGCACCATATTCTCCACACATTCCGCTGGACCCCGGATGTTCTGCTGGCGTTCAACCAGTCGATTTACATCCACAGTCATCTGGAGACGCCATACGGTGTTGAACGGATGTTGGGATCGGGCATCTGGCGTTATCGGAAAGGGACTGCCCGTGCCAGTCAGGTCATGTATGGACTCGTCAATCCCTGGGGATTGATCTACGACCAGTGGGGGCAGAGTTTTGCCACAGACGGGGCGGGGGGGGACGGAATCAACTATGCCTTCCCGGGAGCGGCCTACGTCAGTGCCGTCGGATATGACCGCATCCTGAGAGGCATGAATCCCGGGCAGCCGAAGCATTGCGGGTTGGAAATCATTTCCGGTCGACATTTTCCGGAGGACTGGCAGGAAGTCCTCGTCGCGGCGGACTTCCGTGGAAACCGGATCAACCGCTTCAAGCTGGCTCCACAGGGATCCGGCTATGTCTCGAATCAATTGTCAGATCTGGTCAGCAGCACCGACCGGGCATTCCGTCCCGTCGACATGAAACTTGGACCGGACGGAACTTTGTACATCGCTGACTGGCACGATTCGATCATCAATCACGGTGAAGTGGACTTCCGTGATCCGCGACGTGACGACCGGCACGGCCGCATCTGGCGCGTCACTGTGAAAGATCGGGCGAAAGTCGCTCCGCCGGAACTGGAGAAAGCCAGTGTGGAACAATTGCTGGAACACCTGAAAGCCCCGGAACAATGGACCCGTCAGATGGCGCGCGTTCAATTGTCGATCCGCCCGACCGAATCGGTTGTGCCGGCACTGTCGAAATGGATCGCTGAACTGGATGCCGCCGATCCTCTGTTTGAGCAGCGTCGTCTGGAAGCGATGTGGGCGTCGCAGGCGATCGGAAAACTGAATCCGGAGTTCCTGAATGCCATTCTCGCTTCTCCGGATCACCGAGCCCGGGCGGCGGCGGTGCGGGCACTTTCGCAGTCGACGCAGGAGACGTTTGGGCTGGCTGCGGAGTTGCCGGGATTCAGTGCTTTGGAAAAGGCCGTTGCGGATCCGCATCCACAGGTTCGTCTGGAAGCCGTGAACGCCTTGCGGGAAGTCGGAACGGCTCAGGCCGCTGAAATCGCACTTCGGGCGCTGGACCAGGAAGTGGACCAGTACATCGATTACGCCTTGTACCTGACGGTTCGGGCGACTCAAAAACAATGGCTTCCCCGGTTTGAAGCAGGAGAGTCGGAATGGAACGGCAACATCGCCAAGACGTTGTTTGCTTTCAAAGCCATCGACAACGCTTCGTCGACGGCGCCGTTGTTGAAGCTTCTCGCGGCAGATCAGATTCCTGCTGAGAAACTCGATGATGCCCTGGGGACGATCGCGAAGTTTGCCGGGAAGGGGGATCTGAAAGTTCTCTTTGATCGTGCCATCGCCAAGCCGGAGGAGCGCGCCCGACTGCTGAACACACTCGTCACCGCCGCCAATCGGCGGCGCGAAGCTCCTGAAGGGGATCTCGCAGCACTGGGAACATTGTTCGGAGATCCGGCCGCTTTGCGCTTGATCGGATTGTGGCGACAGACACAGTTTCAACCACAATTGATTGCGATCGTGGAAGATCCGGCGCAGCCGACTCCTGTTCGTCATGCGGCGATCGACGGGCTCAAGGGATTCGATGACAAATCGACCCTTGAACGATTCGCGAGTGATGCGAAACTGGCGCTGCCGTTTCGCCGGTTGTCAGTGATTGCCCTGATTTCATTGAGTCCGGACGTGGCCGCCACAAAAGCGGTCGACTTGCTGACTCAGGCGAATGACCAGCAGGATTTCGAAATGACCGAAATTCTGAATGCGTTCCTCGGAGCAAAAGAAGGGCCGGAACGACTGGCGGCCGCTCTGAAGGAGAAAACCCTGCCGCCGCATGTGGCAACACTGGCGGTGCGTCGCGCTGAAACCATCGGCGGGCGCGGGGCCGAACTGGTCGAGATCCTCCGTACGGCGGGAGGATTGAAGATGGTGAACAAGACTCTCAGCCCGGAAGAACTGGCAGCGCTGATCGCCCAGGTGGGGAAACAGGGAGATGCCCGGCGCGGAGAACTGGTCTATCGACGAAAAGAACTCACCTGCATCAATTGCCATTCCATTGGTGGCGCAGGGGGGCTCGTTGGACCGGATATGTTGTCACTGGGGGCCAGTTCTCCCGTGGACTACATCATCCAGTCATTGCTCGAACCGTCAGCGAAGATCAAGGAAGGGTATCACACCGTCAGTGTGGCGACGGAAGACGGGAAAGTGATCAATGGAGTTCTCGTTCGGGAAGGCTCGGACGATCTGGTTCTCCGTGACGCACAGAACAAGGAAATTTCGATTCCCAAGGGGGACATCGACGAACGGGCGAACAGTCCGACATCGATGATGCCTGCGGATTTGACAGCGAAGCTGGCCCGGGACGAGTTTGTCGATCTCATCGCGTTCCTGTCGGCACTGGGGAAAGATGGTCCCTACAAAGTTCCTCAGAACCGCTTGATTCGAAAATGGACTCTCAAGGATGGACAGGAACTGTTGAGCAACGTCAACGGGACGATCAATGTCCCGGAAGTTCAGGGAGCTCAGGCAGCATTCCAGATCAACGTGACGACCGCCGGAAAGATCGGCTTGAAAGCCAATGACAATCTGGGACTGTATCTGACGCATGGGGGCGGTGATCAGGATATTCTTTCCAAGGACGGAGTCACGGTGCTGGACCTCCCGGCCGGACTGCAGACCTTCCAGATGAGTATTTTCGTTCACCGCAGGCATCCGATTTCCATCGAGATCGTTGACGTGGAAGGCTCTTCCGGCAGAGCAGAAGTCGTGAATCGGTAAGGGACTCATCCCGGTCGGAAGCCGGCAGTCGAGAGTGTCGACGGGACGGCTTCATAACGGAATTCCACGTCGCAGGTCTTTTGTGGCAGTTCAACGACAGGCCCTTGTTCTGGATGTGATGTCGTGACCGATCAGACCGATTACGTGAACTCGTTCGAGACCCTGGTTCCCGGGGGAGGCCTGCCCGGCAACGAGCATCAGGACTGGTCCGGCGGAGTGATCGGCTCCAGTGTCGGCCCGTACCGGCTGTTGCAGGTCCTCGGTGAAGGGGGGATGGGAACCGTTTATCTGGCCGCGCAGGTGGAACCGGTTGAGCGCCAGGTCGCACTGAAGCTGATTCGGCAGGGAATTGATTCTTCACAGGTTCTGGCTCGATTCGATGCGGAGCGCCAGGCCCTGGCGATGATGGATCACCCGAATATCACCCGGGTGCTGGACGCGGGGAATGCCATTGATGGGCGTCCTTATTTTGCGATGGAACTGGTTCAGGGATCAGCCATCACCGACTACTGTCGGCAGAATGCCCTGAATCTGACGGACCGGTTGGCGCTGTTCGTTCCTGTCTGTCAGGCGATTCAGCACGCGCACCACAAAGGGGTCATTCATCGGGACATCAAGCCTTCGAACATTCTCGTCGCGACGGTCGACGGCAAACCGGTTCCGAAAGTCATCGACTTCGGTGTCGCCAAGGGGACCGACCGGCAGTTGTCGAAATCCGGTGACCAGACCCAGTGTGGAACGGTCGTCGGAACACTGGAATATCTGTCTCCGGAACAGGCCCGGTACAGCGAACAGGGAGTCGATACCCGCACCGATATTTACTCTCTGGGAGTCGTGCTCTACGAACTTCTGACCGGCGAAACTCCACTGGGACCGCAGCAGAAGCAGCAGAAGAGTCTGCCGGAGATGTTGCGGGTGATTCTGGAAGTCGACCCGCAGCGCCCCAGTGCCCATCTGACGACATCCATCTCATCCGGAGAGCTTTCAGACACTCGCCGTTTTGATCCCCAGAAACTGAAACGCCAGATCCGGGAAGAGCTGGACTGGATCGTGATGAAGTGTCTGGAGAAAGATCCGGCACGTCGGTACGAATCGGCCAATGACCTTGCCCGGGATCTTGAGCGATTTCTGACGGGAGAACCGGTCGAAGCCTGTCCGCCGTCGACGGCATACCGGTTACGGCATCTGCTTCGTAAACACAAAGGGAAGCTCGCCGCTGGACTGACGTTTCTGGTCTTGCTGATGGCCAGTGCCGTCTTCTGTGGCTGGCAGGCCTGGCGGGCGACCGTTGCGGAACAGCATGCCCGTTCTGCCGAACAGAACATGCGGCTGGAGCGGGATCGCGCACGGGAAGCGATCACTCGGAAGATTGCCGAACGGCTCAACGGAGACCTGGAGCGACTCGCTGTTGTTCCGGAAGTGATTGCGAGTGCCGTCGGCCTGCATCGGGACTGGACGGAAGCAGGGCTGGAAAACTGGATGCGCTCCCAGATGGCGCGGGAGTCTGCCATCTTCGGGTTGAATGTCGGATTCGAACCGGATCAGTTTCAACCAGGAGTTCAGGATTTCGATCTGTATGTGTTTCGCGGTCCCCAGGGAGTCGAAAAGAAGATCCTCACTCCCCCGCATTATCTTCCTGTCTATCGGGAATGGGACTGGTATACGAAGCCGAAAACCACACTCCGTTCCATCTGGTCGGAACCCTTCATTGATGTGGGGGGCGGGGACATTCCGATGGTCACCTTCTCTGTCCCGGTTCTCCGTGACAAGAGCTTCGTGGGTGTTGTGTCGCTCGATTTGTCCGTGGATTACTTCCGTGTGCTGCGGCAGTGGTTGTGTGATCTGGATTTCGGTGAAGGCTGCTATGGTTTCGTGGTCAGCCGGGAGGGAATCATCATCAGTCATCCTCATCCTGAGTACGATCTCGCAGATCGGGCACGCTTGGAACAGTCCCCCTTGAAACTCAGTGAACTGGCCGAGAAAGATCCGGAGTTCCAGAAACTCCCGCTGCGAATGCAGCAGATGACTTCCGGCCGCGTGCTCGCTGTCGATCCGTGGACGGGAAAGAGTTCGGTGTTTCAGTTCGAATCCATTCCAACAGCACGCTGGTCGTTCGTGTCTGTCGTTCCGGAAGGAACATAGTGCCGTTTGCTCGACCATGTGCCCGCCCGTGCTGCCGGAGAGGATTCGGCGTCGAGGTCAGTCAGGATCGCCTGGATCTCTGTTATCCACCGACTCCTTCACTGGCATCCAGGCTCCCCGGATTCAGCTGATTGGCATGCTCCGTGCGCCAGGAGAACCAGCGGGCGAGTGCATTGCGGCGGTCTGTCTCGCTGGAGAATCCCGGGGAATTGCTGATGGAGCGCCGCTCCGGATCTCCTTTCGCCGGAGGGAATCCATAGTCGTCGGGATTCTGCTGGGTCAGGATGACCAGTGCCTGCAGAGCCATGTCATTGATGACCAGATCCGGCGGGTTCGCCTCATCCTTCTCCGTCTCAACCCGTCCACTCTCCGTGCGGGGAATCCGTTTCCGGAACTCATCCGCTTCCGTCGCGTCGTTCAACTGGAGTGACAGCAGGCGATCCTGATCCAGCAGTGCCTCGAGATCGATGACGTCAGACAGATCACCGTATCGGGCGAGAAATCCGACGGCATGCTGTAATTGAGCCCGCGATTGTCCCAGAGTTTTGCGCTTTGTGACAATCTCCCGGGCCGGGACAATTCCGGCCGGCAGCTTGAACCGGATGGCCAGTTGCAATCGTGACGCTGCGCTGGTTTGTCCGTTCTGCTGGACCCAGTGACTGAGCAAGGCTTCGTAGACCGCCCGTTCTTCTTCGGTCGCCCGCAGAATCGTGTTGGAAAACTCCGCTTCACTGATGAGTGACGACACCGTTCCTGAAGAGACGGGACTGGGACGGGCACCGGGATAAACGGAAAGAAACAGCAACGTCACGATACTGGCCTGATTGAGATCCTGAACACTGCGGCGATCGAAGAACGTCCTCAGATCCGCACAGCGTCGCTCCAGATCGTAAGTCCAGGTGTCCGGTTTCAGGACAACGGCCAGCATCAGGTCCGGTTCCTGTTCGATCATTCGGACGTAGAGACCCCGGGACGCCGGTCCGTCTCCGACGAGAGACTGGAAGGCCTCCCAGCCCGGCGCCAGTTCCGCAGGTGCGGTCCACGGGTCTGCGAAAATGCGTTCCCTCTGTTCCAGAAACGCGAGCCGTTGCAGCTGTTTCAGCAATCGTTGGGATCGCTGTCGGATTTCCGGGTCGCTGGATTGAGTTCCGATTCCTGCCAGCCGCAGTCCATCGGCTCCCTGATGAATCAGCTCTTTCTCAGCGGCAATCCGTTCGTGAAAATTCCGTGCCCCGAGCTTTCGGATCAGACCCGGCAATGGTTCACTGGCCGATCCAGTCTGCGTCAGACCGAGCAGCGTGATCAGGCCAAGTTGGAACCGGAAACGGGGCATGACGGGAGACACTTCGTCTGAACGTCCCGTACCTGACAGGCATCGGACCGAACGGCCTGCTTCAGATGTGATCTCAGATCAGGACAGACAGAGACGCTGTCTGACCGTGCGACCGCTGAATAACGGGACCACCGGAAAATGTGGTGACTCCTGCATGATCGGTTTTCAGGCGAAGGCTGGCAAGCCGAACTGGAGACCAAGTCGGGGAAAATGGACTGGTTTCCCCTTTCGTCGCTTCGTGCCTGGCGTCATTTGCGGGAAAATCGGATTTCCGCCAGGCAGAAAATTCCACTGACGGGATCCCTGGCGGAATGCCGGTGGCCGCCGGTCTCCAGTGGAAACCAGCGGCCACACAGTCCAGTTCCCTGTTCAGTTCCCACTCCAGTTCCCAGTTCTCCTGGAGTGAGCAATCGTCGTGTGACTCTCCCCGGAGATTCTTTATGACGGCTTGCGGACGAATTCTTCGCTCGTTGCCAGGAAATCGGCGACATTGCGGTCGATCACATCGATACTGCGATTCCAGAACTCTGGTTGAGTGAGATCGAAGCCCAGCGTCTTCTTGACGGCCTCTTCGGCATTCATGCTGCCGGTCGCGATCAGCAGTTCACGGTACTTCTCCGGGAACTTGGCGCCGAAGTCTTTCGCGGTGGAGTACAACCCCAGCGACAGCAGGTAACCGAACGTATACGGGAAGTTGTAGAACGGCAGACCGGAAATGTAGAAGTGAAGCTTTGAGACCCAGAATGTCGTCTGCCATTGCGAAAACGCATCGCAGTACGCTTCCTTCTGAGCAGCCAGCATCATTTCCGTCAGTCGTTCCGACGACAGTTCCGCTTCGGCCCGTTCCTGATGGAACTGGTTTTCAAAGAGGAAGCGGGCATGGATGTTCATCAGAAATGCGACAGAATCTGTCAGCATGTTGTTGAGGATTCCAAGTTTCTCGCCAGCCGATTTCGTGTTCTGCAGGCGGCGTCCTCCCAGAATCGCTTCCGCAAAGGTCGAAGCCGTCTCGGCCAGATTCATCGGATAGTCCTGCAGGAAGTACGGCTGCGTTTTCAGGACATACGAGTGATAGGCATGACCCAGTTCATGGGCGAGCGTCGACATGTCGTCCGCGCTCCCCTTGTAGGTCATGAAGATCCGGGACTGTTTGCGAACCGGCAACCCGGTGCAGAATCCCCCTTGCCGCTTCCCGCTCCGATTCTCTGCTTCGATCCAGCGGTCCTTGAATGACATCCGGGCAAAGTCGCCGAGTTCTCGACTGAACTCATCGAAGGACTCGATAATCGTGTCGCAGGCATCGTCCCAGGTCAGGGTGTCTCCGCTGATCGCGGCCTGAGGCAGTGGAGCCAGCTGGTCGTACCAGGCGAGTTTCTCGATCCCGAGCAACTGGGCTTTTCGTTCAAAGAACTTCAGCAGCACCTGCTTCCGCTGGGAAATGACGTCCCACATCGTTTCCAGTGTCTGGCGCTGCATCCGGTTGTATCGCAGCGGTGCGTCCAGATGGTCCTGGGTTTTCAATCGCTTGTAGCGGGACAGTCGAGTTCCGGCGAGGTGATTCAGGCAGTCCGCACTGGTATCGGCCAGTTTTCCCCAGGCCTTTTCCAAGGCAAAAAAGTTGTTCTCCCGAGTCGCTCGATCGAGGAGATCCAGCCGGACCTGCCCGGGAGATTTCTTGACGAGTTCTCCCTTCTGCATCAGTTCGACTTTCAGTTCCCCGGAGATCCGGTCGTACAACCGGCCCCAGGCATGAATGCCGTCGACTCCGAGTTCAGCGGAGAGCATCTCGAGATCTTTCTCGAGCCGGAACTGGGCATTGGCCCGTGAATCCTGCAGGAAGAACAGGATGTTGTTGAGTCGTGGATCACCGGATGCAAAGGACTTGAGTTCTTCGTCGCTCACTCCGCGAAATGCGAGTTCCAGATTTGTGAAAACCTGATTCCGTTCAGGTCCTGTCGCTCCGAGAATCGCTTCCACCTGCATGTAGGCTTTGTTCTCGGCATCGGCGGCCGAGTAGCAGCCGACGAAGGCGCCCAGATCACAGGAATAGGCGAACAGTTTCTCGACCCGTTCGAGAAAATCTCCCCATGTGGCAGCGTGATCCCGTGTCGGGGAAGGCAACGACTCCGATTCCGCCGCCAGCACCGAAAGGTCGGCTTTGAACTGGTCAATCAGGGCCTTGAACTCCGCGGTATCCGGGCGGGGATAGAGTGATTCCAGATCCCAGGTAATGGCGTATTTTTGAGTCGCTGCTGTCGTCATGGTATTGGAGAATCCTTCAGTCTCGCTGACATGGAAGGATTCACTGTAACGGTATGACAGAAAAACGACTATGGAAAATTTCGGATTGTCGCCGAAGGAGGTGATCCTGTTTTTTCGTGATTTGTGGATTTTGAGCTGCCGGACCGGTTTGGTGGATCGTCTGGCCGCGATGACAGAGAAGCCTGCTGCGAAATGTCCGGCACTACGGCGATGGAAGGTGAAGTGCGGATTGGATCATTCGCTGCACACCCGATTCGAACTTGAAGGAGAGTTGCAGCTGATCGGGAAGAGACCGGATTCTCAGTGCGACTTCATCTTGTGGGTCGGCTTCCGGAGAGACTTCCAGCAGTTTCTGGAAACGATCCTGGTCCTCTTTCCGGGACTGGGCCAGAAGGACCAGCCAGGGACGCAGATGGCAGCTCAGGGCCACCAGATCCGGAGACTCGAGCGAAGAGGGCTCCAGTCCGGTCAGGACGGGGGGAACACTCTCTCCACCGACCGCAAACAGGAAGGCGTATGAGTTCGTTCCCATATACAGAGAGGAATTGTCCCCATAGAGCATCCGGTCATCAGCGCTGATTTTCTTCGGAAGAATCTGATGGACAGACAGGCTTCCCTGGCGGACCGCATTGATGCGGACTTCACGGACTTTTGATGTTTCCGCAGCGTACGGAAGCACGGTGACCAGCGATTCACTGAGCCGTTCGGACTTCTGACCGGCGACTGAACCGTAGAGCACCATGTGCTTCCCGTCGGATGGAACGAAGGCGAGATGAGCTTCGAGCCGTCCGGTTTCGATGGTGGCTGCAATCATGTCTGAAGCTCCGGACGCCGCCGGCCAGTCTTCCCTTCGGATTCGCGGCCCGACTTCCTGGCTGACATGTTCCCAGATCCGGGCGAATCCCAGACTCATTAACTCTCGAATGGGAGGTGGAAAATCAACGGCGAACGTCGCTTCCGCCGCCGTGGGGCGTCCAGAGTCGGGGATCCGTTCGATGCGCGCCGCCTGCAACCGGATTTCTGCGAGATCCTGAGACAGCTTGGAATCCGGCAGTGCGAACCAGCTGACATCGAACTCCAGATTCGAATCGAATAGCAGGTTCAGTTCGATCTGGCGGGTACCGCCTCGCCAGCGTTTCAGGCAGCTGGCCGAAAACTCGGCGATTGCTCTGAGGAGAACCCCGTCGTTCTCCGGCAGCGTTGTCGACTTCTGGCGGAGCTTTTCGATCTCCCGCGCAAGCGACCTGGACCAGCCGTGCTGAATCTCTGCAGGAATCCCTGCCGGACGAATGCAGATCGACACATCATTGTCGACGGTGCCGGAGGGAAGCCACTGGGGAATCCAGGCCGGATCATTCAAAAATTCGGGATGATTGGTCACCAGCAGTCGCTGATCGAACTCCGCGGCGCCGAGCTCTTTGGATCCCCGTCGGATGCGCCATTGATTTTCCGCCAGCTTCTCAATCTTCAAATCGGGAATCTGCGCACACAACGCGAGAAACAGCGAGGTGTCCGTGACAGGCAGTGCCAGAATGCACAGCGGATCTTCCAGAGTCTTTCCTCGGGCGCGGACCAGCAGCACAATGGGACGGGTCGGATCCAGTCCGGGGATGGCCGGGAACTGTTCCAACTGCCGCATGGACGAGGCGAACGGGAGATCCGGAAGTTGCACAGAAATCCGCTGCACCCAGCCACGGGTCCGTTCCAGACTCTTTAACGTGACAATGCCCCATGGTTCGTTCTGCACAACCGGGGGAGCAGGAGTCTCGGCTGTCGGCGCAGAGGGGACGTCCTGTGCCGTCACGGCACGTGTGAGACTGACCAGTAATAGGAGCAGTGTGGCAGTCTGCTTCATCGTTTGAGACCGGTTTGGTCGAACATGTGCTTGCGCGGTACGGTTTTCGACTGGAAAAACGCTGGTGCCCGCACTGCAGGACGGCTGACATGACTCTCATGACGATACCTGATTCCGGAGTCTCCGGTTTCAGGGAACTGGCTCCTCTTCATCCCGGACACTGAATTCCAGTTTCCACTTCCGGCCGGTTTGTGTGCTCACGCACCAGAGTTCAAAAATCCCCAGTTCGGTGATGGTGGATTGAAATCGAACCGGAACAGAGCCGCCGACATTTTCATCTTCCACCGGCAGATTTGCTTCCAGCGGATCGGTTTCCGTCAGTTCCTCCGGTTCCCAGCGGCGGAGAAGATCGCCGGGACGGTCTTCTTTTCTGACGGGAGAGCGGAAAAATCGGAACTGCGCCGGTTCTCCGACAATCAACCCGAACTCGTCCGACGGCACGTCCACCTGTGTTCCCTCTTCCATTCCACGGGGAACGACGCAGAGAGCGTTCAGCGGACGCGGGGCCCCGGGAATGGCCAGTCCCGATGTTTCGATTCCGACGTAATAGGACTGGGCCGTGCCCCCCCGAATCCGGACTCCCCCATGATCCTTGGCCCAGGCATAGTAGGCCGCACCACGGGCGACGGCATGGTCGAGATCCCGTTCGCCTGCCAGCGCCTGCGGCGGCGCATGGGGAAACCAGTCGGCCATGACTTTCAGCAACCGGGACTGCAGCACTGTCGACTTGAAGACACCGCCGTTCACCAGCACGTCGGTCGGTCGAACAGCGGACTCATGGCTCGCGTGCTGCTTCAGGAAACCGGCAATGTGTCGGGTGATTCCTGTTTCCGTTTCAAACGGCAATCCGATCTGCTGGAATCCCGATGCCCGGCGTCGCTGGACGACGGAACTCAACGGGCACTCCGGGAGAAATCCTTCGAGCAGCAATTGTTGTGTGGAGCTTTTGTCGAGATCGACGGAGACGGCTCCGCCCACCAGTTTTCGGCCGCGTCCCTGCACGGTGACCGGGGCGGTCTCTGTGCCTCCTTCTGTCAGCAACCCTTCTTTGGCAAGTCGGCAGGCGTGCCAGAGCGAGACGGATTGCCAGGGATCGAGCGTCACCCCTTTTTCCGTGAATCGGGTCGCCGCATGATGCGCGAGCGCGAGGTCCATGTTGTCTCCTCCCACGAGGAGATGGTCTCCGACGGCAACTCGACGCAGTTGCAGTTCCCCCTGTTCTTCAGCGACGGTGACCAGTGTCAGGTCGGTCGTCCCCCCTCCGACATCGACCACGAGAACCGTGTCTCCCACTTTGACCAGTTTTCGCCAGCGCTCACCCGCATCAGCCAGCCAGGCGTACACCGCTGCCTGCGGTTCTTCGAGGAGAATGAAATTCTCCGGAAGCCCGGCGGCCAGCGCCGCTTCACGAGTCAGTTCCCGGGCACTGGCATCAAACGAGGCGGGGACCGTCAGCACCACTTGCTGATTGGCCAGCAGTGCGTTGGGGAACTGCTGATTCCAGGCGGCAACGAGATGCTCCAGATAGCGTTGAGACGCCAGGACCGGTGAGATCTTTTTCACCTCCTCGGGAGCGCCCCAGGGCAGAATGGACTGATGGCGGTCTACCCGGCTGTAGCACAACCAGGATTTCGCTCCGCTGACGGTCCGGTCGGGATTCTCGGCCGCCTGTCTTCGGGCCCATTCTCCGACAACGAAATCCCGGCCAGATTCCCAGGGAAGGTCATACGCCGCATCCGTTTGTGGCGCGAGAAACAGAAACGACGGCAGGCTGCCACGTGATTCTACGGTTCCCGGGCCGACGAGCTGGGGGATCTGCAGAATTTCCGGCCGTGGCTGTTCCGCAGTGGCCGCACAGTAACTCACCACGCTGTTCGTGGTTCCGAGATCGATTCCGATCAGAAATTCAACGCTCATGACGGGAGGGGAATCCGTAGGAAGTTTGAAAACGGGAGGGCAAGAATCGGACTCGCGGGGCATTCGACAGAACCCGTGAATGCGCCTGACCGGCTATCGGGGAATCTCCACTTCCGCCGGTGCCAGCAGCTGTTGAGAGTCGGCGGCTCCAGTCCAGACCGGAAGATCACAGCGTTCTGCTTTCCAGCCGGGGTGAACGACGACACCCGTCACCGGACGGCGGTCCGTCACGTTCCCCACGAGCCGATACTGTGCGGCCGATTCGTTGCCGGACAGCGTGACGGGGGATCCTTCTGCGACGTCGATTGCGGGGCCCAGTTGAAACAGTCGCTTGAACACCGCCTGACAACCACGGTGAACATCCCGGACGGCTCCCCCCACCTGTTCGTTGGAATAAGGAGTGATCTCTTCCTGAATGAAGTCCAGAAACCGGGCTTCTCTCTGCAGGGTTTCCAGCAATGTCAGCGCGTCGCTGCGGGCAGGAGGCTTCGGCGCCGGAGGGGGAGCAGGTTTTGAAACAGGAGCGGGAGTGGGGGCTTCGACCGGGGGGGGGAGCGTCTTCAATTGACGAACCTGTTCTGCTGCATCGGCACGAAACAGCACGTCAAAGAAAATCCGAAATGCGAGACCAATGCGTCCCATCGACTGACCTTTTCTCCGGAATCATCTCGATTCAATACCATGGGAGTCTGACTTGGGGGCCTGACTCGCAGAAGCACCGACTTCCCGACGATTCGGTGATGCGTGTCGGTGTGGGAGCGATTTCACCCCGCCTGCAGATGGTAGAGCAATTTGCACATTTGTCTACGTCCTGCCACTCTGGCATCGGATCTGGCCTGTCAGGATTGCCGGCCATGGGGGTGTGGACATTTTCACGCTGGTCTGGCGGAGAGAAATTCGAAGCACGAAATTCGAAACAGATTCGAAGAGTTCAAATTCAAAACCCTCTGACGGTCTGTCTGAGGGGGATGGATCTTTTGGGTTTGTTTCGAATTTCGTGCTTCGAATTTCGGATTTTCATGGGAAAAGGCCACTCTGATTGTCCACACGTCCATGGCCAGAGCGCGGGGCAGGAGATCCCGAGGTCAAGAAATTCACTTCACCCGACGTCGTCGTTGGAGAAAGCCAGACGTTCAGGTAGGATACAACTTGAAGTCTGACGTTGCCGTCTCATGGAATTCCCGGGAACGTCCTCGTCCCTTCCTGATTTCCCGTCTGAATTTGACAGTCGTCACCCCGAGTCTGATGCGACAGGAGAACCCGTGGCCTCGTCGATGCCTCCCTGCGAGATGGTCGCGTTCAAAGACCATGTGACAGTCACGCTCCGTCCAGAAATCGTGCAATCCAGCTGGTCGGACATTGAATCCTTCGGCGGAGATGTGCGGACTGAACTGGAGAGCCGCAGATCTCCTGCCTGCGTGGTCGACCTCTCCCCATTGACCTATATGGGAAGTGCGATTGTCGCGCTGATCGTCCGGGTCTGGAAAGTGGTTCAGGCACAAGACGGGAAAATGGTCGTGGTCTGCAAACATCCCGGAGTGCGGGAAGTCATTGAACTGGCGGGCCTGGATAAAATCTGGACGATTGCTCCGGAATTGTCCGTGGCTCAGAAAAAACTGGGGGTGAAGAAGCCTGTCGACCCGCCGGTGGCCGTGGCTCCCGCAGGCACGCATGACAGCAGTCCACCGGTCAACCTTCAGCCGGTCCCGTTGCATTCCGAGTCAATCGCCTCTCCCCGATCGTCGAGTGCCTGGTATTTTGCACTCGGGGCGCTGACGGTGCTGGCTGCGGTCGTCGCGGTGCTGGCAGCGGTTCTGTTCAATGCTTCCCGGCAGTAGTGTCGCTCGGGAAGTTGTGGGATTGTGCGTGGTGTAGTCCGTCCATCAGTCTTCCCGGAAGCGAAATGCGGTATGTCGAATTCTCCAGAGAACAGCTCAGAATCCCCCTCGACGGATGCTCAACGGGAGTTGCAGCAGCACATCTCGCTCGGGCAGGAATTGAAGATGACCCGCCTGCGCGCGGATGCGGTTCCGCCGGAATCCCGGCAGAAAGCATTGCAGGAAGAGCTCGCCAGCCTGATCAGTGTGGTGGGGGCCGCTCCACTCGTCGAGCTGTTGCTGGAACGGGCCTTTGAGCTGGGGGCCACGGACATCCATCTCGATCCGCAGCGGGACGGAATGCATGTTCGTCTACGGCTCGACGGAGTGCTCCATCACATTCTGCGACTGGATCCGCAGCAGACGCAGCCCGTGGTGTCCCGGGCAAAACTGCTCGCCAACATGGATATCACAGAACGCCGGTTTCCACAGGACGGGCAGATTTCGTCCCAGGTGCTGCGGCATCGCCGTGACGTCCGCGTCGGCTCCGGCCCGACCATTTATGGGGAACGGATCGTCATGCGGCTGATGCCGGATGACTCGCAGTACAGCGATCTCCGTTTACTCGGAATGTCGCCGACCCAGATCGAACAGGTGCATCGGGGAATACAGTCCCCGTTCGGCATGATTCTCAGCGTCGGGCCAGTCGGCAGCGGCAAAAGCACCACGATCTACACCTGCCTGTCAGCTCTCAACCACCCGCAGCGAAGTCTGGTGACGATTGAAGACCCCGTGGAGCGACGAATCGACGGAGTGAATCAGATTCAGGTGGATTCGAAAATCGAATTCGGATTTGTGGAAGCATTACGGGGAGTTCTGCGTCAAGATCCCAACGTCATCATGGTCGGAGAGATCCGGGATGCGGAAACCGCACATATCGCGATTCGGGCCGGTCTGACCGGAACGACCGTGCTGAGTACGCTCCACGCCGGTGACACCGGGGCGACCATTGACATGTTCCGGGAATTTCAGGTCCCACGAATGTTTCTGGCGGATTCCATCAAGTGCATTATCGCACAACGGCTGTTGAGGAAAGTCTGTACGAAAAACCAGGAAACTTACACGCCGGACGAAGCCACGGCCGAATTCCTGCGAATCCCGGCAGACCGCATTCCCGAGACACGACTGGTGCGAGGAATTCCCTCTGAGGTCAATTTCCAGACAGGATATCTGGGGCGGACCGGGGTGTTTGAAGTGATGTCGATCAACGACGGGGTCAGGGACCTGCTCCTGGCCGGAAAGCCGGGACGGTCTGTCTCTGAATACTGCCAGTCGGAGCTCGGGATGGTCACCCTCGAAGCGAGTGCCCGGGAGAAAGTGATGCAAGGAGTGACCTCAGTCGATGAACTGGTCCGCGTCCTGATCTGAGACGGATGTGGTGCCTGGAAAAGATGAAAGCACTTTTATGAGCATTCCAAGCCGTTTGAACATGCGCTTGCCCTGCTCGACCTCCTCATCATGTCAGCCTTTGCCTCTTGTTGCCTCTTGTTCCCAAGCTCCAGCTTGGGAACACACTCGACGCCGAGCTCTGCTTGGCCACTCTCGTCCAGCCCCTGTTTTCTTCCGGCTTTTCATTTCCAGGCGGCTCGTCACAACGACGCCGTCTTCAATGGGAATCACGAAGCAGAGCTTCTGGGGGAGTGCGTTCCCAAGCCGGAGCTTGGGAACGAGGGGAATGAATCACATTCACCATAAGGATATTTTATGACGAGGAATCTATTCTTCTCCTGGTTCATGTCCACTGTTCTTGTGGCTCAAAATGCCCAGTCACAGCAGCCTCCCGTTGTAAGTTCTAAGCAGCCGGATATTCCTGCTTCGAGGTCTTCCGGGGATGAATTTACTCTTTCTGCATCTCGAAACCAGAAATGGAATCTATTTAGCATGAGTGATTTTGAAGAATATAGAAAGTGGATTAATATTCATTACACGATGAGCCGCGGGGTTGGCGCGGACAATAAGCGTAATCATCCGGTCGTTGTCGGTCTTTCTTTTAGCGTTGAGAGACATGCTGAAAATGGTGGACATGGTTGTAAAATCAATCGCGGTTCGGTTTGGGATCAAGCTAGGATTCGTGGTCGAGTGCCATCTTTGGACTATACTGTTCGTCTACCAGCCATTAGCACAGGCGATGTTCTTCCACTCACGAATGGCATGCTTTTTCAAGTAAAATCACTCGATGACGAAAATGACGCCATGGTTTTGGAGCGAATTTTTCCAAGTCAATTTTCAAAATCCCCCAAGATTAGCGAAAATTGCCGAATCATTCCATTTGGTGACCTTCCATTTAGTGGCCCTGGCACTGAACTTGGAGCTGGTTACTCTTCGGTTCGGGCAAAAATTGTGCATCGACAACAGCAAAACCATGATTCTGCTTCACAAGCTGAAGGAGACCGAGTTGTCGTTCAGATCGATCTGTTTCGTTGGCCCCCCGGTGAAAATGTTATTCTTTCGAAACCGATAAAGGAGATGGCAATTGTTCTAGAAATCACCATAGGCTCAAAGATCCAGATCGGCGGCATTGAGTACACAGTTCGAAATATTGTTTTTCCGGATCCAGAGAATCATATTATCGGCTGGGTGGAACTGGAGATGCCGCCGTTCAACGAAACTAAGGAAACCAATGCTTGGGAGAAAGAACAGGAAATGTGGAAGGAACGCTGGGGAACTATCCAACATCCATGAAATCATCGACTGGGTGGCTGGGGCGTTCTGGCAAATGACAACTACGAAAGAACAAGCCACGAAGTGTGAAACGGAATGAGAGTTTTAACGTGACAGCCCCAGGCCCCCGACAGCAGCGTCATCGCCGGAATATGAACGAATTCGGCCACGCTCATGAATTGACATTTTCCTG
>Ga0182736_1000667_pt1 | contig 45992 bp, 37 predicted proteins | sample eDN5th30CKraftBY_FD_128882 | JGI IMG/M metagenome (GOLD analysis project Ga0182736, IMG submission 128882) | Enriched backyard soil microbial communities from Emeryville, California, USA - eDNA 5th pass 30_C Kraft BY (version 2) (version 2) | ecosystem: Environmental > Terrestrial > Soil >... | reverse complement strand
TCCCGCGGCCCGGGCGACATAGCAGGTGTCGAGTTGGTTGACGGCGGCCTCGGCCTGCGAGACGTGGACGTGGACTCCGGCGCCGCTCTGCCGGGCGGCGATCAGTGCGGCCAGCGCCCCGATTGCGGTGACCCGCGCGACCACGTGGTCGGGAAAGACGGTGGTGGCGTCGTAGAAGGGGTGCCGGCCCGGATCTGAGGTGGCATCGGGGTCGGCCCACAACGCGGTGACGCCGGTGGTGGCGCGCACCAGCGGGCCGTACCCCATACGGTCGCTCCACGGCCCGGTCTGGCCGAACGCACTGCTCTCGGCGAGCACCACCCGCGGATTGATACCGCGCAGGGTGTCATAGGAAAATCCCAGGGCGGCAAGTGTTCCCGGCTTGAAGTTGGCGAACACCGCGTCAGCGCCGCCGACCAGACGGCCGAAGATCTCCTTGCCGGCCGGGTTGCGCAGGTCCAGGCCGAACCCCAAGTTGTTGCGGTGCGTCCAGGCGAACGATTCGCTCATCGCCGATCCGGGGCGAGTCTGCCGCAGGCCGTCGGGGTAGGCCGCGCTCTCCACCTTGATGACCTCGGCGCCCAGGTCGCCGAAGAGCCGACTGGCTTCCCCGCCGGCCACGATGACCCCCAGGTCGACGATCCGGACGCCGTCGAACGGCCGGGCTCCGCTCACGCCGCCGGATGCCGGCCCGACCGGCGGGCGGGCTCGCCAGCCGGTGTTCGGGCCGCCGAGGGCCGGTGCCGGGTTGCGGAAGCCGGCCCGGTGATCGTCGACCACGTAGTAGCCGGTCGGGATCAGCGCGGTGCGGCCCGGGGCCAGTTCGGCGTGGGTTGCGGCCCCGGCCGCCGCGAAGTGTTCGCCGGCCAGCACCTGCGCCGGTTCGCCCACGGCGGCGATCGGCACTCCGCGGGCCTGCCCGGCCGCAACCAGCTCGGCCATGTCCTGATCGGCGAACAGGTTGCGGACCAGCACGCTGATCTGCGGCCAGACCGCGAATCGCTCGCCGATCACCCCGAATTTGGGGTCGGCGTACTCCGCGGGCTCCCCCAGCCAGCTCCAGAGGCCGCGCCACTGGCGCGGGGACAGCACACACAGCCGGACGTAGCCGTCCCGGCACGCGTAGATCGGGTAGGCGTCCTGGTTCCGGGGCCGACCACGCCACCGGCTCGCCCCGCGGCGGGCCGCGGCGACCTGGCCCTGGGCGCCGAATATCGGGTCGAGCACCGTGACCACTGCGTCGAAACGCGAGAAGTCGATGTAATCTCCTGTGCCGCAACGCAGCCTGTTGTAGTAGGCGACCAGCACCGCCCAAGCGGCCTGGACCGCAGCGGTCGCCGAGGCTATCCCGGCCGGTGGCAGCACCGGCGTTCCGGTGGTCGGGCCGGATCGGGACAGCGCACCGGAGAGGCCGTAGAGCACCGCGTCGGTGGCCTGCCAGGGTGAACGCGGCCCGCTCGTCCCGAAGTCGGTGACCGACATCGTCACCAGGTGGCCGAACCGGTCGGCCAGCTCCGCACACGAGGTCCCGAAAAGCCAGGTCCCGACGTCGGCGCCGTACCCCGGCCGGCCGCTGTCCACCACGATGTCGGCGGTCGCCGCCAGTTCGTCGAACCGGCGGCGGTCGGCCTCATCGGCCGGATCCAAGGTCACGCTCCGCTTATTGGCGTTGTGCAGCGCGAACGAGATGCTCACGCCGCCCAGCAGCGGAGGGGCGGTGCGCGCCGAACTACCGCCCGGGGGCTCCACTTTGAGCACGTCGGCCCCCAGATCGGCGAGCAACCGGGTGACCGCGTCCGCGTCACCCCCGGCCAGATCGAGGACGCGAACAGATTCCAGCAGCACCCTGACAGGGTATTGAATGGTTGCCGGGGCTCCGCTTCGACGCGGACAATCGCAGAGATGAGTGCAGAGACCACGCCGCCGGCACCGCCTGCGATCTCAGACGATGAACTGGCACGCATCGACGCCTACTGGCGTGCCGCCAATTATCTGTCGGTGGGTCAGATCTATCTGCTGGACAACCCGCTGTTGACCGAGCCGCTGCGGCCCGAGCATGTCAAGCCCCGGCTACTTGGCCACTGGGGTACCACGCCCGGGCTCAATCTGCTGTACGCCCACCTGAACAGGATCATCCGCGACCGCGACGCCGACGTCATCTTCGTCACCGGCCCCGGCCACGGCGGGCCGGCGCTGGTGGCCAACGCCTACCTGGAGGGCACCTACAGCCAGGTGTACACCGGGATCGGGGAGAACACCGACGGGATACGAAAATTGTTCCGGCAGTTCTCTTTTCCCGGCGGTGTACCCAGCCACGTCGCCGCCGAGACGCCGGGCTCCATCCACGAGGGCGGCGAGCTCGGCTACGCGCTGGTGCACGCCTTCGGTGCCGCCTTCGACAACCCGGAGCTGGTGGTGGCCTGTGTCATCGGCGACGGCGAGGCCGAGACCGGGCCGCTGGCGGCCAGCTGGCATTCCAACAAATTCCTCAACCCCGCCGTGGACGGCGCGGTGCTGCCCATCCTGCATCTCAACGGGTACAAGATCGCCAATCCGACTGTTCTGGCCCGGATCCCGCAATCGGAGTTGGAGGCGCTGCTGCGCGGGTACGGGTACCGGCCGATCACCGTCGCCGGCGACGACCCGGCCGTCGTGCACCGGTTGCTCGCGGCGGCACTCGACGACGCGTTCGACGACATCGCGGTGATCCGGCGAACCGCGCGCACCGACAACGCGACCATGCGGCCGGTGTGGCCGATGATCGTGCTGCGCACCCCGAAGGGCTGGACGGGGCCGGCAATCGTGGACGGCACGCAGGTGGAGGGCACCTGGCGGGCGCATCAGGTGCCGCTCGCACAGACCCGTACCGACCCCGAGCACCGCAGGCAACTGGAGGAATGGTTGCGCAGCTACCGTCCCGCGGAGCTGTTCGACGAATCCGGCCGGCTGCGCCCGGAGCTGGCGGCGTTGGCGCCGCGCGGGAATCGGCGGATGAGCGCCAGTCCGCACGCCAACGGCGGGCTGCTGCTGCGCGACCTCGACCTGCCGGACTTTCGTGACTACGCCGTTCCGGTGAGCACACCGGCCACCGAGACCCACGAGGCCACCCGGGTGCTGGGGGCGTACCTGCGCGACGTGATCGATCGCAACCGCGACCGGTTCCGCTTGATGGGTCCCGACGAAACCGCCTCGAACCGTCTTTCGGCGGTGTTCGAGGCGACCGACCGGGTCTGGATGTCGGCGATCGAGCCCGGCGACGATCACGTCGCCCCCGACGGACGGGTTCTGGAGGTGCTGTCGGAACACCTGTGCCAGGGCTGGCTGGAGGGCTATCTGCTGACCGGCCGGCACGGGTTGTTCAACTGCTACGAGGCGTTCGTGCACATCGTCGACTCGATGTTCAATCAGCACGCCAAGTGGCTGGCCGTAAGCCGCGAGCTGCCGTGGCGGCGGCCGATCGCCTCGCTGAACTATCTATTGACCTCCCACGTCTGGCGACAGGACCACAACGGGGCGTCACACCAAGACCCCGGATTCATCGACCTGGTGGCCAACAAGCGCCCCGAGGTGGTGCGGGTCTACCTGCCGCCGGACGGCAACACCCTGCTGTCGGTGACCGATCATTGCCTGCGCAGCCGCAACTACGTCAACGTGATCGTCGCCGGAAAGCAGCCGGCGCTGGCCTATCTGAACGTGACCGAGGCGGTGGCGCACTGCACCCGGGGCCTGGGCATCTGGGACTGGGCCGGCACCGCCGCCGGTGAGCCCGACGTGGTACTGACCTGCGCCGGCGACATCCCGACCCTGGAAACACTGGCTGCCGCCGACATCCTGCGCCGGGAGTTGCCCGACCTGGCCGTGCGGGTCGTCAACGTGGTGGACATCATGCGGCTGCAGCCTGCGACTGAACATCCACATGGCTTGCCCGACAACGAGTTCGATGCCTTGTTCACCCGCGACAAGCCGGTGATCTTCGCCTATCACGGCTACGCCTGGCTGATCCACCGGCTCACCTATCGGCGGACGAACCACGACCAGATGCACGTGCGCGGCTACCGGGAGCGCGGCACCACCACGACACCGTTCGACATGGTGATGCTCAACGACCTGGACCGCTTCCATCTGGTGATGGACGTCATCGATCGGGTGCCGGGCCTGGGTGAACGCAGTGCGGTGCTGCGCCAGCAGATGGTCGACGCCCGGCTCGCCGCCCGGCTCTACACCCGCGAGCACGGCGAGGACGACCCCCGCATCACCGACTGGACGTGGCGAACCGGCATGGCCGAAGCCGACGGCGAGATAAGGTGACGGCCATGACTGCTCACCCGTCACCGATGTCCCGCAAGGCGACGGCGCTGCTGGGCGCCCTCATCGCCGCGGCCGCGGCCGCGACCGCCGCCCCGGCCGGCGCCACCCCGGACCTCACCAAGGTGCCGGTGCGCTACGACCTGACCGGAACCGGTGTCGCCGGCTACATCACCTACCAGACCCAGAACGGGCAGGCGCACGCCACCAACGCGCCGCTGCCCTGGTCGATCCAGTTGAACGGCTCCAAGACGAACATGGCCAGCCCCGCCTCCTACTCGCTGAGCGCCCAGGGCGTCGGCCCGGGAACGCTGAGCTGCACGGTCAGCGTCGACGGCAAGGTGGTCAGCCAGAACACCGCGGCCGGCAACCCGGCGCGGGTGCTGTGCGAGACCCACGGGCCCCGCTGACCCGCGCGAGGCCGGCCGCAACCGGCGACACGACGCCGGGGCCGGGCCGCGGGTAGAATCCCGTCCAATGCCTTGCCACGATCTCGCGGCGCCCGGGGGGCGGCATCCGTTGTTGTCGCAACTCTCGGCGTTGCACCAGTTTTGCGCCTTCGTCGACGTCGCCGTCGTCGTGGTGGTCTTGGCGCTGGCCAATCTGGTCGCGCATTTCACCACGCCCTGGGCGGCGGTCGCCACCGTCCCCGCGACCGCCGTAGGCCTGGTGGCTCTGGTCCGCTGCAACGGCCTGAGCTGGGCCGAACTGGGTTTGGGCCGCGCGCACTGGAAGTCCGGGGTCGGCTACGCCCTGGCCGCGGTGCTGGTGGTGGTGTCGGTCGTCGCCGCCGGTGCCCTGCTGCCCGTGACCCGGCCGCTGTTCCTCAACAATCACTACGCCACCGTCTCCGGGGCCCTGGTGGCGTCGATGCTGGTGATCCCGCTGCAGACCGTCATCCCCGAGGAGCTGGCGTTTCGCGGTGCGCTGCACGGCGCGCTGCACCGGGCCTGGGGTTTCCGCGGGGTCGCCGCGGCCGGCTCACTGCTGTTCGGGCTCTGGCATATCGCCACCTCGCTCGGGCTCACCAGCAGCAACGTCGGCTTCACCCGGCTGTTCGGAGGCGGGTTTGTGGGCATGGTGGCCGGGGTGACACTCGCGGTGCTGGCCACCGCGGCGGCCGGTTTCGTGTTCAGCTGGCTGCGCCGGCGCAGCGGCAGCCTCATCGCCCCGATCGCACTGCACTGGTCGCTCAACGGGGTGGGCGCACTGGCCGCTGCCCTGGTGTGGCAGCTGTCCGCCTGACCGGCGGTAGCGCCGACGCCGGCGGTTCACGCCAACAGCACCGCCGCCCCCGCGATCCGGCCGGCCTCCAGATCGGCCAGTGCCCGGTCCGCTTCACCTAGCGAATACTCCGGTGTGGTCACGTCGATGTGGTGTGTCGCGGCGAAGTCGAGGAACTCGCGGGCGTCGGCGCGGGTGTTGGAGGTCACCGACCGGATCTGGCGTTCGCGGAACAGGTGGCGCTGGTAGTTCAGCGGCGGGATGTCGCTGAGGTGGATCCCGGCGATCGCGCAGGTGCCGCCGGCATCCAAGGCCTCACAGGCCGGCAGCACCAGCTCGCCGACGGGTGCGAACAGGATCGCCGAATCCAGGGGCACCGGCGGCGGGTCGCTCGCCCCCTGCGCCGAGGCCGCACCCAACTGCAGCGCCAACTCCCTGGCCCGCTGGCCGCGGGTCATCACGTGCACCTCTGCGCCGCGGGCGAGTGCGACCTGCGCGGTGATGTGCGCACTGCCACCGAACCCATAGAGCCCGAGCCGGCCGCGGGGTGGCAGGTCGGCGCGTGCCAGCGCCCGATAGCCGATGATGCCCGCGCACAGCAGCGGCGCCAATTCACTGTCGCTGTAACCGCTGGGCAGGTGATGGGCGAATGCCGCAGGGACGGTGGCGAATTCGGCGTAGCCTCCGTCCTCGTCCCAGCCGGTGTAGCGCGACTGCGGACACAGATTCTCAGCGCCCCGGCGACAGTACCGGCAGGACCCACAGGTGTGCCGCAGCCAGGCGATCCCCACCCGGTCACCCACGGCGAAGTCCGCACCGGCTTCGGCGCCGACCTCGACGACCTCGCCGACCACCTCGTGGCCGGGTGTCACCCCGGGGCGGTGAACCGGTAAGTCACCCTCGACGACGTGCAGATCGGTGCGGCACACCCCGCAGGCGCGCACCGCCACAAGCAGTTCCGACGGCTGCGGCCGCGGCATAGCGGTGCTGACTCGGCGCAGTGGCTTGCCGGCGATCGGGCCGGGCTGCTGCACCCGCCAGGCACTCATGGTCACGTTGGACTGCGGTGTGCCCATGACGCCATTCTGCGCGCCCTTGCCCCGGAACGGGTTAGCGTTTACGCACCAGCCCGAGCAGCCACAGCAGCAGGATCGACCCCAGGGTCGCGGTGAACAGGGTGAACCACCAGCCGCCGGATGCGGTGTCGAATCTGAAGCTCAGCAGGAACCCGCCCAGCAACGCACCGCATATCCCGGTGATGATGTTCATCAGGATGCCGGAGGCTCCACGGTTGATGACTTTGCCGGCGATCCACCCGGCGATAGCCCCGATGATGATGTAGCCGACCCAGCCGACACTGGTCAGCGTGGTCGAACGCTCGGCCAGAAAGCCGTTCGCCGCCACCACATCCCATTGCGCATTCATGGCGCCAGGCTAATCGGTCTGCTAGCGCCGCGGGGGCGACTGCGATCAGCCGGTGATCACGGCGCCGGGGCCGGAGCGGGCTCCGGCGCGGGCGCGGGCGCAGGCGCGGGAACACCCGGGACGCCGGGCACCGGGGCCGGCTCAGCCGGTGCGGCGGGCAGCGGGCGGATCGATTCCGTCAGCGCCTGGGCCGCGCCGCGGTCCACCGGGTTGTTCGCGGTACCCAACCACACCACGAACCAGCGCTCGGCCTGGGCCGCGGTGCTGCCGTCGGCCGGCGGCACACCGATCACGCCGCTCCAGATCTGGCCGACGGGTTTGGCGGGGTCGGTGAACTTGACCTCGTAGTAGGACGCGCTACCGGTCAGCCCGCCCCCGGCCAGCGGGGTGCTCTCCTGGTTGGCGCGGGTCCCGGGATAGGGCATGAAGAACTCGCCCATGTCCGAGCCCAGGCGGGTGGCGGCCTTGGCGTTGTCGGTCTCGGCGCTGGCGTAGAGCCGCTGGTCGAGCTTGCCGAGCACGATCCGGGTGTCGTTGGCCACCGGCGCCGGCTGCCCCGGCAACAGCGGCTCGCCGGTCTTCTTGCTCAGCAGCGAGGACCCGTATTCGAGGTGGCTGGTGTCGGATTGCACCCATCCGGCCGGTAGGACGTAGCTGAAACCGCCGGCCGCGTCATCGACCCGGCCCACGTCGGGTGCGCCCGGCTCGGCGACGGGTGCCGGCGCGTTCGCGTCGGCCGGCGGCGTGTTGGCGTCGGCCGGCGGGGCGTCGGCCGGCGGGGCGTCGGCCGGCGGGGCGTCGGCCGGCGGGGCGTCGGCGCTTCCCGACGGCGCGGGGGGAGGTGGCGGCACCGGGTCGGCGTAGGCCGGCGTCGCCGTGGCGAACGCCAGCGCACCGGCGATCGCGACGGCCCACGTCGTCGCGGTCAGCGCTCGGATGCCCCTGTGGGCCGTTGAGGTCGGGTCCACCTGCTTCATGGCAGAAAAACCTACCCCGTCCGCACCCGTACGCAAGTTAATCCACGCCGGGGTGTGTCGCGCGCAGCGTCACTTCCTGCGCCTTGACACCGAACCAGACGACCTGCCCGGGCGCCAGCCGCAGCTCTGCAGCGGCGTCGGCGGTGATGTCTGCGGCCAGGCCCGGGGCCCCGTCCGGCTGGTCGATGCCACGGACCTGGATCGCGCTGCCGCGGGCTTGTACGTCGGCGACGGTCACCTCGACGAGATTGCGCGGACTGCCGTGTGGCGGCGGCTCCCGATACACCGCGACCGCCTGCGGTGTGCTGACCGCAACCGCCGGTCGCCCCACGGCCAGATCGTCATCGGCGGTTCCATGCCACCGCTCCCCCCACCGGGTGCGCAGCATGCCCTCGCCGTCGATCACCCCGGCCACCAGATTGAATCCCGCGATCTGCGCCCCGAATCGGCTGCGGGGCGCGGCCAGTACCTCGGCGGTGGCGCCGATCTCGGCGACCCGGCCCGACTCGAGTACCAGGACCCGATCGGCCAGCCCGAACACGTCGAGGAGGTCGTGGGTGACCAGCACCGTGGTCCGGCGGGCGGTGGAGATGACATCGCGCAGCACGGAGCGCACCGCGGCCGCGGCGGCCACATCGAGCCCGGCCAGCGGCTCATCGAGCAGGAGCACCTCGGGTTCAGCGGCCAGGGCACGCGCGATCGCGACCCGCTGCGCCTGTCCACCGGAGAGCCGGCGAGGCCTGCGCTCGGCCAGATCTGCCGCGTCGACCGCCCGCAGCCACGGGGCCGCCACCGCCCGTGTGCGCTGCCGGCGGCCGACGCGACGCCGGCTGTTCGGACCGAACGCCACATTGGCCGCCACACTCAGGTGCGGAAACAGCAGGTGATCCTGCAGCAGCAGACCGACCCGGCGGTCCTGGGTGGCGACATGCACGCCCGCTCCGGTGTCCGTCAGCACCCGATCGCCGACTCGCACCACACCGGTGTCGGGCCGCAGCAGTCCGGCGATCACATGCAGCACAGTGGATTTCCCGGCGCCGTTGGGTCCGAGGATGGCAAGCACCTCCCCCGGCGCAACGCTCACCCGCACATCCAGGCCCCGCTCGGCCACCACCGCGTGCAGTGTCAGCCCGTCCGCCACGGCGGTCACCAGACACCGGCCAGCCGGCGAGCGCCCAACCCCAGCACCACCACCGCGGCCACCGCCACCAACACCAGCGACATCGCCGCCGCGGCGTCGGCGTCGGTCACCCGCTGCAGATAGATGGCCAGCGGCAGCGTCCGGGTGACACCCTCACGGGACCCGGCGAAGGTCAAAGTCGCCCCGAACTCTCCCAGCGACCGCGCGAACGCCAACACCGCGCCCGAGACCAGACCCGGCGTCAGCAGCGGCAACGTCACCCGCCACCACACGGTGCTCGGCCGGGCGCCCAGGGTTGCGGCCACCACCTCGTAGTCGATGCCGGCGGTGCGGGCCGCGCCCTCCAGCGCGATCACCAGGAACGGCAGCGACACGAAGGTCTGCGCCAGCACCACCGCGGTGGTGGTGAACGCGATATGGATCCCGGCCGCGTCCAGGTAGCGCCCCAGCAGGCCGAGTCGCCCGAACGCGTACAGCAGCGCGATTCCGCCCACCACCGGTGGCAGCACCAGTGGCAGCAGCGTCAGGGGCCGCAGCAGCCGCACCACCCGGGCCCGGCTGCGCGCCAGCACCAGCGCCATCGGCACGCCCAGGACGACGCAGAGCACGGTGCTGGCCGCGGCGGTCTTGAGGCTGAGCCGCAGCGCGGCCGTCGACGACGGACTGGTGATCAACGTCCAGAAATGCGGCCAGTCGACCCTGACCGCGATCGCCGCCAGGGGCAGCACCACGAACGCGGCGCCGATCGCGGCGGGCACGTAGACCCAGCCCGGCAGGTCGTTGGGCCGGTGCACCGGATCAGGGCTTGCCGAAGCCGGCCGCGTGCAGGATCTTCTGTCCCGCTGCACCGGTCACCAGGTCGACGAACTGTTGGGCCGGCCCGGGTCGCGCCGCATCTTTGAGCACTCCGACCGGATAGGTATTGACCGCCCCGGCGGCCTCCGGGAACTCGACGGTGGCAACTTTGTCGCCGGCGTGGATCGCGTCGGTGCGGTAGACGACACCGGCGTCGGCCTGGCCGGTGGTGACCTTGTTGAGCACGTCGGTGACGTCGGGTTCCTCACTGACCGGGTGCACCCGGACACCGGTGGCATCCTCGATTTTGTGGGTGGCCGCTCCACACGGGACCGGTGGTTGGCACACCACCACGGCCAGGCCGGGAGCGGCCAGATCGGCGAAGGACCGCACCGCGTGCGGGTTTCCGGGGGCGGTGACGATCACCAGCGTGTTGGTGGCGAACGGCAGCGCCTCGCCGTCGAGCAGGCCGGCCCGGGCGACCTTCTCCATCTGGGCGGTGTTGGCCGAGGCGAACACGTCCGCGCCCGCACCCTGGGTCAGCTGGGTGGCCAGGTCCGAGGAGCCGGCGAAGTTGAACTCCACGTCTACGCCGGGATGATCGGTCGTGAACTGCTCGGCGATCTCGGTGAACGCCGGCCGCAGTGACGCCGCCGCGAACACCGTGATCGACGGTGTGCCGGGTTCGGAGCCACATCCGGTCAGGCTCGTCAATCCCGCCGCCAGCATGACCGATACCGCACCGGAGATCACCCGGGTTCGCCACATGGCTCGCAGCCTAATGGGAAGCGCGAGCGCGGCGAAGCCGCACAGCGGGTGCCGTCGTCGGCCCGCTTTTTCCGGACCGTGGCCGGATCGTGTCTGCGCCGAGTTCCGCCCCAGGCCCGAAAACCGGCTACCGTCCAGTAACATAGCTGGGAACACGAGGAGGTCCTACCGATGGATGTGCTGGTCACCGGTGGTGACACCGAGCTGGGTCGCGCCGTAGCCGAAGGTTTCACCGAAGCCGGCCACAAGGTGACGCTGGCGGGGATGCGGGGTCCCGAACTCGAGGTCGCAGCCAAGGAACTCGAGGCCAACGCGGTCGTATGCGACAACACCGACCCGGCCAGCCTGCTGCAGGCCCGCGGCCTGTTCCCGCACCACCTGGACACCATCGTCAACGTGCCGGCGCCGCGCTGGCAGGGCGGCGATCCGCGCGCCTACTCGCTGGCCGATCAGGCCGCCGCCTGGCGCAACGCCCTGGACGCCACGGTGCTCTCGGCGGTGCTGACCGTCGCGACCGTCGGCGATCACCTGCGCTCCGGTGGAACGATCGTTTCGGTGATCCCGGACAACCCGGTCGACGGCAGCGCCGACGCGGCGATCAAGGCCGCACTGTCGAATTGGACCGCCGGGCAAGCCACCGCCTTCGGCACCCGGGGAATCACCGTCAACGTCGTCGCCTCCGGCGCCGGCGCGCGCCCCGGCTACGACGGGCTCACCAGTGCCCCGCCCAGCGCGGCCGCCGAGATCGCCCGCCTGGCGGTGTTCTTGACCACGCCGTCCGCCCGGCACATCACCGGCCAGACGCTGCACGTCAGCCACGGGGCATTAGCCCATTTCGGCTGATAATGGGCCCGAGTGGTTAATCCCACAACCAGCGAATGCGGTGAGCACCAACCCAGTCGACTAGCGTATTTATGAACGCAGTCGCCGTCGAGGAGCAACCACATTCCCATGAGTGCCCAGCCTGAAGTCACTGCGCAGAGCCGACGACGCCACCAGGTGGTCATCATCGGCTCCGGATTCGGCGGATTGACCGCGGCCAAGAAACTCAAGCGGGCCGACGTCGACGTCAAGTTGATCGCCCGCACCACTCACCACCTGTTCCAGCCGCTGCTGTACCAGGTGGCGACCGGGATCCTGTCCGAAGGCGAGATCGCGCCGTCGACGCGCGTCGTGCTGCGCAAGCAGCGCAACGCCCAGGTGCTGCTCGGTGACGTCACGCACATCGATCTGGCCGGTAAGTTCGTCACCTCGGAGGTGCTCGGCCACACCTACGACACCCCGTTCGACAGCCTGATCATCGCGGCCGGTGCCGGGCAGTCCTACTTCGGCAATGACCAGTTCGCCGAGTTCGCGCCCGGCATGAAGACCATCGACGACGCCCTGGAATTGCGGGGCCGTATCCTGAGCGCCTTCGAGCAGGCCGAGCGGTCCCGGGATGCCGCCCGGCGGGAGAAGCTGCTGACCTTCACGGTGGTCGGTGCGGGCCCCACCGGTGTCGAAATGGCCGGGCAGATCGCCGAATTGGCCAACTACACGCTCAAGGGCGCGTTCCGCAACATCGACTCGACCAAGGCGCGGGTGATCCTGCTCGATGCCGCTCCTGCCGTGCTGCCCCCGATGGGCGAGAAGCTGGGCCGCAAGGCCGCCGAGCGGCTGGAGAAGATGGGCGTGGAGATCCAGCTGGGGGCCATGGTCACCGATGTCGACCGCAACGGCCTGACCGTCAAGGACTCCGACGGCACCATCCGGCGGATCGAATCCCAGTGCAAGGTGTGGTCCGCCGGTGTGTCGGCCAGCCCGCTGGGCCGCGACCTCGCCGAGCAGTCCGACGTCGAGCTCGACCGCGCCGGGCGGGTCAAGGTGTTGCCCGACCTGTCGGTGCCCGGCCACCCGAACGTGTTCGTCATCGGGGACATGGCGGCCGTCGAGGGCGTCCCCGGAATGGCGCAGGGTGCCATCCAGGGCGCCAAGCACGTCGCCAGCACCATCAAAGCCGAGCTCGGCGGTGCCGACCCGGCCGACCGGGAGCCCTTCCAGTACCTGGACAAGGGCTCGATGGCCACCGTGTCGAGGTTCTCGGCGGTCACCAAGATCGGGCCGCTGGAGTTCAGCGGTTTCCTCGCCTGGCTGGCCTGGCTGGGGCTGCACCTGATCTACCTGGTGGGGTTCAAGAACAAGATCAGCACGCTGCTGTCGTGGAACGTGACGTTCCTGAGCACCCGGCGGGGCCAGCTCACCATCACCGAGCAGCAGGCGTTCGCGCGAACCCGCCTGGAACAGCTCGAAGTGCTGGCCGCCGAGGCGCAACGCGGCACTGAACGCGCGGTCAGTTAGCCGCGGTCGGATCAGCCGGCAGATTCTGCAACCGGACCTGGCCGCGGGCCACCATCCGCTGCTCGGAATCGGTGATGGTCACCAGCCACAGCTGTTGGCGACGGCCGCGATGGATCGGGGTGGCCGCGGCGTACACCGTCCCCGAGGAGACCGCTCGCAAAAAGTCGGTGTTGTTGTTCACCCCGACCACGGTTCCGTCCGCTTGGCCACCGTCGGAGTTGAGCCATGTGTGCGCCGAGACGCTTGCCACGCTCTCGACGATCGAGCAGTACACCCCACCGTGCACGATGCCCGCCGGCTGGCACAGCTTGGGCTGCAACTCCAGTGTGGCGCTGGCGCCGTCCGGGCTGATTTCGGTGAAGACCAGGCCGATTTCGCTGTCGAACGGCGCGAAGTCGGCGGGCGTGAGGCCGGTTGCAGACATGTCATGGTTGTACACGACGGCTTCTGGTCCGCCTGCACAGCCCAGTAGACGCACAGCCGCCCATACGACAGCCGGTAGTAATTGAGGGTAGGCTTGCTCCGTTGCCCAGGGAGTTGATTACCACATGGCGAAGCAGACCCACTTAGGGGATTTGGAACGAGCGGTGATGGACCACCTGTGGTCCGCGCCGGAGGCCCAGACCGTGCGCCAGGTCCATGAGGCGCTGTCAGCGCGGCGGGACCTGGCCTACACCACCGTGATGACAGTCCTGCAGCGGCTGGCCAAGAAGAATCTGGTGTCCCAGATCCGCGACGACCGCGCGCACCGCTACACCCCGGTCCGGGGCCGCGACGAGCTGGTCGCCGGGCTGATGGTCGAAGCCCTCGATCAGGCCGCCGACTCCGGAGACCGCCGGGCCGCACTGGTGCACTTCGTCGAACGCGTCGGCGTGGACGAGGCCGACGCGCTGCGGCGTGCGCTGGACGAACTGGAGGCCAAACATCGCATCCGCCTCCCAGGTAGCGGCCGACCTGCGTCCTGAGGGAGACTTACAGCGTGTCCGCGCTGGCCTTTTCCATCGTCGCGCTGTTGCTCGTGGGGCCGGTACCCGCCCTGCTGGCACGCGCTGATTGGCCACTTCGCGCTCCTCGGGCCGCATTGGTGCTCTGGCAGGCCATCGCCATCGCCGCGGTGCTGTCCGCGTTCAGCGCCGGCCTGGCCACCGCAAGCCGGCTGCTGATGCCCGGACCGGACGGCCGCCCCACGTCGACCATCCTCGGCTCCCTGGATCGTTTGGGTTGGCCACTGTGGACCTTCTACGTCGCGGTCTTCGTCTTGACCCTGATGGTCGGGATGCGCCTGACCTGGACGGTGTTGCGGGTCGCTATCCGCACCCGGCAGCGCCGGGCCCACCACCGCATGCTTGTCGACCTGGTGAGCGTCACCGACCGACCGCCCGCGGTGCGCGCCAGCGGGCTGCGCATTCTGCAGGTGATGCAGCCGCTGGCCTACTGCCTGCCCGGCGTGCGGAGCCGGGTGGTGGTCAGTTCCGGCACGCTCGACGCACTCGGTGACACCGAGTTGGCCGCGCTGCTCTGCCATGAGCGGGCCCACCTGCGCGCCCGGCACGACCTGGTACTCGAGGCCTTCTCGGCCGTGCACACCGCGTTCCCCTGGTTCGTGCGCAGCGCCAGCGCCCTGGGAGCGGTCCGGCTGTTGATCGAACTGCTCGCCGACGACGCCGCCGTTCGGGTGGCCGGGGCCCCTCCCCTGGCCCGCGCCCTGGTGACCTGTGCCTCCACCAAAGTCCCCGCCGGGGCGCTGGCGGCCGGTGGCACCAACACGGTGCTGCGCGTGCAGCGGTTGTCGGGGCGGGGCAACAGCCCGGTGCTGGCCGCGGCCGCCTATACGGCCGCAGCCGGGGTGCTGACAGTGCCCACGGTGGCACTGGCGGTACCGTGGCTGACCGAGCTGCACCGACTGATCGCGGGGTAACCCGCGCCGCCCGGCTGCCCGGGCACCGAATCACCTACCACCGAGAGGCGAATACATGAGCGCGTCGGAAGTTGTTGGCACCGCCCAGATCGGCGTGACCGGACTGGCAGTCATGGGATCCAACATCGCGCGCAACTTCGCCCGCCACGGCTACACCGTGGCGCTGCACAACCGGTCGGTCGCCAAAACCGACGCACTGCTCGATGCCTACGGCTCCGAAGGCAACTTCGTTCGCAGCGAGTCGATTCCGGAATTCCTGGCCGCCCTGGAAAAGCCGCGCCGGGTCCTGATCATGGTCAAGGCCGGTGACCCGACCGACGCCGTCATCAATGAACTCGCCGACGCGATGGAGCCCGGCGACATCATCATCGACGGCGGTAACGCGCTCTACACCGACACCATTCGCCGGGAGAAGGCCATGGCGGCCCGCGGCCTGCACTTCGTCGGGGCCGGAATCTCCGGCGGCGAGGAAGGCGCGCTGAACGGGCCCTCGATCATGCCGGGCGGCCCCAAGGAGTCCTACGAGTCGTTGGGCCCGCTGCTCGAGGAGATCTCGGCCCACGTCGACGGCGTGCCGTGCTGCACCCACATCGGGCCGGACGGCGCGGGGCACTTCGTGAAGATGGTGCACAACGGCATCGAGTACTCCGACATGCAGCTGATCGGCGAGGCCTACCAACTGCTGCGCGACGGGCTGGGGCTGGCCGCACCGCAGATCGCCGAGGTGTTCACCGAGTGGAACTCCGGAGAGCTGGACAGCTACCTGGTCGAGATCACCGCCGAGGTGCTGCGCCAGGTCGACGCCAAGACCGGCCAGCCGCTGGTCGACGTCATCGTCGATGAGGCCGAGCAGAAGGGCACCGGACGCTGGACCGTGAAGTCCGCTCTGGATCTGGGTGTTCCGGTCACCGGCATCGCCGAGGCGGTGTTCGCCCGGGCGCTGTCGGGCTCGGTCCCGCAGCGTCGCGCCGCGGTGGGTCTGGCGGCGGGAAGCCTCGGCGAGCGCCCCGCGGATGCGGCCCGTTTCACCGAGGACGTCCGGCAGGCACTGTATGCCTCCAAGATCGTTGCTTATGCGCAGGGCTTCAACCAGATTCAGGCCGGCAGCGCCGAGTACGGCTGGAATGTCACCCCGGGAGACCTGGCGACGATCTGGCGTGGCGGCTGCATCATCCGGGCGAAGTTCCTCAACCGCATCAAAGAGGCCTTCGACACCGACCCCGACCTGGTGAGCCTGCTCGCCACGCCGTATTTCCGCAGCGCGGTCGAGGCGGCCATCAACTCCTGGCGGCGGGTGGTGACCACGGCGGTCAGCCTCGGTATCCCGGCCCCCGGCTTCTCCTCGGCCCTGGCCTACTACGACGGCCTGCGCACCGAGCGACTGCCGGCTGCCCTGACCCAGGCCCAGCGCGACTTCTTCGGCGCCCATACCTACGGCCGGGTGGACACGCAGGGCAAGTTCCACACGCTGTGGAGCGGCGACCGCAGCGAAGTACCGGCCTAAACCAGCAACCCCAGCACTGCGTCGGCGTAGGCCTGCGGATCCTCGATCTGCGGGTAGTGCCCGAGCCCGGGCAGTTCGACGACGTCGGCAGCCGGGCGAAGCTCACGCAGGCCGTCGAGCACATTGGTGGTGGCGACCGGGTCGCCCAGCCCCCACACGAACCCCAGCGGTTTGGGCCACTCGCGCACCGCACCGTGCCAGCGCTGCGCGTAGCGCACCCGTTCGTCGAGGTAGGCTGTGAGCAGGTGCAGGATTCGATGACCGTCGTTGTGGGACAACAAATCCCACTGGGCGGCGGCCTCCTCCGGGGACATCGGGTGCTGCGCGGAGAACAGCCGGCCGAAGCCGCGGGTGAAGCCGCGCCGGTTGGACACCCGAGCGGCGAGGGCACCGAAGCGGCTACGCAGCACTTTTTGACTGGGCCGCAGGCTGGCCCGGTCCAGGATGACGCTGCCGTTGGACAGCACGGCGCGTTGCAGGTCGAAGCCCAGCGTGCCGTCGATATCGCGGGCCAATAACTCGGTGGCCACCGACGTGCCCATGTCGTGGGCGGCCAGCACCACCGGACCGGTGACGATCGAGGCCACCACCTGCTGCACCAGATCGGCCTGCTCGAACAGGCTGTAGCGGTGCGGGCGCGGCTTGTCCGACAATCCGAACCCGAGAAAGTCCATCGTCAGCCAGGACCGGCCCGCCAGCCGGGCGACGACGCCGCGGAAATCGTAGGAGGAAGACGGAAAGCCGTGTAGCAGTAGCACTGTCGGACCCTCGCCGGCCGCTGAGCGTACGAACACCCGCCCCGCGCCGGTGGGTACGAACCTGCCGCCGTCCAGCCATTCGCGCACGCTGGGCGCCACGCTCGAAAGGGCCATGGCTCAGATTAACGCCAGCAGATCGTCCAGCGCGGACCCGGCACCGGCCGCCTCACCGAGGTTCGTCAGCGCGTCGGTGATGTCGGTGAAGACGGCTTGCGGGAATCCGAAAAACGTCGAGGCCACGTCCTGCAGGCCGGTCTGCAGCGCGGTGCTGATGCCGGCCGGATCGCCGTCGAGCAACGCCTGGTAGAGGTTCCACACCGCGACCTGCGGAGCCATGATCACCTCGCGCAGATCCATCAGCAGAGAGGTCAGCAGCCCCGGATCGGCCGGGACGGCGATCCCGTCCCAATTGACCAGTGTCCAGCCGTCGGTGGGGTTGCCCGCGATCTGCACGACACCGGTGTTGGGCAGTAGCGGTGAGCCGTCGTCATTGGCGAACATCGTCTGCAGCGTCAGCGGCAGCAGCAGCGAGATGTCGGGGTTCTTGACGTTGAGCGCCACCCAGGCCGCGATGTCAGCCTCGTTGTTGAACGCCACCGCGGTGATGTCCCCGTTGTCGCTTTCGACCGGGTTGGCCATCGCAGCGCTGTACATCGCATCGACCGCGTCGGTGAATTTCTGGTTCATCACCACCCCGTTGGGGTCCTCGATCGAGCCCGGGATGGGCATCAGCACCAACCCGAACAGCGTCCACAGCATCGGGGTGAACTGATAGAGGAAACCGGACAGGCTGGCGATCGGCTGGCCGGCGTAGATGCCGCTGTCGATCTCGTTGAGCCCGGGCAGGATCTGCGTCGTCATGTTCTCCAGTGCGGCGAACGGCGCGGCGGTGTCGACGTCGCGAATGGCCTGCCCGGAGAAGATCCCGGCGACGTGGTCCCCGAGCTCGCTGTGCAGCCGATCAGCCACCTCCTGCGCCTGCTGCACTCCGAGGTCACTGAGCGGCGGGCCAGGATGGTCCGGCGACGGCGTGATGACGTCGTTGAACGGGGGCATCCGCTGCCCGTGCCGAACCACGTCGATCACGATGTCCTGGGTGTCAGCGCTGGCCAGCGCCCAGCCGGCGACGGCCACGGCCGGGCCGACCGGCTGGGCCGGGACGCCGATAAGGCCGGCGCCGGCCAGCACGATGGTGGCCGCGAGTGCGTCTACCTGCATGAGTACCTCCTGATCACAGTCCGGCGAACACATCGCCCAGCGCGTCGCCGCTGCCGCCGAAGGCGTTGATGATGTCGTTCAGCACCGCCCCCGGAAATTGGGTCAGCGCCGAGCTGATCTGCTCGAAGCCGCTCTGAACCGCGTTCATGATCGTGGTCGGGTCACTGGTGAGGATGGCCTCGCCGATGTTCCACAGCGCCGTCTGCGAGGGCAGGACCACATCGCGCACGTCGACGAAGAGCGCGCTGGCCAGGTCAGGATCCTGCGGGATGGCTTCGCCGTCCCAGCTCAACAGGGTCCACCCGTCGGTGGGATTGCCCTCGATCTGCACGATGCCGGTGTTGGGCAACAAGATGGTGGACAACCCGTTGGCCACGGTGTGCGACTCCATGATGCGTTGCAGGAAGAACGGTATATCCGGGTTTTTGACGTTCATCAGCACCCAGGCGAAGATCGACGCCTCGCTGTTGAACGCCACATCGGTGATCTGGCCGTTGTCGCTGACGATCGGGTTGGCGATGGCGTGGTCGTACATCGTATTGATGGCGTCGGTGAAGCGCGCGTTGAACATCAAGCCGTTGCCGTCCTCGGAACCCGGCCCGGGCACCAGCGCCAAGCCAAACGGCGCCCCGAGCGACCACGCACCGACGGTCAGGAAGGCGAGCCGGCCGCCGAGGCTTTCGATCGGGTCCAGCGCATAGATTCCGCTGTCGACTTCGTTGAGACCCGGCAAAATCTGCACGTTGTCGGACATGTTCTCCAGCGCCGCGAAGGGCGCGGAGGTCTGCATTTCACGGAGGCCCTGGCCGGCGAAGATCCCGGCGACCGGGCCGAGCTCGTCGAACAGCTTCTGCCCGACGTCCTGCGCCTGCTGCAGGCCCAGATCGCTCAGCGGAGCCCCCGGGAACGCCGGTGACGGAGTGAGCAGGTTCTCATAGGGCGAGATCATCTGGGCGTGCCGGATGACATCGATCACGACGTCTTGGTTCTCGCCGCTGGTGAGCTGGATGTCAGGCGCTGCCGCGGGCACCGACGCCGGCACCGGAGCAACCGCGATGCCGCCGGCCAGGGCGGCCCCGGCGGTGAGGGACAGGAGGTGGTTTGCCTGCATGTGCGTACCTCTTTTGGTGGGATATAGCGTCGGTTCCACTGCGAAGTTAACGTTCAGAAACTTCCGCAGTTTGGTCATTTCTAAGTATCGGGGAGGCCTATTGAATTTGCTGCTAGCTAACTTTGACCGACGGCGTGTCCGGGATACCGGCCGAAACTCTCCAAGCGCTCCGGACGCCCCGGGGGCCGCTACCGCAAGCAGGCCGTCGGGATCGGGCGGGGGCCGCGCGGAGGACTGTACGAGCCGTTCGTCCCGGTCGGGGTCACCGCGGGCGGCAGTCTGCGCTTGGCCGGGTCCCAGTTCTGCCCGAGCAGCTCGTCGGCGGTCAGGCGATAGCCGATAACCCTTGCGCTACAAACCAATCGATGCCCACTCGGTGCCCGCGGCGGTGGCCGGAGACCGATTCGGCACCGACCGGCTACGAACCGCGGTTACGCCACTGCCGGTGCAGTTTGCGCTGCAGGTAGCCTTCGACGTCGCACCCCCGCCACAGCGCTGGAGCTTCGGGCCCGCGCCGGCTGAGGGCGGCAGGCCCGACCGGGGCGAGCCGCGGGACAACCGGGGATCCGACCGGGGTCCGAATGGCCACACCCCGCCAGCCGTAGCTAACTGTCATGTCTGATCCCCTAAACGACATCATGAGCTTACCCGACTATCCGACTGTGAGGAAGATCAATTTTTCATCGGGTTCACCCAGCCCCAAACCCAGTGGTGCCCGGCGGCGCGCTGGCGGTACCGTGGCTGACCGGGCCGCGACGTGTCGCCCGGCGGTCGGAGAGGCGCCGGTGTTTGCCCGAACCCCGGCTCAGGACCCTGTGGAGGCGAACAGATGGGCTCGTCGGAACCCAACGGCCCGAGAGTGTGCGTCCGATGAGGTTTGCACGCGGGCACGACCCCGGCTACGACCTGACCTACGACGATGTGTTCATCGTTCCCAACCGCTCGGCCGTGGATTCGCGCCTCGACGTCGACCTGTCCACCCGCGACGGATCGGGAACCACCATCCCGGTGGTGGTGGCCAACATGACCGCGGTGGCGGGCCGGCGGATGGCCGAGACCGTGGCCCGGCGCGGTGGCATCGTGGTGCTGCCCCAAGACCTGCCGATCGACGCGGTGGGCCAGACCGTGGAATTCGTCAAAAGCCGCGACCTGGTCGCCGACACCCCGGTGGTGCTCTCCCCCGACGACTCGGTGTCCGCCGCGATGGCGCTGATCCCCAAGCGGGCCCACGGTGCCGCGGTGGTGACCGTCGACGGCCGCCCGACGGGCTTGGTGACCCGGGCGTGTTGCGAGGGCGTGGACCGGTTCAGCCGCGTTCGCGACGTCGCGATCTCCGACCTGGTCACCGCACCGATCGGAACCGAACCGCGCAAGGTCTTCGACCTACTGGAGCACGCACCGATCGGCGTCGCGGTGCTGACCAACCCCGACGGCACGCTGGCCGGCGTACTGACCCGCACCGGGGCGATCCGGGCCGGCATCTACACCCCCGCCACCGACGCGGCCGGCCGGCTGCGGATCGGTGCCGCGGTCGGCATCACCGGCGAGGTGACGACCCGGGCGGCTGCGCTGCTGTCGGCCGGGGTGGATGTGCTGGTCATCGACACCGCGCACGGGCATCAGGAAAAGGCGATGCAGGCCATCCGCTCGGTGGCCGCCATGAAACCGGGCGTCCCCCTGGTGGCCGGCAACGTCGTGTCGGCGGACGGCACCCGGGAACTGGTCGCCGCGGGGGCGGACATCGTCAAGGTCGGTGTCGGTCCCGGCGCGATGTGCACCACCCGGATGATGACCGGAGTCGGGCGCCCCCAGTTCTCCGCGGTACTGGAGTGCGCAGCGGCGGCACACGAGCTCGGCGCCCACGTCTGGGCCGACGGCGGGGTGCGCCATCCCCGCGACCTGGCCCTGGCCCTGGCCGCCGGCGCGTCGAACGTGATGATCGGCTCCTGGTTTGCCGGCACCTACGAATCCCCCGGCGAGTTGATGTTCGACCACGAGGACAGGCCCTATAAGGAAAGCTACGGAATGGCGTCCAAGCGGGCGGTGGCCGCGCGCACCGCCGCCGATAGTGCCTTCGACCGGGCCCGCAAATCGCTGTTCGAGGAAGGTATTTCGACATCGCGGATGGCGCTGGACTCCGATCGCGGTGGAGTCGAGGACCTGCTGGACCACATCACGTCCGGCCTCCGCAGCACCTGCACCTACGTCGGCGCCACCGACCTGGCCGAGTTGCATGAGCGTGCCGTGCTCGGGGTGCAGTCGGCCGCCGGCTTCGCCGAGGGCCATCCGCTCCCGTTCGGCTGGTGAGGCCCCGGTGAGACCCCTAGCGGCCAGCAGTAGATCGTCATGACCACCGCCTTGACCCTGCTCAGCCTGCTGGCGTTTCTGGTCCTCACCCTGGGCACCGCGGTGTTCGTCGCCGCCGAGTTCTCCCTCACCACGCTGGAGCGCAGCGCCGTGGAGGCCAACGCCCGCCGCGGCGGACGCCGCGACCTCTACATCCAAGACGCCCACCGCACGCTGTCGTTCCAGCTGTCCGGCGCCCAACTGGGCATCTCGATCACCACGCTGGCCACCGGCTATCTCGCCGAGCCGGTGCTGGCGCGGTGGCTGCGACCCGCGCTTGCCGCACTGGGCCTCCCCGAAGCGACCGCCGCCGGGGTGGCATTGGCCCTGGCCCTGGTGGTCGCCACCTCGCTGTCGATGGTCTTCGGCGAATTGGTGCCCAAGAACCTGGCGGTGGCGCGGCCGCTGCCGACCGCCCGGGCGGTGGCCGGACCACAGCTGCTGTTCTCGCGGGTGTTCACGGTCGCGATCAAGCTCACCAACGGTGCGGCGAACCTCATCCTGCGGCGGCTGGGCATCGAGCCCGCCGATCGGCTGGCATCGGCCCGCTCGCCACGGGAGCTGGCCTCGCTGGTCCGCAATTCCGCACGCAGCGGAGCATTGGACCCCAGCACCGCCGCCCTGGTGGGCGGGTCCCTGCGGTTCGGTGCCCTGACCGCCGCCGAGCTGATGACACCGCGATCCAAAATCGTGAGCCTGCAGGCCGGTGACACCGTCGCGGATCTGGCCGCGGCCGCCATCGAGACCGGTTTCTCCCGCTTCCCGGTGGTCGACGGCGACCTCGACGCCACCGTCGGCATCGTGCACGTCAAACAGGTCTTCGCGGTGCCGGCCGCCGAGCGGGCGACCACCCCGGTCACCGCCATCGCCAAGCCGGTGGCGGTGGTGCCGTCCACCCTCGACGGCGATGCGGTGATGGAACAGGTCCGGGCCAACGGCCAGCAGGCCGCCCTGGTCGTCGACGAGTACGGCGGGACCGCGGGCATAGTCACGGTGGAGGACCTGATCGAGGAGATCGTCGGCGACGTCCGCGACGAACACGACGACGCCACCCCCGACGTGGTGGTGGCCGGCGGCGGCTGGCAGGTGTCGGGTCTGCTGCGCATCGACGAGGTGGCCGCCGCCACCGGTTACCGGGCCCCCGAGGGCTCCTACGAGACCATCGGGGGGCTGGTGCTGCAGGAACTCGGGCACATTCCGGCGGTCGGCGAGACCGTCGAACTGACCGCGTTCGACCCCGACGAGCTGTCCACCCACCCGCCCCGCTGGCTGGCCCGGGTGGTCCGGATGGACGGTCGACGCATCGACCTGCTGGCGCTCACCCAGTTGGGGGCCGGCAATGGCTGACCTGTTCAACGTGATGTTGACCGTGCTGCTGATCGGGGCGAACGGCTTCTTCGTCGGCGCGGAGTTCTCGCTGATCTCGGCGCGCCGGGACCGGCTCGAGGCGCTGGCCGAACAGGGCCGCCGTGCCGCGGTCACCGTGATCCGCGCCGGCGAGCAGCTCCCGTTGATGCTGGCCGGCTTCCAGCTCGGTGTGACGGTGTGCTCGATTCTGCTCGGCCGCATCGGCGAACCCGCCGTCGCCGACCTGCTCGAGCAGCCGTTCCGGCTGGCGGGTATCCCCGACCCGCTGCTGCACACCGTCGCGTTCGTCGTGGCGCTGTCGATCGTGGTTACGCTGCACGTGCTGTTCGGCGAGATGGTGCCGAAGAACATCACCCTGGCCGGCCCGGAGACGGCAGCGATGCTGTTGATCCCGCCCTATCTGATCTATATGGCGGCCGCCCGGCCGTTCATCGCGTTCTATCACCGGTGCGGCCACGCCGTGCTGCGCGCCCTGCGGGTGCAGCCCAAGGACGAGCTGGAGATCACGGTGTCCACCGTCGAACTGAGCGAGATGATCGCCGAGTCGGTCTCGGCGGGGCTGCTCGATCTCGAGGAGTACACCCGGTTGACCCGCGCCCTGCAGATCCGCACCCGTGCCGTCGCCGACGTGGCGCTCCCGGTCGGCGACATCCGGGCCGTTCCGGCGGCGGCCGCCGGCCGTGGCCCCGCCGTGGCCGCCGTCGAACTAGCGCTCGCGCAGACCGGCTACTCGCGGTTTCCCGTCGTGGACCAGGGCGAATTCGTCGGTTACCTGCACATCAAGGACGTCCTGCCGCTTCTCGAAGGCCCCGAGAGCCCGCAGAGCTCCGGAGCCGGCCAGGCGGTAGTCGACATCGGCGTGGTGCGGCCGCTGCCCCGGGTTCCGGCGTCGTTGCCGCTGGCCGACGCGTTGACCCTGCTGCGGCGCACCAACAGCCATCTGGCCCTGGCGGTCGATGAGGACGGCGCCGTGGTGGCGATGGTGGCCCTCGAGGACCTGGTCCAGGACGTCGTCGGCACCGTCCGCGATGGAACGCATCGTGTGTGACGAGAGCGAATCCGCACTGGACACCGAGCAGTGGCAGGCCCGGGCGACGGCCTACCGGCTGCGACTGGAGCACTTTCTCACCCCTGCGCTGCGCCGAATCGCCGCGGGGGATCCGGTACCGAAATTCCTGTTCGGGTACTACAGCCTGCGCCCGCGGCAGTTGCGCGCCTGGAACCCCGGATTCGGGGTGGCGCTGACGGGGGCCGCGGCGCTGCGCGACTACCGGGGTCGCCGGGGGTACGCCGTGGCGAACGGCCGCGTCGGTGTCGCCGAGGCGTTCGTCCGTGAGCGTGCCGACACCGTGATGTTTGTCGCACGGCTGTTACGGGCCACCGCCGCCCGCCCGGCGCAGCTGAACTGTTTCGGCCTGCACGAGTGGGCGATGCTGTATCGCAGCGAGACCGTCCGGCACGGCCACGTTCCGCTGCGATTGACCACAGCCGAACTGGACCGGGTTGTTGAAGCAATACCGTTGCGCTGCACGCATTTCGACGCATTCCGGTTCTTCACTCCGGCGGCCGTGCCCCGCAACGCCGGGACGCCGAGCAGGGCCACCCAGACCGCGTGGGAACAGCCGGGTTGTCTGCACGCCACCATGGACTTGTACAAGTGGTGCTACAAGCTGGGACCGCTGATCGACTCCGAGTTGCTGCTGGACTGCCTGCAATTGGCGGCGGCGGCGCGCGAGATCGACATGCGGGCGAGCCCATATGACCTGAGCGGGTACGGCTATGAGCCGATCCGCATCGAAAACCCGGCCGGCCGTGCCGAATACGTCCGTTGCCAGACCGGGATCGCGCAGCGAGCCGCGCCGTTGCGGGCAGCCCTGCTCAAGCGGTGTGACCTGCTATTGGCAGTCGCCGGATGCGGATAGTCAGGCGGTCGGCCGGTAAGGTGGTGGATTGGCTATGAGGGAGGAAATGATGACGGACCGGGTGTCGGTGGGCGATTTGCGGGTGGCTCGCGTGCTGTACAACTTCATCACCGACGAGGCGCTGCCGGGCACCGGCATCGACCCGGACAGCTTCTGGGCGGGTGTGGACAAGGTCGTCGCCGACCTGACCCCGAAAAACCAGGAACTGCTGGCGCGTCGCGACGAGTTGCAGGCACAGATCGACAAGTGGCACCGGCACCGGGTGATCGAGCCCTTGGACACCGAGGCCTACCGGGAATTCCTCACCGAGATCGGCTACCTGCTGCCCGAGCCGGAGGACTTCACGATCACCACGGCGGGTGTGGACGACGAGATCGCCGCGCAGGCCGGCCCACAGCTGGTGGTGCCGGTGCTCAACGCCCGGTTCGCGCTCAACGCCGCCAACGCCCGCTGGGGGTCACTGTACGACGCGCTGTACGGAACCGACGTGATCAGCGAGGACGACGGCGCCACGAAGGTGCCCCCCGGGGAGAGCAGCGGCTATAACCCGGTGCGCGGCGACAAGGTGATCGCCTACGCGCGAAAGTTCCTCGATGAGTCGGTGCCGCTGGCCAACGGCGCGTGGACCGAAGTCAAGGCCTTCGCGGTGAAGGACGGCGCGCTCGTGGTCACGCTGGGCGACGGCCTGGAGACAACGGTCGCCGCGCCGGGAGAGTTCGTCGGCTACACCGGTGACGCCGAATCGCCGTCGTCGGTACTGCTGGCCCATCACGGACTGCACATCGAGATCCTGATCGACCCGTCGTCGCCGATCGGGGCAACAGACGCCGCGGGCATCAAGGACGTGGTGCTGGAGTCCGCGGTCACCACGATCATGGACTTCGAGGACTCGGTGGCCGCCGTCGACGCCGACGACAAGGTGCTCGGGTACCGCAACTGGCTGGGCCTGAACCGCGGGGACCTGGCCGAAGAGGTCAGCAAGGACGGCAAGACATTCACCCGCACCCTGGCCGCCGACCGTGAGTTCACCGGGCCGGACGGGGCGACGGGGACCCTGCCGGGGCGCAGCCTGATGTTCGTCCGCAACGTCGGCCACCTGATGACCAACGACGCCATCCTCTACGGCGCCGAGGGCGACGAGGGCGCCGAAGTGTTCGAGGGCATTCAGGATGCGCTGTTCACCGGCCTGATCGCCATGCACGGCCTGTCCGCCTCCGAGGACACCGGGCCGCTGATCAACAGCCGCACCGGGTCGATCTATATCGTCAAACCCAAGATGCACGGGCCCGACGAGGTGGCGTTCACCGCCGAGTTGTTCAGCCGGGTCGAAGATGTCCTGGGGTTGCCGCAGGCGACTCTCAAGATCGGCATCATGGACGAGGAGCGGCGCACCACCGTCAACTTGCGGGCCTGCATCAAGGCCGCCGCCGACCGGGTGGTGTTCATCAACACCGGCTTCCTGGATCGCACTGGCGATGAGATCCACACTTCGATGGAGGCCGGGCCGATGGTCCGCAAGGCCACCATGAAATCGCAGCCGTGGATCCTGGCCTATGAGGACAACAACGTCGATGCGGGCCTGGCGACCGGTTTCACCGGCCACGCCCAGATCGGTAAGGGCATGTGGGCGATGACGGACCTGATGGCCGACATGGTGGAGCAGAAGATCGGGCATCCGCGCGCCGGTGCCACCACCGCCTGGGTGCCCTCGCCGACCGCCGCCACCCTGCACGCGATGCACTACCACCAGGTGGACGTTTTCGAGGTGCAGAAGGAGCTGGCCGGAAAGCGCCGCGCCACAATCGATCAGCTGTTGACCATTCCACTCTCCGAGGGGCTGGCCTGGGCGCCCGACGAGATCCGCGAAGAGGTCGACAACAACTGCCAGTCCATCCTCGGGTACGTGGTGCGCTGGATCTCCCAAGGTGTGGGGTGCTCGAAGGTTCCGGACATCCACGACGTCGCACTGATGGAAGACCGTGCGACACTGCGGATCTCGTCCCAGCTGCTGGCAAACTGGCTGCGGCACGGGGTGATCACCGCTGACGACGTGCAGTCCAGTCTGGAACGGATGGCCCCGGCCGTGGACCGGCAGAACGCGGGCGACCCGAACTATCTGCCGATGGCGCCGGACTTCGACGACAGCATCGCGTTCGCGGCCGCGCGGGAGTTGATCCTGTCGGGAACCAGTCAGCCCAACGGCTACACCGAGCCGATCCTGCACCGGCGCCGCCGAGAGTTCAAAGCCCGCGCCGGCGTCTGAGCCCCAGGCGGATCTTCAGTGGAATTGACCGTGGCCGCAGAGCTGACCGGGCGGAGAGGACGCATCCACCGTGGGTAGGCACAGTTTGCCCGGCCCGGACGATTTCGCTGAGGACCCACTCGGGCGCGACGAGCCCGACTACGGCGATGACGACACCGCAACGCCCGATCCGTTCGGCTTCGGCGACCCGGACGACGACGAGTACGTCGACGACTATCACGACGCGCTCTACGACGATTCGTTCGGCGGCGGAGCCGGATACGACGCCGACCCGGCGCAGTACATGCGGCGCGGCGGCCACGACGACGAAGAAACGCGTTACCGCACCGGGCCTTTCGGCGCATTCGGCGCGCATGCCGGCGAATCCCCCTCGGCGGAACGCGACGAGCCTCGCGGCGGCCACCGCAACCTGGACCGGTGGCGCCGGCACCGCAACGACGCCGGGCCCCGTGGTGTCAGCGTCGGTGTGGTCGCCGCACTGGTGACGGTGATCGTCGTGGTGGGCGCCGTGATCCTGTGGCGCTTCTTCGGCAACTCACTGTCGCATCGGTCGGCCGTGGCCGCTGGCGCCTGCGCGGAGGGCGACCTGACTGTCGCCGTTGTCGCGGACCCTTCGATCGCCGATCACGTGCAGGGATTCGCCGACCGCTTCAACAAGACCGCCAAGCCGGTGGGCGATCGCTGCGTGTCGGTCCAGGTCAAACCGGTGGATTCGGACGCCGTCGTCAGCGGATTCATCGGTGACTGGCCGGCCCAGTTGGGTCAGCGCCCCGCACTGTGGATCCCGGGCAGCTCGATTTCGGCGGCCCGCCTGCAGGCCTCGGCGGGCCAGGAGACCGTCAGCGACAGCCGCTCTTTGGTCACCTCGCCGGTGCTGCTGGCCGTCCGACCCGAACTCAAGCCCGCTCTGCAGAAGCAGACCTGGGCGAGCCTGCCGGAGCTGCAGACCGACCCCGACGGTTTGGGCCGACTCGGGCTTCCCGGCTGGGGGCAGTTGCGGCTGGCGCTGCCGATCGGCGGCAACGGCGATGCAGCTTTCCTGGCCGGTGAGGCCGTGGCGGCCGGCACCGCCCCGAAGGGCGCCCCCGCCACCGACGGGACTCCCGCGGTACACCGACTGGCCGGCGCCCAGCCCCAACTCGCCGACAGCTCACTGGCTGAGGCCATGAACGTCCTGCTGCGCCAAGGCGATCCGGCGGCCGCACCGGTACACGCGGTGGTGACCACCGAGCAGCAACTGTTCACCCGGGCGCAGTCCTTGTCGGATCCGTCGCGCTCGCTCGGTTCCTGGCTGCCGGCCGGGCCGGTGCCGGTGGCCGACTACCCCACCGTCCTGCTCGCCGGGTCGTGGCTGTCGCAGGAACAGGTCAGCGCCGCCAGCGAGTTCGCCCGCTTCGCCCGCAAGCCGGACCAGCTCGCGGAGTTGGCCAAGGCCGGATTCCGGGTCGAGGGCGTCGCCTCGCCGAGCAGCGAAGTCACCGACTTCCCGGCGGTGTCGGACACCCTGTCGGTGGGCGACGACGCGATGCGGGCCACCTTGGCCAATGCGCTGACCACCCTGCCGGGCAGTTCGGCGGTGACGATCATGCTCGATGCGTCCATGACCACCGACGAGGGCGGCAAGACCCGGCTGGCCCACGTGATCGCCGCCCTGGACCAACGGATCAGGGCGCTGCCGCCGAACTCCGCGGTGGGTTTGTGGACCTTTGACGGTGTGGAGGGCCGCAACGTGGTCACCGCCGGCCCCCTGGACGAACAGGTCAACGGCGGACTCCGGTCCGAGACGTTGGTCGGGGAACTCGACGGCCTGAGCTCGACGTCCGGTGGCGCGGTGTCGTTCACCACGCTGCGGTTGGTCTACAACCAGGCGCTGTCCAACTACCGTGCCGGGCAAACCAACTCGGTGCTGGTGATCACCGCCGGCCCGCACACCGACCGGACGCTGGACGGCCCCGGATTGCAGGAGTTCATCCGGTCGAACACCGACCCCGAACGCCCGGTCGCCGTGAACGTCATCGACTTCGGCGCCGACGCCGATCAGGCGACCTGGCAGTCGGTGGCTCAACTGTCCGGCGGCACGTATCAGAACCTTCGGGGGGCGAACACCCCCGAGCTGGCCGGCGCGCTGAACACGCTGCTGGGCTGATCCCGCCCGTCAGGCGCCCAGGGCGTCGAGGATCTGCTGCGGGATGACGTCCACCAGCTGGGTGATCATGCCACCGAAGGATCCGACGCTGATGTCGGCCAGGTCCAGGTTCCCCAGGCCCAAGCTGTCGAGCAGATCGGTCAGGGTCAGGTCCAGCGGGGGAATCAGGTCACCCAGGTTCAGCGGCAGGTCGTCGAGACCCAGGCCGCTGATCAGGCCACCCAGGTCCAGGCCGTTGAGCAGGCCGGTGATGTCGATGCCACCTAGACCCAATCCACCCAGCAGCTCGCTCAGCGACAGGTCGCCGGTCGACGCCGGGAAGCCCAGCGCCTCCAGCACCCCGCCGACGGTCAGGTCCTGACCGAGCACGATCCCCAGATCGCCGAGCAGGCCACCGAGGGTCAGGTCGTTCGACGACAGACCCAGGTCACCGAGCAGGCCGCCGATCGACAGGCCGCTGCCGTCCAACCCCAGATCGCCGAGCAGGCCGCCGATCGTCAGGCCGCCGGGTGTCGAACCCAAAACGTCGAGCAGATCACCGACGGTCAGGCCGTTGCCGTCCAGGCCCAGGTCGCCGAGCAGGTCACCGATCGTCGTGCCGGCACCGGAGAGTCCCAGCGCACCCAGCAGGTCATCGAGTGTCAGGCCGGCGGTCGACAGCCCCAGGCCACCGAGCAGATCGTCGAGGCCCAGGCTGGCGGGCGTGATACCCAAGGCGCTGAACAGGCCGTCGAGCAGGCCGCCGATGCTCGGGGCGGTGGAAGGTATGAGGGCGCTGATAGTGGTGATGAGAAGGCTGACCGCCCCGGTCACCACGCCGTTCAACGGAATGCCGAACGCGCTCAGCACGCCCTCCAGAGCCGACGTCAGCAAACTGACCACGCTCCCGCCGGGCAGTGCATCGCCGGCGCCCAGGCCGATCAGGCTGAGCAGCAGATCCGGGCTGACCGTGCTCGACGGGTCCAGGCCCAGCGAACCGAGCAGCGCGTTCAACATCGTCGTCGACACCGACGTGCTCGGGTCGAGTCCCAGCGCGCCGAGCAGACTGTTGATCACGTCCGGCGTCAGGGCGCTGCCCGAATCCAGCCCCAGCGAGTTCAGCAGATCGGTCAGCACCGCCGGCGAGATCACCCCGTCCGGGTCCAGTCCCAGCGAACTCAACAGGCCGTTCACCACATCCGTCGACACCCCGCCGGTCGGGTCGAGCCCCAGCGTGCCGAGCAGGCTGTTGAGCATGGTCGTCGACAGCGCGTTCGCCGGGTCCAGCCCCACCAGGGCCAGCAGGCTGGCCGGCGACAGCAGCGTCGTCGGGTCGATCCCGAACGCGCTCAGCACGCTGCTGAGCGGCAGATCGTTCAGGTCGACTCCGGTGTCCAGGCCCAGCCCGTTCAAGACGCTGGTCAAGCCGAGGCTGCCCAACCCGAGGTTGCCGAGCCCCAGGAAGCTCAGCAGCCCGCCCAGGTCGGTGATCCCGCTGCCGAGGTTGAGCAGGTCGCCCAGCCCGTCGTCGCTGATGCCCAGTTCACTGAGCAGGCTGCCCAGGGTCAGGTTGCCCAGCCCGAGCTGATCGATCAGGTTCTGCAGGTCCAGGTTGGTCAGGTCCAGGTTGCCCAGACCCAGGGCGTTGAGCAACTGGACCAGGTTGAGGTTCACCTCCAGGTTCTGCACCGGGGCGAGCACGCCGTTGAGCACCGGGATGTTGATGATGCCGCCGAGCAGGCTGACGTTCTGGGCACCGTTGAGGTAGGCGTCGGCGATGGTGGCCGGCGCGCTGAACAGGCCGGAGAAGTCCCCGCCGGCCATCTGGGCCGCGGCGTTGCTGATCGCCTGGGAGGTCAGCGCCTGCGCGCCCATGCTGGCGATCGCCAGTTCGAGGCCGGGCGGCAGCTGCACCGAGACCGTCGCCGGCAGGTCGGAGATGTCGGTGGTGATGGTCGGCGTAATGCTGGTGAACGCGCTGATCACCCCGAACGGGTCGGTGAACAGCTTGCCGAAGACCGCCGTGATGGCGCCCCAGTCGGCGTTGTCACTGATGTTGGTCAGGTTCGCGGTGGTGTGGGTGAACAGATCCGACCAGGCATCGGTCAGCTGCACGGCGTGGAACTCGGCGCCGGCGGCCGGGAGCAGCGGTGTCACCGGCGCGATCGGCGCGACCGCGACGATGCCGGCGCCCGCGACGGCGATGCCGGCGGTGAGATACGGGCGAAGCGCAAGTTGCTGCATGATCTCTCCTCAGTGTGATCCCCGTCACCGGTTAGGTGAGACCAGCTTAAACTAATTTCTTGTCACACATGAGAGTTCACTGATTTTTCGCCAGCGCAACTGTTTCGGAAGCCAGCAGCCTCGCTACACTACAGCACCCCAACGCGCGCAGCGGTCGACCCGAGCGGTGCCCGGAATCGCCCGGTCGCCGCTCGGGTCGACCGTCGGCTGCCATTACAACCCGATTCCCCGCGGCACGCAACTAAATTGCACAAAGTGTGATTGTTTTTATTCCGACTTCCGCAAGGCCTCCGCCCACGTGTAGGTTTCCACGCTAACTGAACAGCGGCACAAGACTTTTGGGGGGAAATCAATGGTCGGACAGCAGGTGACTCGGCTCGATGCGGTGGCAGGTATCGCCCTGCTGTGGACCGGGTTCATGGTCATCAGCCCGATTGCGCCGCACACCGCGGCCGAACCGACCACGGCTGCGGTCGAACTCACCGCGGCAAGCACGCCGGACCCGGGCGACTTCCTGGGCCTGGGGCAGTTCGCCACTCAGATGGCCGAGGTCAACGAGCTGATCGGCCGTTTCGTGCAGTACGTCCCCGAGGTGCTCAATCAGCAGTTCACCAGCTTGAACGACGTGGTGAACTCCTCGCTCGCCGATCTCGACTGGTCCGATCTGGGCGCGAGCATGAACGCGCTGGGCGCGAATCTCGACGAGTGGGAGCAGGGCTTCTGGGCGCAGATGTGGCAGTTCGCCGAGAACATGGACACCGACCCCACCACCGGTGAGCTGGTGCCGAGCCTGTGCAACATCCTCAACGTTCTCGGCAACGACCTGTCGAACCAGTTCCAGATCATGGTTGCCGGAATCAACGACATGGGCAACGAGCTCTCGGCTCAGTTCCAGAACGTGATGGACGGGCTGGACGGTTTCTTCGACGGCCTCAACGGCCTCTGAGCCGATCCCCGCGCCTGGGCCCGGATGCTTCCGGGCTCAGGCATAGGCGTCCACCGGCGGGCAGGAGCAGACCAGGTTGCGGTCGCCGAAGGCTCCGTCGATCCGGCGCACCGGGGGCCAGACCTTCGGGCGGAAGTCGCGCCCCAGCGGATAGGCCGCGTGTTCCCGGGTGTACGGGTGCTCCCACTTCTCGACCATCAGGCACTCCGCGGTGTGCGGAGCACCCCGCAACGGGTTGTCCTCGACAGTCCACTCACCGGCGCCGACCCGGTCGATTTCACCGCGGATGGCGATCATCGCCTCGCAGAACGCATCCACCTCGGCCAGGCTCTCGCTTTCGGTGGGCTCCACCATCAAGGTGCCGGCCACCGGGAAGCTCATGGTCGGGGCATGGAAACCGTAGTCGGCCAATCGTTTTGCGACATCGTCGACCGTCACGCCGGTGGCCTTGGTGATTCCCCGCAGGTCCAGGATGCACTCATGGGCGACCATGCCGTTCTCGCCGGTGTAGAGCACCGGGAAGTACTCGTCGAGTCGGCGGGCGATGTAGTTCGCCGATGCGATCGCGGTCAGCGACGCCGCCCGCAGACCCTGTGCGCCCATCATCCGGATGTAGGCCCAGGTGATCGGCAGAATCGACGCCGAACCGTAGGGGGCCGCCGATACCGGTGCGCCGCCGGGCAACTCAGGGGCCATCGGGTGTCCGGGTAGAAACCCGGCCAGGTGCTCTCGCACCGCCACCGGCCCGACACCGGGGCCGCCGCCGCCGTGTGGGATGCAAAACGTCTTGTGCAGGTTCAGGTGGCTGACGTCGCCCCCGAAGCGCCCGGGCCGGGCCAGCCCGACCAGCGCGTTGAGGTTGGCGCCGTCGACGTAGACCTGCCCGCCCGCGTCGTGCACCGCAGCGCAGATCTCGGCGATGTCGTGCTCGTAGACCCCGTGGGTGGACGGGTAGGTGATCATCAGCGCCGACAGGTTCTCGGCATGTTCGGCGATCTTGGCACGCAGATCATCGAGGTCGACGTCGCCGTTGTCCCGGCAGGCCACCACCACCACCCGCATCCCGGCCAGCGCGGCCGAGGCGGCGTTGGTGCCGTGCGCGCTGGACGGGATCAGGCAGATGTTCCGGTGGGATTCACCGCGGCTGGCGTGAAAGGCGTGGATAGCCAGCAGACCGGCGTATTCGCCCTGCGAGCCGGCGTTGGGCTGCAACGACACCGCGTCATACCCGGTGATCCCGGCCAGCCAGCGCTCCAACTGGGCGATCAGCCGGCGAAGCCCGGCGGCGTCGCCGGCCGGGGCGAACGGGTGCTGGCAGGCGAATTCCGGCCAGGTGATCGATTCCATCTCCGCCGCGGCGTTGAGCTTCATCGTGCACGAGCCGAGCGGAATCATGCTGCGGTCCAAGGCGATGTCCTTGTCCGACAGCGAGCGCAGGTACCGCATCATCGCGGTTTCGGTCCGGTAGCGCGAAAAGGCCGGATGGGTGAGGAATTCCGAGGTGCGGGTGGTGATATCCACCGATACCGGCTCGGCGGGCCGCACCCCGAAAGCCTCCAGCACCACGGCCACATGGGCGTCGGTGGTGGCCTCGTCGCAGGACACCGAGACGTGGTCGGCGTCGACGCGCCACAGGTTGATGCCGGCGGACTTGGCCGCCGCGATGATGTCGTCGGCGCGGCCCGGCACCCGGGCCAGCACCGTGTCGAAGTAGCGGTCATGCACCAATGCCTCACCGAGGGCAGCGCCGATCTTCTCGGCTTGACCGTGCACCCGCCGCGCGATCGCGGTCAGGCCCTCGGCGCCGTGGTAGGAGGCGTACATCGCGGCCATCACCGCCAACAGCACCTGCGCGGTACAGATGTTCGACGTCGCCTTGTCGCGGCGGATGTGCTGCTCGCGGGTCTGCAGCGCCAGCCGGTACGCCGGTAAGCGGTCGGCATCCACGGACACCCCGACCAGCCGTCCCGGCAGCTGCCGGGCGTGCTTGGCGTGCACCGCCAGATACCCGGCGTGGGGTCCACCGAAGCCCATCGGCACCCCGAAGCGCTGGGCGCTGCCGAAGGCGACGTCGGCGCCCATCTCGCCGGGCGGAGTGATCAGCGTGCATGCCAGCAGGTCGGCGCCGACCGCCACCATCGCACCCCGCTCGTGGGCGGCCGCGATCAACTCCGACCAGTCGGTGATCCGGCCGGACGCCCCCGGCAACTGGGTGACCACCCCGAAGAAGTCACCCTCGGGCAGCCCGTCCCGCAGATCCACGGTGACGATCTCGATGCCCAGCGGCTCGGCGCGGGTCGCCAGCACCGCCGCGGTCTGGGTGAACAGGTCGGCGTCGACCAGCAGCCGGTCTGTCTTGCCGCGCACCGTGCGGTGCATCAGGGTCATCGCCTCGGCGGCCGCGGTGCCCTCGTCGAGCATTGACGCGTTGGCGATCTCGCACCCGGTCAGGTCGGCGATCATGGTCTGGAAGTTCAGCAGCGCCTCCAGCCGCCCCTGGCTGATCTCGGGCTGATACGGCGTGTAGGCGGTGTACCAGGCCGGATTCTGCATGATATTGCGCAGCAGCACCGGCGGGGTGAGCGTGTCGTAGTAACCCTGGCCGATCATCGACACCGCGACCGTGTTGGCGTCGGCCAGCTCGCGCAACTCGGCCAGCGCCTGGGTCTCGGTGGCGGCGGCCGGCAGACCGTCCAGCCCCGGCGCCACACCGTCGGGGTTCAGCGCGTCGAGGATGCCGGCCGGCAGCGCCTTGGCGGCCAGGTCGTCCAGCGAGTCCACACCGATGGTGGCGAGCATGGTGGCGAGGGCGGCGCTGTCGGGACCGAGGTGCCGGTCGACAAAGCGGAATTCGGTGGGTTGGGACACGAGTGGGTCTCCTGGCATCGGGAGCGGGCTATGACGAGTCAGTCGATCTGGCCCTCCCCCTCTGTCCTCACCCGTACGCCGGGCGCCTGAGAGCTTCGGCCGCGGCCACCGCGCCGGGCGCGGGTGCGGGCCTTTCCCCATCGGCGGGCGGCGCCGTCACCGGCCGCCGCCACTTTCCAGAGGCATCGGAATCCCGGGCGGTCCGTGGGCCTGAGAGGTTGTCGGAGAGGTGTTGCTCCTTCGGCGTCTGCGACTGGCTGCCGCAGAACTCTCCCGCGTCGAGTGCGATGCGCTGACCAGTTTACCCGGCGATGCGAGGCGCAAACGCACGCCGTGATCACGACGCGCGGCGCCGCGCGAAGGGAGGTGGCGCTAGCCGGTCTTGCGGTCGCGGAACTTGCGGCGGCTGGCGAGTTCGTCTTCCGGTGCGGCGATCGACTCGCCACCGTCGGCACGCTCGCCGGGGAAGTCGGAGATGACGCCGGTCAGTTCCCGCATGGCACCCGACACCGCGATGCCGAACACGCCCTGGCCGCCCTGCAGCAGGTCGACGACCTCCTCGGCCGACGTGCACTCGTAGACGGTGGTGCCGTCGGAGAACAGCGTGATGTTGGCCAGGTCGCGGACCCCGCGCTCACGCAGGTGGTCGACGGCGATCCGGATGTTGTGCAGTGAAATGCCGGTGTCGAGCAGCCGCTTGACGATCTTGAGCACCAGGATGTCTTTGAAGGAGTACAGCCGCTGGCTGCCGGAGCCGGCCGCGCCCCGAATCGAGGGGACCACCAGCGAGGTGCGGGCCCAGTAGTCCAGCTGCCGATAGGTGATTCCGGCGATCTGGCAGGCGCTGGGACCGCGGTAGCCGACCAGTTCGTCGGGGACGGAGTCGTCGGGGAACAGCCCGGCCTGCACCGGTTCCCCCGCGCCGGAAGCGGTGGCGGCAGCCTCGACATCGCGGTCCGATTCGGACCGACCCGCGAAGTCCAGCTGGTCCTGCCCCGGTTGCTCGCCCACGATGCTTCCTCTCGCCGATCGCGCTCGTTGCCACTGGCTGGCCGGTGGCCGCGTTTGCTCTTGCCCGAGTTGCTGGTGAGCATACGCTGTCCGGCGAGCCGCCGCGCCGTTGTTCCCGCCTCTGGATCAAGTATGGGGGCCGCGTTTTCCGCGCCACGCGTTCGCCGTGGGCGTGTCGTCATACCGCTCGCAGATGAGATGCATCTGTGACTGGGCTGAGGCCGCCGCGCCGGGTCAGGTTGCTTTGAAATCGTCGGGCGACACGCTATCGAGGAACTCCTTGAACTTCTCCACCTCGTCTTCGCGCACCGCACCGGAGCTCTCGTCGTCGCTCTCGTCGGGAATCAGCAGGCCCGCCTCGGCCAGCACCGCCTCCTCGACATAGATCGGCACCCCCACCCGCAGCGCGATCGCCACCGAATCCGACGGACGCGCCGAAACCGTGATGTCCCGGTCGAAGATCAGGTCGGCGTAGAACGTACCTTCCTGCAGATCGACGATCCGGACTTCTTTGAGCGAATGCCCCAGCGCGGCGATCAGGTCGCGGATCAGATCGTGGGTCAGCGGCCGGGCCGGCTCCACGCCCTGCTGCTCCAGGGCGATGGCGGCGGCTTCGGCCTGCCCGATCCAGATCGGGAGGTATCGGTCACCGTCGGCTTCGCGCAACAACAGCACGGGCTGGTTTTGTGGCTGCTCGACGCGAATGCCGACCACGCGTACTTCACCCATCTCCAGTCAGCCCTCCGCATTTGCTTGTGTCCCAGTGGCTGTCTGCCAGCCCGACTCGCTGCGAAACCCGGTCGGACAACCGCATATCGCACAACAAGCCGCCGAAGCGAAGTCTAGTCCTCAGCCGTGCAGAACGTCGTGTACCGCCGACTTGAGCAGCGCGGTGTGCAGCGCGATCGCCAGTGCCGCGACCTCGCGGGCCAAGTCGTCGGCGCGGTCGCGTGCGCCGGCCTTGCCGCCCTTGACCAGCGGCCCGGCGATCTGGGCGATCAGGTCCGACTGCCGATCGGCGGCCGAGCGGAACGCCCGCAGGTGTCGTGGCTCGACGCCGTAATCGGCCAGGCCGCGTGCGCACTGCGCGATCACCACCGCGTGCTCGTCGAACAATCCCCCCGGCCCGGCGGTGATCACGCCGGATCTGACCAGCGCCGTCAGCAGGGCGTCATCGGCGCCGGAGCGTTCCAGGAGATCCTCCCGGCTCAGCCGGACCCGTCGCGGCGGCGTCGGCAGCGCCGTGCCGTTGTGAGCGGCATCGTCGGCGGCCGGCACCAACCGCGGGACGGGATAGGGCGACTCGGTCAGCGGAAGCGCCCCGTCCGGCTCGGCGTCCAGCCGCGCCTTGATCACCTTCAGCGGCAGGTACTGGTCGCGTTGCGCGGTCAGCACATACCGCAGCCGCGCGCAGTCGTACGCGCTGAACCGGCGGTAGCCCGACGCCGCGCGCTGCGGCGTCACCAGCCCCTCGGTCTCCAGAAAGCGAATCTTGGAGATCGTGACATCCGGAAATTCGGGACGAAGCAGATCCAGTACCGCCCCGATCGACATCCCGGCCAGTTCAGGGCTGTCAGGCGCGCTCAACTCAGCTCCCCGGCCCGGCCTCGGTCTCACCCGGCTTGGGGCCGGTCAGGAACACCAGACGGAACTTGCCGACCTGGACCTCGTCGCCGTTGACCAGCACCGCCGAATCCACCGGCTCCCGGTTGACGTAGGTGCCGTTGAGGCTGCCGACGTCGACGACCTGAAATTCGTTGCCCTCCAGCCGGAACTCGGCATGGCGGCGGCTGACCGTGACGTCGTCGAGGAAGATGTCGCTGTCGGGGTGGCGCCCGGCCGCGGTGACCGGTTGGTCGAGCAGGAAACGCGACCCGGCGTTGGGGCCCCGCTTGACGACCAGCAGCGCAGATCCCGCGGGCAGCCCTTCGACACCGGAGGTCAGGCTCTCACCGCCGGCCTGCGCGGGTGCGTCGAGTTCGCTCAGGAAGTCAGCGCGGAAGACCGATGTGGTTTCCACCGTGACCTCGTCGCCTGCCTGCTCGTGCCCGTTTCCCGAGTCCTTCTCCGTCACCCACTGCTCCTCACTGGCCACTGTCGTGCTACCTGGTCGTACCCGCCGGACATCCATGGCACCGGACCCACAATCGTTGAGTCGACCGTACCGCGCAGCGGTCGATAATGTGCCCCGCACCGCGGGATCGTGTCACGGAATACCCGCGTCCCGGCAGGCAGGCTAGCAATATTCATTCGGCCAGCGTCGCGCGGTACGCGTCGGGGGTCAGCAGTCCCGTCAGGGCCGCATCCAGCGCTTCGGCCCCGCCGTCGCCGACCTGGAGATCCAGCAGCCACCCCGCGCCGTACGGGTCGGAGTTGACCAGCTGCGGGCCGGCGTCCAGCTCGGCGTTGACCGCAACCACTTTCGCCGAGATCGGCCCGTACAGATCCGAAACGGACTTGGTCGACTCCACTTCGCCGAAGCTCTCCCCCGCGGTCACCTCGGTGCCGACGCCGGGCAGTTGCACGAAAACCACGTCACCCAGTGCCGCCTGCGCGAAGTCGGTGATGCCCACCCGGACGGTATCCTGCCCGGTGCGCCGAACCCACTCGTGCTCTGCGGTGTAATACAAATCGGAGGGAACTTGGCTTTCCGAGCTCACGGTGATCGTGCTCCTTGCGCTGGTCGGGTTCACTTGACTGGCTGAGCGTATTGGCGGGGTTTCGGTTGCCGCAACACGGTCACCTCCACTCGGTCGGCCTGCTGCACGCCCATGGCGCCACCGAGCCGCTTGACGCTGTCGACTGCCCCGCCGGGGATGTTCATCGCTGCCGCCAAGGTGGGTGGATCGCCTATCGCCAGAACGGAATACGGCGGAGCCAAGCCTATCCCGTCGAATTCCAGCGCCCCGGGGGTACCGGCAACCCAGGAGTCCACTCCGATCCGCACCGCCTTGGTGCCGTCGCGGACCTCCATCGCCTCGGCCCCGGCGGCGCGCAGCTCGTTGATCACATCGAGCATGGTCTCCGGGGCGACCCCGCGCGCCGGATCGTCGACGGTGATGACCACTCCGGGCCCGACGGCGCCGACGGTGCCGATCATGATCGCCAGCGCGGAGAGCCGGGCCTGGGCGTTCTCGATCGCCGCCTGGTCACTGCTGCCGGACTCCTGGAGCGCGTTGAGCGTCTGCTGCAGTTCGGCGATCTCGGTGCCCAGCGCGGCTTCGCGCTGCCGCAGCGAGTCCAGCAGCACCAGCAGATCGGCCGGCCGGGCCGTCTCCAGGGCGTCGGCGGAGTCGTTCTGCCGGACCTGGGTGACGATCGCGACTCCCAGCAGCAGGCACAGCAGCATCGCCAGCACCCCGAACAGCGGCCCGGAGCGGCCGAACCAGGCGCGCCGTGACGGCGCATCGTGGTCGGTCACAGGCAGCTCGTGCCGCCCGTGCGGCACCGGTTCGGTACCCACCGGCGTCAGGCCCCGAACAGTCGTCGACGCAGCGCCGCGGCATTGCCGAAGATGCGGATGCCCAGCACCACGATGATGGCGGTGGACAGCTGCGTCCCGACCCCCAGCTGGTCACCGAGGTAGACGATCAGCGCAGCGACCAGAACGTTGAAGACGAACGACACGACGAACACCTTCGCGTCGAAAATCCGCTCCAGGTAGGCGCGCAGACCGCCGAACACGGCGTCCAACGCCGCCACCACGGCGATCGGCAGATAGGGCTGAACCACCTCCGGAACGCTGGGTTGGAAAATCAGCCCCAGCACGATTCCGGCGATCAGCGCGACGATACCGATCATCGAGAACTCACCCCGGCCTCCCGACCTCCGACGCGACGCCGACGGCGCCACGGCTTGCAGCGCAAGCTTGCGTCACGACTCCCCTATCTGTTTGGCGAACCGGACATCTCGCAGCGAACCCGCTGGCAGGGTCAGGTCGGCACCGGTCCGGTCGTCGACGCGCACCACCACCCCGTAGGACACTTCCAACAGTCGCAGCCGGTACAGCCCGGGCGTCCGGTCGAAGGCCTCGCGCAGCTCGCGGGGCGGCCCGATGGCGCGCACCGTGTAGGGGCTGCTGATCGGCTTGTTGTCGACCAGGATCGCCCCGCCGGCCTGCCTGATCGTCACGTTGGGGCCGATCCGGACGTCCCCGATCGCGATCGCCTCCGCGCCGCTGGCCCACAGCGAATTGACGACGAGCTGCAGGTCGCGGTCCAAGATGATCTGTTGACTGCCCGACACCCGCTGTTTGGAGGCATCGGAGAGGTTTCGCCCGACGCCCGGGTCGGTCACCGTCACGGTCAGGCCGGGGCCGGTGACCCGGGTGCTGGCGGAGGCCAGGCTCAGTGCGTCCAGGCCGGCCAGCACCCGCTGACCCTCGGCGTCGTCGGCCAGCCGGTGCCGGCGCAAGTCATCGACCCGATTCGTCAACGTATCGCGTTTGTCGGCAAGCCTGCCGGTCACGTCTTCGGCGGACCGCACGTTGGTGGCCAGCACCTGCTGGGCGTCACGCACCCCGGGCGCCAACGTTTTGGCCTGCGCGAACGCGACCGCGAACACCGTCGCCACCACAAGCGCCGCCAGCGCCTCCCAGCCCCAGCCCGCGACCCGGGCCCGCCTCGTGGTGCCCCGCCCGCCGTCGCGGGCGGCCGCCGCGGCGGCGTAGCCGGGGTCGAGGTGCTCGGACAGCAGCGAGCGCAGCAGCGAGGGCACCGCGAACCGCTGCGGGCGGCCGGCCTCGTGCGCACCCCCGTCATCGCGGCCTTCGTAGCCGCTGAGCGCGAAGAACGGTTCAGACATCGGCCACCCGGGGTGCGACCTTGGGCATGGTGCGGACCACCAGCGCCACCTGAACCAGGTACAGCACGAAGGCCCACAGGTACATGCCCAGGCCCCAGATCAGGAAAGCCCAGCCGATCGACAGCACCACCCGGCTGGCCAGCGCGTCCCACTGCCCCAGCAGGATCAGCGGAAATGCCGACATCAGCGCGAAGGTGCCGGCTTTGCCGATGTAGGTCACCGGCAGCGCGGTCAATCCCCGGCTGCGCAATACCGGCAGCACCGCGGCCAGCAGCAGGTCGCGGGCCAGCAGCACGCCGATGATCCACCACGGCACCAAGCCGCGCAGCCCGAAGGCGACCGGGACCGCCACCATGTAGAGCCGGTCGATCGCCGGGTCGAGCAGCGCGCCCAGCGCCGATGACTGGTCCAGCAGCCGGGCCAGCTTGCCGTCGGCCCAGTCCGAGACCCCGCTGAGCATCAGGACCGCCACCGCCGGCCCGTCGGCCCGCGCGACCAGCAACAGGTATCCGAAGACGACGATCAGCGCGAGCCGGGTCACGCTGATGACGTTGGGCACCGTCAGCACCCGGTCTTGGACTCGGTCGGAGCCGGACCCGGCAGACATTCCGACCCCCTAGCGGAAGATCCCGGGGAGACTCAGCGCGTCCATCGTGTCGTCGCTGAGCGGGTTGTCCCGCACCATGTAGGTCCACGTCGAGGTGGGCCGCGCCAGTTTGGACAGGTCGATGCCCGGCTCGGACTCGATCTGTTCGGAGGTCTCGAAGGTCTGCTGGGCGGCCTCGATGGCGTCGGCGGCCAGCGATGCGAACGCATCCAGGGCCATCCGGTGGAATTCGTCGAGCGGATTCTGCCGGCCCAGGGCACGCAGGTGGATGCTCTCCCTGATGTCGGCCAGGAACGCCAGGTGGTCGGCCCAGCCGCGGTCCAGGTGGTAGAGCATGATCAGCCGGCAGATCTTCTCCAGCTTCGCATCGGCGTCCTCGCCGAATTTCTCCCGCAGCTCGGCGTAGCGCTGCGGGGCCAGCTCGGCGAGCTCCTCGCGTGCCGTCGGCGTGGACAGCAACGTGTTGCGCCGCTCCACGATGATCGCGCGCTGCTGGGCGATCAGCTGGTTGTAGCGCCAGGTGTTGGCGTGGATATCGAGCAGTTTGCCCTCGGCGATGCGTTGGGCGTGGTCGAGCATCCCGGCGGCCTTGGGGCTCAGAATCCGACCGTCTTCGTCGGTCTCGGTCGGCATCTTGCCGGCTTCCAGGTTGGTCGCGGCGACCTCGTCCTCCCAGCTGGAGAAGAACACCGACGAGCCGGGGTCACCCTGGCGGCCGGCCCGGCCGCGCAGCTGATTGTCCAGACGCTGGGTGTGCTGCCGGGCGGTGCCGATCACGTGCAGACCGCCCAGTTCGACGATCTTGTCGTGGTGTGCCTCGTCGGAGCCGCCCAGCCGGATGTCGGTGCCCCGCCCGGCCATCTGGGTGGAGACGGTGACCGCACCGAGCTTGCCGGCCTCGGCGATCACCGTGGCCTCCTCGGCGTCGTTCTTGGCGTTGAGCACCACCGCCGGGACCCCGCGTTTGCGCAGCCGCTCGTAGAGCTCCTCGGACTCGGCGACGTCGTGGGTGCCGACCAGCACCGGCTGCCCGGTCTCGTGCACCTCCACGATGTGGGCGACGATGGCGTCGTTCTTGGCCGCGGCGGTGATGTAGACCCGGTCCGCCTCGTCCTCGCGGATGTTGGGCATGTTCGGCGGGATCGGCGAGACCCCCAGCTGATAGAACTGGCGCAGCTGCTCGCCGGCCGCCAGCGCCGTCCCGGTCATGCCGCACACCGTCGGGTACCGGTTGACCAGTGCCTGCACCGTGATGGTGTCGAGCACCTCGCCGGTCTCGGTGGTCTCGATGCCCTCTTTGGCTTCCACTGCGGCCTGCAGGCCGTCCGGCCAGCGCTGCAGGGCTGCGATTCGCCCGCGCGAGGCGTTGATCAACTGCACCTTGCCGTCGCGGACGATGTAGTGCACGTCGCGCTGCAGCAGTACGTGGGCGTGCAGGGCGACGTTGACCTCGGTCAACGTCGACACCACGTGCTCCTCGGAGTACAGGTCGATGCCGCCGAGCGCGGCTTCGACGCGCCGCGCCCCTTTCTCGGTGAGGTGGATGTTGCGCCGGTCCTCATCGGAGTCGAAATCCACGCCGGGGGTCAGCCGGCCGACAAGCTCGACGATCTCCATGCGGGGTGTCTCCCGATGGGTAGTGCCGGCCAGCACCAGCGGCACCAGCGCCTCGTCGACCAGCACCGAGTCGGCCTCGTCGATCAGCGCCACGTCGGGGTTGGGCGAGACCAGATCCTCGACGTCGGTGACCAGCTGGTCGCGCAGCACGTCGAAACCGATCTCGTTGACCGACGCGTAGGTGACGTCGCACTGGTAGGCCGCGCGGCGCTCGGCCGGGCTGGAGTCGGCGGTGATCCAGCCGACCGTCACCCCCATCGCGGTCAGCAGCGGGCCCATCCATTCCGCGTCGCGGCGAGCCAGGTAGTCGTTGATCGTCACGACGTGCACGTGGCGCCCGCCGATGGCGTAGCCGGCGGCGGCGATAGCACCCGAGAGCGTCTTGCCCTCACCGGTGGCCATCTCGACCACATCACCGGCCAGCATCCGCAGTGCGCCCTGCAGCTGAACATCGAACGGGCGCAGCCCGATGCTGCGCTCGGCGGCCTCGCGGGCGATCGCGAGGAACTGCGGAATGTCCGATGCGTCGGCCAGATCCTTGAGTTTGAGCAGTTGTGCGGCCTTGCGCAGCTGCTCGTCGTCGAGTCCGGCGGCCTTCTTGGCGTAGTCGGCCGCCGCGTTGACCTCGGCCATCGAGCGACTCTGGTTCTTCTCGGTGCTGGCGCCCAGCAGTTTCCAGAATTTTCCACTCAGCCGGCCCGACTTGGCACGTGTGGTCCCGGAGACCGTTTTGGAGGTGTTAGCCACAGCACAACCGTACGCGGTGGCCACCGTCTGCGAGGCGGGGGCACCGCCGCGCCCACCGGCCTTTGCGGCTCCGCTCATCCGACGCGACGGCACACCGCTGGGGTAGGTTTCGCACGGGATTTTCTCGACTCGGATACACCCCGGACAGCAAGGAGACGTGGCAGTGGACTCGAAGCTGTTCAACCCGTCCATCGACTGGTCGCACGCCCTGCCCGACTCGCTGCGGTGGATCGCGATGGCCTGGGTCATCAGCGCAGTGGGTGTGCTGGCCGTGGCGGCGCTGCTGCGGGTGAGCACCCGCTGGGGGCGCCAGTTCTGGGAGATCACCGGCGCCTACTTCACCGGGCGTGACAGCGGCCGGGTCTGGCTGATGCTGGGCGTGTTGCTGCTCTCGGTGATCACCGCCGTGCGGCTCAACGTGTTGTTCAGCTTCCAGGGCAACGACATGTACTCCTCGCTGCAGACCGCGTTCCAGGGCGCCGCCGGCGGCGACGACGCGATCAAACAGTCCGGGGTGCACGGCTTCTGGATGTCGATCGGCATCTTCAGCGTGATGGCGGTGCTGCACGTGGCGCGGGTGATGCTCGACATCTACCTGACCCAGCACTTCATGGTGAACTGGCGCATCTGGCTGACCGAGCGGCTCACCGGCGACTGGCTGGAGGGCCGGGCCTACTACCGCGCCCACTTCATCAAGTCGCCGCTGGACCCGGCGATCGGCGAGGCCATCGAGGGCGCCATCGACAACCCCGATCAGCGCATCCAGCAGGACATCGACATCTTCACCGCCGGCAACGGCGCCAATCCGAACGCCCCGGCCAACGGCACCGGCTCCACCCTGCTGTTCGGCGCCGTCCAATCGATGGTGACGGTGGTGTCGTTCACGGCCATCCTGTGGAACCTGTCGGGCACGCTGACCGTGTTGGGCGTCGACATCCCCCGGGCGATGTTCCTGATCGTTTTGGTCTACGTCACCATCGCCACCATCGTCGCGTTCTGGATCGGCCGGCCGCTGATCCGGTTGAGCTTCCGCAACGAGCTCACCAACGCGGCATTCCGCTACGCCCTGGTGCGGGTACGCGATGCGGCCGAGTCCGTCGCGTTCTACCGGGGTGAGCTCGCCGAGCGGATCCAGCTGCGGCAGCGGTTCTCGGCGATCATCGACAACTACCTGAAATTCGTGAACCGGACCATCGGGTTCGCGGGCTGGAACCTGTCGGTCAGTCAGGCGATCGTGCCGCTGCCCTGGGTGATCCAGGCGCCGCGGCTGTTCTCCGGGCAGATCATGTTCGGCGGGGTCGCGCAGACCGCGTCCGCCTTCGGCAACATCTCCGATTCGCTGTCGTTCTTCCGCAACGCCTATGACAACTTCGCCGGCTACCGCGCTTCGATCATCCGTCTGCACGGGCTGGTGGAGGTCGACCGCGAGGCCCGCGACCTGCCCGAGCTGCTGGTCAAACCCAGCCCGGACGGCACGGTGACGATCGAGGGCGTGGAGGTGCGCAAACCCGACGGGGACCCGCTGATCGAAGCCCTGGATGTCGATCTGGGGGTCGGCGACGCGCTGATGATCGCCGGGCCGTCGGGCAGCGGCAAGACCACGCTGTTGCGCAGCCTGGCCCAGCTGTGGCCGTACGCGTCGGG
>Ga0182736_1000666_pt1 | contig 46010 bp, 56 predicted proteins | sample eDN5th30CKraftBY_FD_128882 | JGI IMG/M metagenome (GOLD analysis project Ga0182736, IMG submission 128882) | Enriched backyard soil microbial communities from Emeryville, California, USA - eDNA 5th pass 30_C Kraft BY (version 2) (version 2) | ecosystem: Environmental > Terrestrial > Soil >... | reverse complement strand
CTGGATGCCGTCGTCGCAGAAGTTGGCCAGCGCTTTATCCACTGACGGCAGTTCGACAATGCGCTGAGCGGTGTGCCATTTCGTCCGCTCATCGGCTACAGGGGCGCTGGCCTGGGGCGCGGCGTAGAGAGGCTCAGTCGCCACGCGATAGCTGGGGTCATAGTCAACCGCCGGCTTGCCGAACGGGTTATTTTGCGAGAGAGTGACCTTTTCTTGCAGCGGGTCGTCGTGTTCACTGCGCAAGGTATGCAGCCATCGCACCGGCTCGCCCGCCCCGCGCAGCTTGGAGAGAACGGTGGACTCGACGGCCCGGGCGAACTTATTGTATTTGTCGATCCCATTGCAGTGATCGCACCAGGTCTGGGTTATTTCCTCATCCGTCAGCACAGTTTGCTTGTTGTCGGTCATGTCATTCCTCCGTCGGCACGTTGCCGTTGGTCAAAGGCTCGGCGGTGCGAGAGTCTGCCGAGAAGTAGTAGTTAGTAGGGTGGCTGCTGGACGTGCACCCGGTGCATGTCAGGCTCTGGCTCTGGCTCTGGCTCTGCTCGACAGGCATGAACATCTGAAGCGACAGCAGGCTGCCGGCGTAGCAGGCCACGCCTTGGTCGATGTATTCCAGCTCGCGCCCGTCCTCGGCATCGAGGAACGACAGCCGCATACGCCTGGCATTGGCGGGGATCGTGTGCACTTGCTGGGCCAAGCCGGCCGGGGCCGTCGCCGCGATGGCCGCCAGCCATTTCTGCATCTCGGTGGTCAGCCCCACAAACGGCACCTGGTCTTCGTATTGGCTGTGGAAATCCTGCATCTTGTGCAGATCGGCCAGGACCATGCTGGCTAACATTTGGGGGGTCATGCTCCATCTCCTTGGGGAGGGGCGGGCTCAAGAGCGGCACGGGCGCGAGCAATCATTTCCAGTGCGATGTGATCTTTCAACCGGAATTCGCTGTCATGTCTGCCGCCGTACTCGTCGAGCATTTCTTCCAGCGCCTCGCGCAGCCTGCCGTTCTCCGTAGCCAGTTCGCCGCTGATCCTGACGTACTCGCCGATGTCGTGTTTGAGGGCGCCGAGTTCCTTGTTGCGGCTGGCCAACCGCGCTTTCCACCGGTCCACTGTCCGCCGGGCATCGTCCCGGGCTTGGCAGAGGCTGCGCAGTTCTCGGCTGTCTCGGTCGTGCTGTTCTCGCAGGCCGTCGTTCTGCTTGCGCAGGGCCTCGTTCTCGTCCAGGAGGGCGGATACGGCCAGCGGATTGGTGGCGGCGATGTAGGCAGCCAGCCGGCGCGCATACTGCTTGTCCAGGCCCGTGATGGACAACTGCGTGCCGGCGAAGTCTTCCGTCTCGGGAATGGTGACGGTCGAGCGGGTTTTGCTCCATGCCACGAGCGGCAGCCCGACCAGCAGTTCGCGCAACGCGGCTTTATCAACGGTCATTGCATCGTTTCCTGCTTGTATGCCTGCCCGCCTTCCATGGCGGTCGCGGTATGTACCGATGTGCGCAGCAGCAAGTCCATCATGGCGACCTGGTTGGACACGTAGCCGTAGCCCAGCGCGCACTTGCTGATGAGCATTTGCAGGGCTTTGCGTACCTTGTCGGCATCGCCGAATGCGCCCACTTTGTTGATGTACGTCTGGATAGCCTTGTCGGCCGCTGCGGCGCAGATGGCAGGGGTCATTTCAGGTTTGGCCATGGCTAGACTCCTGGCGGGCGCGGATCATGGCGTCGGCGATTTCGTAAGCCCGACCTGCGAAATAGTCAGCCTGCTGCATGCCGTCCATCGTGTCCCCACGACACACTTCGATGATTGCGGGGATCGCCTTGGCCGCGAAGTAGTCGCGCAAGGACATCCCCGGCCTGTCGTCTCGATAACATCCGCCGCTTGGGTACGGACGGTCTCGGCGGGACGGGAATGCTGCCACATCTTCCTTCGGGTTCGGTGCGGTGGTCATGTCAGTCCTCCTGCCCCGGGAACGGCACATCGCGTCCCGGCTTCTGATGCTTTTTGCGTGAGTTCTTGCTCATGGCTACTCCACGTGCAGGTAGTAATCGCGGTTGATGATGTGGCCGACCGTGCGCACGCCCAGGTCGAACTTGGCGGCGATTTCCTTGTGCGGGACCTTGTCCGCACCGTAGGCACGGATGGCGCGCACGGTGTCATCGCTCAGGCCGCGCCGGGCGGTGGGCTTGCGTGTCGGTGCTTGCACGATGCCGGCCAGCGGATGGCCCGTGGTGCGGTCGCGGACGATGAATTCGATGCCGGTCATGTCGTTCTCGGAATAGGGCGGGCAGCAACAGCGGCGGGGCGGCGGACTGAGGGAGGGAGAAACCCGCCGCTGCGCTTGCCCATTGGTCAGTTCTGGAACAGGGTGTCCTGCGGTGCGTCAGGCGGCTGGATCGTGACAACCACATCCTGGTCCTGCTTCATGTGCAGGTCGCCCGCCTGGTCCTTGCTCGGAATGCACGCCACGTTGAACGACACCACCACGGTGCCGCCTTCCTGCGGATCCAGTTGAAACTTGTCGATGGTGCATTCATCCAGCACCAGATCGCTCTTGCCGCGAATGCCGTGGTGCACGGTGACCGTGGCGCCGACCACCTTGTCGGCCAGGGCCACCTTGTTCTTCATGTTGGGATACTTCAGCACCGGCAGGTAGGAAGGATCATCCAGGCGCGAATCGGCCTTGTCCGCCATGTCGCCCTCGGCGCTGTTTGGCCGGCGATACAGCGACGATTTCAGGTCGGGGCTGAACTCGGCCAGCACGTCATTGCTGGCGCGGTAGGTCAATTGCAGCGTGGCGGCGGGCACACGCTCGGTGCCTTCCTTGTTGCTGCGGGAATGGAAGTGCATGCGGCATTCTTGTTCGTGGATGGAAAACATGCGGGTGGCTCCTGGTGGTGATAATCGGGTTGGGCTATCGCTTACGGGAGCGCCAGACGGTTCAGAATCATGTTGAGGCGCTCGCCAACGGAATTGGCACGGACGGTGAGCGTCTGCAGTTCCTGGCCCACCTTCGTCGAACGTAGGGGGGAACTACCGCAGGCGACTTTGTTGGCTTCAGGGTGAGGCATCAGGATGGGCTCAAGCCGGTCGACTAACATGTCCGCCAGGGCGGCGCATTTGGACAGCCCGTCGCTAAGCGCGGCGGCTTCTTCGAATACCTCACCGGTGCGCGGGGTGGTTTCATAGACCGCGCAACCTTGGATCGTGCTGCTGTTGTTGTTCATGGGTTTCTCCTGGTGGTGGGACTGCGGGGTTAGGCGGCGAGCCGCATCAGCTGCTGAACGAGCTCGTCGCGTTCGGTCAAAAATTGCATGACCGCCTTTTCGTGGCCGGCCAGTTCTTCAGGCGTGGGAACGTAGCGCACGACGAACAGTTGCAGGGCCTCGGGGAAGCGGGGGTCGTACGACACGAAGTCGGCGAACTCAGCCCCGGTAACCCACACGTTATGCAGGCACTGCGGCTTGTATTGCGGCGGAATTTCGCGCGCCTCTAAGTACCGGATGTGCGTGGTGCTTTTCGGGCACTTGGTTTCGAGAATGCCGCGGTGCCCGTTCTCGGCGAACAGGCCATCGACACTGCAGCCGGCGTCGACCTCGGGCAAATACATGAAGCCGCTTTCGAGCGCCACGTTGCCGGTCGATTCCTCGTATGCCATGCGGGCAAAGGGCTCGTTGTCGATACCCCATTGCATTTCCCGCGACACGAAGTCGCTGCCTTGCGGTTCGTCAGTCAGCACTTCCACGGCGAGTTCGAACTTGTAGTCGGCACGCTTGGTCGACCATTCGCCCTTGGCAGTCTTGGCGAGCATGTCGGCGGCGCGTGAGCCGGTAACCTTGCCGCAGCGGTCTAGCAGCCAACCTTCGGAACCTTGGGCGTGTGGGGATAGGATGTAGCGGCTCATTGTTCGACTCCTGAGGTATCGCGGCCGAAGCCGTCGTCGTCGGGGTCGCCAGTGGCAACCGGCGGCTCTTCGTCGATGGTGCGGCCATCGTCGGGCGGCGTCTCGGTTCGGGTCGCCTCGCCGCGCAGCACGGCGCCACGCTGGGACACGGCTGCCTTGAAGGCGTTGTAGACGCCCATGTCCTTGGTCGCCTTCACTTCGGCCAGGCCGTCTTTCCAGACCTTGGCCAGGGCCTCGGCGTCGGGCGCGGCTTCGACCAGCTTGCGTAGGCGCGGGAGCAGATCAGGATCGGCGCGACCCTGGGTGGTGTCGGCCAAGCCTTCACCGCCATCCGTGTTCAAGTGGTGGATGGCCTCGGATAGCCGGTCATTCTTCGGCCAGTACTTGTAGGCGCGCTTGACCACGGTCTTCTTGGCCATTTCGCCGTAGTCGGTCTTCCATGGGGACGACTTGCCTGACTTCATCGACTGGGACCGGTTCATGATGCCGTCGATGGCTTCGCGGCTCATAGTGGTGGTCAGGTAATCGCCCTCGGCTGTCTTGGCGACCACGTATGCGCCCACGATTTGGCCTCGATCCTTGGAGAACGGGTTAAAGACGTGCGTGGGCGGCGCGTCGTAGCCGTTCAGGGCGAAGTTGTCGTTCTCATGCACCAGGTCAGCCTGGGCCCACATGATCGAGCCGGTGGCCACGGCCAGGTCGATCAAGCCCATGTACGAGATATCGAGGCAGATCCGGCCGTCGCGCGGCACCAGGTACGCCTGGCGGCGCGCCGGGTTCAGACTGATGCCAATGGCAGCGACGTTATTGACGGCGTTCACGACCGACTGGCGATTCTTCATCGCCACGCCCAGGGCGTAATCGTTCTGCTGCAGCACCTGGATGGCGAAACCAGCTTCCTTCTCGAAGCTGATGGACTGGTCAGTCAGCACCGCGGCGAACGTGTCGCGGGTGTTGTAGATGTCCTGGGTGATGACGGCGAGGTTGTTCATGGTGTCTCAGTAGGTCAGCGGGCGGCGTACGCGGTCTTCCCGCTGCCGTCCTTGGCGGTTTCGTCGTGGCGGTCCAGGGTCGGGCCCAGGACGCCGGAGAGGGCGGCCAGGGCCAGCAGCAGCGCGGCATAGCCGGCTAGGTCCAGATCCCAGGCGCTGGCGCGCAGGCGGCGGAAGAGGCGGATCATTGCTGCTCTCCCTTGGCCTTGGCGATGGCGGCGCGGAGAATCGATGCGCAGTCAGCGTAGTTCTTGCGCTTCTTGGGATTGGGCGTGTTGAAGCACACAGCTTCGATGTAACCCAGGGCGGTCTCGCTTGCTGCTAGCAGCTCCGGCGCGCCGAGAAACAACTGGGCGTTGCTCTCGGCCTGACGGTCATCCCCGGCCGCGGCATGGATGACCAGCGCGCGGTCGCCGCGGTCGTCACCAACTACGGCGATCGCATAGTGGCTGCCGTCGATGCCGTGTTTGGCCTTTGTGCAGAACCAAGGCCCGGGCGTGTGATTCGTCGTCATGCTTCGCTCCTGAACAGGGCCATGACGTGGTCGCCCAGCACGGCCAGCGGGTAGGCGGCGCACAGGCCGCACAGGGTGAAGAGAAGGGCGGTCATTTGACGGGCTCCTGGTAGTCGACCCACTTGCCCCAGTCGGGATCCTCGATGCATTCGGCGGTGATCTGGACGTAGTTCGCGCTGGCGGCATCGACCCAGGCCTTGAACAGTTGGCCGACGGTTTCCGCCGGCTGGCCAGCGGCCGCAGCTTGGACCGCCGCAGCAAACAGCGGCTCCACATCGCGATAGCCCGGGCTGCATTCGTACAGCGCGTCAACGGCGCTCTGCCGGCGCGGCTCGATGCCGCCATGAATGACCTCATCCATGCCGCCTCGCAGGGCCAGCCTGAATGCCCAGGCGACGTTCATGCGCAACTGCTCGGCCTTGTTTGGCTTCCGGAGGGGAAGGGCTGACATGTCGTTCTCCTGCCCGCGCGGCGGGCGCGTGGGTTAGGCGGCTTCCGCTTGCTCGGCCGGCTTCTCACCGCCGGGCACAGCCGGCGACATGGCAACGATCTGCTGCAGCACCGGCTTCCACTTGCGCCACCATTCCAAGGCCTCGCCCGCCATGCGGCTGATCTCGGCATCGCTGAACGTCCACCATGCTTCCAGCGTGTGGAGCTGGCAGCCGATCTGCATGTGCGTGGCGGTGTAGGTCACCGGCCAGATATCGCACTGGATCGCCTTGATTTCGCGAAGGTTGCCGCTGGCGCCCCAGATGCCGGACAGTTCGTCCAGGTAGGCACCGTCCAGGTTGGCACCGCGCAGGTAGGCACCGTCCAGGTTGGCACCGCGCAGGTAGGCACCGTCCAGGTAGGCACCGTCCAGGTAGGCACCGCGCAGGTAGGCACCGTCCAGGTTGGCACCGCGCAGGTAGGCACCGTCCAGGTAGGCACCGTCCAGGTTGGCACCGTCCGCCACTGCCTGTTCAAGCGCCACGCGGGCAATCAGCCCACTTTCGGTGCCCTCGGGCACGTCAGCCGTGAACAGCACGGCGCCGTAGATGTTCTTGATCTCGTGCTTCATGGTTTCTCCCATTTCGCCGCCGGGTGGGGCGAATCAAGACAACGTGAGATTCAGGGGAGGGCGGCCGGCCTTGATACCGGCTAACTGGCTACCGATCGCTCGGGCTCTCACCAGTCCCACGTCGGCAACCGTGGGCGTGTCCTTCCGCGCCGCGCCCTCTCCTGAATCCCAAGTTGTCAAAGAACGTGCCCCGTTCGTGCTGCGTGGTGATTGGGGCGTTGGGAGAATATTAGGCATACCTATCTTTCATGTCAATAGGCATGCCTAATAATTTTGGGTCCGCTTTGTAGGAGCTTTCCTTAGTACGTCCGCTCCGGCCAAAAGAAAACCGCCCGGAGGCGGTTGGCTTACTTGCTGGGTTGCGGCGGCGGGGGAGGTGGCGTCGGGGCGGCGGCAGGAGGTGCCGGCGGTGGTGCGCTAGGCACCTGGATGATGACCGGACCCGCTGGGGCGTTCAGCTTTGAATTGTCGATGCGTGAGAACAGGAACCCCATGACTGTAATGATGACGGTGACGGTGGCAATACCGATCCCTGCCACCCATTTAATCATCTCACCCTTGGTGTCCGAGATGTCGGCTTTGGTGGCCAGTGTTGGTAAAACGGTGTCGAGGCGCGTTTCCAGCGCAGTCACCCTGTGTTCCATGCCTCCATTGTCCCCGGTCCCGCCACCCGATGCAACTCCGCTCCCCCCGGATGAGATCACCCCAAAATTCCCTTGGAGAACGTTATTACTCATCCGATTTCTCCGTCTTGAGCCATGCTGCGAACATTGCCAGATCGTATTGTTTGATGTACCCGCAGTTGTTGCATCGCATGGCAATTACATCCACGCCCTGACCTATAAAAATATCGCCCTTGAGCCCCTTAGGCATGACAAAGTTCCCACGTTTATTTGCGTAGATCTTCCACCCAGAAGTCTGCTCGCATGATGGACATCTCATGCTCAATTTTTTTGCCTGAGCAAATCGCACAAAGTCGTCAAGAACGTACTTGTCTGTAATGGCGCCCTCTGTTTCAGCTTTCGGCTTTTCAGTGTTGTCTTCGCTCATCAGCTTCTCGGTGGGGTGGTGGGGCGGCCGCGGCGGATCCAGTTGACGACAGGCCCGACAGTAAACGGATAAGCGTAGGAAAGCAGGGCACCAATGGGTGCAAGCCAGATTCCGATAGTTAGGACTGGGTAGTACCAAATGCCTGTTGTTGGGGCGGACGCCGCGTCAACTAAGTATTCCCACAAGTAGGTCCAAAACCGATAACCAGGTTGGCCGTAAAAAATTCTGTACGACTCATTGACGGCTGCGGCGACTCCGAAAACAAGGCAGATGATGCCAACGCCGAGCATCAGTGCACCGATTCGTTGTACCGGGAGGATGAGCGGGGCATTCAGCCGCCGCCATAAAAGCACTATTCGGCCAGGGCTGGCATCCTGATACGTTGAACTCATTTTGTCACACTCACCTTAAAATTTCCCGCAGCAAGTCACTAGTGACAGGTGCCGCGGCTTCGGTGTCTGGGTTTTACGCGGCTCTTTTCGAGGGTGCAGCGCCCGCTAGGAACGCCGCCACCAAGTTGTCCAGGGCCTGCTTCTTCTCGGCATCCAGTCCTTCATAGTCTGAGAACGGGGTCGAAAACGGCCACCGCCCAGCTGTACGCTGTTTTGGCCCGACGCCATCGGCGAGCCACGACTCAGACACGTTGAGCAACTGAGCCACGATTACCAGGTTCTTGCCCTTCAAGTTCTTGGTCTTACCGCTGAACCAATCAGCCACTGAGGGCGGTTTGATGTGACAGGCACGTGCGATATCCGCCTGCGTGACCTTGGCGTCCCCGATGCTTTCCTGAAGCCGTTCTGCGAGCGTAGACATTAGGAAATCCTAACGCGCTGCGCATAAGGTATGCCTTGACTTGCAAATAAGGTATGCCTAACATTCTGGGCATGGACCAATTGCACCCCGATTCCCAGATCATCGACGCCCTGGGCGGCACTGCCGCCGTGGCTCGCCTCTGCGACGTGAAGCAGCCGTCTGTGTCGGACTGGCGCAAGAACGGCCTGCCCAAAGCGCGGCGCATGTACCTGCAGGCCATCAGGCCTGACGTGTTTCCGCCCGAGCTGGCCCAGCAGGAGGCGGCGTGATGTCATCGCCGTGCGGCTCAGTCCATGATCGCTTGGCTGGGGCGGCTGAATGGCAGCTCCGTGCCGAACAGGGCGATGGAATCCCGACAGGAAGGGCAAACCCAGTAAGCATCCGATCCGGGTCCGGCAGGGAAGAACTTCAAGACAACCTTCGCCTTAGTGGGCCCGTCGAAGCATTGCTGACAGATGTAGTGCTCCGGCTCCGCCAGTCCTGGATCAACGGCCCCGCTAAGTGCTGGAGTGGGGTTCACCCGATAAGCGAACTGGCGATCTCCGAGGGCGAAAAGCGAGTATCTGCCGCGCTCTGCGAGGGCTTCTCGCAGTTCTCTCAATTCTTGTGCGGCTTGGAAGTTCTCTTGTTGCAGCGAGCCAATGGCAGCGCTGAGTTCGAAGAGACGCTGTTGGGCGTTGAGAAGCTTTTCGTTCATGGCCCCAACTACTTCAGACGCCTTGGAGTCGTCCCGCACGGCGATAGCAGTTTTGCCGATATCAATGGCACTGCTGATGGCCCCCATGGCAGTGGTGATCAGGCTGAAGTCCATAAGAGTTCCCCCAACGTAGAAAAGGGTGGCGTAGGAACCCCCGATTCTACGTTCGGCGGGAACTCCCAGGAGGGGAATTCCAATGCGTGACCCCAAAGACGAACGAATCCCCATCGGTCCGCTGGATGTGTAGGCGTTTTCCATGGCCTCCATCCTATTTTTTTGCCTGATCGGAGTCTTTCCGACAGCTTCCGACAATCTCGTAAAGGCGCGGAAATGAAGCAAGACGCCCTGTTCTATGAATCGCTGAATGATGCCCTGAAAGCCATTGTGCAGTCCCTGAAGGGTGCCAAGGCAGTGGGCGTCAAGTTGTGGCCAGAGAAGACACCGGACGCTGCGGCGCGCACGCTCAACGACTGCCTCAACGAAAGCCGGCAGGAAAAGCTGTCACCCGAGCAGGTGCTGTGGTTGCTGGCCGAAGGTCGCAAGATTGGGTGTCACGCCGGCATGAATTACCTGGCGCGCGAGGCCGGCTATAGCGACCCACAGCCCGTTGAGCCCGAGGATGAGCGGGCGCGCCTGCAGCGCGAGTTCATCGAGGCACAGAAATCAATGTCGCGACTGGCCGAGCGCATGGAGCGCATGTGGAGCGCCACATGATCCCGGCCCGTCAGCGCATGCTGAACCCCAAGACGTTCTATCTGGTCGGTGCCAGCCAGCAAGCCGCCGCACAGGCGTTCCTGGGCAATTTGCCACTGGATCCTGATGAACCCCTCGAGGTCGTCGTTCGGGAGCGCCAGAAGCCGCGCAAAATGAGCCAGAACGCCCTGATGTGGGCTGGCCCTCTGCGTGACATCGCCGAGCAGGCCCATGTGCAAGGCAGGTATTTCCCCGCCGAGGTCTGGCACGAACAGTTCAAACGCGACTTTCTGCCCGAAGAATTCGATCCCGATCTGTGTCTGGAAGGCTACCGCAAGTGGGGTTTCACGCCCCGCGGCGAACGTGTCTTGGTGGGCAGCACCACCATGCTGACCCAGAGGGGCATGGCGCAGTACCTGCAGCAGCTAGAGGCTGCCGGCGCCCAGATGGGCGTGGAGTTTCTCGCCAGAGGGGAGGGCTGATGCTGCGCCGATCCCCACTCCAGCGTAAGACGCCCATGGCCCGTGCCAGCACGCCCATCAAGCGCCGTACACCCAAGAAGCCGCCCGGCTACCACGAACCCAGATGCCTGGCCGCCTGCCGCGGCGAAGCGTGCTTCCTGGAGCTGCAGGGCATCTGCTGCGGCGATCGCGAAACCGTCGTCCCGTGCCATGCCAACTGGTCGACCTACGGCAAGGGCATGGGCATCAAGGCCCGAGACATCTACACCGTCCCCGGCTGCTGGCGCTGCCATCGTGAACTGGATCAAGGCTTTTCCCTGACCGACAGGCAGAAGCGCGCCGCCTGGGAGTGGGCATACACCCGCTGGGTGCCAGCACGTGACAGGAAGCTGAACGAAAAAGCCGAGATTTCGGCCGCAGCATCACCGGAAACTGCCGCCCATGCACAACCGCTCAACGAGGTGGCGTAATGGCCAGGATCAGATCCATCAAGCCCGAGTTCTGGACCAGCGAGCAGGTGATGAACTGCTCGCCGATGGCTCGTCTACTGTTCATCGGCCTCTGGAATTTCTGCGACGACGCCGGCAACCACGTCGCCAGCGCGAAGACGATCAAGGCCAATGTGTTCCCAGGTGACGACATCACCTCGACGGATGTTCAGCGAATGCTCGACGAGTTGTCGTCGAATCAATTGATTGTCTATTACTCCTTTGAAAACAAGGACTTCTTGCACGTTACGGGCTGGCGGCACCAGAAAATCGACCGTCCGACATACAAGCATCCACCCTACAGCGCCGAAAAACCGAAATTAGATCGTCGAGCAATCGTCGAGCCCTCACCCCCGGAAGGGAGTGGAGAGGATATAGAAGGGAGTGGAATAGAACCCCCCCTTACCCCCCCTGCGGGAGGGTGTCCTGGGACGTTGACCGAAAAAAAAGCCAAGGCCCGTTCAGAACGGACGACCTTGCAGACCTTCCTGGATCGTTGCCGGCAAAATGCCGAGCCGGCCATCAGCGGCTACGAACCGCTGCTGCGCTACCTGCGCGAGTCCGGCCTACCGGCCGAATTCGTGAACCTGTGCTGGGCCGAGTTCAAGCGCGATTTCGGCCCTGGCGGCAAAAACGAGCGCAAGCAGCAGGCCCTGTGGCGCCGGCATTTTCAGAATTTCGTCGAGCGGAATTTCTACCGCCTCTGGTACGCCAAGCCGCAGGGTGATGGCGTGGCCTACGAGTTGACCACGGTGGGCCTGCAAGCCCAGGCTGCCAACCAACGCCGGGAGGCCGCATGAACGCGCCGCACCCGCTGGCCGGCCTGGAAGCCGAGCAGCAACTGCTGAGCTGCCTGCTGGCAAGTTCCGAATATTTCGATCGTATCGGCGCCCTGCGTGCCGAGCACTTCTACGCTGCCAGCCACCGAGCAGCATTCGAGCAGATGGAAGCGTTGCTGGCCGAGGGAATTCAGCCGGACGTGCTGGCCGTCTACGATCGGCTGCAGGTGCACGCGCCCGAACATGCTGACTTGAAGTACCTCACCGAGGTCATGAACGGCTATTTCGGGGCCAATGTTGAACATTACGTCAGTCTCGTGATCGAGCGCAGCCGCCGGCGCCAGTTGGCTGCTCTGGGCGACATGTTGGCCGAGGCCGCTGCGGTAGAGCTTGCTACTCCGGTCACCGACATCATCGACCGGGCCCAGGGTGAATTGCAGGGCATGCTGGCCGAACGCCAAGCCGCCGAGCCAGTGCATGCGGGTGACGACATGCTGGACTTCATGAACGACCTGGACATGCGCAGCCGCGGAGAAGGCGTCCAGGCCATGCCTACCGGATTCATCGACCTGGATGCGCACCTGGGCGGCGGGATTCGCCCTGGCAATCTGATCGTGGTTGCCGCACGCCCGAAGATGGGCAAAACCGCCCTGGCGCTGAACATCGCGCGCAATGTGGCCGTTGACCGCAAGGCGTTGATCCTGTCGATGGAAATGGGTCGCAGTGAGTTGCACGCACGCAACGTGGCCGCGCTGGGCCGACTTCCGCTGGCGCATCTGGTCGACGCGAAGAAGATGCGTGACAACGACTGGTCCCGCGCCACCATGGGATCTGAGCAGTTAGCTGCCTTGGGCTTGTACGTCCACAACCAAGGCGAAATGCGGCTTGCCCAGGTCCGGGCCGTGGCGCGCGCCCAACAGCGCAAGCATGGTCTGGATCTGCTGGTGATCGACTACCTGCAGCTGATGCAGGGCGACGGAGACACCCGGAACGCCCAAATCGAGCAGATCACCCGCGGGCTGAAAGGCATGGCCATGAGTATGGGCATCGGCATCCTGCTGCTGTCTCAGCTCAATCGAGCCGTCGAGGGCAGGCCTAACAAACGCCCTATGCCGTCCGACTTGCGCGATTCCGGCGCCATTGAGCAGGACTGCGATGCGGCCCTGTTCTTGTACCGCGACGAGGTCTACAACCCGAACTCCGCCGATCACGGCATCTGCGAGATCGGGGTGGGCCTGAACCGTCAGGGCGAGTCTGGCCGGGTGGCTCTGGCTTTTATCGCCCAGGAAAGCCGTTTCGAAAACCTGGCCCCTGGGCATGAGTTCGGCCGCCCGCAAACCCCAATCTACTCCGGATTGAAAGACTGATGAGCCTGCACACCCTCGAATGGTCACAGCGCCAGGGGATGTTCCACATCCAACCGCTGCGCACCACCTTGACCAAGAACCAGGCGTCGTTTGCTTGCAACGCCAGGACCGATTACATACCGCTGCTCGTTGGAACGCAGGGCGAGTGCAGCGCCATGGCGGACCGACTTCGGCACATCCTGAAGAAGCGCGAGGGAGTGGAAGCATGACACAACATGACTTGACCGAGGTCCAGGCCGATATCGCGCTGGATCCGATGGCGGGGTGCGCAAAGCCCTTCGAACACGTGGGGCGAATCGCATGTGAGCGGCTGGCCGACGTGATTGTGGCGGCTGCCGGGCACGAAGCGGGCGATTCAATCGCGGCCATGCACGCGAAGCTGAAGGCCGCTCAGGCCGAAGCGGCTCGAACCTGGGTGCCAGCAGTCGCAGCCGAGATCATGCGCAACATCCCGCCGGACAGAAAATGGTTCTCACTGGGCTCGCAGCCGACCGCTACGCGCGCGCACGTTTCGCCGCCTCAGATCGAGGTCGAGAAACCGGAAATCAACGTGACGGTGCTGGCGCTCGACCTGGGTAATCTGACCGGCTGGGCACTGCGCCGTCGTGACGGGCGCGTATCGCTGGGCACCGAGGATTTCAGCCCCCGAGACGGATGGCACCCGGGCCAGCGCTTCAGCCGGTTTCGTGCATGGCTGCTGCGCACCATCAACGACAACAACGTGAACCAGATCGCGTACGAGAAGGTCGTCCAAGGACCACATCAGTCGGGCCGCGCTGGCGACATTTACGGCGCGTTCTGGGGCCACATGCTGGTGTGCGCCGAGGCACACAACATCGTGCCGATCCCGGCGCACACCATGACCGTGAAGAAGCACTTCACCGGATCGGGCAGAGCCAAAAAGGCTGATGTCATCGCCCGCGTGAAGGAGCTTGGCTTTACCCCCGACAGTGACAATGCGGCCGATGCCCTGGCGATCCTGAGCTGGGCGGTGGCGCAGGAGCGAGGGTAGGGCGATGCGCCTGACAGATTTCGACTGGCCCGAGATCGTCCTGGACCTACGTAGGGCCGGGATGGGCCAGCACGAAATCGCTCGCGCCCTCGGTCCGGCGGCCGGCGAGTCGATGGTGCGTCAATACCTGGCGGGCGCCACGCCTGCGCACTGGCGGGGCGAGCTTTTGCTGACTCTGTGGGAGAGCAGGACGGGGCGAAAGCGTGGCGATGCCCCCCGTAGGCCAGCCGAAGCCCGGCGGATTGCAGAGCGCCGCCGGCGCACGGGCCCTGCCGCGCACATGCCAACCGAGCATCTACCGGCGGTGGCCCAGGCCTTTGGCCTGACCGTCCCGGCTTTACTGCAGTTGCTGAACCGCCGTCGCAAGGTGGTGGAACAGGCTTTGGGCGAGACGCTGTCTTTGCCCGGATTTGAGGATTGAACGATGGGAATGTCCCCCAAGACCGAGCGAGCACGCATTTTCGTCCTGGAATACCTAGTTGACCTGAATGCGACAGCGGCGGCCGAACGCGCCGGCTACAGCAAGCGCAGCGCCAAACAGATCGGCCATGCCTTGCTGCAGCAGCCAGAGATCCAAGAGCAGGTCAAGCAGGCGATGCAGGAGCGTGCACGGCGCACCGAAATTACCCACGATCGCGTGCTGATGGAGCTGGCCAGGGTGGCCTTCTTCGACATCCGCAAGCTGTACCACGAGGATGGCAGGTTGAAAGCGCCGCATGAACTGGATGACGATACCGCCGCGGCCGTGGCGCAGTTGGAGAGCTTCGAAGAGTTCAGCGGCCGAGGTGAAGACCGGGAATCGACCGGCATGACTCGCAAGGCCAAGGCGTTCAGCAAGGATGCTGCCCTGGCGCTGGCCATGCGACACCTGGGCATGCTCAATGACAAACTGACCATCCAGCGCCCGAGGGTCGTGCGCCGCGATCTCACTGGCCGCAAGGACGAGGGCCAGGCCTGATGCAGCCAGAGATCCACTACGACTACGCCGCCCAAGGCCCGACCCTGGCCGCGTACATTGCCTCGCGCGACCCGCGCACGATGATCATGGGCCCGCTGGGCAGCGGCAAGACGAATGCCAGCTGCTGGCGCGCCTTCGATATCATGTGCCAGCAGGAGCCGGATGCCCACGGTGTACGTCGGTCCCGAGGCGCGGCCATCCGGAATACCTACCCGGACCTGATGAGCACGACCAGCAAGGACTGGCTCGAGATGTTCGGCGACCTGGGCCGATGGGTCGCGGGCGGCTTGGAGCCGCCGACGCACTACCTGTCGTTCGACTTGGACGACGGCACTACGGTCGAGGCGGAGATGATCTTCATCGCCCTGGATCGCCCCGAGCACGAACGCAAGCTGCGTGGGCTGCAACTGACCTTCGCCTGGCTGAACGAGGTAAAGGAACTGGTCAAGGCGATCGTCGACATGCTGGACTTGCGGGTGGGACGGTATCCCAAGGACGTGCGGCCGACCTGGTTCGGCATTTTTGGGGACACGAACGCGCCGGACACGGACCACTGGTTCTATCGTCTGGCCGAGGAAGACAAGCCCGAGGGCTGGACATTCCTGCGTCAGCCGGGCGGCGTTATCAAGGTGGGCGACAAATGGCAGGTCAATCCCCAGGCCGAGAACCTGTCGAACTTGCCACCGGGCTACTACGAGCGAGGGATGCAGGGCAAGAAGGAGGACTGGATCAAGGTCAACCTGGGCAACCAGTACGGCTTTGTGGTCGACGGCAAGCCGATCCACCCGGACTACCAGGACTCGATGCACTGTCGAGACTTCGAGCTGGATCCGAGATCGCCGCTGCTGATCGGCACGGACTTCGGGTTGACCCCGGCCGCCGTCTTCGGTCAGCGGCGCACGATGGGTGGCTGGCGCATCCGGTCTGAACTGGTGGCCACCAACATGGGGGCCGAGAAGTTCGCCCACGAGATCCACCTGCACCTGGCCCAGCGGTACCAGGGATTCCAGATTGGTGGGTTCTGGGGCGACCCTTCCGGCGACAACCGCGCCCAGACCGACGAGACGACGCCGTTTCAGATCCTGAAAGCTGCCGGGTTGCCTGCTGTTCCAGCGCCCACCAATGATCCGCTGTTGCGGTGCGGCGCGGTCGACAGCGCTCTGACGCGCTATATCGACGGCGAGCCCGGGCTGCTGGTGCATTCCGATTGCAAGGTGCTGCGCAAGGCGCTGGCTGGCGGATATTGCTACCGTCGCCTGGCCGTGTCGGGGGAGCGGTACGCCGACGCGCCGGTCAAGAACGAGTTCTCCCACGTGGCGGAAGGCCTGCAATACCTGCTAGTGGGCGGCGGGGAGCACCGGCCGCTGGTCACCCGCAAGCGGGCGGGCGGAGGCAGCCGACCACGATTCGCCATCATGGATTGATTTTCGCAGACGACTGCGCGCGCGCGTGAACAGACTAGGCGGCACTTTCTCAGGGTGCCACCCATGTCCAGCCTGCTTTCCAGCCCGAAGACTCCGAAGATTCCCGATCCGCCCGCGCCGGCCGCTCCGCCCGCGCAGACGGACGCTGCTGCCGCGGGCCAGGCCGAGGCCGATCGCCTGCGCCGCCGACGTGGTACGGCCAGCACGATCCTGACCTCGGACACGACCGCCCAGCCTGGCTCGGTGGCCACCAAGACGCTGCTGGGCTCGTAATGCTCAATCAGGACGTCGATCTGGTGCGCGAAATCATGGTCGACCATGCGGCCATGAAGGCGGCGCGCGAGTCGTTCCACAGCCAGTGGAATGACGTCATTGAGCTGGTGTTGCCTCGATACCGGAAGTTCGACGAGAACCGCAACACCAACCCGGGCGAGAAGCGCACCCAGAAGATCTTCGATGCTACTTCCATGCTAGCCCTGCGGCATTTCGCCGCGGCGATGGATTCGATGATCACCCCGCGCACGCAACGCTGGCACAAGCTCACGGTGTCGGACGAGGGTCTACGTGAGTCGCCGGCGGTCAAGCAGTACCTGGAAGAGGTGACGAACCTGCTGTTCGCTCATCGCTACCGCTGGCGAGCCAACTTCGCCTCGCAATCCGGCGAGTCCTATATCAGCCACGGTGCATTCGGCGCTGGCGGCTTGATGATCGATGACGTGCTGGGCGACGGCATTCGCTACCGCAACCTGCGCATGAATCGACTGTGGTTTTCGGAAGATGCCTACGGCATGGTCGATAAGGCACACGTTCAATGGTCCCTGAGCGTGAGACAGGCGGCGCAAAAGTTCGGCCGCGATAATCTTCCGCCTTCTATGCAACTGGCGCTCGAGCGGAATCCTGAGACGGTTTACGAGTTTCTGCATGCCGTGCGGCCGCGCCGTGAGCGGGATCCTGGCCGCGTGGATAGCCGCAACATGCCTCACCAGTCAGTCTGGCTGACGCTTGACGGCGAGCGGATCATCGAGCACAGCGGCTACCGGGTGTTTCCCATGGCTATCGGGCGGTTCTATGCCACCGACGATTCGGCCTACGGTTATTCGCCCGCGATGGAGGCGCTTCCCGACGTTCGAATGCTGAACGACATGGAGAAGACCATCATCAAAGGGGCTCAGAAGGCCGTCGATCCGCCGTTGATCCTGGCCGACGACGGCGCCCTGGAAGCGTTCAACCTGAAGGCCGGTGCGCTGAACTTCGGCTACATGAATGGGCAGGGTACGCCGCTGGTGCAGCCCCTGAACATGGGCAAGAACACGCCCTTGGGAATCGACTACGCCAATCAGAAGCGAGAAAGCGTCAACCTGGCCTTCTACGTGACGCTGTTCCAGATCCTGGTCGACAACCACCAGATGACTGCCACCGAGGTCCTGCAGCGTGCCCAGGAAAAAGGGATTCTGCTGGGCCCGACCATGGGCCGAGTGCAGTCCGAGCAGCTGGGCGCGCAGATCACGCGCGAGATCGACGTCCTAGCACATACGGGCGTGCTGCCGGACATGCCCCCCGAACTGGAAGAGATCGGCGGCATCGTCGAGATCGAGTACGACAGCCCGTTGAACCAGGCCATGCGTGCGGAAGAGGGCGCCAACATCCTGCGCTGGGCCGAAGCTTCCGCGCCTTTCATTCAGGCCGACCCCCGCGCGGCCCGGGTCGCCAAGGGCGAATCCATCGTGCGCAGGCTGGGCGACGTCTTTAGCGTGCCGCAATCCTGCATGCGCACGGAAGACGAGCTCGAGCAAATGGACGAGGCCGAGGCTCAACAGGCCCAGACCGCGCAAATCCTCGAGGCCGCGCCGGTTGCCGCTGGCGCCGCCAAAGATCTCACGGCCGCTGCCGTCAACGCTTCGAACGCACGCATATGACGATCCCCTGGAAGTTCCGCCTGATGTTCGCCCGTCGCAGAGCCTACCGGGCGCTGTTTCTCGATGCCAAGGGGAAAATGACCCCGGCCGGGGAGGCCATCGTCGCAGACCTGGCGCGCTTCTGCCGCGTCCACACGTCGACAACCGTCGTCTCGCCGGTCACGCGCACGGTCGACACCCATGCGTCGATGCAGGCCGAAGGGCGCCGCGAAGTATTCAACCGCCTCACCTACTACCTCAACCTCACCGAGCAGCAAATCTACCAAATGATGGAGCGTGAACATGACCGTGCTGAATAACCGCCGGCTCTTTGCCCGGCTTCTGCGTGAACAGGCCCCGGCGGATGCCCCGCCTGCCGGTGGCGGCAACCGGCCCGCAGCTACCCAGGATCCCGCGGCGGCGCCCGCCGGCCAGGCCGCAGCGCCCGCGGCGGCCCCCGCCCAGCCACAAACGCAGGCAACTGCGCCGGCGTGGCACGAAAGTATCGCGGACGAAGGGTTGAAGGCGTTTATCCAGGGTAAGGGCTTCAAGGACGCCTCCGAGGCCGCCAAGGCGTTGCAGGACCTGGAAGGCAGGACGGCCAAACCGGCCTCGGCCGACGAGTATCAGTTGCCGGTCCCCGACGGCCAAGACAAGGCGTTCAGTGCCGAAGCCGCCAAGTGGATGCACGAAGCCGGCATTCCGGTCTCCCAGGCCCGATCGTTGGCCGAGAAGTGGAACGCCTACCAGGCGGCCCAAGTCCAGGCGGCCGACGCGGCGCGTCAGCAGCAGGGCGAATCCGACGTGCAGGCTCTGAAGCAGGAATGGGGCGGTCAGTACGACGCCAACGTGGAACTAGCCAAGCGTGCGGTGCGCACGTTCGGCGCCGATGAACAGACGCTGGAGAAGATATCCGGCGCCCTGGGGGACGGCGAAACCCTGCGGTTCTTCCACCGCATCGGTGCCCACCTCGGGGAGGGAACCCTTGTACCGGGGGGCGGCGACCGCGGCGCGGCGCCTTCCGGCGATCCAGAAGCCGCACGGGCCGCTCGGATGTTCCCGAGCATGCGTAAGACCAACTAGGAGAGTTCACGATGGCCACCATCGGTAACGAATCGCTCAGCATCATCGACGTCGCCAAGCGACTCGACCCCAATGGCGACACCGCCGACGTGGCCGAGCTGCTGGCGCAGACCAACGAAATCGTCCAGGACATTCCCTGGATCGAAGGTAACCTGCCGACTGGCAACCGGACGACCATCCGGACCGGCCTGCCGCAGACGACCTGGCGCAAACTCTATGGCGGGGTGCCTGTCTCAAAGAGCACGACCGCCCAGGTCGACGACGCCTGCGGCATCCTGACCTCACGTAGCGAGCCGGACGTCGATGTCGTCAGCATGGCGAACGACCCGGGCCGCTTCCGCCTGGACGAGGCGTCGTCGTTCATCGAGGCGATGGGGCAGGACTTCTGCACCGCGCTGCTGTACGGCGACACCTCGATCAACCCCGAGCAGTTCTACGGGCTGCAGCCTCGTTACAACGAGTTGCCCGGCGGGAGCGCCGCACCGGCTGCCGCCAATGTCATCGACGCGCAGGGTTCGGGTTCGGACAACACCTCGATCTATCTGATCGGCTGGGGCCGGACCACGGTCTACGGCATCTACCCGAAGAACTCGCGTGCCGGCCTGGTGCATCGGGATCTCGGCGAGATCGACGCCTTCGATGCGAACGGCGATCGCTACCGTGCCTATGGCGATCTGTTCGACTGGAAGTGCGGCCTGGTGGTCAAGGACTGGCGCTACGTCGTGCGTATCTGCAACATCGACGTCTCGGACGCCAGCTCCGGTACCGGCACCATGGCCAACCAGAAGCTGATTGAACTGCTGATCGACGCCAAGAACCGCATGCCGCGCCTGTCCGGCAACATCCAGCCGCGCGTCTACGCCAACCGCACGATCCGTTCGGCGCTGGAAAAGATGGCGCTGAACAAGTCGAATGCGGCGCTCTCGATCCGTGAGGCGGCTGGCCAGTTCCAGGCCGACTTCCTGGGCATCCCCATCCGCACGGTGGATCAACTGCTCAACACGGAAACGGCACTCAGCTAATCCGAGACTCCGCCCCTCGGGGCGGATTTCCCACGAATCAGGAGATTCATCATGATCCTCGACAAGACCAACGAGTTCTCGGACGGCCAGGCAGTCACCGCCACCGCGATCTCGACCAACGTCATCGACCTGAACCCGTCGGGCGCCAACGACGACCTGGACATCGGTGCCGGCGAGCCTGTCTGGCTGGTGGTGCAGGCCGACGAAACCGCGACCGCCGCGGGCGCTGCCACCGTGACCGTAACGTTGGAGTCCAGCGCGGCGGCGGGGCTGACCTCTTCGAAGGTGCACTTTTCGACCGCGGCGCTGGCCCTGGCCAACCTGACGGCAGGTGCCGAGCTGGCGCGTGTGCGCCTACCCGGCGGCGACTATCTGCGCTATCTGGGCGTGCGCTACACCGTGGCTACCGGCCCGCTGACGGCCGGGAGCTTCTCGACCTTCATCGTCAAGGATGCCCAATCGCGCAAGACCTACGCCTCCGGCTACTCGGTGGAGTAAGCCATGGCCCGCTATATTGCCAAGGAGCGGGGCCAGATCCCCGCCGATGACGTCCAGCCGACGAAGCGGGCCGACTCCTCGCCCAGCCGCAAGGTCATGCGGATTGTGGAGAAGGGTGAGGAATTCGACTTCTACGGCAAGCCGGGCAAGTGGATGCAGCCGATCGATGGCCGGCGCGCCAAACCGGCGCCCGAGCCGGGAAAGTCGGTTGGCCGCCAGGTGAAGCAGACCCAGAGCGGCCAGACGGATCAGGCTGGGTCGCAAGCGCTGCAGTCTGCCGGGGCAGACATCGGCGGCCCCGGTTCGCAGTGATGGACTAGGCCATGGCTGTCTCCCGGGTTGCCATTGCCAACCGCGCGCTCACCAAACTCGGTGCAGCGCGCATTATCGCTTTGGACGACGATTCCCAGGCGTCCAATACCATCGACTCGATGTTTGACATCGTGCGAGATGCCGAACTACGGGCCAATCTTTGGCATTTTTCCAAGGCCCGTGCGCAACTGCCCGCCTTGAGCGAGCGGCCGCCCTTCGGATTCACGTACCAGTACCAGTTGCCGTCGGATTATCTGCGACTGATACAGATCAACGATGTGCGATTGCAGCCTAACCCCACTGTCGATGGCTGGTACAGCATTGAGGGCGGCCGCATCCTTATCAGCCAGCCGGCGCCTCTGCGCGTGCGCTACGTTCGCCGGGTAGAGGATCCGACGCTGTTCGATGCGCTTTTTGTCGAGGCCTTCGCTTGCCGTCTGGCCGCCGAGTCCGCCGAAACGCTTACTCAGTCGAACACCAAGAAGCAGGCCGCGTGGCAGGAGTACAAGGAGGCGCTGGCCGCTGCACGCCGGGCGAACGCCATCGAGCGGCCAGCCGTCGCCACGGACGATGACACGTGGCTTGAGAGCCGTCACTGATGGCCAAGGAAACGCCGATCCAGAACACCTTCGACGGCGGCGAGTTGTCGCCGTTGCTGGGCGGGCGCACTGACCTGGCCAAATACTTCAATGGCTGCTCTGTGCTCGAGAACTTCTTGCCTGCGGTGCAGGGCCCGCTGGTGCGTCGCGGCGGTACGCAATTCATCAATGCGAAAAAGACAGCCGAGCAAGGCTGGTTGGTGCGCTTCCAGGTGTCTGAACGCGTGGCTTACATGCTCGAGTTCGGGGACCAGTACATTCGCTTCTACACGGATCGTGGGCTGCTGGTGGATGGAGGCTCGCCCGTCGAGGTGGCCACACCGTACACCACTGCTGATCTGACGGCCGAAGATGGCACCTGCGCGATCCGCGTCGTGCAGAGCGCCGATGTGATGTACATCTTCCATGGTCGGTTCCAGACGCGCAAGCTGCAGCGTCTGAGCGCGACCTCTTTCAGCTTGGACTTGGCCGAGTTCACCGAAGGGCCGTTCGACGACGTCAACACCGATGAGAGTGTCACGGTCACGACAGATGCCGAGACGGGACCTGTGAACCTGACGGCCAGCGCTGATATCTTTCTGCCTGAACACGTTGGCACGCTCTTCTATCTGGAAACTGCCGACCTGTCCGCTGTGCGCCCTTGGGGGGTGTACCAAACGATGTCAGTAGGGCAGAGGCGGCGAGTAGACAACCGAGTCTATCAGTGCACCACGGTGGGGCCCACTAACTCGGAAGGTGCGCCTGTTACTGGCAATCAAACACCCATCCACACGGAGGGCAAGGCCTGGGATGGCGACGGCAGGCCCATCACTGGCGATCAACGTGGATCCATCGGGGTCGAGTGGGAGTTCCTGCACGCCGGGTACGGGATCGTGAAGATCACGGCCGTCACAGACGGTCAGCACGCCACTGGAACGGTCGTCAAACGGCTACCAAGCGAGCTTCAGCCGGGAGGGGGGGGCAGTACGACGGTTACTGACTTCCCGATATCTTCGATGGCGCCAGGATCGAGTTCGTCGAGAATCGAGGTCAGCGCGCCCGGTCATCCGTTTCTCGACGGAAACCCCATCGTCATCACTGGGACTATTCTTTTCGACTCGGATGGCATGGGCTCGAACACGAACCGAAATGGCTCATACATCGTCCGGGATCGAGGCGCGAACTCATATGAGATTGACGCATCCTGGCCAGGGCCATCCTATGTCTATTCGCCGAGCTCGAACGGTAAGGCTACCAGGACCATCACTGTTACGTATCCGTCCAACGCACCGACCTGGAAATGGGCATTCAGCCTGTTTTCGGATGATACGGGGTGGCCGGAGCACGGCGCCTTCTGGCGAGAACGGTTGGTGCTGGTGCGTGGGCGTAAGGTCGCAATGTCGGTCACGGGCGATTTCGAGAACTTTGCCAACAAGAGTGCCGGCGGTGAGGTGGAGGCCGATTCCGGTATCGTCGTCACACTGAACGCCCGCCAAGTGAATCGGGCGGTATGGGTTGTGGAGTCCGACGACCTGGTGATCGGCACGGACGGCGATGAGTGGCTGGTGGGGCCGATTCAGTCCAATCAGGCAGTGGGACCGGCCAACATTCGCGCGGACCGTCGTACGGCCTATGGCTCTCGATCGATTCAGCCTGTCGAGATTGGTAGCAAGATCCTGTTTATTCAAGCCTCGGGCCGCAGGCTGCGGGACTATGAGTACAGTTACGACACCAACAACTATGTGTCGGTCGACACGACGAAGCTGGCCAGCCACATGCTGCGCACCGGCGCCGTGGATATGGCCTACCAGCAGGAGCCTGACTCGATCGTCTGGGTGGCGCGTGCCGATGGCCAATTGGTGGGGTGCACCTACGACCAGGAGACCGGTCGCAGCGACGTCTACGCGTGGCACCCACACCCCATGATAAACGGGGCCGTCGAGGCGGTGGAGACGATGCCAGCGCCCGACGGAAGCGCCGACGACCTCTGGATGATCGTGCGACGGGAGATCGACGGGCAAACGGTCCGCTACGTGGAGTTGCTGCGTCCGCCGCTGGGCGACAACGAAGACCAGGCCGAAGCGTTCTACGTGGATTGCGGCTTGACCTACCGAGGCGATCCGGCCGCGACGATCAGCGGCCTGGGGCATTTGGAAGGTCAAGAGGTGGACATCCTGACCGATGGAGCGGCTCACCCGCGACGGACGGTATCGGGCGGACAAGTGTCGCTACAGATAGAGGCGTCGATCGTCCATGTCGGGCTGCCCACGTCCTGTGCAGCAGCGACGATGAGTCTGGAAGCCGGGGCGGCCAATGGCACAGCCCAAGGCAAGCTCAAGCGCCTGACCAACGTCATTGCGAGGCTGTATCGCAGCCTGGGCGGGAACCTGGGTCCTACACGGGACAACACCGAGACGCTGAACTTTCGTCGGCCATCCCGGCCGATGGGTAGTCCGCCGCCGCTATTCTCCGGCGACACCGAGCCGATTCCCTGGCGGGGTGGCTACGAGCGTAGCGCCCGCATTTGGTACACGAACGATCAACCATTGCCCGTGACGCTGCTGGCGCTGTTGTCGGTTGTCTCCACGAACGACGACCGATGAAAATCGTGCGCATGACGGCCGAGCACGTACTTGCCGTGCAGCTTCAGCCGGCCCAGGACTTCGCGGCCCCGCTGATCGACGGCGACCATGCCGAAGCGCTTGCCAGTGCCGCGGGGGTCGCTTGGACTGCACTGGACGGGGGCGGCGTGCCCATCGCATGTGCCGGCATCATCGAGCTGCATCGTCAACGGGGGATGGCCTGGGCGCTGCTGTCCGAACGAGCATTGCGGCAATTCAAGCTGATCCATCGCGTGGTGCGCGACGTTGTGCACGCGGCGCCTTGGCGGCGGATCGAAATGACGGTCGACGTGCGGCATGCCGCTGCAGCTGCTTGGGCAGAGCGCCTGGGCTTTGAGCGCGAGGGGATGATGCGCGCCTATGCCCCGGACGGCCGCGACTGCTTTCTCTACGCAAAGGTGAAATGACATGGATCCAGTGACCGCTTTCCTGACAGCCAACGCCGGGGCCATTGCTGCCGGTTCTGCCGGCCTGGGCGCCATTGGCTCGATCATGGGCGCCAACCAGCAAGCGGCTGGCTACCGTCAGCAGGCTTCCGCCGCCGACCGTAACGCCGGGGTGGCGCAGGTCCAGGCCCGCCAAGCCTATGACGCCGGCCTGCAGAATGAACTTGCCCAGCGCCGCAGCGCCAGTCAACAGCAAGCGGATGTCCGCGCGGCAGTGGCCGAGTCGGGCGTGGATCCAGGTAGCGGCTCGGCGCTGCTCATCCAGCAGCAGTCGGCCCGCGACCTCGAGATGGACGCGCTGACCACCCGCTACGAGGCATTGCTGCAGGGGCAGGCCTATGAACAGCAGGCCGCCCAGGATCGCTACACGGCCAAGACGCTACGGCAATCTGCTCGTGGCGCACGGCGAGCCGGGATGCTGGGTGCGGCAGCAAGCATTCTGACGTCGGCGGCGGGCTATGGGCTGGGTCGCTTAGCACCAGCCGCCCAAGCGGCTGGTGGTGCCGGGAGCGGCGGTCCGGTGACGTTGCTCGGAATCCGGAGGTAAGTATGGCTACTCGAATTCCCATTCCCTTGGGGCAGCAACGGCAGCGCGTGCAGGTCGGCAGCAATATGCCGAGAACGCCCATGGTCGCGGTCGAGGACCGGACTGGGCAGGCGATCGCGGCCGGTTTCGGCCAAGTCGCTGATTCCTGGAAGCGGGTGGAGGAAGAGGGCGCGCGCGCTTGGGTGTCCAAGTCCGGGGCGCAGGCGCAGTTGGATTGGATGCAAAGGCTGGGCGAGCGCCAGTCCGCAGCCCAACCAGGCGCCGCGGGTTTCGTTGACGACATCCGAGCGGAGTACCAGCAATATCGCGAGGAATCCCTGGCCAGCGCGCCCGCCAATGTACGGCGATATTACGAGGCAAAGTTGGATGAAATTGGTAGCTATGTGGTATCCAATGCCATACGCTTCCAGGCGGGCGAACAGATCGCCTATACGAAGGATCTCTACCAGCAGGGTATTGCATCGAGCGTCCAAGTCGCCTCGCAAGATCCCACGCAATACGACAGCCTGATCGCATCCCAACGGGCGCTATTGAGCGCCTCAGAGTTGCCACCGTCTATGCGAACCGAGTTGGTTCGCGGGGCTGAGCGCGAGATCTCGTATGCAGCCGAGCTAGCGCAATTGCGCGCTGATCCGTCCAGTTGGTTGCGTGAGAGAGCGCCAACGGCCTCTGGTTTGAGCGGCGGCATCCCGGCGATTCAGCTGTCAGATGCGGTGCGTCGATATCAGCCGGTCGTGGAGACCGCTGCGTCTGCTGCGGGGGTAGACCCTCGAGTGATGTTGGCGCAGTTGCAAGCCGAGTCCGGCGGCAATCCCAATGCAGTATCCCCGAAGGGTGCGGCCGGGATTGCGCAGTTCATGCCCGACACCGCGACCCGATATAAGGTGAACCCAAGCGATCCGGAATCATCTATTCGTGGCCAGGCTGCTTACATGCGCGACCTGCTCGAAATGTTTGACGGCGACTACGCTAAGGCGCTGGCCGGTTACAACTGGGGGGAGGGCAATGTCCAGAAAGCCGTCCGGAAGTACGGCGCTGCCTGGTTGGAGCGATCACCCAAAGAAACGAGGGACTATGTTGGGAAGATTCTGGGCGGAGAGCAGCCCCAGGAGCCTGCTACAGCCAACAGAGTCGGCTCTCCCGCCTTCGACGCCTTGCCCCTGAACGACCAGCAGCGCCTCATCGAGCGGGCGACGACGCTGAGCAAGCAAAACCAGGCGCTTGTCCAAGCGCAGATCCAGGACACCGTTCGTGATGCTACCTCGTCGATCCTGGCGACAGGCGAATGGAACGGGCCGCAGCTGTCCCGAACCGCTTTTATCCATGCGTTCGGCGCTTCCGAAGGCGCCGCACGGTGGGACGGCTTTCAGAGCGTTCAGCAGCTTGGCAGGGACATCCAGGATGTGAAGGCCCTTTCAGCGGCGGATCAGGACGCGTTGCTGGCGGTTCGACGGCCGGACAGTGGCCCCGGGTTCACGGACGCACAGAAAAGGTACGAAACACTCGAGTCGGCCGTCGCGACGGTGCGGAAGCAGAGAGCCGAAGATCCGGCATACAGCGCCACCCAATCGTCCGAACAGGTCGGCGAGGCATACTTGGCCCTGGCGACCTCCGGGCAGTCCGGCGCCATGGGAGCCGATCTGCAGGCCGTATCGTCCGACTATGCCGTGAAGGCCATGGCCGAGCAACGCCGTCTTGGCGTATCCAATCCCCGGATTCTTCCTCAATCCGAGCTCAAGCGCGTGTCGAACATGCTCCAGCAACACAAAGACGACAGTGAAGACACGGCGGTCATGATCTCCATGCTCGAGCAACAATGGGGAGCACATTGGCCGAAAGTGTTCAGCGAGTTGGCCGAGTCTGGGGGGCTGCCGGACGCGGCCTTGGTCATCCCGAATATTGATGACCAAGGCGTGCGGGAACGAATTGCTAGGACAGCCACCATCGATGAGAAGACGCTTAAAACACGTCTTCCTGAGCATGGAGTCAGAGATGTCGAGGATGAGTTGGCAACGCAAATGGCCGATGCGTGGAACTCGTTCGTCTATCAGGGCGGCGGCCCGCGGAACTATCAGGTTGTCTATGACACGGCCCGCAAGCTCGCGCTGTCCTATGCTGCAGGCGGAATTGCACCGAAGAAGGCAGCGCTGCAGGCATACCAGGATGTCATGGGGAACCGCTATGAATTCGGCGATACGTACCGCGTGCCGCGGGCCGAACGGCCGGACGAGGTCATGTCGGGCATCCAGCGAGTGCTGCAGGACTTGAACCCGGAGGCGCTGGCTCTGCCGGTGTCTTTGGCTGGGCTGCCTGGTGAGGCGACGAAAAATGCATACCTCGATGTGGTGAGAAACCGGGCGGTCTTTGTGACCAACCGCGACGAGAGCGGCCTGGACCTCTATGTGCTGGGGGAAAGCGGACTATCGCCAGTCCTGGCGCTGGCGGGCGAGCAGGTATCTTTCTCCTGGAACGATCTTCGCGGCAATGACCCAATCAGCGCGGGGAGCCCGTACATAGGTTATCGCAAGCCCGGGGGGGGCCAGTAATGCCTTACTACGCCACCGGCAAGATTGGAGTTACTGCCCAACCCCTGGAAAATTTCTCGTCGTCAGCGGGCGCCGCTTTCGATGCGGCGGTGCAAGAGGCATGGATTGGGAACCCTTCCCAAGTCCTCGGCGACTATATGCAGGTGCGTCGTGAGAACGAGTTCGAACTTGCCGAGACCGACGCCCCACCTTTGGAGGACACGGAGGGCGGCGCTGCTGTCGGGTTCCGTAGGCCGGGCGGTCAGCGGCGCCTTACGCGCGAGGCGATCCCCGATGAGAATAGGTTCACGCAGGCCGAGGCCCTGCAATTTTATGCGGAACAGGGGGTGAAGCTCTCTGCGCCGGCGGAGGGCATCAGCAAGCGGGCGGCACAGACCCTTGCAGACCGCAAGCGAGAGGAAATGATCCGTCAGGACATTCTGGCACGAGCCCCGACAGGGCTGGGCCAGAATGCAGCGCGACTTGCCGCAGGACTTGCCGTAAGTCTCTTGGACCCCCTGAACGTCGCGTCGGCGTTTGTGCCTGTGGTTGGGCCGGCAAGATACGCCTCCATGCTCGAGCGGGCAGGTACTTCCGCCTGGGCTCGCGCGGGCGTTCGGGCTCGAGTCGGGGCCTTGGAGGGAGCGGCCGGCGCAGCCATGTTGGAGCCGTTCGTTTATGCGGGCCGGACTCAGCTTCAAGACGACTACGACATGTCTGATTCGCTGGTCAATCTGGCATTCGGCACGGTGCTGGGTGGCGGCTTGCATGTGGTTGGCGGGCGCATTTCGGACCACTTTCGAGGAATTCAAAAATCACTTCCCAGCGGTGAGATCGTCAATGGGTCAGAACCAGTCCTGACCCCAGATGCTATGCCAGGACCGGTGCCACGCAGTCAATCAAGCCTGCTGGCCCTTGAACCAGCGGCCCCCTTCCCGAGGCTAGCGGACATCACACCTGAGCGGGCACAGGCCCTGGCCAGAGACGAGTTGTTGCCTGAGATCCGCGCGGAGCTGCTGGCGGATGGGGGGAATGTTGCCGAACCGAAGGCCGTGGCCACGCTGCGGGCGGAACTCGCCTCCATCGAACTATCCATTGACGAAGTGGCCAGCCCTCAGGCTGTTCGGTCGCGCAAGCGGGAAATCCAGCAAACGAACAGCCGAGTCTCCGCCAGGAGTGCAATGGGCCAGGCGAGGAAGGAGGCCGTTGCTACAGCGGCCGATCTGCGTGCACAAGCCGACCGCTTGCGTCAGCAAATCGATGCCAACCGTGAGGCGTCAGGCGCTTCGCAGGATTTGGCGGCCTTGGATCGCGGAGAGATTCCGGGCCGCTTTTCCGATCGAGTGGAACAGCGAGCAGCCGAAATCCAATTGCAGGCCGCAATCCGTGGAGCTCTGCCCGCACGGCAAGTTGCCGCCCTGGCTGGGCCGTTAGCGCGGGAGCATGCATTACGCGTGGCGGTGGCGCAAGCCATGAATGGGAAGGTTGTCGACGTCGAGGCGATTCTGCGAGGTGCCCCGGAGCCGGAGTTGATCTCCGCTGCTCAACGCCAAGCAGCACCTGAATCCTCGTTGGGCGTCGATTTTCAGGCGTCCGAAGCCGGCGCACAGCGGATGACTGATGACGTTGCACGCGCTGATGCTGGTGCCGCCCAGACGGACTTGGATCAAGTCATGCAGCAGATGGACGATGCCATGAGGAATCTTGAGCAAGGCGGCTTTGACCCCAAACGAATCGAGCTGATGCGCCAGGAGCTGGCCGCCTTCGACGAAATGCAAACCGACGCCAAGTCACTAGGCTCGGCCGTTCGCGCTGCCGCCCTGTGCGGTTTAAGAGGTTGATGATGGCATACGAACACTGCTTGCAGACAATCCGCGCGGCGGCTGGTCGCGAGCTGACCGACGATGAGATAACGGAACTGCTAGAGGCCCTTCAGGCGCGGGAACAGTACTTTATCGCCAAGGGTATTGCCGACAGCGCGCGGGATGCGTCCTTACGGGCGGCCGATGAGATTGCCAACGACTTGGAAATGGCGGCCATCATTGAAAAGCGCAATGCAGCATTGAATACGGTTCGCCGCATCGAGCGGCTGGGCATCATCCAGAACAGCTTCGGGCACAACTTCGCGGAAGGATTGGAAGCCCTCTTGGTCGGGGTGAACAGGGCGGTCCGCGGAGCACGCAATAGCGTCATGACTGCGCAAGAGGCATTGACCAAGTCTTATCAGGCTGGTTTTTCTGCGGACATGGAGTCCGCTGGCCTCATGAAGCTCTTTGCCAACGGAGGAATGGATAGAGAGGTTTCCCGGGCACTATGGGCGATTGGCAGGGAGGGTGAGCAGCAACTGCTGGCCTCCCTTCCCAAGGAAGCCATTGACATGGCCAAGATCGTCAACAAGTGGCAAGAGGTGGCTCGGGTCGATGCGAACAAGGCCGGTGCGTGGATTCGAAAGCGCGCTGGCTACATCGTGCGCCAGTCCCATGATCCGGCCAGAATCAAGGTCCGCGGCTTCGATGAGTGGGCAGCTGATGCAATGCGGTGGTTTGACTTCACTGAAATGGGCGCCATGTCGAGGGCGGATCTGCATGAGCTGTACAAGAATCTCGCCACCGGGAATCACCTGAAAGACTCCCCGGCCGATGTGACCGGCTTCAAGGGTCCAGGGAATATCGCCAAGCGGCTTTCGCGCGGCCGTGAGATCGAGTTCAAGGACGCGGACGCTTGGTTCGATTACAACGCCAAATACGGAGCCGGTAACCTGCGCGAAGCCTTCGCTTCCGGGATTCAGCGCGCCGCCCATTCCACGGGCATGATGCGAGTGTTGGGCACGAACCCCCAGAACATGTTCAACGCCATCCGGGATGACCTGGTGCTGCATGCCAAGGCAACGGACCAGTTGGCGCAGATCGAGAAAATCGACGCACGTCGCGGTGCGCTTGATCGTCACATTGCCGCTGTAGATGGGTCCATGAATATTCCTGGAAATGCCTTGGCGGCTCGTCGATCTGCGGCGGTACGGGCGGTAATCACCATGTCTCGGCTGGGCGGCATGATTCTGTCACAACTTAACGACATCGCCGTTTACGGGTCTGGCGTGCGCTATCAAGGCCGCGGTTTCATGTCGGGCATGGCCGAGGCTACCGCAGGGCTGGGCCGCAGCCTGAAGAGCCAGGATCGACGAAATCTGGCGGCGTCCCTTGGCGTGGTGCTCGACAACATGTTCGGGGAGATTGGTCGGCTTGGGTCATTCGCCGAGGGCGGATCGGTGGCTCGGCACGTCCAGACCTTTATGAAGTGGAACCTATCTTCCTGGTGGCAGAACCGCATGCGCACGTCGGCGGTATTTGGCATGAGCCATCACATGGCTCTCAGCCGAGGTCGTGCCTGGGCTGACCTGGATGGCGAGTACCGGCGCCTCTTCGATCTTTACGGCATCACGGAGAAGGACTGGGATGCCATTCGCACGTCCAGCGAAAAGCTGGTCGACGGCAAGGATTACATCGTTCCCGAGAACGTCGCTGATGCCGCTGCAGCAGAGAAGCTCCGGGCCTACTTTACTGACCAGACGTCGTTCCTGGTGCTTGAGCCCGACGCGAAAACGCGGGCAATGATGCTGCAGGCCACGCGACCCGGAACGTGGAGCGGAGAGTTCGCGCGGTTTGCGATGCAGTTCAAATCGTTCGCGGCGGCCTACACGCAAAAGATCCTCGGCCGGGAGCTGTACGGCCGCGGCTACATGGGGGATAGCAACCTTCGCGCGATCGCTGCTGGAAATGGCGAGTTCGGTGGCCTGGTGAAGCTGATGCTGGCTTCGACCGTCATGGGCTACGGGTCGATGGCGCTGAAAGACATCGCCAAGGGTCGTACGCCGCGCGACCCGTTGGAGAACCCCTACCAGGTGTTTCTGGCATCGATGCTACAGGGCGGCGGGGCAGGGCTGTACGGCGATTTCTTGTTCGGTGAGGCCAATCGCTTTGGTGGAGGGATGTTGCAGACGCTGGCCGGGCCGGCTATTGGGACGGGGAATGACATATGGACCTTGGTACAAACGGCCATACATGGCGACGATGATGCGATGGGCACCGCCGCTGAGGCTACGAGGCTGCTGTTGCAGAACACCCCGGGGATCAATCTGTTCTATGCTCGAGCCGTCTTGGATTACTTGGCCGTGTATCAGATCCAGGAACTAATGAATCCTGGCTATCTCAGGCGCATGGAACGCCGGCTGGAGCGAGAGAATAATCAGACGTTCTTGCTGAGGCCGTCTCAGAATTCAACGCTATTCGGATTCTAAGAATTGCCGAAGCTGACGCCCGAGCTTATAAGCCCGAGGACGATGCCAACCGCCGTCAGAACAGCCATGACCCAAATCCACTGTTTGAACAAGGTCCAGCCATAGCCAATCTTTCTGGCCAGCGACCAGTACGTCTCAGCCATAACTACACCGAGGATGGCGAACCAGACGACGTAGAGTACTGCTAAGGCGGCCAGGGCTTTGAGCATATCGTCGATTTTACCCACCCGCCGCCAAAAGCAAAGCCCCGCTGGGCGGGGTTGCAATGATTAGGGAACCTTGAGTCTTATACAATATGTTAAAAATCTCAAACTCAATCATCCCATCTTCTCGGGCGAACCGATGCCGCGCGCACCTAAACCAAGGACAATCGCCTCTGACCTTTGCCAGCAAATGCATGACGCGATGATGGCTGAAGGTCGGTATTTTACGCGCGACAACTTTCAGGCTCGAAAATTTGAGCGAGACGTAGAAAAGTTACTGCGTGCCGACGCATATGATGGCAACATAGTCCGGATCCTAGTTGCCGAAATGTTCGGCGATCACGATGAATGCAGGAGAGCCGCAAGGGCAGCGATGTCCTTGAAGCCATTGGACAATGGTGAGACGTTGTTCCAGCTTGGACAGGCGCTCGTCGTTCTTGGCTTTTTTGGAGAGGCGCAACAGATCTACGAGAAGGTCGGCGCCCCAGAGTCAGGCGAGTTTACAAGTCGATGCGGACTTGGTTTCGCATCGGGAGCGTTTCATAAAGCTAACGTGTACAGCAATAGGGCCCGAGAAATCGGGATGGCGGTCAATCTTGATTTGACGACAGCTTTCGCGTCGGCATCTTCAGTACTGGAAGAAATGAACACTACAGACCAGCAAACAGCCCAGCTCATGGATATCGCAGGAGAAATCTTGCGAGAGCATCGGCTTTTTGTTGGATCATGGGGTCCCTTCACGAGTACGTTGGACCATCCCGAGATGGAAACCATTTATGTGGAGATACCGGTTCGGGCGTCGTGGGAAGAGATTGGTGAGATGAACTTGGACCTGGCAGGGCGTATTGCGGAACGCGTTACGCCAATACCCGATGGTGTAGTGGTAGCTTTCACAGGATCTGATGTATGAGTACGGCACCAACTGATATCCTGCAAGTCGGGCAGAGAATTTTGGCGGAGTCTTCTTGTGAAGCAGACCGAAGAGCATCGATTGGACGTTTCTACTATGCAGCGTACCACCATGGCCTGAGCTTTGAGGATTCAAAACTTTCGGTGCAGGGGAATGCTGGCGAGACTCGCGGGGGGGTGCACGCGCGTCTAATTTCTCGATTGCTCAACCCTGCGGTGCAAGCTAACGATCCCGCTTATAGAACATCGAAGCAGTTGGGTTACATCCTGAGGTCACTGCGCGTTTTGCGTGTTAAGGCTGACTACTATATCAATGAAGAAGTTGATGCCAGAGATGCCCATGGAGCGGAGCAACAATCTTTGAATGCATTGAAGATTTGACTTAGCGATACACCGCCAAGCCACCGATCAAGGTGGCTTTTTTTATTTCCGCAGAACTCTACGCGCGCGCGTAGACAACATGGCGTGCAATCTCCCCCGGATTGCGCGCCATGACCGTACCTTCCCAAGTTTCCTCTGTCAGCTATGAATGCGATGGAGTGACCGACGTATTCCAAGTCCCGTTTTATTTCTTGGCCAATGCGGACCTGATTGTCACTCTGGGCAATGATGAAGAGGCCGAGAGGCTAGTGCTGGATTCGGATTACACGGTTGCCGGGGCAGGGCAGCCGGCTGGCGGGGCCATCACCGCGGCCAACGCCCCGGCAGAGGGATTGCAACTCTTCATCGAACGGGCGCCTCCTTTTACTCAAGAAACAGCCTATCAGCGCAATGATCCGTTCCCGGAGCGTGCGCATGAGCGGGCGCTCGACAAACTGACGATGATCTCTCAGCGTTTAGAGGAATTCTTGGGGACTGCGCCTGACGCGGTATCGCGTGTGCTGCGTTTCCCGGTTGAGAACCCACGCAGAGATGCTTTGCTCCCCAGGGCTGCCGTGCGCGCGAAAAAGGCTCTCATCTTCGATGAGGGCGGCAATCTCATCGTCAGCGAAGACAACTACAACGATCAGGCAGCAGAGGCCGCGGCGAGCGCTGCGGCGGCCGAGGCTGCAAACGAAGGTGCCCAGGGCGCCGCGTCCACGGCGCAAGGCGCAGCCAGTAGCGCCAGCACTGACGCAGACCGGGCCGAGAGCGCCGCATCGGCCGTGGGCAACACGCAGGGTCTGCTGTACTCGCCGGCCGTGCCGTGGATCGTCGGCCCGGTGGTGCTGCCGGCCGTCTTCTCCGATTGCCCGGTTTCCTTCGCCTGCGACGACTTCGGCCGCTACACCGATGATTTCGACCCGGCCGAGTATCTCGACGACGACTGGGAGGATTTCTTCGTCTCGGCGCAAGCGACGAATGGTTGGTCAACGGGCAACAATACGAACGACGGGCGGTCGATTTCCACGCCGAAGCGCACCTTCGCCGCAGTGCTGCAGGCGGCGCACGACGCGACCACGACCGAACCTATCCGTATCAAGTTCAACGGGATCTTCGAGTCCACGTCGATTATCCAAGGCTCGCAAACGCTGCAGCCCGGCCGCAAGTATTGCTTCTACTCCGACACCGGCGCGATTCTGGCGGTGTGTGCGGTGGCCAGCCAGACCGACAGTTGGAGCCAAAGCGGCAATACCTGGCATTCCAGCAACCTGACCAGCACGCTGTACCCCGTGCACACCGTGCACGATGCTGGCTCGCGCGACAACAAGAACATCCCGGTGCCGTACTTGAAGGTCGCCGATGCCGCGGCGGTGGACACCACGCCCGGATCCTGGTTCCAGGACGCAACCGGCATGTACGTCAACACGCTGGACGGGCTCACGCCGTCGTCGCTGAAGACAATGTTCATGCTACAGACCTACCAGCAGCGCCTGCTTGTGGGCGCCGGTACGGTCGTGGTCACTGACGGCTTGCAGTTTGGCGGCGGGCAGCATGCGCTCGAGATCCGCGGCGCGGCTACGTCGCTGGGCAGCGTCTGGGTGTCGAACAACTGCCGGTACTTTGGCGCCGACCGCAACGGGTATGCCTCCCAGACCGTTGCGCTATCGATCAACCACGAGACAGTCGGCCGGTATGTGGGCGACGACGCCATCAACTACCACAACTCGTTCACGTTGCCCGACATGCTGGTGGTTGAGCTGTCGTGCGAGGGCAGCTCGGCCGGCGTCGCCCACTGGTCCGACGATCCGAACAGCAACGGATCCACGGCGCACGAGGGCATCCGCGTCATTCGCTGCAACACCGTGGCGTTCAATACCTACGGTCCGACGATAGCCGACGTGGGTGGTGGCAAAACGTTCTGCATGGGGTGCTTTCCTGGCCCGTCCGTGCGTAGCCCGGGCAGCACGAAAGCAAGCTGGTATTTCTCGGACAGCGGCAACCCTGGACAAGCCGAAGCGTGGCTGATGGGCTGCGGTGGCGGTGGCGCGGACAATTCGGCCATCGGTGCGAATTCCACCGCGGTGAAGGTGAACCTGCTGGGCTGGGTTGGAACCACGAACCAGTTTGCCACGGCAACCCTGTTTGCCTACTCGCCCACGCTGATTGAAGGCCAGAGCATCGGGTCGCTGGGCGCCGCGCTGCAGAAACTGGCCGAGCTGGCGCCGTAAGGGGTGGGCATGCAGAGCGATCAGCAGCCGCCCGACCAGTACTACTCCGAGGCGTTTATCAAGTCGCTGCACGGCCAAGTCGTCCAGATGAAGGAAGACCTGGCCGATTGCCGTGCGGATACCAAGCGCAACACGGAATCCATCGAGCGGGTGGAGAAGAACACCAGCGACATCGTCGAGGCGTTCCAAGCGGTGACCGGCGGCCTGAAGGTGATGCAGGGTCTGGCCCGGTTCGCCAAGTATTTCAGCTATGTGGCCGGCGCCGTTGCCGCGGGCTTGGCCGCCTGGTCCGCCATCAGGGGGATCATGAAATGAAAGCCGGTACCAAGATCGCAGGCACCGTCCTGGCCGCCGCCGTGTCGCTGGTGGCGACCTTCGAGGGCCGCTCGCTGGTGGCCTACTTGGATCCGGTGTCAGTCCCGACCATCTGCGAGGGGTACACGCACGGCGTCAAGCTGGGTGACGTGGCCACCCCCGAGAAGTGCGACGAGCTGACCCGCCAGGAAGTCGTAAAGGCGCTGGCGGTGGTCGACAAGTCGGTAAGCCGGCCGCTGCCCGACGGCGCGCGCGTGGCGCTGGCCAGCTTCGTCTACAACGTCGGGCCCGGGGCCTATGGCGGCTCGACGCTGCTGCGCCTGCTGCGCGCTGGCGACATCAAAGGCGCCTGCAACCAACTGCCCCGCTGGGTCTATGCCGGCGGAAAGAAGCTGCGCGGCCTGGAGCGGCGGCGAGAAGCGGAGCGCCAGATATGCCTGTCTGGGCTGTAAAGCTGCTGGCGGGCCTGGCCCTGCTGGCCGTCGCCGCGGTGGCCTGGCAGTGGCGCTGGTCGTCGGGTTACGACGCCGGGCACGCCGCCGCCCAGGCAGAGGCCCAGGCCATCAACGCCGCCATCGAGCGCGGCATGCAAGCGGAGAAAGATCGTGCCGATGCTGAATACCGTGGGGCCATCCTGGCCCGCCAAGCTGCTGATCGCCTTGTGGCTGATCAGCGCAAGCGCATTGACGGGCTGCTCGACGAGCTACGCCGTCGCCCCGAAGTTGCCCGAGCCAGCAGCGGATCTTATGGCCCCGGAGAAGACTGGATCGGAATATTCGGCCAATGTGTCGCGGAATATGAGCGAATGGGCGCAGAAGCTGGAAGGCTGGCTGACAAGGTAGGCGGACTTCAGAACTACATCAGGGCGATCCAGGCGCCCGCCAAAATTTCCCCCACCACCCGGTAAAACAAAAGCCCCTCGGAAGGGGCTCTGCGTGTCTCGTAAGTTCTTGATTTTATTGGCGGAGAGGGTGGGATTCGAACCCACGGTACGGGGATACCGTACGCCTGATTTCGAGTCAGGTACATTCGACCACTCTGCCACCTCTCCGGTGTCCGTTTTCCTTGCCGAGTGAAGCATTCGGCGGGGACGTTGCCTGGGGCGCTGGGCGCCATGGTCGTGTGGCAAACGTCCGGACCTTCGTCTGTCAAAAAAACGAAGACCGCAACTATATCAGAAAAAATCCGGCCATGCGCACTTTGGCGCCCAAGGCCGGCCAGCCCCGGGTGCCGGCGGCCATGCCCTCGTCCGGGGTGGGGCCTAGCCCGATTGCGGCCGGCTCGGCGGCTACACTTGAGCCCGGCCTTCCCAACCGGGCGCGGCCCGATTCCAGACAGGAGAACTCGCATGCTCAAAGGAAAAGTCGCCATCGTTACCGGTTCCACCAGCGGCATCGGATTGGGCATCGCCACCGCCTTTGCGCAGCAGGGTGCCGATATCGTCCTGAACGGGTTCGGCGACGCCGCCGACATCGAAAAACTGCGCGCCGGGCTGGCCAGCCAGCATGGCGTGAAAGTGCTGTACGACGGCGCCGACCTGTCGCGCGGCGAGGCGGTGCGGCAACTGGTGGCCAATACCGTGCAGTCGCTGGGCCGGGTCGACATCCTGGTCAACAACGCCGGCATCCAGCACACCGCCCTGATCGAAGATTTCCCGGTCGAGAAGTGGGACGCCATCCTGGCCCTGAACCTGTCGGCCGTATTCCATGGCAGCGCCGCTGCGCTGCCGCACATGAAGAAGCAAGGCTGGGGCCGCATCATCAATATCGCTTCGGCGCACGGCCTGGTGGGGTCGGCGAACAAATCCGCCTACGTGGCCGCCAAGCACGGCGTGGTGGGCCTGACCAAGGTCACCGCGCTGGAAACCGCCGGCAGCGGTATTACCGCCAACGCCATCTGCCCCGGCTGGGTGCGCACCGGCCTGGTCGAAAAGCAGATCACCGCCATCGCCGCCCAGAACCACGTGGACCAGGATGCCGCCGCGCGCGAACTGCTCGGCGAGAAACAGCCGTCGCTGCAGTTCGTGACGCCCGAGCAACTGGGCGGCACGGCCGTCTTCCTGGCGTCGGACGCGGCCGCCCAGATCACCGGCACCACCGTGTCGGTCGATGGCGGCTGGACGGCGCGCTGATACCCCTTACGGACAAGAAAAAAAGGAACCCTGGAACATGCTGTTCTTGCTTTCCCCCGCCAAGAAACTGGACTACGACACCCCGGTCCATGTCGAGCACCACACCCAGCCGCTGTTCGTGGACCAGGCGGCCGGGCTGATCAAGGTACTGAAGACCCTGTCGGCCGACGACGTCGCCGCGCTGATGAGCCTGAGCCCGGCCCTGGCCGAACTCAACGTCGGCCGCTACGGCGCCTGGACGCGCAAGTTCACCCAGCACAATGCGCGCCAGGCGGTGCTGGCCTTCAACGGCGACGTCTACGAAGGCCTGCAGGCCGGCACGCTGTCGGCCGCGCGGCTGGAATGGGCGCAGGAACACGTGGCCATCCTCAGCGGCCTGTACGGCGTGCTGCGCCCGCTCGACCTGATGCAGCCGTACCGCCTGGAAATGGGCACCCGCCTGGCCACGTCCAAGGGCAAGAACCTGTACGAATACTGGGGCGGCACCATTGCCGGCTACCTGAACGAGCGCCTGGCGGGCCAGAAGACGCCCATCGTGGTGAACCTGGCCTCGGAAGAGTATTTCAAGTCGGTCGACCTGAAAGTGCTGCAGGCGCGAGTGGTGCAGTGCGTCTTCCAGGACTGGAAGAACGGCGCCTGGAAAGTGATCAGCTTCCACGCCAAGCGGGCGCGCGGGTTGATGGCGCGCTACGCCATCGAGCACAAGGTGGCCAAGCCCGAAGGCCTGCAGAAGTTCGATGCCGAAGGCTATGCCTACGATGCGTCGGCTTCCGGCGCCGACAAGCTGGTGTTCCGGCGCAAGGCCTGACGCGACCCATGTCAGCCGGGTTGCGCGTTTTCCTGTTTTTCTCGCTGGGGTATCTGGTCTCGTACCTGTTCCGCGGCGTCAACATCGGCTTCGGGCCGACGCTGGCGCACGAGCTGAACCTGTCGGCCGCGGACCTGGGCACGCTGACCAGCCTGTATTTCCTGGGGTTCGCGCTGATGCAGATCCCCGCCGGGTTGTTCCTGGACACCTGGGGGCCGCGGCGCGTGAACGCGCTGTTGTTGCTGGTGGCGGCGATCGGCACGCTGGTGTATGGGTTGTCGGACTCGCTGGCCGGCCTGATGCTGGGCCGGCTGCTGATCGGCATGGGCGTGTGCGTCTGCCTGGGGGCTGCTTTCCAGGCGGTGGCGCAAACGTTCCCGCTGGCGCGCCTGCCGCTGATCAACGGCATGGTGATGGCGGTGGGCGGCCTGGGGGGCGTGCTGGTGGGCTCGCCGCTTTCCTGGCTGCTGGACCGCACCTCGTGGCAGGCGGTCAGCATCGGGCTGGCGGTGTTCACGCTGGTCGTGTCGGCGCTGCTCTGGTTCGGCGCACCGCGCGAAGCGGCGCGCCACCGCCATCCTCCCGCCCTGATCGAGCAATGGCGCGGTACCTGGGCGCTGCTGTGCAACGCGCGCTATTGGCGGCTGGTGTCGCTGCCGGCCATGACGGGCGGGGCGTTCTACGGCGTGCAATCGCTGTGGGTGCGCCCCTACCTGACCGACGTCAACGGCCTGGACGGCGCGCACGCCGCGGGCCTGGTGTCGCTGCTGGGCTTCGCCATGATGGCCGGCAACGTGGGGCTGGGCGCCATGGCGCGGCGCATGGAACGCCTGGGCCTGGGGCTGTACGGGTTCGGCGGCGTCTGCCTGGTGCTGTTCCTGCTGACGCAGGCCCTTATCATGCTGCGCGCGCCGATCCCCCTGGAAGTGCTGTGGATCGGCTACGGCGCCTTCGGCTCGGCCAACATCCTGGTGTATGCGCTGCTGGCGGGCGAGTTCCCGCCCGAATTGCTGGGCCGCGTGGCCTCGACCACCAATCTGCTGATGTTCCTGATCATCTTCCTGTGCCAGGTCGGCATGGGCTGGATCGTGGACCTGTGGCCGGGGCAGGGCGGGGTGTACCCGCCCGTGGCGCACCTGGCCGCATGGGGCGTGGTGGTGGCCCTGCAAGCGGGATCGGCGGTCTGGTACTTCTGGCCGCAGCGGCGCCGGCCGGCTGCCGGGGCGTAGCCGGCCTGGGCAGGTGTCAGACACCCCGAAGGGTGTCTGACACCCAAGTGTGCAAAGACTGCCTCGCCAACCGAATGGTGTCAGACACCCTTCGGGGTGTCTGACACCTGGGAAGCACCGGGCAAGAGTGCCTGATTCCTGAGGAACACCACCCCTGGAGGCGCCGGCGCGCATGCCATGAGCTGCGTCCTAAGGTAGGCAGGGTCACCCAGAAATCACGCCGCCACGGCCGCCGGCCGGCTGCGTGGCGGGTCGGCCACGGCGGCCATTTCCTGGCGGATCTGGGTCGAGGCGCGCAGCATCTGCTTCAGGGGGTAGGCCAGCGCCGCCAGGTCGCCTTCCGTGTCGAACTGGCTGGGCAGCTCGGCCGGCGCGGGGCGGTTGTCGTCCAGCAGGTCCACCATGCCCGCCAGTGCTTGCCGCATGGGTTCGGGCGTCTGCTTCAGCCCGGCCAGCAGCGGCACGGCCGCCGTGATCTGCGAGGCCATGATGTGGTTCTGGATCAGCAGGTTGTTGAATTCCGGCACGTTCATCTGGTGCGAGCGCGGCTCGCTCATCATGCGGTAGAACGCTTCGGCGAAGTTGCTGAAGGCGATGTGCACGTTCTTGCGCGCCAGCCGCCAGGCGATGTCGGCTTCCGCCACCGAGGGCGTGTCGTCGGCGGGCGGGCTGCCGTCGGCGTTGGCCTGCATGGCCCGCGCGTAGCGCAGCCCGGTGCGCAGGTATTCGCGATTGGCGTTGGTGGCGGCCCGCGCCAGCGGCTTCATGTAGCGCGCTTCCCACCACGGCAGCACGTAGCTGCACACCAGCGCGATGGCGCAGCCCAGGGCGGTGTCCAGGGCGCGTTCGCCGATCACTTCCATCGACACGGTGCCGGGCGCCACGAAGTGGAACACCATCACCACGAACAGCGTGTTGAAGATCGCGCTGGCCATGTAGTTCAGCTGCACCAGGCTGTTGCCCATGATGCAGGCCACCAGCAGCACCGCGAACAGTGCCTCCGGGCGCGAGGTCACGTTGAACAGCAACAGCGCCAGCAAGCAGCCGACCAGCGTGCCCATCAGGCGCCAGCCGTTGCGCTGGCGGGTCAGCGCGAAGCCGGGCTTCATGATGATGATGATCGTCAGCAGCACCCAGTAGCTGTGCGCCGACGAGACCTGCGGCGTGGCCCATTGGGCGATCAGCCCCATGGCGATGGCCGCGGCCAGGGTCACGCGCAGCGCATAGCGGAAATACGGCGAATCCAGCCGCAGGTTGCTGGTCAGCATGCCCAGGCGCAGTTCCTGGCGCGACATGAACTGGGTCAGCGACTTGTCGATGCGCAGCACGCTGGTGGGCTCGGCATCGGGCCGGGCCGCCGTGTGCTCGGCCAGCTTGCCGACGATGCGCGAGGCATTGCGCAGGCGCCGCAGCACCTGCACGATCAGGGCCAGCATCTCGGGTTCGCGCTCGCCCATGCCCTGGTGCTTGAATTGCTCGATCTCGTATTCGATGGCGCGCAGTTCCGCCTTGGTGCTGGCGCGATACTGCACCTGCCGCCCGCGCGACACTTCCAGCGCGATGCGGTTCACTTCCAGCGCCATCTTGGTCAGCGCGTCGCGCATGAACATCAGGCAATCGTGGCCGGCCAGCGCGCGCCGCAGCGAGGCATAGTCGGTGTGGGTGGCCACCAGCGTATCCAGCAGCTGCAGCATGTCGACGAACATGTTCCACAGCATCACCCGCTCGCGGTCGCGGTAGCCGCTGCCGCGCGGCAGCGTGCGCAGGACGATGTCGCGGGCGGCCTGGTGCTTCTCGGTCATCACCGACTGCGACTGGATCAGCGCCCGGTAGGTGTCGTCCAGGTCGGTGGTCTCGTCGTAGAACCGGCTGCGCGCGGTCATGTAGTCGGCCGTGGCGAACAGCGCCACCGACATGGCCTGGCGTTCTTCGCGCAGCCAGAAGACGCGGCTGAACCCCAGGCTGAACACCAGGTAGAACAGCGCCCCGCCCAGCGTCGCCAGCGAATGCGCCAGCACCTGGCTGGGCGCCAGCGGCGAGTGCATGGTCAGCGTCATGATCAGCAGGCCGGCGAAGCCGATCAGCCCGCCGCGCTTGCCGAACACCGAGAACATTGAGAACACGAAGCACTGCCCGATCACCGCCAGCCACAGCAGCAGCGGGTAGGTCGAGGCGGCGCCGGTGATGGTGACCGCCGCGGTGGCCAGCAGCGCGCCGCCCAGCATTTCGTTGGTGCGGTGCCGTTGTGGGCCGCCGGGCTGGTCGATGATGGCCAGGCACTGCGCGCCGAAGGTGGCCACCAGGCCGAAGCTGTACTCGCCCAGCAGGCCGCCCAGCAGCAGCACGGGCAGTAGCATGCCCACGCCCTGGCGCACCCCGCCGAAGAAGTAGTGGCTATAGAGAAAACGCGGGATGCTGTCGATGCGCAAATCCATGTATGGGCGGTTTCCAAGATGCGATCGCCCAAGTATAGAAACATGTGCCGGGTTTTGGGGGTCGGATCGTCGTGGGGATTACGCCAAGAGGGGTCGATTTGCTACCAATGCCGCAACGCGGTAAATTTGCTGCCTTGCGCCGGTCTGCCTATCCGATGCCGGCGCCCAGGCAAGCGGGCCGCCCGGGCTACATTCCGGGTGTTCCGCCCCAGCAATATCTGCCGTTGGCCGCGCCAAAAGCGTGTGTTGCCAAGGCTTCCATTTCGACCTCCAGCGTCCCCCAGGGGCGTTTGCGCTGCGTTTCCGACGAACGCGTGCCGGGTCGGCAGGGTGTCCGGGTGGCGAGGTTCCGTGAATCTCAAAGCGCCAGATCATGCTGCCGGTGCCGGTCCGGGTTCAGTTGCCGCCGTATCCGGGCGTGCAACAGCCGGAAAAACAGGGCCGGTACTGAAAGGAATACAACATGGAAACCATAGGCGCCGATATCGTCGTGCGCTGCCTGGCCGAAGAAGGCGTCGAGCACGTTTTCGGCTATCCCGGCGGCGCGGTGCTGTACATCTACGACGCGATTTTCAAGCAAGACAAGTTCCAGCATATCCTGGTGCGTCACGAGCAAGCCGCCGTGCACGCCGCTGATGCCTATTCGCGCGCGTCGCAGAAGGTGGGCGTCTGCATCGTCACCAGCGGGCCGGGCGTCACCAATGCCGTCACCGGCATCGCCACCGCCTACATGGACTCGATCCCGATGGTCATCATCAGTGGGCAGGTGCCCACTGCGGCCATTGGCGAAGACGCCTTCCAGGAATGCGATACCGTGGGCATCACGCGCCCCTGCGTCAAGCACAACTTCCTGGTGCGCGACGTCAAGGACCTGGCCGAGACCATGCGGCGGGCGTTCTACATCGCCCGCACGGGCCGCCCGGGGCCGGTGCTGGTCGACATCCCCAAAGACGTCAGCCTGCAGCCCTGCAAGTACGTGCCGCCCAAGGGCGAGATCAACATGCGCTCGTACGCGCCGGTCAACAAGGGTCACCAGGGGCAGATCAAGAAGGCCGTGCAGATGCTGCTGGCCGCCGAACGCCCCATGATCTACGCCGGCGGCGGAGTCATCCTGTCCGACGCCGCGACCGAGCTGCGGCAGGTGGCCGAGCAGATCGGCGCACCCTGCACCAACACGCTGATGGGGCTGGGCGCCATGCCGGGCACCAGCGGCCAGTTCGTCGGCATGCCGGGCATGCACGGCACCTACGAAGCCAACATGGCCATGCAGCACTGCGACGTGCTGCTGGCGGTGGGCGCCCGGTTCGACGACCGCGTCATTGGCAATCCGCGCCATTTCGCGCAGAACGCCCGCAAGATCATCCACATCGACATCGACCCGTCGTCCATCTCGAAGCGCGTGCGGGTCGACGTGCCCATCGTCGGCAACGTGAAAGACGTCCTGCTCGACCTCAGCGCCCAATACGAGGCCGCGCGCGCCGACGCCAAGCCGGCGCCGCTGGACAAGTGGTGGCAGCAGATCGAGGCCTGGCGTGCCAAGGAATGCCTGAAGTACGCCACCTCCGACGACACCATCAAGCCGCAGTTCGTGGTGGAAAAGCTCTGGGAAGTGACCGGCGGCGACGCCTTCGTCACCTCGGACGTGGGCCAGCACCAGATGTGGGCCGCGCAGTACTACAAGTTCGACAAGCCGCGCCGCTGGATCAATTCCGGCGGCCTGGGCACCATGGGCGTGGGCCTGCCGTACGCCATGGGCGTGCAGATGGCCAATCCGGGTGCGGAAATCGCCGTCATCACCGGCGAGGCCTCCATTCAGATGAACATCCAGGAACTGTCCACCTGCCAGCAGTACCACCTGACGCCCAAGATCGTCTGCCTGAACAACCGCTTCCTGGGCATGGTCCGGCAGTGGCAGCAGATCGACTACGGTTCGCGCTATTCCGAGTCGTACATGGATTCGCTGCCCGATTTCGTCAAGGTCGCCGAGGCCTACGGCCACGTGGGCCTGCGCATCGAGCGGCCGGCCGACGTCGAACCGGCGCTGCGCGAAGCATTCAAGAAGCACAAGGATCGCCTGGTCTTCCTGGACTTCATCACCGACCGCACCGAGAACGTGTGGCCCATGGTGAAGGCCGGCCGCGGGCTGACCGAGATGCTGCTCGGCTCTGAAGACCTGTAAGGAGGCGACCATGAAACATGTGATTTCCGTGCTCATGGAAAACGAACCCGGCGCGCTGTCGCGCGTGGTGGGGCTGTTCTCGGCGCGTGGCTACAACATCGAAACCCTGACGGTGGCGCCCACCGAAGACGCCACGCTGTCGCGCCTGACGGTGGTCACGGTGGGCTCGGACGAGGTCATCGAGCAGATCACCAAGCACCTGAACCGCCTGGTCGACGTCGTCAAGGTGGTCGACCTGACCGAAGGGGCGCACATCGAGCGCGAGCTGATGCTCATCAAGGTGCGCGCCGTCGGCAAGGAACGCGAGGAAATGAAGCGCATGGCCGACATCTTCCGCGGCCGCATCATCGACGTCACCGACAAGTCCTATACCATCGAGCTTACCGGCGTGCAGGAAAAGGTGCAGGCGTTCATCGACGCCCTGGACCGCAGCGCCATCCTGGAAACCGTGCGCACCGGCGTGTCCGGCATCGGGCGCGGCGAACGGATCCTGAAAATCTGATGGCCTCCGGCCAGACCACCCTGTCATTCATCCCAGAATCAACCAAAATCCAGTAAATCCGGAGCACAACATGAAAGTTTTCTACGACAAAGACTGCGACCTTTCCCTCGTCAAAGGCAAGACCGTTGCCATCATCGGCTACGGCTCGCAAGGCCATGCCCACGCGCTGAACCTGCACGACTCGGGCGTGAAGGTCGTGGTCGGCCTGCGCAAGGACGGCGCCTCGTGGAAGAAGGCCGCCAACGCCGGCCTGGAAGTCAAGGAAGTGGCCGAGGCCGTCAAGGCCGCCGACGTGGTCATGATGCTGCTGCCCGACGAGAACATCGCCGCGGTCTACCGCAATGAAGTGCACGCCAACATCAAGGCCGGCGCCGCGCTGGCCTTCGCCCACGGCTTCAACGTGCACTACGGCCAGGTCGTGCCGCGCGACGACATCGACGTCATCATGATCGCGCCCAAGGCCCCCGGCCACACGGTGCGTTCCACCTACGCGCAGGGCGGCGGCGTGCCCCACCTGGTGGCCGTCTACCAGGACAAGTCCGGCTCGGCCCGCGACGTGGCCCTGTCGTACGCCAGCGCCAACGGCGGCGGCCGTGCCGGCATCATCGAAACCAACTTCCGCGAAGAAACCGAAACCGACCTGTTCGGCGAACAGGCCGTGCTGTGCGGCGGTACGGTCGAG
>Ga0182736_1000665_pt1 | contig 46054 bp, 42 predicted proteins | sample eDN5th30CKraftBY_FD_128882 | JGI IMG/M metagenome (GOLD analysis project Ga0182736, IMG submission 128882) | Enriched backyard soil microbial communities from Emeryville, California, USA - eDNA 5th pass 30_C Kraft BY (version 2) (version 2) | ecosystem: Environmental > Terrestrial > Soil >... | reverse complement strand
GCTGAGCACGCCGGGCACATCGGTGAGCAGGAAGAAGCGCCGCGCCTTCAGCTCCGCCGCGATCGCGCCGGCCATGGTGTCGGCGTTGATATTATAGGTCTGCCCGTCCGCGCCGATGCCGACGGGGGCGACGACGGGAATGATATTATCGTGCGAGAGGCTATCCAGCAGCCGCCGGTCGACCTTCACCGGATCGCCCACAAAGCCCAGATCGACATGCCGCTCGATGCCGCTATTGGGGTCCGGCGCACGCGAATGGCCGACCTTCTCGCAGATCACCATGCCGGCATCCTTGCCGGAAATGCCGACCGCGCGGCCGCCCGCCTGGCTGATCCAGCCGACGATTTCCTTGTTGATCGAGCCGGCCAGCACCATCTCGGCGATCTGGGCGGTCTCTTTGTCGGTGATGCGCAGGCCGTTGACGAAGCGGCTCTCGACGCCGAGGCGCTGGAGCATCGAGCCGATCTGCGGGCCGCCGCCATGGACGACGACGACATTGATGCCGACCATCTTCATGAGGACGATATCCTCGGCGAAATCGCGCGCCGCCTCCGGATCGCCCATGGCATGGCCGCCATATTTCACGACGAACGTCTCGCCGGCATAGCGCTGCATATAGGGCAGCGCCTCGGTGAGCGTTTCAGCCTTGGCGAGCAGCGCCGGGTCGGGTGCGTAGCGATCAGTCATGGCATCGGCGCATAGTGGCTTGTGCGCCTTGCTGCAACAATGGGCGGAATGGGGCGGGGAGAGCGGGCGCCGGGGCGATGTGGCCGCCCGTGCGGTCACGCCATGGCTGGCCGGGGCAGGGCCGAGTCGCCGGAGTTGGGAGGTCGGCGGGTCCGGCGGGATGCTGGCGTCCGGGCGGTCCGCCCGCCGCGCTGGCTGTCTCACCGTGTCGGCAGGGGCTCGGCGCCGGAATAATCGTAGAAGCCGCGGCCGGTCTTGCGCCCCAGCCAGCCGGCCTCGACATATTTGACGAGCAGCGGGGCGGGGCGGAACTTGGGATCGCCCGTGGTCTCGTGGAGCACGCGGCAGATTTCCAGACAGGTATCGAGCCCGACGAAATCCGCCAGCGTCAGCGGCCCCATCGGGTGGTTGAGGCCGAGGCGGACGGCATTATCGATGTCGCGCACATTGGCCACGCCCTCGCCGAGCGCGAAGATCGCCTCGTTGAGCATCGGCAGCAGGATGCGGTTGACGATGAAGCCGGGCGCATCGAAGGCATGGACGACGTCCTTGCCGAGCGACCGGGCAAAGGCTTCGACCCGGCGCACCGTCTCGGGCGCCGTGGCAAGGCCGCTGATGATTTCCACCAGCGCCATCACCGGCACCGGGTTGAAGAAATGCACGCCGATGAAGCGGGCCGGATCGCCTGCCGCCTGCGCGAGGCGGGTGATCGGGATGGACGAGGTGTTGGAGGCGAGGATCGCGTCCGCGCCCAGTATTTGGGCGACTTCAGCGAAGATGGCGCGCTTGATCTCCTCGCGCTCGGTCGCCGCCTCGATGACCAGCGCGCAGGTGCTGAACGGCGCGAGATCGGCCAGCGGGGTGATCCGTGCCAGCGCGGCCTCGGCCTCCGCTGCGCTCAGCTTGTCGCCTTCGACGGCGCGCTTGAGGCGTTTTTCGATGCTCGCCTTGCCGGCATCCGCGCGGCTCTGGTCGATATCGCGCAGCAGCACGGCGTAGCCCGCCTGCGCGGCGACCTGCGCAATGCCGGCGCCCATCTGGCCCGCGCCGATCACGCCGATAGTCTGCATCTGTCGTCCTTCCGCCGGATGTTGTTCAAGCGCTATTCAGGGCGCTGCGTGCTTGGCTCTACACCCGCGACATGAAGTGCCTTATGGGGGACGAAATGACAAGGTTGCTTGCCGTGTTCGCCCGCCTCGGGGCTGCCGCCGCGCCACTGGCCCTGGCGTCGCCGGGCCTTGCGCAGGGGCCGGTGCCCTCGTCGGTGCCGCTGCTGGAGGCGCCGGGGGGTGGCCCGGTGCTGGGCCGGCTCCGCATTTTCGATGATTGGGCGGTCGGCTGCGACAATCAGCTGAGCTGCGAAGCGGTGGCGCTGGTGCCGGAGGGGGCCGGGCAATCCTATATGGCGCTGGTCGTGCTGCAGCGCGCCGGCGGTGGGGCCGGGGCAGGCACGATCCGCCTGCTCGGCGCCGAGCAGCTGCGCGGCCAGATCGAGCTGATGGTGGACAATCGCCGGCTGGCACGGATCAAGGCCGAGCATGATATGGTGGAGATCACCGGCCCGGCGGCGCTCGAGACGATGCGCGCGCTGGCGAGCAATTATGCCTTCGAGCTGCGCGCGGGCAAGAAGCTGATCGATGCCCCGTCGCTGAGCGGCCTGCCGGCGGCCCTGCGCTATATGGATGAGGTGCAGGGGCGCGTGGGCAGCGTGGCGGCGCTGGTGGCGACGGGCGAGGAGCCGGCGGAGCGCGCCAGGCCGGTGCCGGCCGCCCCGGTGATGGCGGCGTTCGTGGCCGTCGGCGCGGATGCCTCGCCGCCCGTCTTCACCCCGCAGGAGCAGGCTGCGGCGCGCCGCCTGGCGGTGTGCGACGGGCTGCATGACAGCGATTACCCACCCGAAATTCATCGGCTGGACACCGATCATGCGTTGTTGCTGCTGCCATGTCAGGCCGGCGAATATAATGTGAGCGCGGTGCCGTTGATCGCTACGGCCACCACGGCCACCGCGGCCGGCGCGGGCGGCTGGACGTTCCGCATTGCGCGGTTCGATCATGTGCCGGGGGCGTCGGGCGATCCGGATGCCCCGCCGCTGATCGTCAATGCCCGCTGGAACCCGTCACGCGCGGAACTGTCCAGTTTCGCGAAGGGGCGGGCGCTGGGCGATTGCGGCGCGGCAGAAACCTATAAATGGGATGGCAGCCGGTTCCGTCTGGTCGAAGCGCGCTCCATGCCGGTCTGCCGGGGGGCGTGGGAATGGCCGGTGCTGTATTCGGCGGGGACGGCGGGGGAGTGACTGGCGTATCAGGTCGCCATGTTTGCAAGGGCAGTCACTCGATTGCCGATACCCGCTCTGCCCAATCGTCCAGTCCAGCCCAGCCAAGAACGGTGGCAATATTGGCCCGATGATCGGCGAATGTGAAGCTGTCTGGATCAATCGGGAGACCCTTGACCAAGTCCCAGATCGGTGAATGTTCTTTGGGATTATACCGGCGAAAGGGCAGGCCTTCATCCGGATGTCCGCCGACCAAGCTATGCGTTGTCCATGCCTGGCCTTTCTGCACCATCTTGCGACGCTCGCAATTGATACCGTCTGTAACTGCCGCTGTGATGGAATGTCCCAGAAGCCAGGCGATGGTATCGTCCGGTGTGACGCGTTCATAGCCCGCGATCCGGCGCGCCAGAGCGGCGACCGGCACGGTATGTTCGAGGTGCACCGTCTGGCCCAGCGCTTTGGTGGCACAGCGATCGTGATCGGCAAGATTGATGAATTTCTCACTTCGATACAATGTTCCGGCGCATAGCCGGCCCTCTCCGGCTTGCCAGCCGAAGCGGTTATGTAGCTGGCGTATATCGCTTTTATCGCTTTTGCCGCCGATATTGCCGTGAAGGCGGATGAATGGCGTCCTCTCAACTGTGGAACGCATGAGCGATCCCTGTTTGCTCCAGAATGCCCTGAGCTTTTCTGTTTCCGCTTGTAATTTTGCCCTCATTCTTACGCTCCCCGCCTTGCCGTCCGCCGCTGCTCACCGGTGCCCACGAAAAAGGGGCGAAGATGCTTCTCTCCGCCCCTGATCATATTCTGCGAATGACCGCTTATTGCTTGCCGGCCACCGAATAGGTGATCGCGGCGTTGCGCGTCTTCTGGAACTCGGGAACGGTCAGCCCCCGGAAGGCGGCGTAAACGTCGATATTCCCGATACCGAGCACGGCGGCCATTTTCTCCAGCATGAAGAAGATCACGCCATAATGGATCATGCCGATCCAGTTGCGGCTGCGGATCAGATCCTTTTCCTCGTCGCTCAGGTCGGACTCCGCAAACAGCCCTTCCAGATCCTCGACGAAGCGCTTGCGGAACGCCGGTTCGATCAGGCGGTGGAGGAAATGGTTGATCCGGAAGCCCTTGACCGCGCGGTCGATGGTGAAGGGGTAGGTGCCTTCGATCTCGTCCACGCCGGCCAACTGGTGCGCGGCGCGCTGGCGCAGGGCCTCATCGCTTTCCGCCGGCGGAGTTTCGTCGCCCAGATCCTTGAAAAGCATGGTCGCGATCGCGGTCATGGAGGGCAGGAAATAGCTCTGGTGGAGCTTCTCGACCTTTGTGGAGAGGGCGCCGCGCATCAGCAGCCACATGACCACCTCGGCGCCTTCCCAGCCGCCCAGCTTGGCGAGCTCGGTCACGGTCGCGTCGAGCAGCGATTCCGGCGTCTTCTCCAGCCGGTCCATGAACTCCATGTCCCACTCGGTGTTGTTGAAGCCGGCGCGTTCGCCATGGACCTGATGGGACAGGCCGCCGGTGCCGGCGATCGCCACCTTGATGTCCTTGGGGTAGCTCTGGATCGCGCGGCGCAGCGAGCGGCCGAACTTCCAGAAGCGGCGGGCCGAGGGGATCGGATGCTGGAGCACGCCGCACTGGAGCGGCACGAGGCGGCAGGGCCAGCCATGCTCATGCGGCAGCATCACCGAGAGCGGCGAGAAAGCGCCATGATCGAGGCCGAGGCCCTGCCAGTAGGCGAGGTCGAACTCGTCGGCGACGAGGCATTCGGCGATATGCTTGGCGAGGTCCGGGTCGCCCTTGATCGGTGGCAGGTCGCGCTGGCCGCCGCCTTCGTCCGCTGGCGAATATTCCGCGCCGATGCCGAGCGAGAAATGGGAATAATGGGTGAAGAACGACGTCATATGGTCGTTATAGACATAGAGGATGACGTCGGGCTTTTCCTTGGCCAGCCATTGTTTGACCGGCTCGAAACCCTCGAAAATCGGCGCCCAGACCGGGTCGTCAAATTTCTTCGCGTCATGCGCGAAGGCGATAGTGGGCGTGTGCGAAACCGCAAAGCCACCGATGATCCTTGCCAACGTCTCTCTCCTCAAATCCTGGCGGAGCGCTGTGCCCCCGCCATCGCATGATGCCGTCAAACTGCCGCAGCTTTGTATGTAACACAAACGGAAACTTGCGGCGAATCGGGGTGCGGCCGGGGCGTTCGCTCAGAAGCTGTAGACGAAGCTCGCCCGCGTTGCGGTATCGGTCGCCTTGCGGCCGGGCAGCGGATCGGATTCCGACTGGACGTTGAACGACATGCGTGTGGAGATGAAGCTGGTCAGCTTGGCAGTGAGCGCCGAGGTGGAGATCAGCGTGGTGCTGCCGTCGCTGGTCACGATGGAGGCATCCTGCGAGACGGTGAAGCCGTCGCGGATGGTCCAGCGATAGGCCAGCGACCCGCGCGCACCGAACTGGCTGTCGCCGGTGCCGTCGGTGAAGCGGGTCTGGCGCAAGGCGGGGCCGCCATCGACATCCAGCGTCATGCCGGGCCGCTGGATCAGCCGCAGGCCGACACCGAGCGATTCGGTGAAGCGGCGGGCGAAGCCGGCAAATTCGTCGCGCTCCCAGCCCAGCGAGGAGGAGACATAATAGCCCTCGCCGAGCAGGTAGTTGAGGCCATAGGTGACCAGCGAGCGCTCGCGGCTCAATTGCCCGTCCGTCTCCTGATAGTCGAGCGAGGCGGCGACCTTGTGGCGGGCCTTCAACCCATCCTTGGCGAGCTTGAGGCCGACCAGCGCGCTCATCTGGTCGGTATTGCCGGAGGTGACGCCGAAACCGGCCTCGCCCTGTCCGCTCCAGCCGTCGAACGCGCCGAGCGAGGCGAGCCGCGCTTCCTCGGCCTCGCGTGCCCGCGTGGCGGCCTCCCGCTGCTTGGCCTGCACATCGGCCATCAGCTTGATGCCCAGCGCGTCGATGGCCTTGGCCTCCTGCGGGTTCTCGGACTTGGCGACCTTGACGACGGAGGCGAGGGTGGTGGTATCGCCGGTGCGGCCGGCTTCCTGCAGCATGGCCTCGACGGCGGGGCTGATCGCCGGTCGGGGCGCTTGCGCCAGCAATCGCGCGCCCAGCGCGTCAATGGCGGCGGCGTCATCCGGGTTGGCGGCTCTGGCGATGGCGATGACCGTGGTGAGCGCGGCGTTGTCGCCCGTGCGGCCGGCCTCGCGCAGCATCGCCTCGACCTGCGGCGCGATTGCCGGCGGCGGCGGCGGCGGCTCCACCGGGCGCGCCTGCGCCACGAGGGGCTCGCCAAAGACCGCAATCTCCTCGGCATGCTCGGGATAGGTGGATTTGGCGACTTCGATCACGGCGGCCACGGTCGTGACATTGCCAATGCGCGCGGCTTCCTCGATCATCGCCTGAGCGGAGAGGGGGATCTCCGCCACAGCGGGCGTGGACGCCATCGCCAGCGCGCCGGCGATGAACAGGATGAGGCGAGGCCGGCGGCCTGGCTGGCAATGCATGGCGCTCCATTCATGATGTGGACCTTGGCGGCCTTTTGCGGAGGCCGCGCTCCCCTGTCCACCCCGCAAGACGGCCACTGGCGCCTGCCATGCGATGGACCGTCGCACACCGATGCTGGCGCGGGCCGTTTGGCCTGTCGGGCCGTGCATTTGCGCCCGGCTGGCGCATCGCGGGGCCGGTGCAGCGTGGGACTGCGTTGGCATGCGCTCTGGTGATCGCCTGACGAGCCGCTCATCGGACGGGTCGATCACTATGATCCGGAAGGATTATTTGCGAGTGAGAGTGAGTTGCAATAAATGCCATGGCTCTCCTGCTGGGACAAAGCCGATGACGATGCCACGCGACCTGTTGAAAACCCTGACCTATCTGGCGATCCATCTGGCCGTGGGCTTCTCTGTCGCCTATGCCTTCACCGGGTCGCTGCGCATGGCGGGCGGCATCGCGCTGATCGAACCCTGCATCAATGCCGTGGCCTTCTTCGTCCACGAGAAGCTGTGGACGCGCGCGGAAGGCCGGGCGGCGCTGATGTCCGTCATGCGCAAGGCGGCCGCGCCGATTGAGCGCGACGCGGGGCAGGCGGTGATGGTTGCGTGATGGTCGACAGGCTTGCCGGGGCGGCCGGCGGCGGACCAATACGAGGCCGTCGTCCCGCCTGATCAGGGTGTTTGCGGCCCCTCGAAGGGGTGCTTGTCCGACCAGGCGCAGCCGCTGCGCATCGCGTCGGCCAGTTGCAGCGTCACCACATAGGGATAGATGCGGTCGGACATGCCGTCGCTGCATTTGCCGGTGGTGATGGCCATGGTGAACGCCGCGCCCTCCAGCGTGCCGCTATAGGAAAGGCCAGCGCGACCGGCGAAGCGCGACACCGTGACGGTCTGCCCGTCCTGATCGTCCGGCGTCTTGTAGATGAGCTGCTCGCCGGTCACCTCGCCCCCCCAGAACGGCTCGGTGCCGGAGAAATGCACGGTGTCGTCCATGGCGATCTCGCCGAAGGGCTGGGTGTCATCGCGGTTGCCGGGGAGCGTGCCGTCGGCGCCGCCGGACTGGCAGGCGGACAGCGCGAGAAGCAGGAAAGCGGGCATCATGACACGGCGCAAGGGGGCGATCCTCCGATAGCGGGCAGTTGAGCCGGTGTCCTAGCAGCTTGGGAGCATGGTGCGAAGACGGCAAGCGATCGCGGGGCCGGGCGCCCGCAGGGAACGTCCGGCGCGCGGGGCTGGACATGGCGGCCCCCGGCCTCCTAGCAACTCTCATGCGCTGGCTTTGGCGCGATGATGCCGAAAGGGGACGGACGCGATGGCCAATGGCGATGACGATTATGTCTATGATGACGAGAGCGGCGAATGGATGCCCGCGGCCGAACTGGCGGAGAAGCGCGCGGCGGCCGGGCGCATGGAGGTGCGCGACGCGGTCGGCAATCTTCTTGCCGATGGCGATCAGGTGACGCTCATCAAGGATCTCGAGGTGAAGGGCGCGGGGCAGACGCTGAAGCGCGGCACGCTGATCAAGGCGATTCGCCTGACCGGTGATCCGCAGGAGATTGATTGCCGGTTCGAGGGCATCAAGGGCCTGGTGCTGCGGGCGGAGTTTGTGAAGAAGCGATGAGCCGGCCGGTTCTGCCTCGTCCGGGCATCAAAGCCTCTAGGCGGGCACGGCGCAGTCCGGCATGAGGCGCGCATGAGCCAAGCTGACGATATCGCCCTCGCGCACCGCCTTGCCGATGCGGCCGGGGCCGCCATCCGCCCTTTTTTCCGCGCGCCGTATGAGGTCGAGGACAAGGCCGACGCCTCGCCCGTGACCGAGGCCGACCGCGCCGCCGAGCTGGCGATGCGCGCGCTGCTCGCCGCCGAGCGGCCCGGCGACGGCATCATCGGCGAGGAATTTGGCGCCGAGCGACCGGAAGCCGCGCGGCAATGGGTGCTCGATCCGGTGGATGGCACCCGCAGCTTCATCGCCGGGCGGCCGATCTTCGGCACGCTGATCGCGCTGATGCAGGATGGCTGGCCGCTGCTCGGGGTCATCGACCAGCCGATCAATGGCGAGCGCTGGGTCGGCGCGATGGGGCGCAAGACGACGTTCAACGGCCAGCCCGTCGCCACCCGCCGCTGCCGCGACCTCGATCAGGCGATCCTCGCCACCACCGGGCCGCAATATTTCCCCGGCCACACCGCCGAGCATTTCTCGATATTGGCGGGCCAGTGCCGCGATACGGTGTGGGGCGGCGATTGCTATAATTACGGGCTGCTGGCGAGCGGCCATATCGACATCGTGGTCGAGGCCGGGCTCAAGCTGCATGATCTGGCCGCGCTGGTGCCGATCGTGGAAGGCGCGGGCGGCCGCATGTGCGACTGGTCCGGCGAACCGCTGACCGATGCCAGCGATGGCCATGTCATCGCGATCGGCGATCCGGCGCGGCTCGATGACGTGATCGAGGCGCTGGCCCATCATCACGGGCATTGAGCGGCGGTTGAAGCGAGCGGCCCCGGCCGGCAGGCCAAGGCACTACCGCCAGATGACGGCGCCCTGCGCGGCGTGGAACTGGACGGGCGATGGCTCCAGCCGCGCGTCGAGCGGGCCATGCAGGGCGCGCTGTTCGCCGTCGACGAGCATGTCCAGCCGGGCGTGCGTCGCGCTCAGTGTCAGCGCCCTGTGGTTGCCGAGGCGCTCGGAGGGGCCGTCGCGGAAATCGCCTTGCAACCATGCCAGGCCATGTCTGAACAGATCCGCGGCGCTGGCGGCCTGAATGCCATAGACCTCGATCCCCGTCTGCGACGGTTCGAGGTAAATGGCCGGAAACTGCGCATCCTGCCCCGCGAGCCGCACGCCGGTGTCGTCCAGCGTCGCGCCGAGCGCGCGGGGCACGCTGGCGCCCAGCGCCGCAAGGTCGAGATTGCGCAGATCCTCGCGCACATCGCCCCACAGGGCGGTCGGCCCGGCGATGATGCCGGCATAGGCGGTGATCTCGCCGGCGCGGATCATCGGCACGCGCAGCCGTGCGCCTGTGCCCGCGAGCCATGCCTGCACGATGTCCAGCGGGGCGAGATCGCCATGGAGCGCGCCGGCGAGCAGGTTCATGGTGCCGCCGGGCAGCACCAGCACCGTGCCGTCCCAGCCGGCCAGCGCATCGGCCGCGGCGCTGATCGAGCCATCGCCGCTCAGGATGATGATGAGGTCCAGTCCCTCGGCGCTGGCGGCCTGGGCGGTGGGCAGGTCCGCTTCGCCCAGCGCCAGTTTGCGGCTGATTGGCTGGCCGGCATCGGCAAGCAGGGTTTCCAATTGCGCGACCAGCGCTTCATCGAAGCTGCCGCTGCGCGGATTGATGATGAGCAGGCTTTTCGTCATGGCTTCATAACCGCCGGCAGGGCGAAAGGATGCGCCGGCCTGCGCGAAAGCCGGTTTCTCCCGGTCTCGCCCCTTGAGCCGCGCGGAGTGACGCGCTAGGACGCCCTCAAGATACGACGCGCCATCCGTCGCGCGCCATGCCCAGGGATTTGTCGAGCGATGGCCGAATTTTTTCTCCCCGCCAACAGCACCGTGCGCAAGACCGGCACGGTTCACAAGGCACCCGATGATGCGAGCCGCGTCAAGAACTTCAAAGTGTATCGCTATGATCCCGATTCGGGCGCGAATCCGCACTATGATACGTTCGAGATCGATCTGGACGATTGCGGGCCGATGGTGCTCGACGCGCTGATCAAGATGAAGGGCGAGCAGGACAGTTCGCTGACCTTCCGCCGCTCGTGTCGCGAGGGGATTTGCGGCTCCTGCTCGATGAACATCAACGGCACCAACGGCCTCGCCTGCACCACCGCGATCGAGGATTGCAAAGGCGATGTGCGGATCACGCCGCTGCCGCATATGGATGTGATCAAGGATCTCGTCCCCGACTTCACGCATTTCTATGCGCAATACAGTTCCATCCAGCCCTGGCTGAAGACGGTGACGCCGCCGCCGAGCGACAAGGAGCGACTGCAGAGCCCCGAGGACCGCGCCAAGCTGGATGGCCTGTATGAGTGCATCCTGTGCGCCTGCTGCTCGACCAGCTGCCCGAGCTACTGGTGGAATTCGGACAAGTTCCTCGGCCCGGCGATCCTGCTGCAGGCCTATCGCTGGCTGGCGGACAGCCGCGACGAATATACCGGCGAGCGGCTCGATGAGCTGGAAGATCCCTTCCGCCTCTATCGCTGCCACACGATCATGAATTGCGCCAATGTCTGCCCCAAGGGGCTGAACCCGGCCAAGGCGATCGCCGAAACCAAGAAGATGATGGTCGAACGGGCCATCTGATGCGCAATGACGTGGCGCTGGCGGGCGCACCGGGGGCGGATGACGTGACCCGGCGGCCCCATGGGGCCATGGCGGCGGCATGACGACCGTTCTTGCCCGCTATGATGCGCTGGTTGCGGCCGGCGAACTCACGCCGGATAGCGACCAGCGGGCGGCCGCCATCCGCCTGACCACTCTTCAGCAGGAACTGGAGGCGGCGCCCCGGCGCGGCTCCGTGCTCTGGCGGATGCTGCGCAAGCCGCCCGAGCCGGTGCGCGGCGTTTATCTGTGGGGCGGCGTGGGGCGCGGCAAGTCCATGCTGATGGACCTGCTGCGCGACTGCCTGACCGGAACCGCCAAGCGGCGCACCCATTTCCACGAATTCATGCTCGATGTGCATGCCCGCCTGCGCGCGGCGCGTGAGAGCGAGAGCGGCGATCCGATCCTGCCGGTCGCCAGCGCGCTGGCCGCCGATGTGCGGGTGCTGCTGTTCGACGAGATGGTGGTCAATAATATGGCGGACGCGGCGATCATGTCCCGCCTGTTCACCGCGCTGCTGGATGCCGGGGTGACGCTGGTCGCCACCTCCAACCGCGCGCCGGACGATCTCTACAAGGACGGCCTCAACCGCGAGCTGTTCCTGCCGTTCATCGCGCTGCTCGACGCGCGGCTGGATGTGCTGCCGCTCAATGGCCCCACCGATTACCGGCTCGACCGGCTGGGGGATGCGACCATCTGGCACACCCCCAATGGTGAGGCGACCACGGCGGCGATGCGCGACATCTTCTTCCGCCTCACCGATTATCCGCCCGAGGACAGCGCCCATGTGCCGAGCGAGGAGCTGCCGATCCCCGGCGGGCGCACCCTGCATGTGCCCAAGGCGTTCAAGGGCGTGGCGGTCTTCTCCTTCAAGCGCCTGTGCGGCGAGGCGCGGGGTGCGAGCGACTATCTCGCCATCGCGCGGCGCTTCCATACCGTGCTCATCGTCGGCATTCCGGTGCTGGGGCCGGAGAATCGCAACGAGGCCGCGCGCTTCGTCACGCTGATCGATTCGCTCTACGAGCATAAGGTCAAGCTCATCGCCGGCGCGGCGGCGCAGCCGGCGGAGCTGTATCCGGCGGGGGATGGCCGGTTCGAATTCGAGCGCACCGTCTCGCGGCTCATGGAGATGCAGTCGCTCGATTATCTCGCGCTCGGCCATGGCGCGCACGCGGCTTGACGCAATCTTGAGGCCGGCCGGATTACTATGCGCCTTGCTCGGTTCGCCGGCTCTGGGCATGGGGGTGGATGATGGGGTGTCTAGACGCCGCTGCTTTGACGAAAATCTGGATATGATGGCGCGCCATGGCAATTTCGAGCACTGATCCGGACTGGTCGCGCGAGCAATATCCCCGGTTCAGTTGGATGCCGTCGCGGGCGCTGCTGCGGGCGATCCGGTCCTATCAGCAGGCGCCCGCCGGCATGCGGGGCGCCCTCACGCGCCTGCTGGCGATTTACCGCCACCGCTTCTGGTCGATCGTCACCGGCGCGGATATTCCGCTCAATGCCAGGCTGGGCGGCGGGCTGCTCATGCCGCACCCCAATGGCATCGTCTTCCATCCCGATATTCAGATCGGGCCGAATTGCCTCGTCTTCCAGCAGGTCACGCTGGGCGCGAACGGGCGCGGCGTTCCCCGCATCGGCGGGCATGTCGATATTGGCGCGGGGGCCAAGATTCTTGGCCGGGTCACCGTTGGCGATCATGCGCGGATCGGCGCCAATGCCGTGGTCCTGCAGGATGTGCCGGCTGGCGCGACGGCGGTTGGCAATCCCGCGAGGATCATCCCGGCGCCGCACAAGGGATCACCCTCGGCCGGATGATCAGGCCGCGATCCTTGCTCCATGCCGCCCGTTGCCGCGCTGCGTGTCCCACCCGTTCAGGGTTTCCTTCCTCCTGTAACGTCTATGCCTGACATAGCCTCTATCGAGTTCTTCATGACGCCAGCCATGCTCCCTGCCCAACTTGCCATCGTGGTGCCGACCTTCAACGAGCGGCGCAATGTGCCGCTGCTGGTCGAGCTGGTCGGCAAGGCGCTGCCGGGCGTCGCGTGGGAAATGATTTTCGTCGACGATGATTCGCCCGATAAGACGGCCGAGCAGGCCCGGGCGCTCGCCATGGTCGATCCGCGGGTGCGGATCATCCAGCGTTATGGCCGGCGCGGCTTGTCCAGCGCGTGCGTGGAGGGGATTCTCGCCACCGCGGCGCCTTATGTCGCGATCATGGATGCCGATCTCCAGCATGACGAGGCGGCGCTCAAGGCGATGTATGAGCGGATCGGGCAGGGCGATGTCGACCTTGTCGTGGGCAGCCGCTATATGGCGGGCGGCGGCATGGGCGACTGGAGCGAGAATCGCCAGCGCATGAGTCGCTTTGCGACGAAGCTGGCGCTGCGCCTCACCCAGACGCCGATCTCGGACCCGATGAGCGGGTTCATGATGATGCGCCGTGATGCGTTCATGCGCTCGCTGCCGCATCTTTCCACCGTCGGCTTCAAGATCCTGCTCGATATCGCGGCGAGCGCGCCGGTGCCGCTGCGCGTGGCCGAGGTGCCCTATACCTTCCGCACCCGCCAGCATGGCGAGAGCAAGCTCGATAGTCTGGTGCTCTGGGAATATGTCCAGCTGCTGATGGACAAGCTGGTCGGCCATATCGTGCCGGTGCGGTTCCTCAGCTTCGCGCTGGTCGGCGGGCTGGGCGTGGTGGTGCATTTCGCGGTGCTGACATTGCTGTTCAAGCTGCTCGACCAGAGCTTCGGATTCGCGCAGACGGTGGCGACGCTGGTGGCCATCTCCAGCAATTTCTTCCTCAACAATATGTTCACCTACCGCGACAAGAGGCTGGTCGGCTGGGGGCTGGCGCGCGGCTGGGTGAGTTTCAACCTGGTCTGCGCGTTCGGGGCGGCGGCCAATGTCGGCGTGGCCGACTGGCTCTTCACCCAGCGTTCCTACTGGGCGCTGTCCGCGCTCGCCGGCATCACCGTCAGTGTGGTGTGGAACTATGTGATGTCTGCAATGTTTACCTGGCAGAAAAAACGCTGAACGCTGGGGTGCTGCCCCCGGTCGTCGCCCCTTATTGCTATTGCGAACTAGTTGCAGAGAATATGTGGCGAACGTCATTGAACCGTCGGGCGTTTCAGCTTAAGGCCGGCCAAACCCAATGATCCGCGGAGGAGAAAAGGCGTATGGCTCGCAAGAAGATCGCACTTATCGGCGCAGGCAATATTGGTGGCACACTTGCCCATCTGGCTGCGCTCAAGGGGCTTGGCGACATCGTCCTGTTCGACGTCGTGGAAGGCGTGCCGCAGGGCAAGGCGCTTGATCTCTCCCAGTGCGGTCCGGTCGAGGGCTTTGACGCCGCGATCACCGGCACCAATGATTATGCCGATATTGCGGGCGCGGACGTCATCATCGTCACCGCCGGCGTTGCCCGCAAGCCGGGCATGAGCCGCGACGATCTGCTGGGTATCAATTTGAAGGTCATGAAGGCCGTGGGCGAGGGCATCAAGGCCAACGCGCCGGACGCTTTCGTTATCTGCATCACCAACCCGCTCGATGCGATGGTGTGGGCGCTGCGCGAATTTTCCGGCCTGCCGCACAACAAGGTGGTCGGCATGGCCGGCGTGCTCGATTCGGCGCGCTTCAGCCACTTCATCGCCGATGAGTTCAAGGTCTCGGTCAAGGATGTCAGCACCTTCGTGCTCGGCGGCCATGGCGACACGATGGTGCCGGTGGTGCAATATTCGACCGTCGCCGGCATTCCCGTGCCCGATCTCATCAAGCAGGGCCGCTCCACCCAGGCGCGCATCGACGCGATCGTGCAGCGCACCCGTTCGGGCGGCGGCGAAATTGTCGGCCTGCTCAAGACCGGCTCGGCCTTCTATGCGCCCGCAACCAGCGGCATCGCGATGGCCGAGGCCTATCTCTACGATCAGAAGCGCCTGCTGCCCTGCGCCGCGCATGTGGACGGCAAATATGGCGTGAATGGCCTTTATGTCGGCGTGCCGGTGATCATCGGCAAGGACGGCGTCGAGCAGATCGTCGAGATCGCGCTGGACGATGAGGCGAAGGCCAATCTCGGCAAGAGCGTCGCGGCGGTCGAGGAACTGCTGACGGCGTGCAAGGGTCTCGACCCGAGTCTGGTGTGATGCGCGCGTTCTGCTTTTTGATCGGTGCCCTGCTAGCGGCCGTGCCCGTGGTTGCTGCCGCTGCGCCGGCCGTCGCGGAGTATCCCCATGCGGTCGATAGCTTCGCGGCGTCCTGCCTGTCTGGTGATCTGACGGCGCAAGCGCGCCTCGCTGCTGCGTCGACCAATGGCTGGCGGGAAACCGACGCGGCAGGTCTCAAGGTTGCGGGGCTGGGTGTCGGGAAGGCGATCGACAAAAATTATAATTTCGATCGTCCTGAAGCCGTCACCGTCTTCGAGCAGGATATTGATGCGCACCCGGCACGCCTGATCGTGGCGACTTTTCCCGCGAAGAACCGCTATCGCACGCTGTGTGCACTGGTCATGCGCGATGTTGCCAATGCCTTCGTTTATAAGGATGAACTGGGCGACGCCTTCAAGGCGCTCGGGATCAAGGGCAAGAGTGTGGACCTGCCTCATTATTTCGAATGGGCGGGCAAGGTCGGTTCGGATAATGTTCCGGTCCGGGGAGAGGTCTTCACACGATCGCAAGCGCTTGGCGGAAAGCGCGACATGCATATTTACGTCGCTTTCTGAACGAACATGCGACCGTCGACTCGATAAAGGGAATCTGATGTCCATCCTCGTCAACAAGAACACCAAAGTCATCACGCAGGGCATGACCGGCGCGACCGGCACGTTCCATACCGAGCAGGCGCTGGCCTATGGCACGCAGATGGTCGGCGGCGTGACGCCGGGCAAGGGCGGCACCAGCCATATCGGCCTGCCGGTCTTCGATACGGTCGAGGAAGCGGTGGCCAGGACCGGCGCGGACGCCTCCGTCATCTATGTGCCGCCGGCCTTCGCCGCGGACTCGATCCTTGAGGCGATCGATGCGCAGGTGCCGCTGATCGTGGCGATCACGGAAGGCATTCCGGTGCTCGACATGGTGCGCGTCAAGCGCGCGCTCTCGGGCAGCAAGTCGCGCCTCATCGGCCCGAACTGCCCCGGCGTGCTGACCCCCAATGAATGCAAGATCGGCATCATGCCCGGCTCCATCTTCCAGAAGGGCAGCGTCGGCGTGGTCTCGCGCTCGGGCACGCTCACCTATGAGGCGGTGTTCCAGACAACCAATGCCGGGCTGGGCCAGACCACGGCCGTCGGCATTGGCGGCGATCCGGTCAACGGCACCAATTTCATCGACGTGCTGGAGCTGTTCCTCGCCGATGATGAGACGCAGAGCATCATCATGATCGGTGAAATCGGCGGCGATGCCGAGGAGCAGGCGGCACAGTTCCTGCGCGATGAAGCCAAGCGCGGCCGCAGCAAGCCGATGGCCGGCTTCATCGCCGGGCGCACCGCCCCTCCGGGCCGCCGCATGGGCCATGCCGGCGCGATCGTCTCGGGCGGTCAGGGCGGCGCGGAAGACAAGATCGCGGCGATGGAAGCGGCCGGGATCAAGGTGGCCGCGAGTCCCTCGGAACTGGGCACCACCCTGCTGGCGGTGCTGAACGGGTAAGCCGGTTAAGGGCGGCTTCATCCCGGACCGCTAAGGCAGACAATCAACGGGCGGCCAGTCATCATTCGGCCATCGTCATTAACGGGCAGGGCGAAGCGAGGATCAAGCCATGGGCTTTGAAAAGCAGGATTTCACGGGCATGACTGAGGTCGAGCAGGGGCCGAGCTGGGCTCGCAAGGGCTGGCCACTCGAGGCGACGGACGATCTGACCGCCGCGCTCGACCCCACGCAGATGCAGGTGGCGGTCAAGGCCGCCGCCGCCAAGGCGGGCACGCCGCTGCCGGAGGCGGAGATCGCGCGCGCGGCGGGGGATTCCATCCGCGCGATGATGCTCATCCGCACCTATCGCGTGCGCGGGCATCTGGCCGCCAATCTCGATCCGCTCGGCCTGTCGCACCGCGAGCTGCCGGCTGACCTGACGCCGGAATATCATGGTTTTGCCGGTGCCGATCTGGACCGTAAAATCTATATTGGCGGTGCGCTGGGCCTCGAATGGGGGACCATCCGCGAGGTCGTGCAGATCCTGCGCGCCAATTATTGCGGCAATGTCGGCCTCGAATATATGCACATCTCCGACGTGGAGGAGCGCCGCTTCCTGCAGGATCGCATGGAAGGGCAGGACAAGGAGATCATCTTCACCGAAGCGGGGAAGAAGGCGATCCTGACCAAGGTGATCCACGCCGAGCAATATGAGAAGTTTCTGGGCCGCAAATATGTCGGCACCAAGCGCTTCGGCCTCGATGGCGGTGAATCGATGATCCCGGCGCTGGAAGCCGTGATCAAATATGGCGGCCAATATGGCGTGCGCGAGATCGTCTATGGCATGGCGCATCGCGGCCGGTTGAACGTGCTCGCCAACGTGATGGCCAAGGGCTTCCGCGTCATCTTCCACGAATTTTCCGGCGGCACCGCCAATCCGGAGGATGTCGGCGGATCGGGCGACGTCAAATATCATCTCGGCACGTCCACCGACCGCGAATTCGACGGCATCAACGTGCATATGAGCCTGGTGCCCAACCCCTCGCATCTCGAGACGGTCGATCCGATCGTGCTCGGCAAGGTGCGCGCGCAGCAGCTGTTCCGCGACGATATCGGCCCGGACAAGCACAAGCAGGTGCTGCCGGTGCTGATCCATGGCGACGCCGCCTTTGCCGGGCAGGGCATCGTCTGGGAATGTTTCGGCTTCTCCGGCGTGCGCGGCTATAATACCGGCGGTTGCATCCACTTCATCGTGAACAACCAGATCGGCTTCACCACCTCGCCGCAGTTCGCGCGGTCATCGCCCTATCCGAGCGATGTCGCCAAGGGCGTGCAGGCGCCGATCCTCCATGTGAACGGCGATGATCCCGAGGCGGTGACCTTCGCCTGCAAGGTGGCGATCGATTATCGCCAGACCTTCCACCGCGATATCGTGATCGACATGTGGTGCTACCGCCGCTTCGGCCATAATGAGGGCGACGAACCGGGCTTCACCCAGCCGCTCATGTATGCCGAGATCAAGAACCACCCGCCGGTGAGCGCCATTTACAGCGCCCGCCTGCGCGAGGAAGGCGTGATCGACGACAGCTATCTCCAGTCGACGACGGAGGAGTTTGTCGCGCTGCTGGACGAGGAGTTCGCGGCGTCCACCAGCTACAAGGCGAACAAGGCGGACTGGTTCGCCGGGCGCTGGTCCGGCCTGCATCAGCCGGCCAATGCCGAGACCGCGCGCCAGAATGTGGATACCGCGATCAGCCCCAAGCTGTTCGAGAGTCTCGGCCGCACGCTGACCACCGTGCCGGCGGACCTCACCATCCACAAGACGCTGCGCCGTATTCTCGACGCCAAGACCAACATGTTCCGCACCGGCGAGAATTTCGACTGGGCGACGGGCGAGGCGCTGGCCTTCGGTTCGCTGCTCTCGGAAGGCTATGGCGTGCGCCTCTCCGGCCAGGATTCGGGGCGCGGCACGTTCAGCCACCGCCACGCCGCCTGGATCGATCAGAAGACGGAGCGCAAATATATCCCGCTCCTCAATGTGCCGCACGGCCATTTCGAGGTGTATGACAGCCCGCTGTCCGAATATGGCGTGCTCGGGTTCGAATATGGCTATGCCATGGCGGACCCCAAGAGCCTGGTGTTGTGGGAAGCGCAGTTCGGCGATTTCGCCAATGGCGCGCAGATCGTCATCGACCAGTATATCGCCTCGTCCGAATCCAAGTGGCTGCGGGCCAACGGTCTCGTGCTGCTGCTGCCCCATGGCTATGAAGGGCAGGGGCCGGAGCACTCGTCGGCGCGGCTGGAGCGGTTCCTCCAGCTGTGCGCGGAGGGCAATATCCAGGTCGCCAACTGCACCACGCCGGCCAATTATTTCCACCTGCTGCGCCGGCAGATGCTGCGGGCGTTCCGCAAGCCGCTGATCATCATGACGCCCAAATCGCTGCTGCGGCACAAGCTGGCCGTCTCGCAGGCCGAGGATTTTCAGGGTGACACTCACTTCATGAGACTGCTGTCGGATACCAATCCGGCGCCGGACGAGCAGACACGCCGGCTCATCCTGTGCTCCGGCAAGGTCGCCTATGATCTGATCGAGGCGCGCGACGAGGCGGCGGATGAGGGCGTTCAGATCGTCCGGGTGGAGCAGCTTTACCCGTTCCCGACCGAGGCGCTTGCCATCCGCCTCAAGCGCATGACGGCGCTGGAGGAAGTGGTCTGGTGCCAGGAGGAGCCGCGCAACAATGGCGGCTGGTTCTTCGTGGAGCCCTATATCGAGGAAGCGCTCGAACAGGCCGGCAAGGCGCCGATGCGCGCGCGCTACGCCGGGCGCAAGGCCTCGGCATCGCCCGCCACGGGCCTTGCCAAGCGCCATCTTGCCGAGCAGGGTGCGCTCATTGCGGACGCGCTTGAACATAGCGTCCGCACCGAAATCAAACGTCAGAAAAAAGGCTGATCTCCGCCACGCGCGGCGCCAGGAGCAAAGACATGGCCACCGAAGTCAAAGTCCCCACGCTGGGCGAATCCGTTACCGAGGCAACCGTTGGCCAGTGGCTCAAGCAGCCCGGCGATGCGGTGGCCATCGATGAGCCCATCGCCAGTCTGGAGACGGACAAGGTGGCGATCGAGGTGCCCTCGCCGGTCGCCGGAGTGATTGCCGAGCTGATCGTCAAGGAAGGCGATACGGTCAATGTCGGCGCGGTGATCGCGACGGTCGAGGCCGGGGCTGCCCCCGCCGCGAAGGCCGCCCCTGCCGCGAAGGCCGCCAGCGCCGCACCGGCGCCGGTCAAGGCGGAGGTGGCGCCGGCCGCGCCGGCCATGTCCGCGCCGGCAATCGAGGCCGATAGCGGCTCGATCACGCTCTCCCCGGCGGTGCGCCGGCTGGTGCTGGAGCATGGGCTGGACCCGAGCGGCATTGCCGGCACCGGCAAGGATGGCCGCCTGACCAAGGATGATGTGATGGCCGCGATTGCCGCCGGCACTGCCGTGGCGGCGGCCCCGGCCCCGGCAGCGGCGCGCGAGAGCGCCCCGGCGCAGGGCCCGTCGCGCCATCAGGAGCGGGTCAAGATGACGCGCCTGCGCCAGACCGTCGCCAAGCGCCTCAAGGAAGCGCAGAACAACGCCGCGTTGCTCACCACCTTCAACGATGTCGACATGACCGCGGTCATCGAGGCGCGGGCGAAGTATAAGGATCTGTTCGAGAAGAAGCATGGCGTGCGGCTGGGCTTCATGGGCTTCTTCGTGAAGGCCGCCTGCATGGCGCTCAAGGATGTGCCGGGCGTCAACGCGCAGATCGAGGGCGACGAACTCGTCTATAATGATTTCTGCGATATCTCGGTCGCGGTGTCCGCGCCTAACGGCCTGGTCGTGCCGGTGATCCGCAATGCCGAGGCGATGAGCATCGCCCAGATCGAAAAGACTATCGCCGGCTTTGGCAAGAAGGCCAAGGAGGGCACGCTCACCATGGATGAGATGAAGGGCGGCACCTTCACCATCTCCAATGGCGGCGTGTTCGGATCGCTGATGTCGACGCCGATCATCAACCCGCCGCAGTCCGGCGTGCTCGGCCTGCACCGCATCGAGGAGCGGCCGGTGGTGCGCGACGGGCAGATCGTGGCGCGGCCGATGATGTATCTGGCGCTCAGCTATGATCATCGCATGGTCGATGGCCGCGAGGCGGTGACCTTCCTGGTGGCGCTCAAGAACGCCATCGAGGACCCGACGCGGCTGTTGATCGACCTTTGACGGATCAGGGCGCCTGCGCAGGCCGGCGTCCGGGGCGGAGACGAACCACGAGAGCCGGATATGTCCACAGGATGGCGAGTAGGCCGCATGAATGCGTGATACTCGCGTCACCAGCGGTCTGCCCGTCCGGACTATCGGCATCGCGATGCCCTGATCGAACAGCATGGCGGGATCTGTTCGAAACGTTATTTTGAGCCGCCCTGGGCTCCTGTCTCTGCAGGAGCGCTGGATGAATGGAGCGAATGATGGCTGACTACGACTATGACGTCCTCGTGATCGGCTCCGGGCCGGGTGGCTATGTGGCGGCGATTCGCGCCGCCCAGCTCGGCCTCAAGACCGCCTGCGCGGAAAGCCGCGAGACGCTCGGGGGCACCTGCCTCAATGTCGGCTGCATCCCCTCCAAGGCGCTGCTCAATGCCTCCGCCCTGTTTCATGAGGCGAGCAGCGGCGCGCTGGCCCGCCATGGCGTGACGCTGGGCGCGGTGGCGCTCGACCTGCCCGCCATGCTTGCGGACAAGGATGAGGCGGTGAAGGGCCTCACCGGCGGCATCGAATATCTGTTCAAGAAGAACAAGATTGACTGGCTCAAGGGCCATGCTGTCTTCACCGATGCCCACAGCGTCACCGTTGCCGGCAAGGCCGTGACCGCGAAGAATATCATCATCGCGACCGGCTCCAGCGTCACCCCGCTGCCGGGCGTCGCGGTGGACAATGCGGCGGGCGTCATCGTCGATTCGACCGGCGCGCTGGCGCTGGCCAAGGTGCCGGCGCATCTCGTCGTGATCGGCGGCGGCGTCATCGGGCTGGAGCTGGGCTCGGTCTGGGGCCGGCTGGGCGCGAAGGTGACCGTCATCGAATATCTCGACCAGATCCTGCCCGGCATGGATGGCGAGGTGCGCGAGGAAGCGGCCAAGCTGCTCCGGAAGCAGGGCATGGACATCCGCACATCGACCAAGGTGACCGGCGTTGCCGTCAAGGGCAAGGCCGCCAGCGTGACGATCGAGCCGGCGGCGGGCGGGGACGCCGAGACGATCGAGGCCGATGCGGTGCTCGTCGCGATCGGCCGGCGGCCGAACACGGACGGGCTGGGGCTCGAGGCGATCGGCCTTGCGACCAACGCGCGCGGCCAGATCGAGACCGGACCGGATTTCGGCACCAGCGTGCCCGGCGTCTGGGCGATCGGCGACGTCATCCCCGGCCCGATGCTCGCCCACAAGGCCGAGGATGAAGGCATTGCCGTGGCCGAGAATATCGCCGGCCTCACCGGCATCGTGAACCATGCGGTCATCCCGAGCGTGGTCTATACCCATCCGGAAATCGCCGGCGTCGGTCTCACCGAGGAAGCGGCGAAGGAACGCGGCGCGATCAAGGTCGGCAAATTCCCGATGCTGGCGAACAGCCGGGCCAAGGCGATCGGCGATACGGACGGCTTCGTGAAGGTGATTGCGGACGCCGCCACCGACCGGGTGCTCGGCGTGTGGATGATCGCCGGGCCGGCCGGCACGATGATCGCGCAGGCGGCGCAGGCGATGGAATTCGGCGCCTCGTCCGAGGATATCGCCTATACCTGCCACGCCCACCCGACCCATAATGAGGCGCTCAAGGAAGCGGCGATGGCCGTGCTGGGCAAGCCGATCCACATCTGAGCCGGCGCTCTGCGCCCGGTTTCCGGGCGCAGACGGCGAGTGGTCGATGGCCGCAAGCCGCCGCGAGACGGTGCTCATGGCGGTGTCCCGGCATGCCGGGCGACGCGGCTTGCGGAGATCGCTGGCTGAGGATGCCTCGGTTCGCTTGATCGGGATCGCTCAAGGCCTGCCCGAAAGGCACGGCGACGCAGGCGACCGGACCATGCCAGTCAAATTCGGTGAACTGTGCGAGGTCCGGCGTGCTGGCGGTGCGGGCTCGTGTTGCGCAGGCCGTCAGGGCGGTCGCGCCGGGGCGATCTCATCGGCGTGCGGTCCGCACGACTGCTCCGGATCATTGGATTTGACGCGTTCTCCGGGGCAGCGGGTTCCGCTGTCTGCCGAAGGAAACCCTCTGGTGTAGCCATGCCGACACCATGACCGCGCGCAAGACGTGGCGGCGTCGAGCGTGAGCCGGCACATCGGGCGCACGGTCCGGCTCGACAGCCCCGCCGCCCCCGGATAGACCGCCACCATGGCCACAGCGGATGTCACGGTGCCGGTCGGTTCGATGCTGATGACGCTCAACGTCGTGGGCACGCTGGTCTTTGCCGCCTCCGGCGCGCTGGCGGCCGCGCGCATCCGGCAGACGCTGGTCACCTTCGCCTTCTTCGCGCTGGCGACCGGCGTGGGCGGCGGCACGGTGCGCGATCTGCTGATCGGGGCGCCGGTCTTCTGGGTGCATGATCCGCTGATCGCGCTGATCTGCCTCGGCGCGGCGCTGGCGGTGTGGATGACGCCAGCGCGCCTGTGGAGCCTGCGCGCGCTCGACTGGCTGGATGCCGTCGGGCTGGCTGCCTTTGCGGCCTATGGCGCGGCCAAGGCGATGAGCTACGGCGTTCATCCGCTCGTGGCCGCGCTGATGGGGGTGATCACCGGCTGCGTCGGCGGCATCATCCGCGATCTCCTCGCCGGTGAGCCGTCCATCCTGCTGCGGCCGGAAATCTATGTGACGGCGGCGGCGCTTTCGGCCGGGCTTTATGCGCTGCTCGCCAGTCTTGGCGTGCCGCCCCCGCTGGCGGGCGGGCTCGCCGCGCTGGCCGGTTTTGCGCTGCGGGCCTTTGCCATTGCGCGGGGGCTCGCCCTGCCTTCCTATGGCGGCAAGGATCAGGCGGGCGGCCCCTCCTCATAGCCGGGCAGGCCGCCCTCCAGTGTCAGCCAGGCCTGTTTGGCGGACAGCCAGATATGCTCGGACGGGAAGACGCGGTCGGGGTCATCCAGGCTGCCCATGGTCAGGCCGATGATATTGGCGCTCGCCCGTTCGGAGAACAGGGTCGTGCCGCAGGTGGGGCAGAAGCCGCGCCGCAGGGCCGGGGAGCTGGCATACCAGCGGACCGCCCCCGCGATGGTGAGCCTGTCCAGCGGGACCAGCACCCGGGCATTGAACGCCGCGCCGATCGCCTTCTGGCAGAGGCGGCAATGGCAGGCGCGGACGTTGATCGGCGTGGCCTGCGTGACATAGCGGCAGGCGCCGCACAGGCAGCCGCCGCTGATGGTCGTCATGCGCCGCTTCCCGCCGCCCTTTGCATCAGCGTCGTCAGCCAGCCGGCCTTTTGCGCCGGGGTGGCGGCCGGTGCCGGCGTGAAGGCGCGGCATTCGAGGCAGTCGGCGCGGATGGAGGGCCCTTCCACCAGATCACGCAGATCAGCCACGATCCGCAGCGCGCGTTGTTGCTGCCGGAGCGCGGCGTGGCTGAGCCAGTCGCGCGGGCCGGTGCGCATGGTGTCGCCGATGGACGACCCACCGCTCAGCGAGGAGAGCAGGCGGGTCAGCGGCGGCGACGCCGGATCGATGAAGCGGGCGCTGGCCGCCTTGTCCGTGAGTTTGGCGCGGCGCGCGGCCTCCGCCACCGCCTCGTCCAGCCCGCCGAAGCGATCGACCAGCTGGAGCTGATGGGCGGTGCCGCCATCCCAGACGCGGCCCTGCCCGATTTCGTCGACGCGCTGGGGCGTCAGCTTGCGAGCCTGCGCGACGAGGCCGACGAATTTGCCATATGTGTCCTCCACGCTGGCCTGCGCCAGTGCATCGAATTCGGGACTGACGCCGCCAATCACGTCCGGTTCGCCGGAGAGCGGCGTGGCCTTCACCCCGTCGCTGGTGATGCCGGCCTTGGCGAGCGTCGTCTCGAAGCTGGGCAGGATGCCGAACACGCCGATCGATCCGGTGATGGTCGAGGGCTCGGCGAAGATCATGTCCGCGCCGGTGCTCACCCAGTAGCCGCCGCTCGCCGCGACATTGCCCATGGAGATGACGACCGGCAGCCCCTTGGCGCGCGCCGCGAGCAGGGCGATGCGGATATCCTCGGAAGCGGCGGCCGATCCGCCGGGCGAATCGACCCGGAGCACCAGCGCCTTGATGCTGTCGTCCGCCAGCGCATCGCGGATGAGATTGCCGATGCTCACGCCGCCGGCGCTGCCGGGACCCGCTTCGCCATCCACAATCTCGCCGGCGAGGGTGACGACACCCACCTGGCCATCCCGGCCCAGCGGGTGGTGGCGCAGATAATGGCGCAGTGGAATCGCGGCGAAATCGCCCGGTCCGCCATCCTTCGCCTTGCCCGCCAGCGTGGCGACATGGGTGCCGAATGCAATTTCGTCGCCCAGTTTGTCGACCAGCCCGGCCGCCAGCGCGGTGCGCGCCGCATCGCCGCCATTGGCGCGCAGCAGGGCGGCGATGTTGCCGAGATAATCCGCGACCTTCGCCTTGGGGCGCGCGCTGGCGACATTGGCCTGCCAATTGTCCCAGATGCTGGTCACCAGCGCCTCGCTGGCCGCGCGTGCCTCGGGTGACTGGTCGGCGCGGGTATAGGGCTCCACCGCGCTCTTGTAGGTGCCGACCCGGTAGAGGTGGATCTTGGCACCGAGCTTGTCGATCAGCCCCTTGTAATAGAGGTTGCTGCCGCCGGGCCCGGTGACGCCGACCATGCCCATCGGCGCCAGCCAGATCTCGCTGGCATGGGCGGCGAGCAGATAGCCGGCATCATCATAAACGGCGGCGCGGGCGAGCACCGGCTTGCCGGCCGCGCGCACCTTGTCCAACGCCGCGCCGACCCGCTCCATGGCGACCTGCCCGCCGCCGCCGAACCCGTCCAGATCGAGCACGACCGCCTTGACCGCGTCATCCTGCGCGGATGTCTCGATGGCATGGACGACATCGCGCAGGCGATATTCGGGCGCCGGGCCGCCCGCCGCGATGGCCGAGAAGCCATCGATAATCTTCGGCTGCTCCACGATCGGCCCGTCCAGTGTCAGATAGAGCGCGCCGCTGCCCGGCACGACATCGGCCGACCGCGCCATTTTCAGCCCGGACCAGAGCAGGCTGAAGAAGAGAAGGAGGAGCAGGAGCACGAGCCCGTCCTTCACGGCGACGAGGACCGACCACAGGCTTTTGACAAATCTCACCGGGGCTTTTCCTTCCTGCTGCTATCTGGCTGAACAACGGGAACAGGGTCGGGCCGGGAAGGTTCCGCGCCATGCTCTCGTGCCGATCGGCCGGCGCCTTTCCTAGCGCATCTGTTACGGCGATGCACGGGCGCGATGCACAGGCGATCCGGGCGAGCGCGAAAGCCGGCTTTTTCATCGCACGGCTCTTGACCGGGCCAAAGGCCCACCCATATGCGTGCTGTTGGCACTCGCTATGCGACAGTGCCAACAGACTCGTTTCAGGCGCGGGGGGCTGATCCTTCATCCGGCATGGCCGCAGGGAGCGGAGCCGCCCACGCCCTTTTGGAAAGGACAATGCTATGGGATTTCGTCCGCTGCACGACCGTGTGCTCGTTCGCCGTATCGAAGCCGATGAGAAGACCGCTGGCGGCATCATCATTCCGGAAACCGCCAAGGAAAAGCCGCAGGAAGGCGAAATCGTCTCCGTGGGCTCGGGCGCGCGTTCGGAGGATGGCAAGGTGACTCCGCTGGACGTGAAGGCCGGTGATCGCGTGCTGTTCGGCAAATGGTCCGGCACCGAAGTGAAGGTCGATGGTGAAGACCTGCTCATCATGAAGGAAAGCGACATTCTGGGCATTATCGCCTGAATTGCGCGCGTCAGCCTGATCCAAAATTCTAGGAAGGACAAACAACATGGCAGCTAAGGACGTCAAATTCTCCCGCGATGCCCGCGAGCGCATCATGCGCGGCGTCGACATCCTCGCGGATACGGTCAAGGTGACGCTCGGCCCCAAGGGCCGCAACGTCGTCATCGACAAGAGCTTCGGTGCGCCCCGCATCACCAAGGACGGCGTCAGCGTCGCCAAGGAAATCGAACTGAAGGACAAGTTCGAGAATATGGGCGCGCAGATGGTGCGTGAGGTCGCCAGCAAGACCAACGACACCGCCGGCGACGGCACCACCACCGCGACCGTGCTCGCCCAGGCGATCGTGCGCGAGGGCATGAAGTCGGTGGCCGCCGGCATGAACCCGATGGACCTCAAGCGCGGCATCGATCTGGCCGTCAGCAAGGTGATCGCGGACATCCAGGCCCGCTCGAAGCCGGTTTCCGGCACCAACGAGATTGCCCAGGTCGGCATCATCTCGGCCAATGGCGACACCGTGGTCGGCGAGAAGATCGCTGAAGCCATGGAGAAGGTCGGCAAGGAAGGCGTCATCACCGTCGAGGAGGCCAAGGGTCTCGATTTCGAGCTGGACGTCGTCGAGGGCATGCAGTTCGACCGTGGCTATCTCAGCCCCTACTTCATCACCAACCCCGAGAAGATGCTGGTCGAGCTGAACGACCCCTACATCCTCATCCACGAGAAGAAGCTCACGTCGCTCCAGGCGATGCTGCCGATCCTCGAGGCTGTGGTGCAGTCGGGCCGTCCGCTGCTCATCATCGCCGAGGATATCGAGGGTGAGGCTCTGGCCACGCTGGTCGTCAACAAGCTGCGCGGCGGCCTCAAGGTCGCAGCGGTCAAGGCACCGGGCTTCGGCGATCGTCGCAAGGCGATGCTGGAAGATATCGCGATCCTGACCAACGGTCAGATGATCTCGGAAGATCTCGGCATCAAGCTCGAGACCGTCACGCTCGGCATGCTGGGCGAAGCCAAGCGCGTCGCCATCGACAAGGACAACACGACCATTGTCGACGGTGCCGGTGATGCGGATGCCATCAAGGGCCGCGTCGAGCAGATCCGTGCGCAGATCGAGACGACCACGTCCGACTATGACCGCGAGAAGCTCCAGGAGCGTCTCGCCAAGCTGGCTGGCGGCGTGGCCGTCATCAAGGTTGGCGGCGCCACCGAGGTCGAGGTGAAGGAGCGCAAGGACCGCGTCGACGACGCGCTCCACGCAACCCGCGCAGCGGTCGAGGAAGGCATCGTCCCCGGCGGCGGCACGGCCCTGCTCTATGCGGGCAAGGCGATTGACGGCCTCAAGGGCGCCAATGACGACCAGACGCGCGGCATCGACATCGTTCGTCGTTCGCTCACCGCGCTGGTGCGCCAGATCGCCGAGAATGCGGGCCATGACGGCGCCGTCGTCGCCGGCAAGCTGGTTGACGGCAATGACGTGACGATCGGCTTCAACGCCGCGACCGACACCTACGAGAATCTCGTGGCTGCCGGCGTCATCGACCCGACCAAGGTTGTCCGCACCGCGCTGCAGAACGCGGCATCGGTCGCCGGTCTGCTGATCACGACCGAAGCGCTTGTCGCCGAACTGCCGGAGGACAAGCCGGCCATGGGTGGCGGCGGCATGCCCGGCGGCATGGGTGGCATGGGCGGCATGGACTTCTAAGTCCGCGCACCAGTCGCAACGAACAGGCGGGCCGGGGGAGCAATCCTCCGGCCCGTTTTCTTTGGCGTCCGGTGGCGCCATGCCTCGGCGGCATGCCCGGCGGGCTGGCCGCCGGCCGCCGGCCCGGTGATGGGCGGCCCGACGCCCACTGTCATGCACGCTCGCATTCGGGTGCGGCAGCTGATCACTGAAATTCATTGCGTAAACGCAACGAATCATACATAATCACAACATGGCTAAGCAAATTTATAACAGAATTTCGCTTTTCCGGGCTGAGGCGGGACTAAGCCGCAAGGCGCTGGCCGATGCCGTCGGGGTCAATCCGCAGACGATCGGGTTCCTCGAGCGGGGCGACTATACGCCCAGTCTGGAGCTGGCGATGAAGCTGGCCGAACGGTTCGGCATCTCGGTCGAGCTGCTCTTTTCGTTCAGGCCGTTCCCGGCAATGGCCGATGTCTTGCGTCAGGCAGGAGAAGCGACATGACCTATCGTGGTAATCCGCTGCTGGAAAAGCTCGATCGCATCGCGGAATATACCGGCGTGCCGAAACTGGCCCGCCGCACCGCGCAGGATGCCGCCATTCCGCTGCGGGTCATGCCGCTGCTTCCGCTGACCTTGGCGATCGTCGGGCTGTTCGTTCAGGCGCACGCGCCGGCGGGGGGCTGGATCGTGGTCATGGGGGCCTGGATCAGTGCCATGCCGCTGGGGCTCACCGGGCCGATGCGACCACCGCCCGGCGGTGTGCGCGACGAACGCGAGCGGGCGCTGGTGCGGACCGGGCATCTGGCCGGGCTGGGGGCCGTGGCGCTGCTGGCCATTGGCGGCTGTTTCCTCATGGGCATATTGGGGGCCCTGGCGATGGTGGGATATGCACGGGTCTGGCTGCCCCAGGGGCCGCAAGACTGGATTGCGATCGGCTTCTTCCTGCTGGTCGTCCAGACCACCGTCGCGGTGCTGGTCGCCAGCTGGATGATCCCGCGCGGGCTGGCCGATGCGGATGAGGATGATCAGCCGGCCCGGTTGACCCGCCGGGCGGATCGCCGGTTTCGCGGAGGTAGGGAAGGCTGACGATGGGCGCTGATGATCGCGGCGGCGCTGCTTGGCGCGGCGCCATCGCTGGCGCCACCCTGTAGTGACATTGCCGGGTGGGGCCGCATCATGGCGAGCCCGTCCGTGCGCTGGATCGTGATCGGCGAAACGCATGGCACGCAGGAAGCGCCGGCCATTTTCGCCGACGCGGTGGGTCTGGCCGCCCAGTCGTAGCCGGTTGTTGTCGCTGTTGAGCAGCCGGAAATCGATCAGCCGGCCATCGATGCCTTTCTCGCGTCCGACGGCGGCGACGAAGCGCAACGCCCCTTTCTCGCTGCCCGGATGTGGCAAGGCGCCCTGAAGGATGGCCGGTCGAGCGAGGCCTGGTTTCCGCTTGTTCGATCGTTTGCGGGCGATGCATCAGGCCGGGCAGGTGCTGGCGGTGGTGGCGTTCCAGCCCGCGCGCTTCGACGCACCACTAACGCGGAGGTCCTATGAGGCGGCGATGGCGAGGCTGGTGCGTGCGCCGGGGCGCAAGAGGCGGTCGTGCTGGTGTTGACCGGTAATGCGCACGCCATGCTGGGCGAGGTGCCCTGGGTGCCGCCGAATTATCTGGCCATGGCGAGCCATTTGCCGCGCGCCCGCACGATCTCGCTCAACATCGTTGCGAACGGCGGTGCGGCGTGGACATCTGCGGGACAACCAATGGCCTGCGGTCCCACGCGCTGCCGCGCCCGGGGCAGGTCCTTGAACGGGGCATGGAGCTGACGGCCGATCCCGACGGCCTCTATCCGGCAGTCTCTATCTGGACACCTCTATCTGGGCACGCCAGTGACGGCCGCCGCGCCGCAGGGTGATGGCGCCACGCCGGAGTCGTAATCCGTCGATGGCCGGGTGGTGGTCCCGTTACGCCGCGACGCAACAAAATACTTCCTTTCGCCCGCGCACGGGGGCAGACTGGCGCCATCCACCCCTGCGCCGCTGCCGGCGGCCAATATGGGACAGCCCATGATGACCGATCTTTCCCGCCGCGACACTCTGGCTGCCGCGGCTGTCGCCACGCTGGCCGCCGCCATGCCCGCGCTGGCGCAGACCGTCACGACACAGGCTGCCAGCTGGGACCTGAGCGCGCTCTATCCCAGCGACGCGGACTGGGACAAGGCGCGGCGTGAGACGCTCGCCGCGCTGGGGCAACTGGCGCCCTATCAGGGCCATCTCGGCGACAGTGCGGACAATCTCGCCCGCGCGCTCACGCTCCAGTCCGATCTCTATCGCACCATTTCGCGCATCTATACCTATGCCAGCCTCAAGGCGGATGAGGATGTGCGCATCGCCGCCAATCAGGAGCGGCAAGGGCAGGCGATTGATCTCTACACAGCCTTTGGCGAGGCCTCGGCGTGGATTGCGCCGGAGCTGCTGACGGTCGGCGCGGACAGGATCAATGGCTTCCTTGCCGGCAATGCCGCGCTCAAGGGCAAGTTCGACCATTATCTCGCCAATATTCTGCGTGAGGCGCCGCACACGCTCTCGCCCGAGGGCGAGGGGCTGCTCGCCAGCGCGATGGCGCCGCTCGCCGGGCCCGGTGATATCGCCGGGCAATTGCGCGCGTCCGATGTGCCATGGCCAACGATCACGCTGTCGACCGGGCAGCAGGTGCGGCTCGATAGCCAAGGCTATACGCTCTACCGCGACGTGGCCAACCGGGCCGACCGCAAGGCGGTGTTCGATGCGTTTTTCAAGACCTATGGCGATTTCAAGAACAGCTTCGGCGCCACCTATGCCGCGCAGGTGAAGGGCGACATCTTTACCGCCCGGGCCCGCAAATATCCGACCGCGCTGGCCGCCGCCATTTCCGGCGCCAATGTGCCGGAAGGCGTTTATCGCACGCTGGTGGCGGAGGCGCATGAGGGGCTGCCCCAGCTCCACCGCTATTTCGAGCTGCGCCGCCGGATGCTCGGCCTGCCGGATCTGCAATATTATGATGTCTATCCGCCGCTGGTGCAGCTCGATCGGGCCTTCACGCTCGACCAGATGCGCACGATCTCGATGGCCGCGTTCAAGCCGCTCGGGCAGGCCTATGTCGATCGTTTCGCCACGGCGAGCGCGGCGCGCTGGATGGACCCGCTGCCGCGCCCCGGCAAGCGGCCCGGCGCCTATATGAACCCCGGTGCCTATGATGTGCATCCCTATCTGCTGCTCAACCTGAGCGACAAATATGACGGCCTGACCACCTATGCGCATGAGTGGGGCCATGCGATGCACTCGCTGCTCGCCAATGAGGCGCAGCCGTTCGAGAAGGCGGATTATCCCATCTTCCTCGCCGAGATCGCCTCGACGCTGAACGAGCAGCTGCTCGTCGACTATATGCTGGCGCAGGCGAAGACGAAGCAGGAGAAACTCTTCTACCTCGGCATGCAGATGGAGGCGATCCGCGGCACCTTTTACCGCCAGACCATGCTCGCCGAGTTTGAGCTGGCGGCCCATGAGCGCGCGGAGGCGGGGCAGGGCCTCTCTGGCGAGACGTTCACGCAGATTTTCCGTGATCTGTTGGCGCGCTATAACGGGCCCAAGGTCGGGTTGGACCCGGTCTATGGCAATGAATGGGCCTATATTCCCCATTTCTATACCAGCTTCTATGTCTATCAATATGCCACCTGCATCGCGGCGGGGACGTATTTCGCGCGGCAGATCCGTGCGGGCGGCGCGAAGGAGCGGGACAATTATCTGGCCGTGCTCAAGGCCGGGGGATCGGATTATCCGGTGGATATCCTCAAGCGCGCCGGGCTCGATATGACCACGCCCGCGCCCTATCGCGCCCTGGTCCAGACCTTCAGGGAAACGCTGGATCAGGCGGAAGCGCTGCTCGCCTGAGGCGGGCCGGCGCCGGCCGGTCGGCCGATGCGCCCATATGGCTGGGCCCATGCGATCCGGTCGCCAGAATGCTGCCGGCAAGGCCATGGGTTGAACCATATTGGTTGGAACGCCATGCTCTTTCTGGTTGACGCCCTTGTCGCATCAGGCGGCGAGCCGCCCTGCCAGTCGTGCCTGACCGCCGGGCAGTTGGTCGCCAGATATCGCGCGCGGGGCGCGGGCATGGCGCGCCCGCAATGGCGGTGGATTTTTCCTATGATGGGCCGGCGGGCATATAGGGATCATGGCAAAGGGGGCCGGCATCGCTGCCGGCCCAGCTGCGTCCCCCGCCTGCCCGGCCATGATTGACCATCCGGCGATCGACATGGCGCGTGCCCGACCGGACGGTCATGGCACGCCGGACTGTCGATGATCTCCCGATCGATCCCCAGTCCCGATCCGCACGCAAGGCCGATGGCCTTCACGGATCGATCGAGCCGGGGCATGAGCGCCGATGCGCCGTGACCCGACCCTGCGGGGCCGCCGGTTGCCGCCTGAAAGGCGCGACTGGCCCCATCCTGCCGCCTCGCTCGATGCGCGCCCGCAAAAAGCGTGCGGCTGCGTCCGGCTTCAGGCCGAGCCACCGGGCGCTCATCCTGTGCGCGCGCTCGGGACTCGTCAGAATGCATTCAACATACTGAATTAACAGATGTTTCCATGCCCTCTGTAGGGTGAGCCTCGCATGGGATGCGAGTCGCGCAAAGGGGAATGCGGCGATGGCAGGCCGCCGCGCGATATTAAGTTGTGGATGGCTGTGGATAATTCTGGGGATAAATTGCCGCTCGGGCGTCACGCCTGATGGCGCGCCGCAGGGCCATGAGCGAGACGGAGCGCAAAAAGGCGGCTTTCGGGAGCGGGCACTCGGGCGGGATGCGTCGGCGTTGCGGGCGGAGGGTCGCGGCGGAAGCGCGCGGCTGGCGACCAAGCGGCGGCCACGGGTGCGGCGGGCATGAAAAAGGGCGGCGCCTGCTCGGTGCCACCCGGTTTCATGATGGGGCGAAGAGGCGCCGCCGGGCGCGCTCTTCGGTCATCCGTGGATCAATAGTAGCCGCTGATCACGAACGGGCCAGCCAGGCTGGCGGAGGCGACATAGGCCGCGAGAAACTTTTTCCACAAACGCATGATATTCTCCGTCGGTTGCCGAAAACGGCGCTCTGATGCTTCGACGTCGATATATGCTGCGTTGCAATATAAATCAATTGCAAACCAATTCGGTAGATTGCAGAAATTGCAATCGTAATTGGTCGGCTAGCTATTTTCTCCAGCCATTTCCAGTATTTTACGGAACTCATCCGGCCGGATCGGCGCGACGGACAGGCGCGATTGGCGGAGCATCTCCATTTCCGCAAGTGCGGGCTCAGCCTTCATCTGCTTGAGCGTGACGGGCCGCGCGATCTTCCGCAGCGGGGCGACTTCCACGGCGATCCATCGGCCGGTCGTGTCCGTGCTGTCCGGTGCGGCGGCGCGCACGACCTCCATGATGCCGACGATCTCCAGCCCGATATTGCTGTGATAGAAGAAGACCTGATCGCCCGGTTCCATCGCCTTCATGTTGCGCTGGGCGGTGTGGTTGCGCACGCCATCCCATTCCGCGCGGCCTTTTTTGACGAGATCGTCCCAGGAAAAAGCGTCGGGTTCGGATTTCATCAGCCAGTAGCGCATTGCCTGTCCTCCTCTATTTGCCGGATACAAGGCCATTCCATGGCCGGCGCGGCGGGACAAGCCCCACGTCAGGGGCCTACAGTCAGGCGTGCCGGGGAAGGCCGCTGGCGGGCCGATCATGGCGGGCGCCCTCCCATGGCACCTGCGCGGCAGGCCGGGATGGAGGCCCCCTGGCATGGGGCGGTTCCGTTTTCACGCGCCATCGCCCGTGCGAGGAAGTTGGTTGCAAGCCGGCTATCCCATGCCCGCCATGGCAACGCGACGGATCACGGCCCGGCCGCGCTGCCTGCTTGCGGCGTCATGGCTCGGTTGGCGGCCGATCCCGCAATGCGACCCGTGGTGGCGTCGGCGGCGTTACTTCCGCCAGCGGGCGAGGGTGATGCCGATCTTCTCGTTGCGTTCGGAGAGGGCCAGCTTGATGATCTTCACCGTCACATGCTTCGCCTTGCGGTCCTGCAGGAACACGGTGTCGATGATATGATCGGCGACCGCCTCGACCAGCGTGAAATGCTGGCCGCGCGTGATCGCCGTCGTCGCCGCATGCTTGAGGTCCATGTAATTTTTGGTGAGGCTCAGCGGCCCGTCCGGCTCATAATGATCGGCATGGTGCAACACCACCCGCACGCTGATGCGCAGCGGCTGGGGGAGATGCGTCTCCTCCGAATAAATGCCGGTGAGCACATCGACCTCAAGGTCATCAATCTCCAGCACCAGCATGTCATCCATGGGCGCCGTGCCGGCCTGCGCGCCTGTTTGCAGTCCCGATCGCACCATCGTCCGTCCCTGAATATGCCTTTTCATTTGGGTGCGAACCGCTACACGCCGCCGCCTTGGGCGCTATTGCCCGCTTGAGGAGCAGACGGCAAGCGGTGACACGGATCGAGCAACTGGCAAGTGCGAATGACGCGGAAATCCGGGCGCTTCTGGACGCGGCCTTTGGCCCGGACCGGCACGGGCGCACGGCCTATCGTATCCGAATCGGCATGGCATGGCTCACCGATCTCAGCTTTGCCGCCTATGGCGAATCGGGCGACCTGCTCGGCACGCTGCAATGCTGGCCGGTGGCGCTGCACCGGCCGGATGGCACGCAGGCGCCGCTCATCATGGTGGGCCCGGTGGCCGTGGCGCCGGCGGCGCAGCACCGCGGCATCGGCCGCGCGCTCATGGACCGACTGGTCGAGACGGTCGATATCCATCCGCACGAGCCGCTGATGATGATCGGCGATCCGGATTATTATGGCCGCTTCTGGCGCTTCTCGGCCGATCAGACGGCGGGATGGTCAGCGCCCGGCCCGGTCGAGCGGCATCGCCTGCTGGCGCGCGCCGGCGTGGACGTCGCGCTGCCCGTGACCGGCATGCTGGGGCCGCGCGATCTCGCCGCGCGTGAGGGGATGCGGACGCAGGGCTGACGGGCGCATCGTCCCCCCGGCCCCCGCCGCCCGATTGTCGCTGCTCCCCAGCCGGCCGATGCCAGGCATGGCCAAGGCCCGGCCGTGGCTTCATGCCACCGGGTCGCCTTTCGCACCGGAGTCTTTGCCAAGGCGGCGCGGCTTGCCTATCTGCAGGATCATGCCTGTCACGCCGCCTCGTCCTGCCGTCCAGCCGCTCATTGCCGGGCTGCCGGATGACGCCATGCCGGCGCAGCGTTACCCGGTCATGGCGTGGCACCCGCCTCATTGCGGGCATAGCCGGATGCGGATCGACACCGATGGGCGATGGTATCATGAGGGCCGGCCGATCGACCGGCCGGCGCTGGTCAGCCTGTTCGCGCGGCTGCTGCGGCGCGAGGCGGACGGGCGGCATGTGCTGGTGACGCCGGTGGAGATGCTCGATATCGACGTGGCCGATGCCCCGCTGATCGCTGTCGATCTGGCCAGTGAGGGGCGCGGGGCGGCGCGCACACTGCGCCTGCGCATCGGCGCGACGGAGGCGTGGGTCACCGCGGATGCCGCGCACGCCATCCATGTCGAGCGCGGGCGCCCCTATCTGGCGCTGGATGCGGGCCTGCGCGCCCGGATCGCCCGGCCGACCTATTATGCGCTGGCCGATCTGGCGCTGGCGGAAGGCCAAGACCCACCCGGCCTGTGGAGCGGCGGCGTGTTCCACAGCCTTGTCGAGCCGGAGCCGGAGTCGGAGGGGCGGGCATGATCCTGCGCGACAGTCTCCTGGCCGCGCTCGATCGCCGCCTTGACCAACCCCAGACGCAGGATGTGTTCCTCAACCGCGACCGCCCGGCGCCGGCCGGTCCGTTCACGCCCGCCGCCGTGCTGATCGCGATTACCGACCGGGCCGATCCCGGCCTGTTGTTCACCCGGCGCCATGCGGGGCTGCGCGCCCATGCCGGGCAGGTCGCCTTCCCCGGCGGCCGGCTGGACCCGGAGGATGCCGATGGCGTGGCCGCCGCGCTGCGCGAGGCGCAGGAGGAGATCGCCCTGCCGCCCGACCAGGTGGAGGTCATCGGCCGATCGGATCTGTTCCGCACCGGCACCGGCTTTGCCATCGAGCCGGTCGTCGCGATCGTCCCGCCCGATCTGCCGCTCCACCCGGCCGAGGCGGAAGTGGAAACCATTTTCGAGGTGCCGCTCGCATTCCTGCGTGATCCGGCCAATTGCGCCTGCCGCACGGTCGACTGGCAGGGGGGGCGGCGCAGCTATTATGAATATTACTGGCGTGATGAGCATATCTGGGGCGTGACGGCGGCCATGCTGGTCAATCTCTTCCGCCGGATCGACGCGGTCTCGGGGCGAGAGGCGCGGTGAGCCGCGAGGGCAAGAGATCCGGCCGGCCGGGGATCGCGCCGTGGCGGATGGGTGCGGTCCTGCCGCGCCGGGCGAGTCGCGTGGCGGCGTCGCCGGCAGCGGCGCATGGCGGCGCGGCCGTGGCGACGGCAGGCACGTCGGGCCGCAGGGCGAGGGCCGCGCGCCGGGTTGCGGGGGCCGCGCGGGACGGCCTGTTCGGACAGCCGCTTGATAATGTTGGCGGCGTCGTGCGGGCCGGCATGGGGCGGCGGGTCGGAGCCATATTATCGGGAGCTTGGCGATGAGTGGGATGATGCCGGATCGGTTGCCGCCGGCACCCTGGCGGGAGCGGGCCGGCCTTGCGCCGCTTTGCGATGCGCTGGGCGGCGATGCGGGGGAGGCCCGCTTTGTCGGCGGGGCGGTGCGCGACGGTCTGCTCGGCCTGCCGGTCAATGATGTCGACATCGCCACGGTGCATGCGCCCGACGAGGTGATCCGGCGGATCCACGCGGCGGGGTATAAGGCGGTGCCCACCGGTCTGGCTCATGGCACCATCACCGCCGTGCTCGATCATTGGCCGGTGGAGATCACGACGCTGCGGCGCGACGTCTCGACCGACGGGCGCCGCGCCACGGTCGCCTTCGCCACCGACTGGCGCGAGGACGCCGCCCGGCGCGATTTCACCATGAATGCGCTTTATGCCGATCCGCGCGGCGGGGCGCTGCATGATTATTTTGGCGGCGTCGCCGATCTGGCGGCGCGACGCGTGCGCTTCATCGGCGATGCGGCGGCGCGCATCGCCGAGGATCATCTGCGGATTCTGCGCTATTTCCGCTTCACGGCCCGGTTCGGCGCGCTCGATCGCGATTCGGCCGATTATGCCGCCTGCGTGGCCCATGCGACGAGCCTGATGGCGCTCTCCCGCGAGCGCATTGCCGACGAATTATTGCGTCTGCTCGCCCTGCCGGACCCGAGCGAGGTGATCGCCGCGATGGTGGACGATGGCGTGCTGGCGCCGGTGTTTCCGGAGGTGACGCTGGCCGGTGTCGCCGCGTTGCGCGCGCTGCTGGTCGCCGAGCGGATGGCTGACATCGCGCCGGACGGGCTGCGCCGGCTGGCCGCGCTGTTGCCGGAGGATGCAGCGGCGGAGCAGATCGGCCCGCGCCTGCGCCTCTCCAACAAGACGCGCGCGCGGTTGAACGCCATGTTGGCGCCGGTCGAGGCGGCCTCGCCGGAAGCGCTTGCCTATCGGCTGGGCACGCAGGGGGCGATCGATCGCATCCTGCTCGGCCGGGCGTTCCATGTGGCGGATATTGCGGCTTTGCGGGACTGGGCGGTGCCGCGCATGCCGCTTTCCGGCGGTGATCTGATCGCGCTGGGGTTGCCGGCCGGGCCGCAGGTCGCCACCGCCCTGCAGGCGCTGGAGCGGCAATGGATCGGCGCCGGCTTCCCCCCCGCGGCGCAGACCCGCGCCATGGCGGTTCAGATGATCGGCTCGCTGCTGCGCGCTACCCAGTAGCGATAGGCGGCCGCAGCGGGCAGTGGCCGGGCGAAGAGAAAGCCCTGCCCATAGTCGCAGCCGAGCTGGGCGAGCGCATCGGCCAGCGCGCGTGTCTCGATGCCTTCCGCCGTGGTTTCCATGCCAAGGGCGCCGGCCAGCGAGACGATGGCGCGGATGATCGCGGTCTTGTCGTCATCGCCCAGCATGTCGGCGACGAAGCTGCGGTCGATCTTGAGGACGTCGATCGGCAGCGACTGGAGGCTGGCGAGGTTGGAGAAGCCCGTGCCGAAATCATCCATGGAGACGGTGACATTCATCGCCTGCAGGGCCGCGAGCAGCTGGCGGGCCCTGTCCGGATCGCCGATCAGCGCGCTCTCGGTCAGTTCGATGGCGAAGCGGCTGCCGTCGATGCCGGCATAGTGCAAGGCTTCCTCGACCGCGCGCGGTACATCGTCGCGCATCATCTGCACGGCGGAGAGGTTGACGTTCATGGTGACCGGCAGGGGCTTGCCATAGCGCTGGTCCCAGTCCGCCAGCGTCTGGGCGCAGGTGCACATCGCCCAGCGGCCGAGCGGCACGATCAGGCCCGATTCCTCCGCCACCGGAATGAAATCGGCCGGCGAGACCGCGCCCATCACCGGGTCGTCCCAGCGCGCCAGTGCCTCAAAGCCCTTCACCGCGCCGGTCTTGAGGTTGACCAGCGGCTGGAATGCCATGGTCAGCGCCCCTTGCCGGATCGCTTCGCGCAGGCGGTTCTCCAGCGTGAAGCGCTGGAGCGCCTCGCGCAGCACATGGGCACGATAGATTTCCAGCGTGCCGGATTGTTTGGCGCGTTTGACCGCCGCCTGCGCCTGGCGCAGCAGCGTTTCCATATCCTCGTCATCCTCCTGCGCCAGCGCGCAGCCCAGCGCGACTTCCACGCTGATGAGGTAATTGGAGAGGCGGACCGGCGCCTCGAAGGCCTTGCGAACGCGATCGGCGATTTGCAGCAATTGCGAATGGCCATGGTCGACACGGGCGAAGACGGCGAATTCATTGCCGCCGATGCGCGCCAGCACGTCGCCCGCGCGCAGCACCGACTTCACGCGCCGCGCGACGGTGATGATAAGCTCGTCGCCTGCCATGGCGCCGAGCGATTCGTTGATGCGGCTGAACCGGATAAGATCGAGCGCTATGATCGCGTGACCCGCCGGCTCGTGGCGGGCCTGCCGATGCTCGACGAGCATCTCGATCTGCTCGACGAAGCCGACGCGGTTGGGCAGCGCGGTGAGGCTGTCGGTCAGCAGCTCCTTGCGCAGGGTGCTCTCGGCCTTGCGCTCGCTGGTGCGGTCCGTCGCGGTGAGCAGCAGCAGGCGGTGCGTGCTGCCGGCTGTCTCCACCCAGCTCATCGCGCAGCTGAACACGCGCACGCCCAGCCGCCCGTCAAATTCCAGTTCGAACCGGTCGGACGCCCGGTGCGCGGCAAACATCGCCCGCGCCCGCACGCGCCAGTCAAACTGGCGGCCGGCGCGCTGGGTCTTGCGCGGCCCGGATGAAGCCAGCTCATCGGCAAAGCGCGCGAATTCGTCATTGGCGCCCAACAGCGCGATGGTATCGTCGGCAGCGCCCAGCAGGGCCGCCGGATAGGGCAGGGCGTGGAGCAGCGCGGCGCAGCTGTCCGCCAGGGGTTGATCCGCGTGGATTGGCTGGTCCGCATCCGGGCAGGCGGGCGCGCTTTTCGCCCGTGCCGAATCTGGCGCCTGAAAATGTGCGCGGGCCGTCATAGGATGAGTCATAGGTCGGGCATGGTAAACGAAAGCTAAAGCAGCCAGTCCCTCAAACGGATTTTTTGTTGATCATCACAACGATGCATTGGCGACCGGCCGGTTCAGGCAAAGCGATTGTCACGCGGGAAGCCGTTGGGCGGCATGCGCCCGGCCGCGCCCCGCGCGGTGCGCCATGGCAGCAGGTCCGCCTCCGTGCGCGTGCGGCCCTGCTCGCCGCCCATCGGCCAGCTCAGGCCCTGCGCGAGCACGAGCGTGATCGCATCGGACAGGCCGCCGTCCCGGTAGCGCTGGAGCTGCACGCCCTGCCCGCGCGTCATCTCCGGCAATTCGGCCAGCGGGAACACCACCAGCTTGCGATTCTCGCCGATCACCGCGACGAAATCATCCTCCGCCGCGATTCGCCGCACCACCTTGAGCTGCGCGCCGGGGCGCAGATTGACCACCTGCTTGCCCTTGCGCGTCTCGGCGATCACCTCGTCCACGCGCACCACGAAGCCGCGCCCGTCGCTCGCGCCGAGCAGGAACCGCCCGCCCGGCTGCGCGGGCAGCAGCGCCACGATATCGGTCTCATTGGCCAGATCGATCATCAGCCGCACCGGCTCGCCAAAGCCGCGCCCGCCCGGCAGCTTGTCCGCGCCCAGCGTGTAGAAGCGCCCGTCCGAGCCGGCGAGCAGCAGCTTGTCCGTGGTCTGGGCGTGGAAAGCGAAGGCCGGGCCATCGCCCTCCTTGAACTTGAGCGCATCGGAGGCGGCCAGGTCGCCATGCCCCTTCATCGCGCGGACCCAGCCGCGCTGCGACATGATGACGGTGATCGGCTCGCGCTCGATCATCGCTTCCAATGGGATTTCCCGTGCCGGTCCCGCCACTTCCAGCCCGGTGCGGCGCATGCCGATGCCCTGCTCGGGCGTGTAGCGTTTGCGCAGCGCCGCCAGATCCTTGCGCAGCCGGCGCCATTGCAGCTTCTCGTCATCGACCAGTTTCTGCAGGTCCGCGCGCTCGTCGGCGAGTGTGTCGCGCTCGCGGCGCAGTTCCATCTCCTCCAGCTTGCGCAGGCTGCGCAGCCGCATGTTGAGGATCGCCTCGGCCTGCCGGTCGGTCAGCTGGAATTCCGCCATCAGCACCGGCTTGGGCTCGTCATCGGCGCGGATGATCTCGATCACGCGATCGAGATTGAGATAGGCGATGATATAGCCTTCGAGCAGCTCCAGCCGGTTGTCGATCTGCGCGATCCGGTGGCGCGAGCGGCGCACCAGCACATCCTTCTGGTGATCGAGCCACGCCAGCAGCAGCGGGCGCAGCCCCAGCACGCGCGGCGTGCGCGCGGCGTCGAGCACATTCATGTTGAGCGAGAAGCGATTCTCCAGATCGGTCAGGCGGAACAGCCCGTCCATCAGCACGTCCGGATCGACCGTGCGCGCGCGCGGCTCCAGCACGATGCGCAGCACCTCGTCCGATTCGTCGCGCACATCGGCCAGGATCGGCAGCTTCTTGTCGGCGATCAGCTGGGCGATCTGCTCGATCAGCTTGCCCTTGGCGACGCCATAGGGAATCTGATCGACCACCGCGACCCAGGTGCCGCGCCCCTCATCCTCCTTGTGCCAGCGCGCGCGCAGGCGCAGGCTGCCCCGGCCGGTCGCATAGGCCTCGGCGATGATCGCCGGCGGATCGACCAGCAGGCCGCCGGTGGGGAAATCCGGCCCCTTCATCAGCGCCATCAGGGAGGCATGATCGGTATCCGGCTTGTCGATCAGCTGCGTCGCCGCGTCGATCACCTCGGCGACATTATGCGGCGGGATGCTCGTCGCCATGCCGACCGCGATGCCGCTCGAGCCATTGGCGAGCAGATTGGGGAACAGGCCGGGGAAGACCTCCGGCTCCTGCTCCTCGCCATTATAGGTGGGACGGAAATCGACCGTGCCATCGTCGAGCCCGGCCATCAGATCGGCCGCCGCCTGGGTCAGCCGCGCCTCGGTGTAGCGCATGGCCGCCGCGTTATCGCCGTCGATATTGCCGAAATTGCCCTGTCCGTCGACGAGCGGCGTGCGCAGCGAGAAATCCTGCGCGAGCCGCACCATGGCGTCATAGACCGACTGGTCGCCATGCGGGTGATATTTGCCGATGACGTCACCGACCACGCGGGCGCATTTCTTGTAGCCGGTATTGTTGCGCGCCGGATTGGCGACGAGAATATCCGGCGCCGCGCCGCTCGGCTCCAGCTTGAGCAGCCGCATCGCCCAGAGCAGGCGGCGGTGCACGGGCTTGAGGCCATCGCGCAGGTCCGGCAGCGAGCGCGCGGTGATGGTGGAGAGGGCATAGACGAGATAGCGCTCCGACAGGGCCTCATCGAACGGATGGTTCCGGATGCTGTCGAAGGGATCTTTGAAATCGCTCATGCTCCGCCGTTACCAAGCGCGCCGCCCGTTGAATAGTCCGCGCGCGTGCCGGGTGTCGCATGGCCGGGCGAGGCGGAACGCGCGCGGCGCGGGGACCGGGGCCAGATCGGCGTGATGGTCGGGGAACGATGCGCAGGGGTGGGGCGCAGGGGCGTGGCGCGGGCTGACCTGTCGACACGGCAGGCCAGGGTGCATCGGGCATGCGGCGCGTGGGGTAGCGGCGCGGTGGACGTCGTTTCGGCGTGCGATGTGGCGGCGATGCCGGGCGTGCGATGAGGGAGGCGCGTGCGCGACTCAGGCGGTCTTGCCCCGGCCCCGGGAAACCGGGAGGCTCATCCATGCTTGAAGCGGGCGGTCGCGGGGCTTATTCGAACCGGCATGACCAATGCCGCTTATCCGCAGCTGCGCCTGCGTCGTCCGCGTGCCTCGGCCTGGAGCCGGGCGCTGCATGCCGAACATCGCCTGTCCCCGGCCGATTTCATCTGGCCGCTGTTCGTGACCAGTGGGTCCGGCGTCGAGGAGCCGATCGCCAGTCTGCCCGGCGTCTCGCGCTGGTCGGTCGATCTGGCGGTGGCGCGGGCGCGGGAAGCGGCGGCGGCCGGGATTCCCTGCCTCGCTTTGTTTCCCAACACCCCGGCCGATCAGCGCAGCGACGATGGCGTCCATGCGCTCGATCCGGATAATCTCATGTGCCAGGCGATTCGCGCTATCAAGGATGCAGTGCCGGAGATCGGCCTGCTTACCGATGTCGCGCTCGATCCCTACACCGCCCATGGGCAGGACGGCCTGCTCGACGAAGCCGGCTATGTGGTGAATGACGCGACGGTGGATGTGCTGGTCGGGCAGGCGCTCAATCAGGCGGCGGCCGGCGCGGACATCATCGCGCCCAGCGACATGATGGACGGGCGCGTCGGCATCATCCGCGAGGCGCTGGAGAGCGAGGGCCACGCCAACGTCCAGATCATGGCCTATGCCGCCAAATATGCGAGCGCCTTCTATGGGCCGTTCCGCGATGCGGTCGGCTCGGGCGGATTGCTCAAGGGCGACAAGAAAAGCTACCAGATGGACCCGGCCAATAGCGGCGAGGCGCTGCGCGAGGTCGCGCTCGACATCGCCGAGGGCGCGGACAGCGTGATGGTGAAGCCCGGCCTGCCCTATCTCGACATTGTCGCGCGGGTGAAGGACGCCTTCAACATCCCGGTCTTCGCCTATCAGGTGAGCGGCGAATATGCGATGATCGAGGCGGCGGTTGCGGCCGGGGCGGGCGCGCGCGACGCGCTGGTGCTGGAGACGCTGATGAGCTTCAAGCGCGCGGGCTGCACCGGCGTGCTCACCTATCATGCGCTGCACGCGGCGCGGCTGCTGAATGGCTGAAGCCGCTCCCGCCACCGACAGGCTGGTCCTGCGCGGGTGGCGGGACGCGGATCATACGGCCCTGCTGGCGCTCTGCCGCGACCCGCGCGTGATGGAATTTCTCGGCCCACCGCAAAGCGCGGAGGAAGTGACGGCGGCGATCGCCCGCATGCGCGCCACGCAAGAGGTGCACGGCCATTGCTTCTGGGCGGTCGAACGCCGCGCGGACGGCGCAATGCTCGGCTTTTGCGGCCTCCAGCCGGGGCCGGACGATACGCCGATCGCCGGCCGCATCGAGATTGGCTGGCGTCTCCGGGTGGATGCCTGGGGGCAGGGCTATGCCCGCGAGGCAGCGCAGGCGAGCCTCGACTGGGCCTGGGCCAATCTTGAGGCCGAGTCGATCTGGGCGATGACGGTGCCCGCCAATCGGCGCAGTTGGGGGCTGATGGAGCGGCTGGGTATGGCCCGGCATCCCGATCTCGATTTCGACCATCCCGCCGTGCCCGCCGACAGTCCGCTCCGCCGGCACATCACCTACAGCATCGCCCGCTATGGCTGAGATCATCGCGCGGACCGAGCGGCTGCTGCTGCGCACCGAGGCGGCCGGCGACCAGCACATCTGGCGCGCGCATATCAACGTCCCGGCGGCCATGGCGCATCTGGGCGGCGTGCGGACGGACGACGAGATCGCCGCGAAATTCCAGCGCAACGCCGATCGCTGGGCGCGCCATGGCTTTTGCGGCATGCTGCTGGAGCGGCGCAGCGATGGCCTGCTGCTCGGCCAATGCGGTCTCGGGCGCATCGAGCGGGACGAGGCGCCCGCGGGCTTGCGCGGCCAGATGGAGATTGGCTGGATGCTGCGCCCGGACTGCTGGGGGCAGGGCTATGCGCTGGAGGCGGCGCGGTGCGTGGTGGCGCTGGCGTTCGAGCGCTATGGCGCGGCCACCCTGTTCGGCCAGACCTCGCAGGGCAATAGCGCTTCGCTGCGGCTGATGGCGCGGCTGGGCATGACGCGCCGCGCCGATCTGGATTATGTTGATCCGATCTATCCGCCGGGCGACAATCCGACGATCATCCATGAACTGAGCGGCGCGCGCTGGCGCGCCGGCGAGACTGCGAAAGAGACTCCGGAGCCATGAACAAACCCCTCATCCTGCCCTTCAACGGCAAGACGCCGAAAATCCACGAGAGCGCCTTCATCGCGCCGGGCTGTGCGATCATCGGCGATGTCGAGATCGGCCCGGAGGCCAGCATCTGGTATAATTGCGTGCTGCGGGCGGACATCAACGCCATCCGCATCGGCGCGCGCAGCAATATCCAGGATGGCAGCGTCATCCATGTCGAGAGCGATTATGGCGATGGCGGCCACCCGGCGATCATCGGCGAGGATGTGCTGATCGGCCATATGGCGCTGGTCCATGGCTGCACGCTGCATGACCGCGCGTTTGTCGGCATGGGGTCGATCGTGATGGATGGCTGCGTGATCGAGGGCGATGCCATGCTGGCCGCCGGCGCGATGCTCACGCCCGGCAAGCACATGCCGTCAGGGCAGCTTTGGAGCGGGCGCCCGGCGAAATATATGCGTGACCTGGCGGCGGCGGACATTGCCGGCATGCAGCGCGGCGTCAAAGGCTATGTGCAGGAGGGCAAGCTGCATGCGCAGGCCCTCGCGGACGCGCTCAGGGCTGCTTCAGGCCGCCCCTGAGTCCATCCAGCGCATCATTCTGCGCGTCGACCATGGCGAGCGCCTGGCTGCGTGCGGGGTCGATCGTCGCGAGATCGGCGAGCACGCGCGCGGCATCCGGATCGGCCTGCCGGTCGACATAGAGCGTGTCGAGCCCGGCCAGCGCCGCCACGCTGTCATAACGCGCATTGTCGAGCGCGCTGACGGCCAGCTGCGCCTTCACCCATGGCTCGCTGGTGGGCGCCGCCGCGCCGGCCGCCGTAACGGCCGCGTGCCCCTGGTCGAGCTGGCTGCGAAAGGCGCTCTCGCCGCTCTGCGCCTGCCGGGCCAGCGTCTCGACCTGCGCGACGAGCTGCGGATCGGCCGCGGCCGGTGTGATCGCCTGCGGCGCCGGTGGCGTGCGGTCGCGCGTTTCCGAGGGCCGCTTGGCGAGCGAGGGAAATGGTCGGGCCGCCGCCGAATCGGCCAGCGTGCCCAGCGCGAACAGGGCGAGAAAAGCAGTGAGGAGACGGCGCAGCATGATCGGCGCGATGTAGGCGCTCCGCCTGCCGGCTTCAACGGGCCATATGCGGGAGGTAGCAAGATGGGCGTGCGGGCCGCCGGCCCCGGTGCGCCGCCGGGGGGGCATGCGGCCGTGCGCGGCGAGGGCGGGCGGTTCCATCCGTCCGCGTGGTTGCTATATCGTCGCCCAAGGAGGCGGTTTTTCTGCCCGCCGAGCCGGCCCGGACGGATTCGCGGCGTTGACAGCCCGCAGAGCACCCACTAAGGGGCCACTTTCCCGCGCCGGTAGCCATGGCTTTTGCCACGATGCTTGCGCCAAGCAATTTAAGCGAAAGAAGTCAGGCCTATGTTCGCTGTCGTGCGCACAGGCGGCAAGCAGTATCGCGTCGCCGCTGGAGACAAGATCGTCGTCGAGAAGCTCGCTGGCAATGCCGGCGACACCATCACGCTGGACGATGTCCTGCTCGCGGGCGAAGGCTCG